>Ga0070664_100002182_pt1 | contig 15723 bp, 14 predicted proteins | sample KBSC73metaG_FD_65863 | JGI IMG/M metagenome (GOLD analysis project Ga0070664, IMG submission 65863) | Corn rhizosphere microbial communities from Kellogg Biological Station, Michigan, USA - KBS C7-3 metaG | ecosystem: Host-associated > Plants > Roots > Rhizosphere > Soil ... | reverse complement strand
GAGGGGCTGGATGCGCCTGTTAATCCGAGGTCCCTGGTTCGAACCCAGGTCGGGGAGCCAACTAAATCAATGACTTACGCCAATAAGGCTAGCTGCGCGCTCGGCCAAACGTAGCCAAATCTGGCTACGTTCACTACTTCGACACGCCGAGCGATCGGGCCGTGCCTCCGTGCGCAGGGCGTCGACCGACGGATTTTGGATCTTTCGCGACGCGAGAGGCCGCGCGCGCGCCATGGCCGGCGTCGACACGATCACGCCGTCAGTTCAGGCTGCGGCCACCAGCAGGGCTTCAAAGATCGACTGGACGTCGCGCGACGCGTGCATCTGCAGATGCGCCGGTCGGGACCAACCTTCCCTTCACGATGGCGCGCTCGCGCCGCCAGCGCGCAGGAAGCGGCGCACGACGCCAACGCTGTAGCGGCTCGCGATCGACGCGACGAAGCGGTTGAAGTCGACATGCGCCGAGTCGTCGGCACGGTCCGAGATCGTGCGCACGACGGCGAAGGGAACGCCGAGATCGTGGCAGACCTGTGCCAGCGCCGCGCCTTCCATCTCGACCGCGAGCGCATCGGGCAGCCGCTGGCGCAGCGCGGCCGCCTCGCTCGCGCTGGCAACGAAGCGGTCGCCGCTGACGACCATGCCGGCGTGGACCCGTGGCGTGGCAATGCCGAAGGTGCGTAGCTCGGCGGCGTCGAGGGCGAGGTCCGCGTCGTCCGTGCCGGTGTCAGCGTTGGCGAGCATGGCGCGCGCGGCCTCGGCAAGCGCGGCGGACAGCGCCTCGTCGGCGTGGAAGCGATCGGTTCCGTAGAGCGGCACTTCGTGACGCGGAAACAGCGGCGACGCGTCCATGTCGTGCTGCAGCAAGGCGCTGGCGACGACGACATCGCCGACCCGGACGGCGGGACGCAGGCCGCCGGCGGTGCCGGTGAAGATCGCCCGCTCAGCGCCGAACTCGTGGACGAGCAGGGTCGCCGTCATCGCCGCGGCCACCTTGCCGATGCGCGACAGCACTGCGACGACCTCGTGGCCGTCGAGATGACCGAGCCAGAACTGGCGTCCGGCGAGGACCACCGGCTCTTCGTCGGTCATCGCCGCGAGCAGCGCGCCGATCTCCTCCTGCATGGCGGCGGCGATGGCGATGCGACCCACGGCGAAAGGATAGTGGCAGAGGGCCCGTTCAGCGTCACCGACGATCGTCAGCTAGAGGTCGCCTCACCTCAATGGCAGCTTTCTGGCGAGCTGGTCGAGCCTACGAAGTGGTGCTTGCGACCCACAGGAGACGAACGACATCCCGAACTCGGCGCCCTGAAGCGGGCGCTCGGGCGCTGGTGGTCATCACGTCTTCGGTCCCGACGTTGTGGGTCGAACGCAGGCTGTCTTGGGCAAGCGACACAGTCGATTAGGCGCAGGAGTACCTGAAGGACCGCAGCCTGTTGAATGGGCCGGCATACGGGTGCCGCTGCTGTGGATCGGACGATGCTTTCGACCGCCTAGAGTGACGGCCAGCGACTCGTCACGTCCCTGTGTGCAGTGCGGTGAGCCTCGCCCGCAACCTCGTCACCTCGTTGCGCAGCAGCACGAAGGCCATCCGTTCGTATCCCTGGGCGGCGCGCGCCGCGAGTTGGATCAGCATCTGGCACTCATCGTCGTCGATGTCGTTGCCGTTCTTGTGCGGCCCAAACGTCACCACGGCGATTGGCCCCAGTACGTCGCTGCAGACGGGAAGTGCGAGGCAAGGCGCCTGCAGCTCCAGTTCGAGGCCGTGCCGATTCCATGCGTCCCAGGCCAGACGAACCGGTGCGCCCGTGTCCACGCTCCGGAACACCGCGTCATCATCGCCGCGCCGCAATTCGCGCACCGGCGACGCGTCCCACCCGTCGGAACGCTCGCGTCTGAAGACTTCGTCGTCCTCCTTGCGGAATACCGCACCGGAGGAGAGATCGAGCGCGTTCACCGGCACGTTCACGATCAGGCTGTCGATCTCGTCGAGGCTTTGCCCTTTCGACATGGCACTGCCCGCATCCTCCAACTGCCGGCGGGCCGCGTGAAACCGCCGGTTGAGGAAGCGATCCGCCACGTCGACCACCAGCTCGTGCAGCCGCTGCAACAGGAGGAGCGCGAGGGGGCCGATGATCAGCAGCCAAGCCCACTCGGGGATCCGGAAGCTCTCCTGGTAGTGCAACAACAAATCGTGCAGGTTGACGATCGGTATGGCCACGGCGAGCGTCAGCGCCGTCAGGATGGTGCCGCGCCGCAGAGGGATGGCAACACTGGTCACGCGCCGATGCAATACCGCCACGCTGACGAAGTAGGCGAGCACGCCGTTCAGAAGATAGAGCAGCCCGACCGCCGCGATCGGCGGTGACACTCCGACCTTGTCTTGCAGGAACGCCGTCGATTGGGCAAGCTCGGCGAAGATGAACGCTGACACCCCGATGGCACATCCCCAGATCACCCATAGCATGCGTTGCTGATCCTGCACAGGCAGAGCTCGGCGCCGCTGCAGGAGAATCGCCAGGATCGCCGCGTCGACTGCATAGCCGATGAGGAACGCAAAGGATGCGAGCGTCTCGGTCCGGAATCCGAATGCGTTGGCGAAGGTCGCGAGCCAGAGCAGGGCAATGACGGCTCCGAGCGCCAGCGCCGTCCACTCGAAGCGGTGCCATGGCGGACTCGGCTCGTCGTTGGGGAAGCGCAATGCGAAGATCAACAGACCGGCAAAACCTGCGCCTTGCGCAAGTGCCTCGGCGAATTCCTGCAGCAATATCGCAAGTGGCCACCCCTGAAGCAGCGCGTAGTACGTGTAGGTCTGTCCTGGATTGAACCAGATCACATACAGAAAGAAGCCCCACGTTTCTCTTCCGGGGTGTACCCAGACGAGTCTGAACGCGAGGAGGATCACGATGAGCGCGACGACGGTGTCGGCCAGCAGCACCAGGCTGTTGGCGAGGTGATGCGGGGGACGAGCGGCTTTCATGCGCACCACCCTGGGTGCGCCGCGGTCGGCTGGACGGATCACGAGCTCGATCTCGCGCCCAGGGAGCACGACCTGTTTGCCGCCGAGGCCGCCCAACACCGAGAGGAGGCTGCGGCAGCGCAGCGAATCGAGCACGGTGCAGCGCATCGCCTGCAGATCGATCCGGTCGCCAGCCGTGATGCCGGCGGCCACTGCCGGCGAATCCGCGGATTTCTCGAACGGACCGACGACGTTGATGATCACGCCATCGTTGTCTGCGGCAAGCCCGAACGAAGCCAGTGAACCGAATACCCGGTACAAGTCAGGAGCGACCATGAGCATCGCCCAGCTCGCAAGCATGACCAGGAACACCCGGGCGAACGGGATGGCCGATGCTTGCGCTGCAGCACGAGGGCTGGCGTCTTGCGTCGTTGCATCGATGGCCATCGTCTTGGGCAATATGCGAACACGCAACCCGGCGCCGCAGAGCTGCCAGCCGCCACTCGGTCGCGGACAGCCCGCCTAGTACGCAAACACGACGATCGTCGTGCTGCCCGTGACCGGAATCGATCCGCCGCTGTGGCCTGAAGCGACCGCGATGTACTGCCGCCCTTTCTGCTCCCAGGTCACGACACCACCCGCGAGCGGCCCGCCGGTATTGAAACGATAGATCGCCTCGCCGCTGCGCGCATCGAGCACGAGAAAGTTGCCCTCGAGGTCTCCCGTGAACAACACGTCACCCGCGGTCGGGGTGATGGCTGCATACATCGGCGACGGCGTCTTCACGCGCCAAGCCATCGTTCCGGATCTGGCGTCGATCGCGTTTGTCCAGCCGTTCCACTGGTCGGTCGGATCGTTGGTTCCCCAGCCGTTCGCCAGCCCCGTATAGGGCACGGTGGCTTCCCACTTCGGCTCCGGGCCGAGCTTGAACAACGCGCACCAGTCGATGGCATTGACATAGAGGAGTCCGGTGCGTGGGCTGAACGCCGCGCCGTTCCATTGCACGCCGGCGACCGGACAGACGCGCACGCCCGCGGCCGTCAACGGGACATCGTGGTTCAGCATAGTGGTGACGGGCACGTCGAAGACCTTCTTGCCGGTCGCGCGATCGACGACGTGCAGGATCCCCTCCTTGCCGGACGTTGCCAGCAGCTTGCGGCCGCCGGCGTCGAACAGCGATACGTTGGTTGCATCCCAGTCGTGGTCGTCGCTGGCGCGCAGCTGGTAGGACCATTTCAATGCGCCGGACTTGGCGTCCAGAGCGACCACCGAGATCGTGAACAGGTTGTCGCCCCTGCGCATGTCCTTCTGATAGTCGGGGCCGGGATTGCCGACCGGCAAGTAGATCGTCCCCGTCTCGCGGTCGAGCGCATACGCGGTCCACGCGGCGCCGCCACCGTGCTGCGCGCTGGCGGGCGGGTTCCAGGTGGCGGCGCCGGTTTGGCTTCCGGTCGGAATCAGGTCGAATTGCCACGCCGGCGAGCCGTCCTCCACCTTGAACGTCATCAGCCGCCCCTGGATTCCCCAGTCACCACCTGCCTTGGCGATGTACACGAGTCCGTTCCAGACGGTCGGGGCAGCGCCGATCCCCTCGCCGATGCGCCAATCGGCGACCTGCCGCTTCCACAGCATCGCTCCGGTCTTCGCGTCCAGCGCATACAGAAAGCCGTCCTGGGTACCGCGGATGACGCGGCCGGCGTGCAAGGCAACCCCCTTGTTGGTCGCGTTCATTTCGGGGCCGACCGCGATGTGGTGATGAGACCACTTCTTCGCGCAGGTCGTCGCGTCGATCGCGTAGGTGCCGAGATGCGTCGTCACGTACAGCAAGCCGTCGTACACGACCGGTCCGCTCGAGAACGTGCCGAGCTCGCCGAGCTGGAACAGACACGCGACGCGAAGGTTCTTCGCGGTCGACGTGTTCACGCGCGCCAGGCTCGAGTAGCGCTCACCGCGATACCCCTTGTTGTACATCAGCCAGTTGTCGGTGGCCGCATCCGCGGCATCGAGCTCGACCTGCGTCGGCCGGCTGGTGGTCGGACGTTGGACGCTGCCGATCAGCGCGCCAACGCTCACCGGGGCCGTGGGATCGGAGCTGCCGGGAGCGGCTGAGGTCTGCGCGTCGGAGAGCTCCATCACGCGGCTCATCGGCGAGCGCATCGTCAATTTCTGCGTACCGGCCGGCAGCCCGCTCCTCGACAGGATGTACGCGACGACGTTGACGTAGTCCTGACCCTTGAGCGAGCCGACCGCGCCGAGCGGCATCTGCGAGTGAACATAGCTGTACAGCTGCTGCAGAGTCTTGCCGTTCCATTGCGCGTTGAACGCGGTTCCGACGAGCGCAGGCGCGCCGGCTCCAGCGAGGTTGACGCCGTGACAGGTCGCGCAGCGCTGCTCATACGCCCAGCGTCCGGCATTCACCTGGTCCGCCGTGAACCAGCCGGTTCCGTCGCCACGCGCGCCGCCCGCTGCCAGCAGCCCGGTCAACAACCAGACCCGTCCCGCACGGGCCGACCGCGAAAGCTTTCCGGAGCTCATACGCCCCTTTCACGCTGAACGCGCGTTGGCGATCCCTTTGTCGAACATAGCGTCCCGCCGATGGCCGGTCAATGGGCGCGGCTGCGGGCGACATGTCGCGCGTCGCTGACGCGGCTGGGCCTCGGCTCGGCATGAACCGCATCGACACCGACGACGACTGCAGGCCGTTGCAACGCCATGGCATGATCCGCGAATCGAGGCGGGCCCAGAGAGCGCCGTGACGGAGTTGTCGACATCGCTGGCCATCTGCACATGCGTGGTGTGCGGTGCGGCCATCGGCAGCTACTTGCGGCGCGTGCTCCCCCCTGAGCACATCAAGGACGATACGCGGCAGATCGTCAACGTCGCGACCTCGTTCATCGCAACGCTCGCTGCCCTCGTGCTCGGCTTGATGGTTGCCTCGGCCAAGGGCTCGTTCGACGCCCGCGCCGACGACATTCGGGAGAGCAGCACGCGGGTCATCATGCTCGACCGCAGCCTCCGTCAATACGGTCCAGAAACCGCGCCAACGCGCCAGCTTCTTCGCCAAGTGATCGAGGCCCGGATCCAGCGCGCGTGGGGTACGCCGAACGACGCATTTCAGGAAGGCGCGCCGGGGTCGCAAACAGTGGAGATCGAAGCCGTACGGCGCGGACTATTCGCTCTCACGCCTGCGAACGACGCCCAGAAATGGCTTCTCGCACGCGCGCTGTCCACGGCCGCGGACCTGGAGCAATCGCGGTGGCTGCTGATCGAGCATGGCCGAAGCACCATCCCGAGGTCCTTGCTGGTCGTGCTCGCCTTCTGGCTCATTGTGATCTTCGCCAATCTCGGTTTGTTCGCGCCGGCCAACGGCACCGTCTACACGATCATCTTCTTGTGCGCGGTCTCGGTTGCGACGGCGATCTTCCTGATCCTCGAAATGGATCAGCCCTATCAGGGCGTCATCCAGATCTCCAACGAGCCCTTGGTCAGCGCCCTGCGAGAAATCAGTCGCTGAGCGGCTTCCTCGACCCTTGTGCCGTTGACCGCAGATGATGGCGCCGCCGGCCGCATCTTCCGCTCGCCTCTGGGACTATGGCTTCTCCCGAAGCTGTTCTGCAGAAAGAACACGATCGGGAACGGTGTCGTGGATGGGTTGGCTGTCGACCTAATCAGTCGCCGCAACATGTACTTCAGCGTCACTTGGGCCGAGTCACCGATCGACTATTGACTCCATTCCCGTCAAAGGACCTCGCAATGCGAGAAGCACAGCGCGCGCCGCGTGACCGCGGGCCAGTCCTGCGTCCGCTGACAGGCGCCCTGGAGCTCGGCTGCACGCTGTGGGGTCGCAACGAGCTGCAAAGCAGACGTTCGTCGTCGGCCGCTTATGGCCGCCAGTTAGCGTTGACGACGGTCCGCTCTAGGAATGCTTGGATGACCGACCGCTATCGAGACGTTGAATTGCAAGCTTAACGGGCTCGTATCGACCCACAGCGGAGATTTCGACCGGCGATTGGCGTGCCCAAGAGCGGACGTTCGACCTGAGGACTGATGGTAGGGGGCAGAGGCCAGCGAAGCTTAGTGGAGGTCGTCCGCTCGATTGAATGGTCAGCCCGCATGCGCCGCGACCGGAGTGCATGGACCGCGAGCTCTACCCCAACGCGTCCGGACGAAGCAGCGATGCAGGCGCACTCGTTGGCCGAGCTGGTGGCGATGGCGTTGATCCTGCGCCGCCAATACCAGCGGGCCCACGCGCGCCGGCGGCAGCGCACGTGCGATTGCCGCTCGGCCCGCGAGGCATCGTCGCTCGCCTGGTGAAACCTGCGACGGATCGAGCAGGCGCGAGCGTCAGAGGTCGATCACAACATCGTCAACCGGCCGGGAACAGCAGGTCAGGATGATTCCCGGTGCCGGTCGGTCCAAAGGCTCAGGCTCGTACGACACGTGCCCGGAAATCAAGCCAATCTCGCAGTTGTGACAGACGCCGCTGCGACACGACCATCGGACCGGAACGTCGCACGCTTCCGCGAGCTCGAGCAGCGTCTCGTCGGGACGCCGCCAGCGCACCGCGATGCCACTGCGCGCAAACGAAACCAGCGGACCGGTGCCGGCCTCTCCGGGAGGTTGATGCGGCAGCCTCATCGGCCCGGCAACGACCCCGGGCATGAGACCCGGGCCGCCGGCGAAGACCTCGGAATGAATCCTCGCCCCGTCGACGCCCCAAGTCGCGAGACCTGCTCTCAATTCGGCGAGAAAGGGCGGCGGGCCGCATAGATAGAAGTCCGCATCGCGCGGCACGCCGAGTTCTGCGAGCGCCATCACGTTCATGCGCCCTTTGGCGTCGTAGTCGACGCCCTCGCGATCGTTGACACCCGGCGCGCTGTACCAGACACGGCTTCTCGCCTGAATGAGCGTGCCGAGGAGTTCCCGGGTCTCGGCCGCGAAGGAACGTGTCGCGCCGTCACGCGCCCCGTGCAGCCACCACACGGGGCGCGAACTCTTGCTCGCTACCAACGCCTGAAGCATCGCGAGCACCGGCGTGGCGCCGATTCCCGCGCTCAGCAACACCACGGCGCCGTCTCGCGGCTGCAAGGTGAAGTTGCCTCGCGGATCGCTGACGTCGACGACGTCGCCGACGTGAACGTCTTGTCGAAGGTAGGTGCCTACGACCCCATGCGGCTCGACCTTGACGCTGATCCGGTACCGCTGCTCTGACGGCAAGCCGGACAGCGAATAGCTGCGAAAGAGCGCCGGGCCATCTGCGTTCACGCGCATGCAAAGGACGATGAACTGACCCGGCGCTGGCAGCATGAGCGGCTGGCCATCCTTGGGCTCAAGTACGAACGAGACAACATCGACGGATTCGGATTGCTTGCGAACAACCTCGAGAGCGCGAAAGCCCGGGCGGGGACTGTGTCCGCTCGGCGCAGGCATCAAGCCGGCGTTGCCGACACCGTCGGGGTTCGCGTCGTTGCTTTTCAGCAGCGCCTCGAACGAGCCCCGCCAGCCAGGCGACAAGGCCGGAATCCGCAGCGAGCGCTCGAGCAAATCACGCGGATGCGATTTCGAATAGAGCAGGCTGTTGGCGACCGCGACGGTGATGCGCTCCGGCCCCTTGACGACGTACGTGATGGCATCGCCCGCTGCGACAGCGCCCTCTTCGATCACGCGGAGATAGAAGCCCGGCCGCCCGGTGGCAGTCAGCAGCGCCGCCATCTGGGGCACTGCCATTCGGATGCCGACGCGATAACAGGTGGTTCGGGGCTGCGTGACCTCGAACAGCGCGCTGCCGATGCGGAAGCGGTCGCCGATGCAGACTTCGTCGTCCGCCAATCCCTCGACAGTGAAGTTCTCGCCGAACTGGCCCATGACGAAGTCGTCGCGGCCGAGACGCTGCTGCCAATAGCGATACGACTCGATCTGGTAGACGAGCACCGCGCGTTGCTCGCCCCCGTGGCCAGCAAGATCACCTTGCCCGTCTCCGTCGAGGTTCAGCCGCCTCGCACGGCAGCGGCCTGCCACCGGCATCTTCCAGATCGCGGTGTGCACGGTCTTGTCGCGCCAGCGGATGTCGCGCGGCAAGCCGACGTTCACCGACAGCAAACGCGCCATTCGTATCTCCTTCAGACACTCGCTACCAACGCGGGCCATCGCCGCATGAGCAGGCGCAGCGACGACAGCGCCAAGGCCGCGATGACGAGGTTCGCACCCACAAACACGACGGGCGCCACCCACGCGATCGGCCCCGAGTCGTCTCGCTCGACCATGCGCATCGCCATGGTCGGCAGCGCCGTGGCGCCGAACGATACCGACCAATAGCTCGCCGAGAAGGCGGGCAATCGAATCCAGCGCCAGAGTCGCAATAGCAGCACGGCTTGGTAGAGGCCGTAGCCGAACAGCATGTTCGCGACAAGGTCCGGGGTGCCTATGGTCAAGCTCAGGTAAGCCGCACCACCCACCACTGGCGGCGCCAGCTGGATTCCCATCGCGGCGCGCAATGCGGCGGGCAACGGCTCCCGCGTCGCAGCGCGTCCGAGCACGATGGACTCGGTGGCGAACCACGACAGTGCTCCGCAACCGAAGAGCCACGCCGCGATCTGCGGCCACCCGAGCGCGACGGCAACGCTGGCCGCCACGAAGTTCTGGCCGACCGCGGGCAGATACAGCGCGGGCGTCACCGAATCGCATTGGCCGCCTTGCCACGCGCGACCAAGCAGCCATGCGCCCAAGGCCAGCTGCCCCGCCAGCGCCGCCGCGAACAGCGCCACGGCAAGAGGCCGCGACAGCTGCAGCACCGCGTTGGCGACGAGCATCGTCGAGATCAATCCGAGGGAGACGAAAGAAGACTGCACGGGGTCCCGCGCTTCCTGCTTCGCCTTGGGGCAGTGGCGGTACCACTTGTGGGCATACAGCATCAGGAGCACCAGCCAGACAATCCCGCCGGCAACGCTGATGCCGTCGGCGACGAACGAGGGCAGGCTCCAGATTCGCGCACCGACATGCCAGGCACCGGCGAGTCCGAGCAGGCCGACCGGGATTCCGAACAGATAGGCAGCCAAGGGGCGATCGATTCACGATCCGAGCACGACGCAGCCCTGCACGATGTAGCGGCTGAGGATGCTCAGGGGCATCGCAGCGGTTTCGGGCCCCTCGTCGCCAGACCAGCTGAAGAGCGCGTCGGCCCAGTTGGTCTGGATGACGACCGTGCGCATGCCGATTTCGAAGAGCGGCCCCTCGCCGGCGCGGAACTCGACCCTGCCGACGATCCGCGCCATGCAAGACACCGGACTGTCCGTGGAGACCGAGCGGAGAAATGTTTCCACGAACGTCTCGCTGACGTCGATCGGGCTATCCGTGACGGGCATTGGTGCGTTCGTGGAAGGCGCCAGCATGGCAATGACCTCCGCCAGCGACAGCTCGCCCTCCGCACAATCCGGCATTGCCTCTCCGATAGCGGCTGTTTCGGTCGGTGGTGCGCCGCGCGTCAGAGTGCGGCCTGCGCCGACGCGTGATCGGTGATCGAGGCGCTTCGCGACGTAGGCTCCATCGGCGTTCACGCTGCGCAGCGGATTCGCCGCCGCGATGACGGTGTAGCCCTTCGCGAAAAGACGAGAAAAATCCTGTCCCAGCTCGCCGATTCGGCGGAGGAACCGTGGACCACCACGACCGTCGGCTTGCTTCCGAGGCCTTCACCCGCGGCAGCGAACGCCGGGAGGATGACGGCCGAGCCGGCCGCCAGGAGCACGGCGATCACCACAGCACGCGGCGGCGATGCAGTGATCCACCGTGCGATGCGGCGGGCGACGGTAGTCATGACATTCTCCAGGGGCATCGACGCGGCGCGAACAAGCGGAGGGTAAGGCTCTGCCTCTTCCTTCGAAATGGCACGAAGACTGACGCCGGCGTCCGACTTACGGCAGGTTGCGCAGTCACGTCGAACGACGATGCTCGCCGAGGATCAACGGAGTATCGGATGACCACATACAGAGGGCTCGTTCATGCCGACAAGACCACGCAGCGGAGCTGTTTTGCCTCGAGGGTCGCCGCCAGCCATGCCTGATGCCGTCGAGGAAGCGGGGCTCGAGTCGTTCCCCGCCAGCGACCCGCCGGCGTGGGGAACCGCGAGCGAACCGACTCCGGACGATGAGTTGCCGCTCGAGCCGGATTCGCCCGCGTAGAGGATCGGTGAGCTTCACGAACGGAATGTTCAGGAGCAAGGCGATGGCAAGCACGTTCTTCTCGGACATCCGTCCGCTCTTTCGCGACGAAGACATCTCGTGCATGACGGCGAGAGGAGTCAAGCTCGGGGACGCCGACTGGATGTGCGATGCGCGCCCCGGGAACGGATTCGAAGATCACGGCAATGCGCGCGTTGTGTTCTCCGCCTTGTCGCGTGGATCGATGCCGCCCGACCGTCCCTGGCGACAGGCGCAACTCAATGCGTACGACGCGTGGATGCGCGGCGGCTTTCTCAAATAGCTTCAAGCGCCATGGCCAACCCGCAATGCGCACGATGATTCCCGGGCGCTCTGCTCAAAGCGCGCGATGGAGGTTTCCTTGATCCCGACGAGCTTCGACGCCATCGTGATCGGCACCGGTCAGGCGGGGCCGCCCTTGGCGGCGCGTCTCGCCGCCGCAGGCATGCATGTCGCGGTGGTCGAGCAAGACAAGTTCGGTGGCACCTGCGTCAACAACGGGTGCACGCCGACGAAGGCAATGATCGCGAGCGCCTACGCGGCTCACCTCGCGAGGCGCGCCGGCGAGTACGGCATCGCCATCGAGGGAGCGCCGCGCATCAACATGAAACGCGTCAAGGAGCGAACGGACGCGATCGTCGAAAGGTCTCGCAGCGGCGTCGAACGCTGGATGACTGGATTGCACAACGCGACCGTCTATCGAGGCCACGCTCGTTTCACTGACGAGCGAACGGTGCAGGTCAACGGGCAGAGTCTCACCTCGGACAAGATCTTCCTGAACGTCGGCGGCAGGCCGAGCATCCCGCTGATGGCCGGAATCGAGACCGTGCCTTACCTGACCAACATCACGATGATGGACGTCGAATCCGTCCCGGAGCACTTGCTCGTCATCGGAGGCAGCTACGTCGGGTTGGAGTTTGCACAAATGGCTCGCCGCTTCGGCAGCCGCGTCACAGTTATCGAGATGGGACCGAGACTCGTCGGGCGCGAAGACGAGGACGTCTCGCTGGCCATCCAGGACTTTCTCCTCGCCGAGGGTATCGGGCTGCGCCTCGCGGCGCGATGCCTCAGCATGCGACCGGAGCCGGATGGCGTTTCCATCGGCCTGGCCTGCGAAGACGGATCGCCACGCGAGAGGGGGTCGCACCTGCTGTTGGCTGTCGGGCGCCTGCCCAACTCCGACGGCCTGGGGCTCGATTTTGCGGGCATCAAGACCGATGCGCGCGGCTTCATCGACGTCGACGAATCGCTGCGAACGACGAACCCCCGGGTATGGGCGCTCGGGGACTGCAACGGCAAAGGAGCGTTCACGCACACGGCCTACAACGACTACGAGATCGTCGCCGACAACCTCTTGTCCGGCGCCGGACGCAAGTACAGCGATCGCGTGCCGGTCTATGCCCTGTACACCGATCCGCCCCTCGGACGGGTTGGCATGAACGAGGCGGACATCATGAACGCAGGAATCCGGGCGCTGGTCGGAAAGCTGCCGATGACGCGCGTCTTGCGCGCCGTCGAGAAGGGCGAGACACAGGGCTTTCTCAAGATCCACGTCGAAGCAGACTCGAATCGCATCCTTGGCGCGTCGTTGCTGGGGACTGGCGCGGACGAAGCAGTGCATTCCCTCATCGACGCGGTGTACGCAAGGATCCCGTACACAGCATTCCAGCGACATGTCCGGATCCATCCGAACGTTAGCGAGCTCTTGCCGACCGTTCTCGAGAATCTCACCCCGTTCGCTAGGTTTCCGTGCAAGTGAATCAGTGCTCGGGTGCGTCGCTGCCCTCGCCCGCGGGGGTGAGCTTGTGCGCTTTTCGCGGCCAATCGCGTTTCAGCCTTGCGCTCGGGACGCGAGCGCGTCATTGGCTGGGCGCGGACCGCGTTGTCCAACTTCCAGTCGCCGGCGCGAGCTGGTGGTTCTTGATCGCCACTCGGGTGTCGGTCCAAGACCAGCTGGTATCTCGCCGCCACAGACGAGAGGATGGTCCCGAGGCCGGCGCAGCGCGCCAGATGTCGTGACGGGCCGGTCCGACCGTCACCGAAGTGCCCGGCGGCCAGGCGGCCTAAGTCTCGCAGCCCAAAGCAGTCGCAGCGTCATTGCGAAGGCTGTCGCGTCACGCTCGCGAAAGACGACGGCACGGGCAAAGGGAGAGCGACATCAGGGGGGTGGCAACATGCGACGGTTTCCGATCACGCATCGCCAGCGTGCTCGGTTCTAGGACTGTCGGTCGTGAAAGCGGCCGCTCGTGACCGGCCGGTTCTGGCCGAGAGCAGGCGTGTGCACAACACGGAGCCGGCCGTGCCAGTTGTACGCCAGGCCGCGCCCCTGCAGACCAGCACGGCCAGAACAGGCGTACTGGGAGCACGCGTCGCAAGCGCCACGGGACTGCGCTGCTCCGGTGCGCCCCGACTGATAGATGTCGAGGCGGCTGACAGACCTTCGCGGGCGATGGCGGACGTCCGCTCGTCGGGCCTCCGCAGCGACCTGCAAGAGCGCCGCACGCCGATCGGTCGGGCGCGGGCCAGGCGCTGTACCTCTTCACTCGGAAGGTCTTGTCTTAGGCTAAGCTCACTTCAGGCCGGCTGCTTTCGCTGCCTGGGCCCAGTTCCGGTACGACGAGAAGGCAAACCACAGAGCAACCGAGCCAACAGGGTTTGCAAGGCTGCGGTGAGCAGGTCGCCTCCGAGCGCCGCGAGAACGCCGGTGTAAAGAGCGAGACGCCGAACGAGACGACAAAGTGGCCGCGATGATGCGGATCGTCTTCATGGTCAGAACGGAGCGGATCATGTTCGGCGCGACTACATCGGGGCATCGTAGAGTCAAAACGGTCCCCAGCTATCCCGCTCGCGGGAGCGCGACAGGGTAGGCGCAAGCGTTGCCAACGCGTGAGCATGGACCGCAACGACAGCACCGAACGCGTTTTGCCAGCGATCGTCCGCCGAGCCGACACGTCGAGCATGTCATTCTCGAAGCCGACGAGTTGACGTTCGCGAACTCAGATGAAGGCGCAACGGCCGGAGCCGATCGATCCGCAGAAGCGCCTCTTCAAAGTCATCCGGGCGGCGCGTCAGTCCGCGCAGATCCGGCTCGGCGCCAGGGAAGCGCTCGGCGTCGACTGATGCGAACAACGGTTACTGGATAGCCTCGTCCGCGCGCAGCAACATGGACTTGGGAATCGTGAGCCCGAGCGCCTTTGCAGTCCTGAGGTTGACAACCAGCTCGAACTTCGTTGGCTGTTCGACAGGAAGGTCCGCCGGCCTCGCGCCCTTCAGAATCTTGTCCACGTACTTCGCCGCTTGGCGATAGGTCGCCGTGAGGTTGACCCCGTAACTGAGCAGACCGCCGGCGGTCACGTGCTCGCGCCAACCATACGCCACGGGCAGCCCGGTGGCCTGCATCAACTCGTGAAGCTTCACGCGTTGGTTCTGGAAGGTGGCGTCGGCCACAACCACGACGGCCTGCGACTGTTGTCGCACGATCTCTCCAACGGCAGCCGGGATCTGCGCCGGCGCGCTGGCAACAACCCGCAGTGCAGTGAGATCCAACGAAGAGCAAGCGCCGACCGCGGCCGTCCAGTACGCGCGATGCACGGGGTTGCTCTCGTTCAGCAAGATGGCGACACGCCGTGCGCCGGGCGCGACCTCATGGAGCATCCCGATCAGCTTGCCCAGTGCCTCTTCCTGCTGGCTGGTGACACCGGTGATATTGGCCCCCGGCTCCGCCAAGCTCGCAACGAACCCGGCGCCCACTGCATTGGCGACGCCTGCCATGACGATGGGTGTCGTCCTGGTAGCTCGCTGTGCTGCATACGCGGCGGCGGCCGCACCGAGCACAATCACGTTAACGTTTTGTCCTATCAGTTCGCGGGCTAGGCCATCCAGGCGGCTCGTATCTCCGTCGGCATAGACGGATCGATACTCGACATGCTTGCCGTCCTGCCAGCCCAGATCGCGCATCGTCTGAGTGAATGCCGCGTACAGATGGCTGGCGCTGGCTTCCGTTCCGATCGAAAACCACCCGACACGATGAATGCTCGCAGGCTGTCCGCGGCTGGGCCGGTGCGCCGAGAGCAACACCATGCCACCTGCCAAGACAAGATCGCGTCGCGACATCACTGAGGCACCTCTTGGCGAGAGCACGTCTGGGAATCGTACGCCTAGGGCCCATACCGAGCGTAGTGACGAGTGGCTGCTGGTGGTCGGTACAGCCGCACTCAGGTGTGAGCTGGCGACGAGGCCGATGCGAACGGCAGGTTCCGGGGAGCCAGTCAGGACCCGGAGGCCGGCAGTCGACCCTGAGCCGACATCCGGGACCCTGAACTCGCCCTGAAGCGGTCGGTCGGACCTGTATCTGGCCCTGTGCGCAGACTCGACACCGCGCGGTACTCTGGGCAGCCGGTGCGCCCCGAGCGGAGACATCATTGAGCCTTCGACCACGATCTGAGGAGGAGCTCCGGTGAGCCCCGTTACCCGCCGCGATGTGCTCGTCGGCGCCGCTGCACTGGCGGCCGCGGGCAGCGTGCCCGCCGCCGATGCCCTCGAATACCAGTCGGCCGCGCAACTCGCCGATGGGCT
>Ga0070664_100002181_pt1 | contig 15727 bp, 19 predicted proteins | sample KBSC73metaG_FD_65863 | JGI IMG/M metagenome (GOLD analysis project Ga0070664, IMG submission 65863) | Corn rhizosphere microbial communities from Kellogg Biological Station, Michigan, USA - KBS C7-3 metaG | ecosystem: Host-associated > Plants > Roots > Rhizosphere > Soil ... | reverse complement strand
TCCTTCCACCGCCCGGCCAGCGCATAGGCATAGGCCAGGTTCTGGCGGGTGCGGGCATTGGCCGACGGATCATGGATCATCTCGGACAGGATGCGCACGCCCTCCGGCGCGTCACCCGCCATCGCCATGGCCAGGCCATAATCGGCGGCGGGCAGGACGTCGGCATGGCTTGCGAGCAGGTCGCGCGCGGCGCGATCCTTGCCCAGCCCTACCTGCACCAGCGCAAGGGTGATGATGGTCCGCGCATCGCCATTGCCCAGCGTCATCGCGTCAGACAGAGCGGTTTCCGCCGATGCGAAGCGACCGTCAGCGACATAGGCGCGACCCAGCAACTGGCGGTAGCGGGCATCCTGCGGCGCCGCCTGCACGGCCGCCTCGGCCAGGTCGACCGCGCGGGCGCCGTCGCGATCCGCCAGCGCTTTCTCGACGCCGGCCGCAAGACGGTCGGGCTGTTGCGGCGCGACCGCGGCGGTGCGGAACGCCGCCCCGGTGCATCCCACCATGGTCGTGCCGATCATCATCGACGCGACCGCTGCTTTGGCGAAGGCGTTGCGCTTCATCGCTTCCCAACCCTTAATTGTCGCCGCGGGCGCGCGGCAGTTGCTGGGCCAGCCGGTCGACGTCCGGCAGGCTGCCAAGATAAGCGTCCAGTGCTTCGGTCACCATCTGCTGCGCGGACCGGCCGACAATGGCGCTGGCCAGACGCAGCTTCAGATGGCGGTCGGCATCCAGCCGCAGGGTGAAGGCGGCCTTGCGCCCCTTCGCCACGGCGGAGGCGCGGGGCTTTTTCCCGGCCTTTTCGACCTTGGCGGGCACAGCCGCTTCGGCAATGCGTTCGGCCAGTTCCTCGCGTTCGGTGACCACGGCGGGCACCGGCGCCACGGCGGGAACCGCCGTCATGGGCGTCAAGCCGGCAACGGAGCGGGCTTCGGACGGCGCCGGTTCCGGCTGCGTCACGTCAAAGCCCATGTCGTTCCAGCCCAGATCCTCCTGCAGCGCCGTCGCTCCGGCGGTCATGCCGAAGACGGGACGGCGCATGGCGGGCGAGGCGGCGCCCTTGCGCGCCAGCAGGCCGGAAGTCAGCGAAGCGAGAGGTTTCGGTTCGACCATGATGCTCCCCTTCCCTTATTGCGAGACCCGGCGGCCGAAGCCACCGCTTGTCGGACGGGCCGTCCCCGCCGCGCCGACCGCATTGTGCGGAACGGAAAAGACGGTGCGACGGAAATTCTTTTCCAGCCGGTCGGACACATAGGTCCAAAGCTGCGCGACTTCGCTGGCGGATCGACCATTGGGATCGACCTCCATCACCGTGCGGCCATCGATCATCGATGCGGCGAAATCCGTGCGGTGGTGCAGCGTGACCGGCGCGACGGTGCCGTGCTGCGACAGCGCGACCGCCGCTTCGGATGTGATGCGCGCCTTGGGCGTGGCGGCGTTGACCACGAAGATCAGGGGCTTTCCCGCCCTTTCGCACAGGTCCACCGTGGCGCCCACGGCACGCAGGTCGTGCGGGCTCGGACGGGTCGGAACGACGATCAGCTCGGCTACGGAAATGACGCTCTGGATCGCCATGGTGATGGCCGGCGGCGTATCGATGACGGCCAGCTTGAAGCCCTGCTGGCGAAGGATTTCAAGGTCCGCCGCCAGACGCGCGACCGTGGTCTGGGCAAAGGCGGGATATTCGGCCTCGCGCTCGTTCCACCAGTCGGCCAGCGAACCCTGCGGATCGATGTCGATCAGCACGACCGGACCAGCGCCAGCCATCTGCGCCTGAACGGCCAGATGCCCTGACAGGGTCGTCTTGCCAGATCCCCCCTTTTGCGATGCCAATGCCAAAATGCGCACGCAACTTCCCCCAGAAAACCAATGCATGGCAGGATTGCCACAGGCCCGCCTAAGAATTGGTTAATCCGCGTGGAAGCCTGACAGCCGGTAAAAAGGCGATGTTCTTAATGCTAAGTCGCTATTAACCTTGACGTGGCATAGACCGGGCAGGAACCCTTGGGAGCATGAGCATGAAGCATATCTGTGGCGTGCTGGCCGCCGGCGCGGTGTTGATCCTGGCGCAGCCAGCGCTGGCCGACGTCAAGGCAGGCGTCGATGCCTGGCAGCAGGGCGACTATGCCAAGGCCGTCGCCATATGGCAGCCGCTGGCGCAGTCCGGCGATCCCGACGCGCAGTTCAACATGGGCCAGGCCTACAAGCTGGGCCGTGGAGTGAAGACCGATCCGTCCGCCGCGATCGACTGGTACGGCAAGGCCGCAAGGCAGGGCCATGCGCGGGCCGAGGACAATCTGGGGCTGCTGATGTTCCAGCAGGGTGACCGGGCTGGCGCCCTCCCCTATCTTCAGCGCGCCGCCGAGCGGGGCGAGCCGCGCGCGCAATATATCGTCGGCACGGCCCTGTTCAACGGAGACCTGACCGCGAAGAACTGGGTACGCGCCTATGCGCTGATGACGCAGGCGTCCCAATCCGGCCTGGCCCAGGCAACGGCCAGCCTCCGCCAGATGGACAAATATATTCCGCAGGATCAGCGCGACCAGGCCATCGCCATGGCCCGCTCCATCGGCCAGCAGAACAGCAGCCTGGCGGCGGATGAGCCTCGCCGGCCCGCGCCGGTCATGCGGGAAGCTCCCGCCCCGGTGCGGAGCGCGCAACTGCCGCCCTCCGCTTCGTCCGCACCCAGGACGGCCGAACCGGCCCCCCGGCCCGCACCCGCGAAGACAGCCGCAGCCAAGCCCCCGGAAGCCAGGCCGACCGCCTCCAAGCCCGCCCTCCCCAAGCCCGCAAGCGGCGGCTGGCGCGTGCAGATCGGCGCCTTCAGCGCGGAAGCGCGCGCCCGCACGCTCTGGACGCAACTCAGCGCGAAGGTGGGCGGCCTGTCCGGCTATCAGCCCTATATCATGACCAGCGGCGGCGTGACCCGCCTGCAGGCAGGCCCCCTGGCGAGCAGCGCGGACGCCACCCGGCTGTGCAGCGCGATCAAGGCGGCCGGCGCGGAGTGCATGCCAAAGAAGATGTAATTCTTGCTACGACTTGGAATTTTATTTCAACCATGCGATAATGGAAACTCAGCACGGAGCGTCCCATGTCGGTGGAAAATCTGTCGGTGATCAATGCGCTGGTCGAGGGGTTTCTTGGCCCCGAACCGGCCCGGGCGGCGCTGGCCGCGCTCGATCTGGACAGCCGCCTGACCGAACAGGGCGGCCCCCATGTTTCCCGCGCCGCCTTCGCCATGGCGATGAACGTCGCGCTGTTCCACGATCTTCTCCAGCGCGTGCCGAGCGGGGCGGCCTATGTCGCGGACCGGCTGGCGCGCGGCGGCAGGGTGGTGTTCGACCATGGCGCGCTGCGCACCGTAAGGCTGGTCGAGGGTGCGACCGGGCAATTGCCGCCGGGCGAGGAGGCCTTCACCCGCATATTGCTGCCCCTGGGCTATGAGATGGCGGCGGTCTACCCGCTCGACCGGCTGCGGATGACGGGCCGGGCCTATCGCCATGTCGACCTGCCCGAATCGATCCCGCAATTCTTCCTGTCGGAACTGCATGCCGACCGCTTCGACCCGGAATTTGCCGAAGCCGCGGCGCGGGTGTTCGGCACGTCCCGCGATCCGCTGACACCGGAAGCGCAGGCCGTGCTGGAAAAATTCGCGGACAATCGCCCCGTCACGCGGGCGGAGGCGGCCGCCGCCCTGCCAGCGATCGTGGCTGCCTTCGACCGACAGCACCAGCCGCCAAGCATGGAGGATTATGAACTGCTGCTCTCCCGATCCCATGAGGCGGGCTGGATCGCGACGGAGGGCAATGCCTTCAACCATGCGACGGACCGGGTGGCGGACGTCGCCGCTTTGGCGGAACGGCTGAAGACGCAGGACTGGCCGATCAAGGAGCGTCTGGAGATCTCGATCACCGGCCGGGTGCGGCAGACCGCCCTGCGCGCCGACACGGTCGAACGGCTCTTTGCCGGCAACGAACTGCGCCGCGTTCCCGGCTCATTCTACGAATTCATCAGCCGCGACATCGATCCGGAAACCGGCAGGCTGGACCTTGCCTTCGACACCGGCAACGCCACCGGCATCTTCGCCATGACCAGCGCGGCGGACGAGGGACGCCCGCAACAGGGTTGATCGGCGGGCGCGCTTGAGGCAACGGGTTCGCCGAATTTGCGGGGAGATGCACGTTGACTGATCCGGTTGTCCCATCCTGGGTGCTGACCCTGGCCTGCGCCGACCGGGTCGGCATCGTCGCGGCCGTCAGCCAGTTCCTGGCGGAACGTGGCGGCTTCATCACCGACAGCCAGCAATATGCCGACCGGGAGGCAGGCCGCTTCTTCATGCGCGTCGCGTTCGAGGCGACGGACCAGCGCATGGGCGACACCGACCGGCTGCGCGGCGAATTCGGCGATATCGGCACCCGTTTCGCGATGGACTGGCGGCTGACCAGCGCCGATGAAAAGCCGCGCATGCTGATCGCCGTGTCCAAGGGGTCGCACTGCCTGGCGGACCTGCTGCACCGATGGCAGACGGGAACACTGGCGGTCGACATCATGGGCGTGGTGTCCAACCATCCCGACATGCGCCGGATCACCGAATGGCACGGCATCCCCTATCATGAGCTGCCCCCCAATGGCGACAAGGCCGCGCAGGAGGAGGCGCTGTTCAACCTGTTCGAACGGACGCGCTCGGAGTATCTGATTCTCGCCCGCTATATGCAGGTGCTCTCGGGCGAACTGGTCGAAAGGCTCGCCGGGCGCTGTGTCAACATCCACCACAGCTTCCTCCCCGGTTTCAAGGGCGCGCGCCCCTATCACCGCGCGCATGAGCGGGGCGTGAAGCTGATCGGCGCCACTGCCCATTTCGTTACCGCCGACCTCGACGAAGGGCCGATCATCGAACAGGCGGTGGAACGCGTGGACCATCGCGCGACGGCGGAGGACATGATCCGCATCGGACGCGACATCGAAGCGCAGGTGCTCGCCCGCGCCGTGACATGGCTGGCGGATCGCCGCGTCCTGCAGAATGGCGGCAAGACGGTGGTGTTTCGCTAGGCTGTTATGCCCCCACCGTGCTCCTGCGAAGGCAGGAGCACGGCAGACATGGGGTACCCTGCGTTTGATCGGAAGGCAGGTCGTGAATCGCCCGATCCCGCCTCCCCCCTATCAAGCCAGCTTCCGCGCCCGTTCCCGCCACGCCTCGGCCAGCACCGGCATGTCCGTCAGCGTCCGCACGGCGTCCGGCTCACCCTTGTGCCCGCCCCCGATCAGCAGCCGGAACACTCGTGCGATCGACCATTGGGGCAGGGGCCGCTCCAGCAATTCCATCATCACGCCGGCCTCCGCCTCTCCCTCCCGCAGCACGCGGAAATAGATGCCGCAGCGGGCGGTCTTCACGATCGTCGCCATGACGTCGCGCGCGCCGAAACGATGGTCGAGCTTCCAGCAGGGCTGCCGCCCATGGCTCACCTCGACCACTGCGCTGCCCAGCGAAAAGCGGTCACCCAGGCAGACCTCCTCCTCCGTCATCCCGTGGGAGGCGATATTCTCGCCAAAGGCGCCCGGCTTCTCCAGCAAGGGATGGCCGGGCTTGCGCTCGCGCCACCAGCCATAATGGTCCTGCGGATAAAGGTGGATCGCCTTGTCCCACCCGCCATGATGCACGGGGTCGGCCACGCTGTCGCCCGCCAGGCCCAGCCAGCCGATCCGCACCGCGCCCGACACCGGCTGCTTCGCGATCGCGCTGTAATCGCCATCGCGGAAGGGAACGGGTATCCCCGTCAGCAGCGCGTCGACAGTCATGAAGGAAGCGGTCATGCCTCCCCATGCCACGGAAGCAACCGTGAGGAAAAGGCCGCCTGATGGAAAAAGGATTCAGCCGGGGGAAAGCTCCGAACCCAGCTTCAGCACTTCGGAACCGCTGTCGGTGGTCACCAGATAGGCGGGATTGCGGCTGGACCCGTTACGCCTGATGACCGCGCCTTCTATCCGGCACTCCACCTGCCGCTCGAACCGCTCCGCTATTCTCCCACGGCCGACGCCCTGCCCCCAATTCCACTTGACCCTCGCTCCTTTTCGAAAGCTTTCGGTCATCAAGCATCTCTCCTTCGGGGAACAACCACGACGGCCGGCCGTCATCGCAGCCGCAAAGGCAAAAATCCCGAATGCCGTGCTGGTTCCCTTGGGTTTTGCGCTTGCCTGGGTTAAGGGCGGCGGATGGATGTCACGGGGCTTCGCGTCGCACTCTTCAGCGGCAATTACAACTATGTGCGCGATGGCGCGAACCAGGCGCTCAATCGCTTCGTCGGCTACCTGCTGCGGCAGGGGGCGAATGTGCGCGTCTATTCACCCACCACCGATACGCCGGCCTTCGAACCGGCGGGCGATCTGGTCAGCACTCCGTCCTTTCCGGTTCCGGGCCGCCGCGAATACCAGGTTCCCTACCGCATGTCGGGCGCGGTGCGCCGCGACCTCAAGGCCTTTCGTCCGAACCTGGTCCACGTCTCCAGCCCCGATCCGCTCGGCCATCGCGCCGTCGCCTGGGCGCGCCGCCACGGGCTGCCGGCGGTCGCCTCCGTCCACACGCGCTTTGAAACCTATCCGCGCTATTATGGCCTCGCCTTTCTGGAGCCGGTGATCGAATCGCTGCTTCGCCGTTTCTACCGCCGCTGCGACGCCATCGTCGCGCCGTCCGAGTCGATGGCGCAGCTCCTGCGCGAACAGCGGATGAGCTATGATGTCGGCATCTGGACGCGCGGCATCGACCGCGAAATCTTCCATCCCGGCCGCCGCGACATGGCCTGGCGCCAGTCGCTCGGCATCGCCGACGATGAACCGGTGATCGGCTTCATCGGCCGCCTGGTGATGGAAAAGGGCCTCGACGTCTTTTCCGACACGATCGATCATCTGGCGGCGAAGAATGTGCGGCACAAGGTGCTGATAATCGGCGAAGGGCCGGCGCGGGAATGGTTCGCGAACCGCCTGCCGAACGCCGTCTTCACCGGATTCCAGAAGGGCCCCGACCTGGGCCGCGCCGTCGCAGGCATGGACATGCTGTTCAACCCCAGCGTCACGGAAACCTTCGGCAACGTCACGCTGGAGGCGATGGCCTGCGGCCTGCCCACCGTCGCCGCCCGCGCCACCGGCAGCGAGAGCCTGGTCGCGGACGGGATCACCGGCCGGCTGATCCGGCCGGGCGCCATCACCGCCTTCGCCGACGCGCTGACCGTCTATTGCACCGATTCCGCTGCCCGCGCCGCCGCCGGTGCCGCCGCCATGGCGCAGGCGGAACATTATGGCTGGGATCAGGTGAACCAGGCGCTGGTCGACACCTATCTGCGCATCATCCGCCAGCGCGAACATGGCGCGCTGGTCCGGTCGAGCCCTGTTCCCTGAAAGCAAAAGCCTGACTATATCCGGGGCAATGGCCGATCTTTTCGCTCCCCACGATCTCCCCCCTGTTCCAGCCGACGCGCCGCTGGCCGACAAGCTGCGGCCCCGCACCCTGGCGGAGGTCGTCGGCCAGGATCATCTGACCGGGCCGGAGGGCGCGATCGGCCGCATGGTCGCCGCCGGCCGCCTCTCCTCGATCATCCTCTGGGGCCCGCCGGGCACGGGCAAGACCACCATCTCACGCCTGCTGGCGGATGCCGTCGGCATGCGTTTCGAACCGATCTCCGCCGTCTTCTCCGGCGTTGCCGACCTCAAGAAGGTCTTTGCCGCCGCGAAGGAACATGCCCGGCGGGGCGAGAAAACCCTGCTCTTCGTGGATGAGATCCACCGCTTCAACCGGGCGCAGCAGGACAGCTTCCTCCCCTTTGTGGAGGACGGCACGGTGACCCTGGTCGGCGCGACCACCGAAAATCCCAGCTTCGAACTCAACGCCGCACTGCTCTCCCGCGCACAGGTGCTGATCCTGCGCCGCCTGGATGCGCCCGCGCTGGAACAGTTGCTGGAACGCGCCGAAACGGTGATGGAACGCGCCCTGCCGCTCGACACCGCCGCCAGGGACGCCCTGCTCGCCAGCGCCGACGGCGATGGACGCTTCCTGCTCAATCAGGTCGAGACCCTCTATTCCATCGACATTCCGCAGCCGCTCGATCCGGCGGGCCTTTCGGCCCTGCTCCACCGCCGCGTCGCGGTCTATGACAAGGATCGGGAGGGCCATTACAACCTCATCTCCGCCCTTCACAAATCCCTGCGCGGTTCCGATCCGCAGGCCGCGCTCTATTATCTGGCGCGCATGCTGACCGCGGGTGAGGAGCCGCTCTATGTCCTGCGCCGCCTCGTCCGCTTCGCCGTGGAGGATATCGGCCTTGCCGACCCGCAGGCGCTCGTCCAGTGCCTCGCCGCCAAGGACAGCTATGACTTCCTCGGCTCGCCCGAAGGCGAACTCGCCATCGTCCAGGCCTGCCTCTATTGCGCCACCGCGCCCAAATCCAACGCCGCCTACAGCGCCATGAAATCCGCCTGGAGGTCCGCCCGCGACACCGGCTCGCTCATGCCGCCGCAGAATATCCTGAACGCCCCGACCAAGCTCATGAAAGACGTCGGCTACGGCAAGGGCTATCACTATGATCATGACGCGGCCGACGGCTTTTCCGGTGACGATTACTGGCCCGAAGAGATGCAGCCCCAGACCTTCTACGCCCCCACCGAACGCGGCTTCGAGGCGCGCATTGCCGAACGCATGGCCTATTGGGACCGCTTGAGGACCGAACGCCGCCAGAAATGACGCCCCGTTTCACCCGCTACGCTGTCATCGACTGGTCCGGCGCAAAGGGATCGCGCCACAAGGGGATTGCCGTCGCCCTGTGCGAAGCCGGCGATGCGGCACCCCGGCTCCAGCATCCCGACGGCGGCGACGTCTGGTCGCGCCGCGCCGTCGCGGACTGGCTTGTCCGAACCGCGCGGGAGGCTCCGACCCTGTTCGGCTTCGATTTCAGCTTCGCCCCGCCCTATGTCGCGCGCCAGAGCTATCTGCCCGGCGACATCGTGCCCACCACCGCTCCGGCCTTCTGGGCCTATGTCGACAGCATTTGCGCGGATGAGGATCTGGGCGCCGCCAGCCTGCTCGAACACACCCACCGGCGGCATTTCTATTTTGGCAAGGCCGACGGCATCAAGGCGGACTATATGCACAACCGCGCCTGCGAGGCGCACTATAATGCCCAGGGCGGCGGCAAGCCCTCCACCGTCTATGACGCCATCGGCGCGGCGCAGGTCGCCAAGGCGAGTTTTTCGGGGATGCGCCTGCTCCACCACGTCCATCCCCATGTCCCGGTCTGGCCGTTCGACCCGCCGCCGCCAAAGGGCTCCCTGATCGTGGAGATCTACACCAGCATCGCCGCCCGCGCCGCCGGACGCCCCAAGGGAAAGGCCAAGATGCGCGACCTCCCCGCGCTGAACGACGCGCTCCTCGCCGTCGGATCGCAACCGCACAGGGGCCTCCCGCCTGACGACCATGGCGCCGACGCGATCCTGACCGCCGCCTGGCTGCGACGCATGGCCCCGCGCCCCGGCCTGTGGAACCCGCCGCCTCTCGACGAAAAAATCGCCGCAACAGAGGGCTGGACGTTCGGCATCATCTGATAGTAAGGCGCTCCCCGTCCGAAACGGATATGCCGGATTAGCACAGCGGTAGTGCAGCGGTTTTGTAAACCGAAGGTCGGGGGTTCGATCCCCTCATCCGGCACCATATTCCCCTCGCGCCCGCGACGCGACGATCGCCACCCCAACGCACTCCAGCTTTCAACCGATCCTGCCGCCGCTTCACGCGCTGCCCCGGATCGCCCGCCGCGCCAGAAAAATAGCCCGAAAAGCAAAATGGGGGCCGGCATTTCTGCCGGTCCCCACTTCCGTCGTGTCTCTCGATCCGCTTCTCTTTCAAGATGCGATCATCGGACTCGGCGCGCGATAGGTCCGCCGCAAGGGCTTTGCTATCGTGTCGGCTCCGTTTGTCCGGCCGGTCGGCCGTTTTCCCGCAGCCTGTCCTCTTTATTCGATGCCCGACGTTCACTTTCGCGCGTGCACAGCATCGTCTATTGAGGCTCATCGGATTTCCGCATTTTCCTTCCGGTCCATGCTTCTTTCCCGACGCTCGAAAATTCCTTCAAGTCGCTGATTTCTCACCGACTTTGGCATCCAGATTTCTCTGTCTCCCGGTCTTTCCGATAGGGAGATCGTCTCACCAAAAGCGAGTCGCTCAAAGCGGAATCTTGCACCCTGAAGACCGTGTCACGCTAAAGCTGTGGATAAATGTGGATAAATTTTCCAGAAGGCTCGGCGGCCATGCGATCAGCCTCGCGGCGCCGGCGCTACCCCCCGAAAATTCTGATCGCCGAACCAGGCCGCGCCCTGGCGATGTCCAGCCCTCTACACGCGGTCAGATCAACCAGCAGATCGATGCCGTCCCCGCTTCATCGGTGCCGCTCATCGCCTCGTCTCAAAATTTATTGCTTCAGAAACAACATGCTGCGCCGTTGTCGCAGGTTCATGCAACCTCCATCAATATGCGCGGGTTGAACGATCAAAACACGCCTTTTTGGAGGAGAAAAAATGCGTAAAGCCCTTATGGCACTGGCCGCCGTCTCGCTGGCCATTCCCGCTTCCATGGCGATCCCGACCGAGGGCGCCAATGCCCGCCGTCATTATGAATATCGCGAATGGCGCGGTCGCGACGGCCGCATGTACTGCCGCAAGTCCAATGGCACGACCGGCCTCATCGTCGGCGGCGTGGGCGGCGCGCTGGTCGGCCGCGCGATCGACACCCGCGGCGATCGCGCCACCGGCACGATCCTGGGCGCCGCGGGCGGCGCGCTGCTGGGCAAGGAAATCGACAGCAAGCGTCGCTGCCGCTGAGATATGCGAAAAAAGGGGGGGCGGCTTCCGATCGGAAACCGCCCCCCTTTTTAATCCGAAATGCCTGGGGCTTATTCGGCCGAGGCGCCGCGCGCGTCTTCGACCTTGAACGTCACGGCCTGACCGCCGGACATGCCCGACACGCGGCCATTCTTCACCGCAAGGTTGAAGGCAACGGCATCGGGGTAACGACGGCCCGAAATCACCCTGCCGGTCTTGGTGTCCTTGACGGCATATACATAGGTATAGCCCTCATGCGTGAACTTCTGCTTGGCAGCGTCTTCGGCATGGGCCGGGGCGTTGGCGGCGCCGGCGGCGAACAGGGCGGAAAGAACAAACTTGGACAGCATTCGCATGGGTAAACTCCTTGTGAATGCCGATCAAACACCTCTGGAATATTCTTTTCTGTTGACGTCGATTTATGGAGCGCCGCCAAAGGAGCACAATCGCAAACAAGGGCGGAACGATTGCGTTTCCCGCAATCGCCTTTCAACCCTTTGGCCTTTCAACTCTTTGACAGGGCGACGATATGCCTGAACTCCGCCTCTGTAAGCGGGGATACGGAAAGCCGCGACTGGCGGATCATCGCCATATTGGCCAGCGCCGGATCGGCCTTCATCGTCTTCAACGTGACCGGCTTGGCGAGCTTTTCCTTCGGCCCCACATGCACCGCCATCCACTTGCCCGTTTCGTCCGTGCTGTCTGGCGCCGCCTCCTCGACGATCTCCATGATGCCGACCGCCTCGACCCCGATATTGCTGTGGTAGAAGATGGAAAGGTCGCCCTTGCGCATCGCCCTCATATGGCCCTGCGCGGCATGATTGCGCACGCCGTCCCACTCGGCCTTCCCCTTCCTGACCAGATCGTCATAGGAAAAGACATCGGGTTCCGATTTCATCAGCCAATAGTTCATGGCTTCTCCTTGCATCAGCCGCCAAGGACGATCAAGGATGCTCGCATGGCCAGCATGGCGCCGGACGGCGCGTCGGCTCTATCCAGTTGAGTTTCGGAGAATAACGTGTCGCAAACGGTGCCCGGACAAGTGCCCGTCCTGTCCATGGGCAATATGGACAAGGCCGACTTCGCCGCGGCTTTCGGCGGTTCCTTCCAGCGCTTCGGCTTCGCCATGGTGAAGGATCATGGCATGGACCAGGCGCTGATAGACAGGGGCTGGGCACTGGTCCGCCGGTTTTTCGCCCTGCCGGAGGGGGTGAAGCGCCGCTACGATGCCGCCAATAATGGGGGTCAGCGCGGCTACACGGCCTTTGGCGTGGAAATCGCCAGGGGCGCGAGCGAGAATGATCTCAAGGAATTCTGGCATGTCGGACGCGACCTGCCCGCGGGCGATCCGCTGGCGCAAAGCATGCCGCCCAATGTCTGGCCGGACGAACTGCCGGAATTCCACGCGACATTCGCGCCTCTCTATGCCGAATTCGACCGCGTCGGCGGGGAACTGCTGTCCGCCATCGCCCTGTTTCTGGGGCTGGAGGAGCAGTGGTTTGAAAGGCCGGTCGAAAACGGCAATTCAATCCTGCGCCTGCTCCATTATCCGCCCGTCTCTGCGGAAGCGCCGGGCATCCGCGCCGGCGCGCATGAGGATATCAACCTCATCACCCTGCTCCTGGGCGCGGAGGAAGGCGGGCTGGAGCTCAGGGATCGCGACGGCAACTGGCTGCCCGTGGTCCCGCCGCCCGGCGCCCTTGTCATCAATGTGGGCGACATGCTCCAGCGGCTGACCAACCATCATCTCCCCTCGACCAGCCACCGCGTCGTCAACCCGCCGCCGGAACGGCGCGGCCATTCGCGCTATTCCATGCCCTTCTTCCTGCACCTGCGACCGGATTTCCTGATCGACGCGCTGCCCCAATGCGTGGATGCGGACCACCCCCGCCGCGACCCGCCGATCACCGCGCACGACTATCTGTCGGAACGGTTGCGCGAAATCGGCCTGATCAAGGGGTAAGGGCGGCGATTCAGGAAAACCTGGGCCGGGAAAACCCGATGGAACAGGTTATCTGCGCCCGCGCGCCATGGTGATCCCGATCTCCTCGCCCTTCTCGCTCAGGGCCAGCTTGACGATCTTGACCTCGACATGGGTCACCTTGTCATCCTGCAGGAAGATCGTCTCGATGATATGGTCGGCCACCGCCTCGATCAGCGTGAAATGCTGCCCCTCCGGCAGAGCGGTGGTCGCGGCATGTTTCAGGTCCATGTAATTTTTGGACCGCGACAGCGGCGTGTCGGGATCATAATGATCCGCGATCTTCAACCGCGCCCTGATCGATATGCGCAGCGGTTGCGGCAGGTGCGTCTCCTCCGAATAGATGCCGGTCAGGACATCCACGTCCAGATTATTCACCTCCAACGTCAGAAAATCGTCAAATACGCTGTTCATAGCTCGCCACATTCGGGCCCTCCCTGCCGCGGGCGGGCCCCAGTTTAGACTTTTATTTTGCCAGCCACGCGCTAAAGCCCGCCGCTCTCGGCGCGTCCATGCGCCATTGAGGACGGATCGGCAAGACGTGTCTGTGATAGTGCCCCTCAAGATGATGTCGCATGACGCGGTTGAGCGGTTGCTGGATGCGGCCTTCGGCCCTGACCGGCACGGGCGCACCGCCTATATGATTCGCGACGGCATGCCATGGCTTCCCGAACTCTCCTTCGGCATGAGGGATGAGGACGGCCGGCTCATCGGTTCGCTGCAAAGCTGGCCCGTCGCGCTCGTCCATGCCGACGGCGGCCGGACGCCGCTCATCATGGTCGGCCCGGTCGCCGTCGATCCGGCGGTGCAGGGCACCGGGCACGGCCGCGCGATGATGGACGCCGTCGTCGCGGCCGCCCGCGCGCAGAACAGCGCCCCGCTGATGATGATCGGCGATCCGGAATATTATGGCCGCTTCTGGGGCTTTTCGGCGGAAGGGACCGGCGGCTGGAACTGCCCCGGCCCGTTCGAGCCGCGCCGCCTGCTGGCGCTGTCGGTCGACGGCCGGCCCATAGGGGGCACGGGCATGCTGGGTCCGCGCGCCATTGCCCGCGCCTGAAATTTCCCTTTTGCCTTCGCCTTCAAGCGCCCCTATCTCGGCCCCATGCCGATGGAGCCGCCCCCTGATCTTTCCAGCCTGTCGCTGACCGATGTCGCCCGCCTGCTGGCGGAAAAGCGCCTGCCGCCGGTCGAGAAATGGAATCCGGACCATTGCGGCGACAGCGACATGCGCATCGCCCGCGACGGCACCTGGTTCCACCAGGGCTCGCCCATCGGGCGGGAAGCCATGGTCCGCCTCTTCTCGACCATCCTGCGCCGCGAACCCGATGGCGGCTACGTCCTGGTCACGCCGGTCGAAAAGCTCTCGATCGAGGTGGAGGATGCCCCCTTCCTCGCCGTGGAGCTCAAGAGCGAAGGCGAAGGCCGGGCACGCAGCCTCGCCTTTCGGCTCAACACGGGCGATCTGGTCGCCGCCGGGCCGGACAACGCCCTTGTCCTGCGCGAAACGCCTGACGGGCCGCATCCCTATCTCCACGTCCGCGGCGGGCTGGAGGCGCTCGTCGCCCGCAGCGTCTATTATGAACTGGTGAACCTGGCGCTGGACGAAGGCGCCGAACCCGTCGGCCTCTGGAGCAACGGCGCCTTCTTCGCGCTGGACGGGTCGGCATGACGCTGGCGGAACGGCTGCGGATCGCCCTGAAGGAGGGGCATGAGCGGGAGGTCGGCCTGATGCCGTCCGACACCCGTGATCCCCGGATCGACGGCGACATCATGCTGTCTCCTGCGGCCGTGCTGGTCGCGATCACCGACCGTCCCGAACCCGGCCTGATCCTGACCCAGCGGTCCGCCAGGCTGCGCAAGCACGCCGGGCAAGTCGCCTTTCCGGGCGGCCGGGTCGACGACCACGACCCCGACGAAATCGCTGGCGCGCTGCGGGAAGCGCAGGAGGAAATCGGTCTCCTGCCTGACCTGGTCGACATCATCGGCACGTCGGACCGCTATCACACCTTCACCGGCTTCGACATCGTCCCCGTGCTGGGCGTGATCCCGCCCGACCTTCCCCTCCTCCCCCAGGAGGCCGAGGTAGCGGAACTGTTCGAACTACCCCTCGCCTATGCCCTCAATCCCGCCAACCGGATCAGAAAATCCATGGAGTTTCAGGGTATTGAGCGGCATTATTACGAAATATTCTGGGAAGGACGACGCATCTGGGGCATCACCGCCGCCATCCTCGCCAATCTGTCGCGCAGGTTAGGCCATGACCAGCCTGCTGCCTGACGCCGACTGGCGCCACCGCCCCGGCCTGGACGCGCTGCTCGACGCGCTTGGCGCGGAACAGGGCCTCGTCCGCTTCGTCGGCGGCGCCGTCCGCGACGGCCTTCTGGGCCTGCCGGTCAACGATCTCGACATCGCCACCATATCGGAACCGCAGTCGGTCATCGACCGCCTCAGGGCCGCCGGAATAAAGGCCGTGCCCACCGGCGTCGACCATGGCACGATAACGGCCGTCATCCATGGCTGGCCGGTGGAGATCACGACCCTGCGCCGCGACGTCAGCACGGACGGCCGCCGCGCCACCATCGCCTATACCCATGACTGGCGCGAAGACGCCGCCCGGCGGGATTTCACCATCAACGCGCTCTATGCCGACCCGCTCACCCACGCCATCACCGATTTCTTCGGCGGCGTCGCCGATCTGCGCGCGCATCGCGTCCGCTTCATCGGGGATGCAAGCGCCCGCATAGCGGAGGATCATCTCCGCATCCTGCGCTATTTCCGCTTCCTCGCCCGCTTCGGCCATGACGAGCCGGATGTGGAGGCCTATGCCGCCTGCCGCGAAGCCGCCAACAGCCTGATGGCCCTGTCGCGCGAACGCATCGCGGACGAACTGCT
>Ga0070664_100002175_pt1 | contig 15745 bp, 14 predicted proteins | sample KBSC73metaG_FD_65863 | JGI IMG/M metagenome (GOLD analysis project Ga0070664, IMG submission 65863) | Corn rhizosphere microbial communities from Kellogg Biological Station, Michigan, USA - KBS C7-3 metaG | ecosystem: Host-associated > Plants > Roots > Rhizosphere > Soil ... | reverse complement strand
AGCTAAATCAATAAACAAAAAGCCAATAGTAGACGAGATTTCATTGCATAGGAAGGGCTGGATCATCCAGAGAATTGGATGGTGTTTGATGTTTGCTTTTTTGATTGCTGCGTTGCTGGGACTTTTTGGTGAAGGACCGCTCAGTAATAAAAAACTCCGGGCAGGAAATATAAGCGTTGAATACGAAAGGTTCTGCAGGTACGAGCATGGAATGAAAATCAAACTCGAATCCAGCCAGGAAAATATCAGCACAGTTTCACTTCCTCAAGACTATCTTGAAAACTTCCGGGTTGGTGAAATTGTGCCTGAACCTAGCAAACAGGTGGCATCAGCAGGATACATCCATTACCAGTTTGAAGGTGTTCAAAACAAGCTGATTACTTTTTATTTAAGCCCTTTAAAAAGAAAAACCGTAAGAGGAATTTTACGGGCGAATGCCAATTCATTCGCTATTAAACAAACCATATACCCCTGATATGAATCCAGTAATAAGAGGCATTATAATTTATCTGTTTTTATTGTTGGTATTTCGGATCATGGGCAAACGCAGCCTGTCTGAAACCACTATGTTCGATCTTTTGGTATTGCTCATAATCAGCGAGGTAACACAGCAGGCCATGGTGGATACTGATAATTCTTTGACAGCAGCCGCTATTTTAATTACAACACTGTTAGGGTTGGATTTGATATTGTCCCTGCTTAAGAAGCCATTTAAAATGTTTGAAAAAATTGTTGAGGGAACGCCTTTAATTATTGTAGACCATGGAAAACCTCTAAAAGACAGGATGAGCAAAACCAATGTTGACGAAGAGGATGTTATGCAGGCTGCACGTGCAAATCAAGGTCTCGAAAAAATAGAACAGGTCAAATATGCCGTGCTGGAAAAAGATGGTACCATTTCAATAATACCGTTTGAAAAGGATAAATGATTTTGTTAAGTCAGGGTGGGTTTTTTTATCTATTACATATCAAGATATACATTTGCACGGATGAAGCGTTTTCAATTCGTATTTCTTTTCTTTGTTACCGCACACATTGTACAAGCGCAATCCGGACAATTAAAAACCAGGTCTGGCGTACTTTATTTTGGCTTTGGTACACACAAAATATTCTATTCAAAAAGTAACTTACACCTTGTAGGAAATGGCACTCCAGGTTTTGATTTCACGCTTAAAAAAGTAAAGGCCAAGGATGATTTCTTTTTGAAACAAACAGGTGGAGCTCCTCAGTACGATTACAAAATGGGCTATTATTTCAACAGGAAGAATTTTGGTATTGAATTCAACTTTGATCATGTAAAATATTTTGTTCGACATGACCAGTCGGTACGAACCGTAGGTACAATCAATGGTGAAAAAATAGACGGTGAATTGCCAGTGACCACCTACGTCCAAAATTTTGAACATAGCGATGGTGCCAATTATGCTTTGGTCAATTTTGTAAAATGGAAAAATCTGACAAGCACTTCTAAAACAAATTTAGTTTGGGAATTAAAAGCAGGAATTGGCCCGGTATTTCCAAAAACCAATTCTACTATTTTGGGAAAGCACTGGGACGACCATTACCATGTTGCTGGCTTTGTAACCGCTGTGGAAACCGGGTTAAGATATAATTTCAAATTTCTGTTTGTTCAACCAAGTTTTAAAGCAGCCTATGCCGATTACAGGAGATTTTTAATCGCAGATGGTTATGGAAACCAAAATTGGTTATCGGGCCAATTTATTTTGTCAATAGGTGCACAAATCCGGTAAAAAATTTTTTTCTTGTTTGCAAATATGTTTGTAACTTGAAAACATACCTTCACTGTCTCCTAAGTTAACCTCCCGTGCGTTTGGCCTTGTTCTTGTTACAATCCTTCCCCTTTGGATCGTGAACCTTATCTTATCATTCTAAAACCTAGGTTATGCTGCACAAAATGTTCCGTTGGCTTAAGTCCAGATTTACAGGTAAGAAAGTGAAGAGTGCTTTTGATAAGGACAATCCTTTTTTGATTTTCTGAGATGTTTGTAGGTTTATCTTCTTAGTGTTTTTACGCTGCAGTGAACTTATCTCACTGTTACGGTTTCACTTGTGCCTATTTGCACGGGTATCAGCCTGTTTCCCCATCAATCCTTTTTTGAATATCGGATAGTTAATTCCCGACAAATGTGCCATTGGCCAATATGAATTATTGGTCCGTTTTTGACCGGATCAATAAGTTTATTCCTATCCACCGGCTGTAGTTTAGTTTGCAATTTTTGAGGCCGCTGTCCACAAAATAATTTATCGAGTAAATTTATTCCGTTGAATTCTAAATAATATATTCGCATTGCCGATCATTACTTTGGTATCCTTTCCTACCTACCCGTTAATCTTTCCGGAGAAGAACCATGGTATCCTGGCCGGAAAGTATGATGCCGCACCGCGGGATGATTCGGGTTGAAGCCAACAGCTTATCTCAAAATTTTTCGAAGCTTCGTCACAGTACGAAGCTTTTTTATTGTGTTGTTTTTACTTCAATCTTATAGCACTTCTTTTCGCTCTCTAACTGCTTTATAAATTAAATTAAAATTCCTGATGTTTTCGCGTCTATCTACTCCAATGAAAATATATAATGAAATTACAATAACTGTATACTACAAAAACATAGATTATGAACTCAATTTTTAGCTGTCATAATGCATTTAATGAATGCAGGCTGAATTATTGGATTTGTGTAAATGTTGTTATGGTTGTAATTGAGTATTAAAGTGCAATTGTGCATTACACAAGTATATCATTGATTGTTAGACACAATGGCCGCCATATTTATTTTATGCTGTTTGTTTTTTGGCAATGTGGAAAACGAAACAGAAATAAAACTGGCAGGAGGTTTGTAAAATGGTGGACAAACTGTACAAACATGAAAATAAAAATTAGCCTTATCGTCGCAGCATTTTTTTTGACATCCAATGTCCATGCTCAAAATGCAAGAATCCAGGCAGGTGTCAATCTTGCCAATGTATCGGTAAACAATGATGGCCGCATTGATGATGCCAACATGCTTACAAGTTTCCAGGCGGGGATTGTTGGAGATTTCCATCTTGCTAGTATTCTCTATTTGCAACCGGGAATTTTGTTCACAGGTAAAGGTTCCAAAATTGAAATTGGACGACCCAATGAAAACCTTTACATAAAACAAACGACCAACCCGTTTTACATTGAGGTACCCATGAATTTTGTTGCCAAGTTGCCATTCAATTCTGAAAGTCATTTCTTTTTCGGCGCCGGACCATATGGTGCAATTGGTGTTGCCGGAAAAGCAAAAACCGAAAAGAACGTCTTAGGCTTTGTAACCAACTACGAGAACAAAATTGTATTCTCGAATGATGATCCCTCCACTTTCGAAGAAGAAGAAGGCACCGGTGTTGGAGTTTTAAAACGCTTTGATTATGGAGTGAATGGTGTTGTAGGCGTAGAAGGCGCAAAACTATCATTAATGGCTGGTTATGGTTTGGGACTCGCAAAACTTCAGTCAGGCAGCAACAGCAGTGAAGACAACAATAACAAGCACAGAGTATTGAGTTTTACTTTAGGGTTTAAGCTTTAAAGAAATCACTTGATATTTAGAAAGACCATCATTTGATGGTCTTTCGTTTTTAAAGGCATTTGAAATTACCTTCGCGACATGCAATCTGTAAGATGGCTTTCGGTGCTAACTGCTGTAATTATTATAACGGCCTGTTTTTTTACCTGGGTGTCTGTTGAATCAAAGGATTTTTTTATCGGTGGATTTAATTCCAGCACAGCCAGCAGGTTTGGCAAACCAGGAATTCTGCAAACTTTTTTTTGTTCTGTTTATATTTTATTACTGTTGATAAACAAAATATGGAGTATACGTACTGCTTTTTTTGTTTCCGCCTTTAATATTGCCTGGGCTGTCAGAAATTATGTTGTGATTTCGGCGTGTAGCGGTGGCACTTGTCCCGAGAAACATACAGGATTATATACTGTGTTAATTGGTTCTTTATTGCTTACTGTGTTTACAACAATTATCGCTGTAAAAGAAAAATAAAAAGCTAGGCGTTTACTTTTTCATCTATAATTTTTTCTGCAAGCCAAATAAATTCATTGATAAAAATGTCGATGCTTTTTTTGAAGTTGGCATCTAATAAATTTCCATCTTCGTCAAACTTTTTATCTACCTGCGGGGTAACTAACATATAGGGTGAACCAATTCCAAACAAAGCATAAATCAATTCCTGCAATTGTAACGCGGCCCTTATACCACCAAGCATACCTGTAGATGCAGTAGCGATAGCAAATACTTTATGATGTTGTTTTGGAAAATGGTCCAGTAAATTTTTCAATGCTGCTGAATAACTGCCATTATATTCGGGAGTTAATAAAATAAATGCATTTGCATTCAACATCCTATCTGCAACTTCCTTAAACGGCTCCGGGGTTGAATCTACCGATGTAAACACAGCTTGCAATAAAGGCATTTCATTTTCCCGGACATCAATGATATTTACTTCATGTTCTGTTTTTTCCTCAATTTGATTTTTTAAGTTCAAAGCTACCCGATTGGTTATGCTGTTTCCCCTGGGACTTCCGGAGACGATTTCAATCCTCATGATATAATTTTAATGTAAACTGTCTGCCATAAGGCTTCAAATACTATTCCTCCTTTGGGTTTATGTTACAATGTCAGTGCTTCTTTCCCCTTACCTTAGTTAAAACAATCAAATGATTAACCGGCGAAAATTTGTTCAGTCTTCAGTTTTTAGTTCGGTGGCTGTTTTATTTGGTAAAACAAATTTTGCTTCCGGAAGTTCAGTTTCTTTAAAAAACAGTCCGATAGTTATTTCCACCTGGGGCGATAATGTCAAGGCAAACGCAGAAGCGTGGAAAATATTAGGGGCTAATGGGCGTGCTTTAGATGCAGTCGAGGCTGGCGTACAAATTCCAGAAGCAGATCCTAACGATCAAAGTGTTGGTTATGGCGGATTACCTGACAGGGATGGCAGAGTGACTTTGGATGCGTGCATTATGGATGAAAATGGAAATTGCGGTGCTGTCATGTTTTTAGAAAACATTCTTCATCCAATAAAAGTTGCCAGACTAGTGATGGAGAAAACGCCGCACGTTCAATTGGCGGGGGAAGGTGCGTTGCAATTTGCATTGGCAAACGGATTTAAAGCCGAAAATTTATTAACGCCGCAATCAGAAAAAGCCTGGAAGGATTGGCTAAAAACTTCCAGGTATGATCCAATGACTATTCCCAATTTGTTGGAACAAAAAAATCAACCAGGTCAAAAAAACAATCACGATACTATCGGAATGATTGCCTTAGATGCTACTGGCAATTTAAGTGGCGCATGTACAACAAGTGGAATGGCTTATAAAATGCGGGGGAGGGTTGGCGATTCACCCATCATTGGCGCAGGATTGTATGTAGACAATGAAGTAGGCGCTGCCACTTCAACAGGAGTAGGAGAAGAAGTTGTTCGAATTTGCGGGTCCCATACTGTAATTGAACTGATGAGACAGGGTATGTCACCTGAAATAGCATGCAAAAAAACGGTGGAAAGAATAATCAGGAAAAGGGGTGTAAAAGCAAAAGACGTACAGGTGGGATTTATTGCATTGAATACCAAAGGCGATTTTGGTGGATATGCACTACAAAAAGGATTCACCTATGCTGTTCATTCAAAAGCAGGAGTGAAAGTATATAACGCAAAGAGTATTTATTAGGGAAGAGCGAAAGATAATTGTGAACTAGCTAAAATTTATTTACTTGAACTATATCATTGAAATAGCAACAACAGATTTTACGACAACAAAATCAGCTGTAGAAGGCGGTGCAGACAGAATTGAACTTTGTGCTGCTTTAACAGAAGGCGGAACGACTGCATCCTATGGAACGGTAAAAAAATGCAGGGAGGCTTTTAATGTTCAATTGTTCCCAATCATTCGAACGCGAAGCGGAGATTTTTTTTATACGGACGAAGAATTTGACATCATGATGAATGATGCAAAACTATTCAAAGAACTGGATTGTGATGGCATAGTGATTGGTCTACTTGATGCAACTGGCGATATCGATCTGAAACGAACTTCAAAACTAATTGAAGCAGTTTATCCATTGGAAGTAACTTTTCACCGGGCGTTTGACCGTTGTAAAGATCCTTTTAAGGCAATGGAGCAATTAATTGAAATCGGCTGTCAAAGAATTCTTACTTCCGGACAAAAACCTGCAGCGCCAGATGGAATCGATTTGATTGGTCAACTGTTAAGTACTGCTGATCAAAAAATAATTATAATGCCCGGAAGTGGTGTGAGAAAAGAAAATATTAAAGAGCTGGCTACTAAAACAGGTGCAGAAGAGTTTCATTCTTCATTAAGATCGAAACAAAGAAGTAAGATGCAATTTATTCACCCGGCTTTTGCTGAGAGTGCAGAGAGCTACACCAATCCCTCAATTGATCCGGGAGAAGTGAAAGCCCTGCGACTGGCTTTAAATGCATAGATCTTCGAGAAAAAATAGTAAAGTACATTCCAAACTGCACTAAGTATTTTCATTGACTGTTAGTTTAATCTTTCTAAAATTAACTGGAAATGGAGCTCCAACCGGATTTAATTATCGAAAATTGCGGGGAACAGGAAACAGGTCTCAGATGATGAGTGAAATTATATTATCAATACTACAGAAAAAATAAAATGAGAAAACTGATCTTATATTTTACATTTTCAATTTTTCATTTTTCATTGCTTGCGCAGAAAGATTATTGTGGCATGGTTAATCCATTTATCGGCACCGGTGGGCATGGCCATACCTACCCTGGTGCATCCATGCCATTTGGAATGATGCAACTAAGTCCGGATACAAGAGGCGCAGATTGGGATGGCAGTAGCGGATATCATTATAGCGATAGTGTGATTTATGGCTTTTCTCATACTCATTTAAGTGGAACAGGTATTCCTGATTATTGCGATGTGCTATTCATGCCTTTTACCGGCGATGTAAAATGGGAAAGCAAAGAATGTCGTTCAAGTTTTTCTCATAAAAATGAAAAGGCTAGTCCTGGCTACTATGAAGTAGTACTGGATAAAGGGAATATTAAAGCCCAACTAACAACTTCGGTAAGAAGTGGAATGCACCAATACACATTTCCGCTAAATGCCAGAGACGGATCCATGTTGATCGATTTGAAATGGCGTGACGAAGTGTTGGAATCATGGATTGAAAAAGTTTCTGACTATGAATTAAGAGGATTCAGAAGAAGTAAATCCTGGGCACAAAATCAGTACCTGTATTTCTATGTAAAATTTGAAAAACCAATTAAAAATTATCTTGTTCTGACAGGTGAAGGAAAAATAGTTACCGACACAAGAGTAGTTGGTAAAAACTTGAAACTAGCAGTGAATTTTGATCTTTTTGATAATAAAGTTGTCAGGGCAAAAGTTGGTATTTCCGGTGTAAGTGCAGAAGGGGCAAAATTGAATTTAAATTCAGAAATTAAAGACTGGAATTTTGATGGACTTAGAACAAAAGCAAAAGCTGCATGGAATAAAGAACTAAGTAAGATTGATGTTGAAGGAGGAACCAGGGATCATCAGACCATTTTCTACACTGCTTTGTACCATACATTTTTAGTTCCAAATATTTACCAGGATGTAGACGGTCAATATCGTGGTACAGATTTAAAAGTTCATAAAGCAACAGGTTTTACAAACTTCACCGTATTCTCGTTATGGGATACCTACCGTACATACAACCCTTTAATGACGATCATCAATCAAAGGAAAACCGCGGACTGGATCAACACGTTCTTGCAACAATATAAATATGGTGGCATGCTACCTGTATGGGAATTGAGCGGCAATGAAACGTTTTGCATGATCGGTTATCACTCGGTGCCGGTTATTGTTGATGCTTATCAAAAAGGAATTCGTGGCTTTGACAAAAACCTGATGTTGAAAGCAATGCGTTCCTACTCAGAAAGCAAACGTTTTGGTTTGGACCACTACAGCGATAATGGATATGTGAGTAATGATAAGGAACATGAATCTGCGTCTAAAACTTTGGAGTATGCATATGATGATTGGTGCATAGCCCAGTTTGCAAAAATGACCGGCAATGACACAGTGTATAATCAATATATTCAAAGGGCGCAGTATTATAAAAATCTTTTCGATCCTGCAACACACAACATGCGTGGGAAAATTCAAAGCATGTGGTACAGTCCATTCGATCCAAAAGAAATTAATAATTTTTTTACCGAAGGAAATTCATGGCAATACAGTTTTGCTGCACCACAGGATATCGAAACGCTAATTGAATTGCATGGCGGAAAGGACGCCTTTGCTGCAAAATTGAATGAGTTATTTACAACCTCATCTCAAACAACCGGAAGACAACAATCTGATGTTACCGGCTTAATAGGTCAATATGCACAAGGCAATGAACCGAGCCACCATATGGCTTATTTGTTTAACTATGCCGGAATGCCATGGAGAACACAACAACTGATACACCAAATTTGTGCAGAGTTCTATACAAATGATCCAGATGGATTAATCGGTAACGAAGATTGTGGGCAAATGAGTGCATGGTACATTTTAAGTGCCATGGGATTTTATCCGGTTTGTCCTGGTAATGGTGAATATGTTCTAGGAACGCCATTGTTTGAGAAAGTCACCATCAAACTGGAGAATGGAAAAAAGTTTATTATTAAAAAAAGTGGCAATGAAAAAGTTCAAAACGAAAATAGATTTTATGTTCAGGCAACGAACCTGAATGGCAAACCGTCAACAAAATCTTATTTGCTGCATACTGAAATATTGAGAGGAGGTGAATTTGAATTTATATTGAGTGATCATTCGAACAAAGAATGGGGAACTAACAAGAACGATTTGCCGCATTCAAAGATTATTGATCAAGCAATTGTTGCAGCCCCATTTTTTGATATGGTAAGCAATAAGTTTAAGGACAGCATTTATGTATCAATCAAAAATGTTGATCCCAATGCCAGGATAAGATGTTCCATAATGTATGATGACGATTTGAAAAAGTCGGGTGGGGTAACAAGTTATCTTCAATCTACCTATACAAAACCTTTTTTTATAGATCGCTCTTGTCATGTTGTGGCCTTAGCCGAAATTGATCAAAAGCAAAGCAAACCAGTAATACAAAGTTTCTATCATACACCTGCTGATAAGTCAATCACTGTCATTAGTAAAGTTCATCCCATGTACACAGCCGGCGGACCAGATGCGCTGATTGATAGCATCCAGGGAACAAGTAACTGGAAAACGGGAGAGTGGCAGAGTTATTACGACCAGGATTTTGAAGCGATTATTGACCTTAAAAAAATAAGGCCTGTAAATTATGTTGGTATTCACGTACTTCAGGATATGGGTCCCTGGATTGTATATCCGAAAGAGGTGATTTTTTATACAAGCACAGATGGCAAAAACTTTGTGGAAACTGCCAAAGTTCAAAACAAAATTGACCTGGCGAACGGTCCGGCCCAAACACAATTATTGGGTACAAAGGTCAATTGCCAGGCACAGTTCATCAAAGTAAAAGCCATCAATGGAGGCAACTTACCTGCGTGGCATGAAAGTGCTGGCAACCCTACACATATTTTCATTGACGAAGTGATAGTGAAATAGCCTTGTTAAAAGAAATTCTTTTGGAAATTCTTATAATAATCATGGGAAATACTTCGTAATATTACAATACAACAGGTACCTGTTGAAAAATTGATTAACCATAAAAACACATAGAGAATGTTAAGGAAGTTATTGTCGCTCTTGCTTGGTGGAAGACAGCCTAAACCGGCCTATGCCTACGTTCCGAAACCTCGAATTAACAAGTTGCCGCAAAAATCAAAAAACTAAATACATATCCCGCTAAATGCGGGATTTTTTTTGTGATGGCCCCATACTTAACTCTATAATTTTTGCCCTTTTGATCCTTCAAACGATACCATTACGTCCATAAGCTGCTGACAGTGGCAAAGTTTCTAATCCAAATAAAATTAAGCCCCATCTAAAATGGGGCTTAATTTATTGTGAATTACAAATATCAGGCAATTGTTATGGTGTTATCCAAGTACACATCTTGTATCGCCTGCAACATTTTCACGCCATCATCAAAAGGTCGTTGAAATGCTTTTCGGCCAAGAATTAAACCCATACCACCAGCTCGCTTATTAACAACTGCTGTGGTTACGGCTTCTACAAGGTCGCTCTCACCTTTACTTTCGCCTCCGCTGTTAATCAGGCCTACACGTCCATTAAAGCAATTTAAAACCTGGTAACGGGTGAGATCAATTGGATGATCAGATGTTAGTTTCTCATAAACAAGCTTATGTGTTTTTCCGTGTTTAGTTGCGTTGTAGCCACCGTTATTTGTTGGCAATTTCTGTTTAATTATATCAGCTTGAAGTGTAACGCCAAGGTGATTAGCCTGCCCGGTAAGGTCTGCAGCAGTGTGGTAATCTATTCCTTCAACCTTAAACGCAGTATTGCGCAAATAACACCAAAGAATAGTGGCCATGCCCAAGTCATGTGCATATTGAAATGCTTCCGCAACTTCATTTAGTTGTCTGGCGCTTTCTGCACTTCCCCAATATATAGTAGCTCCTACGGCAACGGCGCCCATATCCCATGCGCTCTTTATGGTACCAAACATTGTTTGATCAAAACGATTGGGCATGCTTAAAAATTCATTATGATTGATTTTTACTACAAAAGGAATTTTATGTGCATACTTGCGACTCATAATTCCTAACACACCATAAGTTGAGGCCACTGCATTACAACCTCCGTCAATGGCCAGCCTGATAATGTTTTCAGGATCGAAATAAATTGGATTGGGAGCAAACGAAGCGCCTGCACTGTGTTCAATTCCCTGGTCTACTGGAAAAATACTGCAGTACCCTGTGTTAGCCAGGCGCCCGTGGTTGAGCAAACTTTGGAGTGAGCGCAGAACCTGGTTGTTGCGATTACTGTTAATCCAGCTTTCATCGACATGATTAGGAGAGGGGAGATGCAAGCTTGATTTGTCAATAGTTTTGCATGAGTGATTCAATAGATACTCGGCTTTGTCGCCAAGCAATTCAGCGATTTTCGGCATAAATAAGGTTTTGCAATCGTTAATTAAGGGGGCAAAGATAGGATGAGACCTGAAAGTTAGAATCGGATAAGGAACTGATTTCTTTAGTTCTTATTCAAATAGGAAGGAAGCATAGGTTACCGATGGTATTGTAACATCCATTCGTAAATGTTCATGTTATTTTCTTTAAAATTAGGATCATAAGTTTGAGTCCAGCCTTCATGTCCCCACGCATTAAAGACAGTCAATTTAGGTTGGGGGTGCATTGACGGATTGGAGCTTTTAACAAGATTAATGGCATTAACTTCCCATGACAAAGGGCAAATATCATCCCTATCGTTATGAGTACACCACATCGGTAAATTAGATGATGCTATAACCTGAGCTTTACCATTATTTATTTTAAACTCATCTTTTGCTTCATGCAGGTAAGAGCCTATTGGAACTATTGCTGCTATTTTTCGTGCGTAATTGGAGCTTTTACCGACATAATTCCATGCCATGCCTGCACCAACGCTTAGGCCAGTAAGATAAATTCGGGATGCGTCAACTTTGTAGTTTCGTTTTGTATATTCAATAATGTTGTCAATTTCATCCGGATAGCTATTTTCTGACGTAGTGAATTGGGGAGCGATAATGATGAATTTATAGGTTTGACCATTCACGGTAAAAGAAGTAGGAAAATTGCCAGCACTTACATGTTTCAGAGGACCATGTTTCAAAATTTTATACAACTCTGTTGAGTCGTTGCCAAGTTCTAACCCCCCGTGTAAAAAAATCATTAGGGGATATTTTGTGTTGCTGCCGCTTGATATGTAGCCTTCAGGCAAATATTCATAATAGCTTTTACAATGTTCAGAAAGGATAATTCCCCTTGGTTGTAAAGTATAAGAACTTTGTGTACCAGGGGTTTGCACAATGTCTAAAGGTTTTTGTTTGTTGCAACCAAACAAAAATGCCAGAACAATTGTTACAAAACATTTTTTTAAAAAATGTCTGCAGCTGGTTACAGCGCTTTCCATGGTAAGGGGATGTCGGTTATACTAAAATTAAATCATACCAACGATGCCGACATTACAACTAAAGTTATGCCAGACGAAGGTTGATACATGGGCCCAGATTAAATAATGTTTACACCGGGGACGAATTATAAGGTAGTTAAAAACCGTTCATTAGCACCTAATACTGTGGTAATAAAAAATCCCACCATCGGTGGGATCAAGTATCATGCATTGCGGTTTATACAATTCAGATCATCAAATGCCACTTCGAGTCGTTTGACAAAACTTTCTTCCGCTTTGCGAAGCCATACCCTTGGATCATAATATTTTTTGTTTGGTTTGTCTTCCCCATCAGGATTGCCCAATTGACCTTGTAAAAAGTCTTCATTCTTTTTGTAAAAACACAAAACTCCTTCCCAAAAAGCCCATTGTAAGTCAGTGTCTAAATTCATTTTAATAGCGCCATAACCGATGGCTTCACGAATCTGGTGTTGGGGAGAACCACTGCCACCATGAAAAACAAAGTAGACTGGTTTTTCTTTGGTTTGATAATGTTGTTGAATGTAGTTCTGGCTATTCAACAAAATGTCAGGTCTTAACTCAACATTGCCTGGCTTGTATACTCCATGAACATTGCCAAATGCAGCTGCTACAGTAAATAGGTTTCCGACTTTTCGCAACTCCTCAAACGCATATGCTACTTCTTTGGGTTGAGTATACAATTTATCATTTTCTATACCACTATTATCAACGCCATCTTCTTCGCCGCCAGTTACGCCCAGCTCAATTTCGACCGACATGCCCAATGGTGCCATTCTTTTATAAAACTGTACAGAGGTCTCGATGTTTTCTTCGATTGGTTCTTCAGAAAGGTCCAACATATGGGAACTGAAAAGCGGCTGACCTTTTTCTTTAAAAAATTGTTCACCGGCATCCAATAACCCACTAACCCACGGTAACCATTTTTTTGCTGCATGATCTGTATGCAATACAACAGGGACACCATAATATTTGGCTACATTATGAATATGTAACGCACCGGAAACACCACCAGAAATGTTTCCCTGTAGCTTATCATTTGGCATTCCCTTGCCTGCAATGAATTGGGCACCACCGTTTGAAAATTGTATAATAATGGGAGAATTGACTTTTGCAGCTGTTTCCAGTGCAGCATTAATGCTGTTCGTCCCGATTGTATTTACAGCAGGTAATGCAAAACCGTTTTGCTTTGCATCTTCGTAGAGCGCTTCCAGTTGTTCACCAAACAGCACACCAGGTTTGTATTTACTCATTTTGTCTTTTGGATTTAGGTAATTAAAAAAATTCTAGCCAAAAGCAAAACAACCGTTGAAAGTGGGCAAAGATAGGGGATGAAACGAAATGGAGTTAGGTGAGAAAAATCAAGTTGGTTGATGACCAAAACAAGTCGCCTAAACCCACGGTTTTAAACATATACTGCCAGCATTGCCCTGTAAAAATGGAAAACACGCAAATTCCCAATATTTATTATGTTTCCTATCAAACATTTTATACCAATTTTGAATTGGCATCAATCAGTAATTTTCCCAATATTCCTTTGCAGCCTTGACATATACGGCTTCAAAATATGCCGCATGGTTTGCTTTACAATTTCGCCCATGGTTTTACAGCGTTTGATTTGTTTGCTGTTTAGAAATTCTCCTAGTTCATCTCTCAATTGGATTACTTTTTCATCCGGGGATATTTCATCCATGGTCATAATTTTCAAGAGATCCATGATACGGTAACGCGATGCAGCCAGCCGGTAGGCAATCAACGTTCTTTCTTCGGCCTGGTATTGTTCAATAGAAGTTTTATTTAAAAATTTTAAAGTCAATTCAACATAGGGAAGATTTTCTTTAAAAAATTGTGCGAGGTATAAGCTCTTTCTCCCTTCATAAGATTGCTGGTCAAAATCAATAGAACGAATTCGGTATTGGAAATCTTCAACATCCGGTGTAACATTTACAACAAAATTGTAGCTACGCATATCGCCAAGCAATCGTATAAAGCAGCGTTCATTGAACTTCACAAATTCTTTTGCCACTCTTATTTTATTGGTATCTGGGCGATCAAAATAATCCCGAACGAAAATGTCGCCAGGTATTCCAGGAATGTGTTCTTCTACCAAAGTGTTGCTGCCCGTTAAAAAAAGAATGCGGTTAGGGGAGAGAAGATGTTCGAGTTCAAGTCCATATACTCGGGAAGCGTCTTCTCTTTTTATGTAATAGTGATCGTAGTTATCATTAAAGCGATTGACAATCCGAATACGAAATGGATTAGAGTTACCGAAACTGCAATAGTCAATTCGTGCAACTTCTAAGTGACTGATAAAACTATAATCTCCTTCTGTTTTAATAATGGCATAAAGTTTAACAAGGCCTTCCTGCAGAAATTTCCAGTGATCCATGTCGTAAAGCGTTTTTTCCCAAAGTGTATCCTTGCCATTCTTGTCTCGTATGGGCAATGAATAAGTGAAGTTCATTAGGTCATCATACGACACAGGTAGTTTGATTTCTCTGCCATGAATTTTCAAATAGGTCCTTAAATCATTATTCACTGAGAAAAAAGGCTTTTTCCGCGAAGGCTTATTAGCTTCCTCTTGCATTCTTTAAAGATAAAATTTGATTTTGCAGTTGTTGAAAATAGGCCGGAGCTTTTATTAAACGGCTGCCGTACCAGCTAAACATTTCACCATCTACTAAAATGATTTTGGTATTGGGTAAAAAGCTTTGCAGTTCTCTTGCATGTTTTTCTTTGAATGGGTAAGGTTCAGACGAAAGTAATATGACGTCGCAATTGGCAGTTTTCAAATGGTCAAAACTTAGTTCAGGATAACGTATTTGGTTTTCAAAAACATTTTGAAAACCAGCGCATTTAAGCATGTCGTTGATAAAGGTATCAGCACCAACAGTCATGAAAGGATCTTTCCATATAAGATAACAGGTCCTTGGTTGTACGTTTATAATTGGTATTTGAGAAAACCTTAACTGAATTTGATGAATGATCTCTTTGGCTTGCAGTTCCCGGCTTGTGATTTTTCCGATTCCCCTGATCATTGACAATGCACTATCCAGGTTATCTACATCACTAATCCAAACAGGAAAATCTTTTGCTAATTCCTCAATTTGTTCGCGAACGTTTTCCTCTTTGTTGGCAATGATCAAATCGGGTGCAAATTCTTTTATTTTATTAAGATCTAATTGTTTTGTACCGCCGATTCTTGTTTTTGTTCTATACCAGTCTAACGGGTGAACACAAAATTTTGTAATTCCAACCACCTTATCGATCACTCCTAAATCGAATAGCAACTCGGTTTGTGATGGAACCACTGAAACAATTCTTTGAGGAGAATGCAACAACTCTATGCTTCTTCCTAACTGGTCAACAAAAAAAGCCATTGTTGCAAAGTAGCAAAAACTGGTTTATACCAAAAACATTTATGGAGCAGTGTGCAGGTGCCGATTGTGAGGGCTGAATAAGAAAGCTGTTGTACACGTGTACAGAAATAAAAAAATCCTCAGTTGAGGATGTGCTTATCAAGTTGGTTTTTTGTTTTGCCATCACCCACCCCCTGCTAATTTTTTTGGAAACAGCAGGAGGCAAGATATCCTTCCGTTTGTTCATCGGATTGGAGGAT
>Ga0070664_100002174_pt1 | contig 15748 bp, 14 predicted proteins | sample KBSC73metaG_FD_65863 | JGI IMG/M metagenome (GOLD analysis project Ga0070664, IMG submission 65863) | Corn rhizosphere microbial communities from Kellogg Biological Station, Michigan, USA - KBS C7-3 metaG | ecosystem: Host-associated > Plants > Roots > Rhizosphere > Soil ... | reverse complement strand
GGAGGCCGGGCTGGTGGCGACCCGGGTGGTGGGGACGCGCTGCATGTCGTCGATCCGCCGCGGGGAGTTCGAGGCGCGTTTTCCCGGCTTGCTGGAACTGGTGCTGCGGGACGGGGGGTGAGCCCTGCCAACGGCAGGCTTGCGCGGGCGTGGGGCGGTCCTTAACGATCCCGCCCGCATGATGCACGACCCGGACCAGCACGCTTCCCTCGGCGGGATGTATTCCGATTACTTCCTCGATTACGCCTCCTACGTGATCCTGGAACGCGCGGTGCCGCACGTGAACGACGGCCTCAAGCCGGTCCAGCGCCGCATCCTGCACTCGATGGACGAGCTCGACGACGGCCGCTATAACAAGGTGGCGAACGTGGTGGGCAACACGATGAAGTACCACCCGCACGGCGACACCGCGATCGGCGACGCCATGGTGCAGCTCGGGCAGAAGGACCTGCTCGTCGACACCCAGGGGAACTGGGGCAACACGCTGACCGGCGACGGCGCGGCGGCGTCCCGTTACATCGAGGCGCGCCTGACGAAATTCGCGCTCGACGTCGTGTTCAACCCGAAGACGACCGAGTGGACGCCGAGCTACGACGGCCGGAACAAGGAGCCGGTCACGCTGCCGATGAAGTTCCCGGTGCTGCTGGCGCAGGGTGTCGAGGGTATCGCCGTCGGCCTCGCCTGCAAGATCCTGCCGCACAATTTCCTCGAACTGATCGACGCCTCGATCGCCGCGCTGCGCGACGAGCCGTTCACGCTGGTGCCCGATTTCCCGACCGGCGGGATCATGGACGCCTCCGACTACCGCGACGGCCTGCGCGGCGGAAAAATCCGCGTCCGCGCCCGCATCCAGACCGACAAGAAGGGGGTGCTGCGGATCGTCGAAATCCCGTTCGGCACCACCACCGGCGCGCTGATGGACTCGATCGTCGCCGCCGCCGACAAGGGGAAGATCAAGATCGCCCGCATCGAGGACAACACCGCCGCGCACGCCGACATCCTCGTCCATCTGCCCGCCGGCGCCGATCCGGAGACGACGCGCGACGCGCTGTTCGCCTTCACCGACTGCGAGATGTCGATTTCGCCGAACGCCTGCGTCATTTCCAACGGCAAGCCGCAGTTCCTCGGCGCCACCGAGATCCTCAAGCGCAACGCCCGCCACACCCGCGACCTGCTCCAGCAGGAACTGGAGATCCGCCTCGGCGAGCTGGGCGAGAAGTGGCATTTCAGCTCGCTGGAGAAGATCTTCATCGAGAACCGCATCTACCGCGATATCGAGGAATGCGAGACATGGGAGGCCGTGCTCAAGGCGATCGACGACGGCCTCAAGCCGTTCAAGAAGCTCCTCAAGCGCGAGGTGACCGAGGACGACCTCGTCCGCCTCACCGAGATCCGGATCAAGCGCATCTCGAAGTTCGACGCGTTCAAGGCCGACGAGGAGATCCGCGCGCTGGAGAAGGACATTGAGGAAACCGAAAAAAACCTCAAGCAGCTCACCCGCTACGCCATCCGCTGGTTCGAGGAGATCCGGAAGAAGCACGGCAAGGGCCGCGAGCGCCGCACCGAGGTTTCCTCGTTCGAGCGCGTCGACCGCACCCAGGTCATCCTCGCCACCGAGACGCTCTACCTCGACCGCAAGAACGGCTTCGCCGGCTACGGCTTGAAAAAGGAGGAGCCGCTCGAAAAGTGCTCCACCCTCGACGACCTCGTGACCTTCACCCAGGACGGCAAGATGCGCGTGGTCAAGGTGGCGGAGAAGGTCTTCGTCGGCCAGCGGCCGCTGCACGTCGCCATCCTGCGCAAGGACGAGGATCTGATCTATTCCATGATCTACCGCGACGGCAAGGACGGCGCGATCCTCGCCAAGCGCTTCAAAATGGGCGGCATCACCCGCGACAAGGAATACGACCTGACCAAGGGCACGCCGGGCACGCGGATCCTGTATTTCGCCGTCCACAAGGGCGAGGCGGAGAGCGCCGCCCAGACGCTCATCGTGCACCTCAAGCCGGCGCTGCGGATGCGCAACCTGACGCGGCCGTTCAGCTTCGGCGAGATCGCGATCAAGGGCCGGGCGAGCGGCGGCAACGTCGTCACCAAGCATGCGATCGAGAAAATCGTCCGCGCGCCGAAGGACTTCGATCTGAACCTCGGCCTCTGAGCGGAGCGGCCTCCGCTGCCGCTAGGACCGGGCCTTTTGGCCGGAAATGCGGCGTCGCGGGAAAAAACGGTGGTTTTACCGGCAACTTTTCCGTCGCGCGGCGTTTTCATGCCTAGTAAGGGTGACGCCCTGCCGTTCGCCCGTAGAACCCATGAAAATCAACCGTCCCACCCGTCTTCCGCTCAAATCCGGCTTCACCTTGCTCGAAATGGTCATCGTGCTGGGCATCATCGCGATGATTCTCGGCGGCTCGATCTTCGCCATGAAGAACATCGGCAACGCCGCGAAGCTCAAGCAGGTGGACGCCGACGCCAAGGCCTTCGACAGCGCGCTGCGGATGTACAAACTCAACGCGGGCAATTACCCGACCACCCAGCAGGGCCTGCACGCGCTGGTGGACAAACCGTCGAGCGCGCCGGTGCCGAAGCGCTGGGCGAAGGTGATGGATCGCCTCAACAAGGACCCGTGGGGCAACGATTACGGCTACAAGTTCCCTGGCAAGAAGAACGCCAGCGAGTTCGAGATCATCAGCAAGGGTCCGGACGGACAGGAAGGCACCGAGGATGACATCAGCAGCCAGGAGGACTGATCTTCGCGGCGGATTCACGCTGATGGAGATGGTCATGGTGCTCGCCATCGCCGCGATGGTGACGGCGGGCGCGATCGGCCTGATGGTGTTTTCCTCCAGCGAGCGGAAGCTCAAGCACGCCGCCGCGGACGTCGAAGAACTCGCCAAGCGCGCGCGGGCGATCTCCCTGCTCCAGCAAAAACCCTACGCACTGGAGTTTCTGCCCGGCCAGATTCGCCTGTTGCCGTTCGCCGAGACGACGGACGATCAGGTCCGGATGCCGTCCGGCCGCCTAGTCGGCGGGCAGCGCGCCGGGGAAACGCCCGCTGCCGGTGCGTCGGTGCCGGTACATGACATGCGCGAGCTCGATCCCGACCTCGTCCTGAGCGTCCGCCGCTGGGCGAGCGACGCCTGGCAGAAACCGAGCGAACGCCGGCCGCTGGTCTGGCGTTTTGATCCCGACGGCCTGTGCGAGCCGGTCGGCGTGCGGCTGGCGCTCGACGGCAGCTGGATCGAACAGGAATTCCACCCGCTCACCGCCTCGGTGCGCGATTTTTCGTCCGAAATCCGATGAAACCCACCACCCGCGTCAGCCATCGCCGCGGCTTCCTGATGTTGGAAGTCGTGCTGGCGCTCGCCATTTTCGGCATCGCCGCGACCGCCTTCGCGGTGGCGATCCAGCGTACGGCGGCGGCGGCGAACCTCGCGCAGAGCGAGCTGCAGGTGAACCGGATTCTGGAAAGCGCGCTCAGCGAGGAACTCTCGCTGCCCACCCTGCAGGAGGGCACGAAGACGACGCCGATCGGCGCCAGCGGGATGGAAGTCGCCACCAAGACCGAGCTGATCGACGACCTGGAGAACAAGGACGGCCAGCTGCTCCAGGAAACCTACCGGATCACCGTCACCGCGCGCTGGTTCCAGGACAACGCCTGGCAGGAACGTAGCGCGGAAACCTGGCGTTACGGCCGCCTTTACCAACCGTGAACGCCGCCGCTCCAACCGCCCGCCGCCGCGGCTTCACGCTCCTCGAGCTGGTGCTGGCGATGCTGCTGCTCACCCTGCTGGTCGGCATGGTGTTCGCCACCTCGCGCGCGTCGCTGGCGCTCGGCAACCGGGTGGTGGAATCCCAGAACGAAGAAATGCTGCACCAGGCGTTCTTCGATTTCCTGGGCAAACGGATCGCCGCCCTGCCGGGGAACACGCGCTTCGACCTGAAATACACCGAGTCCGGCAACCAGATCCTTTCCGACCTGACGCTCCAGAACGTGCCGGTCAGCTTCACCTGGGGCGGCGCGCAGCGTGTCGCCAAGGCGGTCCAGCTCTCCACCGTGCGCCGGCGCGACGGCTACCTCGACATCGTCCTGCGCTATTACGAAAACGAGATTTTGCCCGACTCGAACGTGGGAACGACCTCCTCGCAGATCGACAAAGGGCCGTTCGCCTTGGTCGTGCTGCTGCAGGACGTCGCCTACTTCGAATGGCGGGTGCTCGACGGGCGGACGATGGAGTGGCAATACGACTGGGACATCCAGGGGCGGCTGCCCTTGCAGCTTGAGTTGAAAATCGCGTTCGGCGCCCAGGGCGAGGAGCTGCGCCATGTCTTCTGGGTGACGCCGAAGCAGAATCCCGAAACCCTGATGCGCCAGCTCCAGCAGGGGCAGGGGAATCCGCAGGGCGGGGGACAGGGTAACGGCCAAGGCGGCGAAGGTGCCGGCGGTGGAGGTATTTCGGTTCCCGGTACAGGCGGCGGGCAGCGGCCACCCGGTGGACGTGGCGGCAACGGCGGCGGTCGCCGGGGTGGAAACGGAGGCGGCCAATGAGATCCGTTCGCGCCCATCGCCCGTTCGCCCGCGGCACCGCGCTGGTCGCCGTGATCTGGCTGATCGCGATCCTGGCGCTGGCCTGCATGGCCGCGCTGCGGGTCGTGTCATTGGACATGGACCTCGCCGGGGCCAAGATCCATGGCTTCCGCGCCCGCCAGCAGGCGGAGATGGGCATCGCCGTCGCGGCCAATGGCGCGGTCAAGCGCGACGACCCGCTGCTGCACCGCCGGGTGGACGAAACCGAAGGCTACGACGCGAAAATCGTTTCCGAAGGCGGACGCTTCAACCTGAACGCCCTGCTGCTGCGCGGCGACAAGTCGCTGCTGCGCTCGATGTTCATCGACTGGGGGCTCAACCTCGACGAGGCGCAGGACGTGGTCGACGCGCTGGCGGACTGGGTCGATGGCGACGACGAGGTTTCGCTCAACGGCGCGGAAAAAGATTGGTACGAGGCGCAGGGGCGGACGAACCAGCCGTTCAACCGCCCGTTCTACAGCCTGGAGGAAGCGCGGCTGGTGCGCGGGATGGACCGCGTCGAGGCGGCCAGGCCGGATTGGCGGAACTGGTTCACCCTCTGGAGCGGCGGCGCGCTCGACGCCAACGAGGCGGACGCCGTTCTGATCGCCGCGGCGGCCGAGGTGTCGGTCGATCTGGCCGATCAGGTGGTGGAAAAGGTGCGCGGTCCGGACGGCGTGCGCGATACCGAGGACGACGCGCCGTTTCAAGATATCAAGGACGTGCTTGCCATGCTCGGCGTGAATTCGGAGCTTCGACCGGACATCGCCCAAAGATTTACGCTGAACGACACCACCGTTCGCATCGAAAGCACCGGCTTCGCCGAAGGGGCGAAGCTGCGCATCTCCATGGTTCTCCGCAACCGTACCGGCCGCCCGGCCATTCTTGAACGATCCGAAGAAGTCATTCCGTGAGCAAACCGTCCGATAACGTGCTTTTGACGCCCGGGGAAACCGGCTGGGAAATCTGGACCGGGACGTCCGAGGCGGGGTTCGCCCTGCATGAGGCCACCGAGGTGGTCCGCGCGGCGGAGCTGCCCGCGTTGCCGCCCGGTGAGCTGACCCTGCTGTTTCCGGTGAAATCGTGCACGGCGGTGCCGCTGCGCGTCACCAGCCACGACGAGGCGCTGTTCGCCGATCTGGCGGCGATGCACGCCGAGCGGCTCGGCCTGCGGCCGGATCCGATGGCCGGCCAGCTCGCCGACACCTTCGAGGTCGCGCGCGACGACGAGGGCACCGCATTGCTGTCCGTCGTCCTGCGCACGCCGGGTGAAGGCGAACTCCCGCCGCGCGGACCGAAGGAATTCGACCTTTCCGCCCGGGCGATCGCCTACCGCGGAGATTCGCTGGTGGTTTGGAAGGAATTCGGCCGCTGGGTGTTCGCCGTGTCGCTGGGCGGCAAGCTCGTCTACTGCCAGGCGACCTCGATCGCCGACGCCGATCCGGGCGAGGCGCTGGTGCGCGAAATGCGTCTGGCGCTGGTCCAGCTTTCGCTCCAGGGGCTGGCGGTCCAGCCGTCCCGCGTGGTGGTGCATGCCGCGGGCGAACCGTCGCTCTCCGCGCTGATCCGCGGTTTCGGCGGCGTGGTCGAGCTCCAGCCGCGCCCGGCGCCGGTGCTGCCGGACCCGCGCAGCAAGCTCTTGCCCGCCGACGTGCGCGCCGCGCGCCATGAGGAGATGAAGCGCCGCCGCGTCCGGTTCGCCGCCGCCGCCGTGGGCCTGCTCTATCTCGCGGGCGCGGCCTGGTTCGGCTTCGCCCTGTGGAAAGACGTCCGCGCGACCAACCGTCTGCGTGCCGAGGCCAAGGCGGCCGCCCCCGAGGGCGAAGCCTACGCCGCCCACATCGCGAAATGGGACGAACTCGGCCCGGTGGTGGACGGTGCCAAATCGCCCGTCGAGATGCTCTACCGGGCGTCCCGCGCGATTCCACGCAATCAAGGCGTCCGCCTCAAAACCGCCGAGGTCAGCAGCGACGGTGTGATCAAATTGATCGGCGACGCCCCGCAACCGGGACCGGCGCTCGCCTTCAGCCTGGCGCTGAACAAAAGCGACCTGCTCGCCGGCTACACCTGGGAGGCCCCGCCGCCGAACCAGACCAACAAAGGCGCGGAATTCATCTATACCGGCACCGCGCCCGGTGCGACCGCCCACTGATTTTTCATTTCTGACAGCGACAAATCCCGCTCCGCACGGTTTTCTACCCACGATTCGCCGCCCGTCTTCTTCGTCCTTTCGATGTCCAGTCGCGAAAAACGCCTCCTGATTTTCTTCGCCGCCGCCGGTTTCCTGCTGCTCAACTTGTTCGGCATCCGACTGCTGGGCGGCATGCGCGACGACGTCCGGCGCCAGCGCGCCCAGGCCGAGCGCGAGTTGCAGCAGGCCGAGATGTTCCAGGCCAGCCGCGCGCAGGTCGCCGGCGAAATGGACTGGCTCGCCGAGCACGAGCCGCAGCCGGCCGCGGAACAGGACGTGCAGAGCGCGCTGCAGAATCTGGCCGAGCGCGAAGCCCGCAGCCGCAGCCTGACGCTCAAGCCCGGGAAATACCTGCCGACCGACAAGACCGGCCCGCACTACCACCGGGTGAAATACGAGATCCCGGTGAGCGGCACCGAGCAGGCGCTCTACGCCTGGCTCGACCGCATGCAAACCCCGGGCGAGTTCCGCGCCGTCACTTTCCTCCGCCTCTCGCCCAACCGCGAGGACGACACCAAGATCGATGCCACGGTCATCGTGGAGCAATGGTATGTGCCCGCCGCCTGATGCCATGAAAGCGCTCCTCCTTTTCCCGTTCCTGGCCGTCGTGGCGTTCGCCGACGCACCGCAGAAGGTGCCGCTCACCCGCTACATCCAGCTGTGGAGCGACTCGCCCTTCACCCGCAAGCCCGCGCCCGAGCAGATCGTGGAATCCACGCCGCTCGACGATTACGCGCTCGGCGGCGTTTCGCCCGTCGACGGCGGCTACTTCGTGATCCTGCTCAACCGGAAAAAGCCGGACGAACGGATTATCGTCCAGCCCGGCCAGCCGTCCGAATTCCGCGTGCTCGAGGTGCGCCACGGCGGTGAAGGCCCGCTGAGCACCACCGTGCTCGTTAGCTCGGGCGGCAAGAGCAAGCTGCTCGGCTTCGACGAGAAACTGCTGGCGCTCAAATCCGCCCCGACGGGCAAACCGCAGGGCAAGTCGGGGCAGCCCGTCCCGCCCGCGCAGGGCGTGCCCGTCCCGCAAGCTCCCGCCCAGGTCCAGCAAGGGGCGGCCACGGCCACCCCCCAGCAGCCGAACCACCCGCGCCCCCGCGTCATTCCGCCGCCCCAACGATAAACCCACTTCCGCGTCATCCGCTCTGCCGCGATTTTGCCCCCTTTTGCCATGCGCCCGCTCCGCCGATTTTTGCTCCCGCTTTCGTTCGCCTCGCTGGCGTGCGCGAGCGTCTTCGCCCAGGACGACGGTGAAACCATCGATCCGCCGGTCCCGCCCGTTCCCGTGCCTTCGGAGGCGGTTCCGGCCACGCCGGCGGTGCCCGTGCCGCCACGCCCGGGATTCGGCCGCGCCGCCGCCCAAGCCGCCCCCGCCGCCAATCAGGACAACGTCCCGCTGGCCGACCGCAAGATCACCGAGTCGATCATTCAGCCGAAGATCAACGGCAACGAACTCGCCGCGCTCTACAAGAAATACACCGGCCGCCGCGTGATCGTTTCCGCCGCCGCCGCGCAAGCCGAGTTTGCCTTCGTGCAGGAGGCCGGTCCGAACGAACCGCTGACCTACGCCCAGGCCGCCCAGCTGCTGAAGAAGGCCGCGGTGATCGAGAACTTCGTGTTCGTCCCTGATGGCGATATCGACAAGCTGCTCGTCGCCACCGGCGGCGCGAACCCGAAGGGCAACGGCCTGTCGGTCTACGACCAGACCACCGGACTGCCCGATGGCGACGAGGTCGTGCACTACGTGATGACGCTGCGCTACCTGAAGCCGGAGCAGGCCCAGCAGGTGTTCAACCAGATCGTCGGCCAGTTCGGCCCGTATGGCTCGATCGCCGCCGTGCCAAACGCGTCGGCGCTGGTGATCACCGAAAACACCTCCCTCATCCGCAAACTCATCGAGCTCAAGGACCAGATCGACAAACCGTCGTCCGACGTCGGCACCCGCTTCATCAAGGTGCAGTACGCCGACGTCACCGAGCTGGCGCAGACGCTCAACGAGATGCTCGGCGCCCAGCAGCAGGCCCAGCGGTCCGCCAGCGTGCAACGGGCGACCCCGCAGCCCGCCGCGCCGAACCCCGCGGCGAACAACGCCCTCGCCGCGGCCGGCGAAGGCGGAACCGCGGGCGAGGAAGCACCGGTGCAGATCGTGCCGGACGCCCGCACCAACCGGATCTTCGCCATGGGACGCCCGGTCGACCTCGTCTTCGTCGAGGGTCTCGTCCGCGAGTTCGACACGCCGACCGACAACCGCAACTACCTCCGCCGCAAGCTGCGCTTCCTCTCGGTCACCGATTTCCTGCCGGTCGCCGGTGACGCGCTCAACCGCGCGTTCAGCGGCAACGCGCAGGGCGGAGCTGGCGGCGGTGCGGGAAGCTCCGGCGCGAACTTCGGCGGCAACAACCGCACCGCGTCCAACAACCGCGGCACTTCAACCAATTCCCGCTCCTCCAGCGGAACCTCGACCAGTTCCCGCTCCAGCAGCGGGGGCAGCAGCAGCTATGGCGGCTCCAGCGGCGGTGGCTTCGGTTCCAGTGGTTCCGGCGGCTCCGGCGGTTCGACACGGGGCGACTCACTGGACGCGCCGAACGTCTCCACCGCGCCGCAGTCGCTGCTGGTCGGCCGCACCCTGCTGGTCGCCGACAACATCACCAACTCGATCGTCGTCCAAGGACCGCCCGCCAGCGTCGAGATCATCCAGAAGCTGCTCGACCAGGTCGACGTGAAGGCCCAGCAGGTCCTGATCTCAACCGTCTTCGGCCAGCTCAGCCTGAACGACGACCTCGATTACGGCGTGCAGTGGCTGAAGACGTTCAACCAGAAAACGACCGTGGTGAAGGACGATAACGGTACGCCGGACAAGCCCGAAGATGACACGTTCAAAACCGTCTTGGGGCCGACCAAAAACGGCTTCGCCGGTTCGCAGATCGGCACGCCATTGCGGAACCTGGTGGATCCTCGCGGGTTGATCGCTCCGACGATTTTTGGAAGCGTCGATGGCAAGGATCTGACCGGCAACTTCCCGGCCACCGGCGGTCTGAGCCTCTACGGCACCATCGCCAACAACCTCAGCGTCTACCTCCACGCGCTGAAGGCCTCGGGCAAGTTCAGCATCCTGTCGCGGCCGAGCATCTACACCGCGAACAACCAGAAGGGGATGATATCGTCCGGCCAGCGGATCGCGGTGCCGACCAACAGCTATCAGGGCGGCGCTTCCACCGGCATCTCGACCAACATCGAATACCGCGACGTGGTGCTGAAACTCGAGGTCGTGCCGCTGGTGAATTCCGAGCACGAGGTCACCCTTCAGATCGCCCTGGTCAATGACGACATCATCGGTGAGCAGGACGTGGAAGGCGTGGGCAAGGTGCCGACCATCGGTACACGCGAGCTGACGACCACCGTCACCGTGCCGAACAACTCCACCGTGATTCTCGGCGGCCTGATCACGACCAGCGAGAAGAGCTCGAAGTCCGGCATCCCGCTGCTGATGGATATCCCCTATCTTGGCTCGGTGTTCTCCACGACCTCCAAGACCAAGGATCGCTCGGAGCTGCTGATCTTCATCCAGCCGACGATCGTCGGAAACGACAAGGAACTCGACCGCGTGCAGGCCGACGTCGACGGCCGCTACAAGGTTTCGCCGGAACTCCGCCACTTCGCCGACGGCCCGGGCGCCATCCCGCCGCCCGACGGCATCGTCCCGGCGGGCGAGAAGGCGAGCGATTACCAGCCGAAGCCGGAGCAAACCAAGCAGGCGAAATCGGGCAACAATACGTTCAATCGCACCGGCCGCCACCGCTGAGCCGGCGGCTGCCGAAGATCAAGCCCGCCCGGTGCGCCGCGGCGGGTGGCAAGTCCGTCGCTTCTTGCGGCTTGCGACTATGGCGCGGATGGGAGATGATCGGACGCTGGCCTCCGGGTCGGCGTTCCTAAAAATCCCTGTTGTTTATGCCCAAGGTCCGACTCTCCGGAAAGGTCGCGGGTGCCGAGGATCCAGCGCGATCCACCCGTGCGAAACTGCTTTATCTGCTCTTCAGCCGAGGCTGGGATGTCTACAACGGCAACGGTGACCAGCGCATCACCTTGTCCAACATCGAGCGAAAGATCATCGAATCCGACGCTTTCGTGTTCACCCCCGGCGTGACGCTGGAGGACATGTTCAAGGCGATCTCGATCTTCGTCGGCTACCAGACGCTCGACCGCCATCTGGCGGGCAAGCCGACGGTGCTGCTCAACCCCGACGGCGGCTGGAACCCGTTTTTCGAGGTGCTCGGGCATCTGCGGCGGATGGGCACGATCGCCCAGGACTACCGCCGGTTCCTGCACGAGGCGGGCGACGACGAGGCGGTGGTTTCGACGCTCGAATCGGTCCGCCACCACGGCGTGCCGGACGCCGGGCGGACGAAGCTGGAAACCCGGCCAACTTCGCTGGACTCGTTCGAGCGGCCGCTGCCGTCCGGGCACGAAGGCAACGTCTGCGTCTTCTGTTCCGCCTCGTTGAGCGATCCGGGCCATTTGTCCGACGGCGAAACCTTCGGCCGCCGGCTGGCGCAAAACCGACTCGGCTGCGTGTCCGGCGCCGGGCGCTCCGGCATCATGGGCGCGGTGGTCAAAGGCTCGGTCGAGGCGGGCGGCTGGACCGGCGGCTCGAACGTGCCGCACATCATCGAGCTGGAAGGGCTGCCCGAAGGGCTTTCGAGCTTCTGGCTGAAGCCGGACATCTACACCCGCATGGAAATCATGATCCAGAGCTCGGACGCCTTCGTCGTTTTCCCCGGCGGGGCGGGCACCGTGCAGGAATTGCTCGCGCTGATGATCTTCAAGCAGCAGCTCAACCCGCTGATGCTCGGCAAGCCGGTGGTGATCTACAACCGGCGGACGGCGGAAGGCGGCGGCTTCTGGGATCCGATGATCGGTCTCCTGCGGGAATTCTGCCGGCCAGGGGATTTCGAGGTCGCCGAGTCGCTCGACGAGATCCTGCCGGCGGTGGCGCGCGGGATGACGCGGCGCGCGGTGGCTTGATGCCAAGTCCAAGAGATCTCGGGACTTTCTCGGATCATGGAGAAGGACCACAGATCGACTGAATTGTACAGATTTCACTGATTTTTCAGAAAAGCGGCAGCGCCTCAAATGCTCAGCCAAGTCATTGAAAATCTGTGGAATCTGTGGTTTCCTGATGTTTGCTTGGTGAGCGTGCCTAGCCAACCGATCTTCCTCTCGGGAAATTCGGGTTATTTTGGAGATTCGGTATGAACCGCCGCGCGACCTCACTGGGCGCGCATTTCCTCGACGAACGCGCGCTCGGCGAGCTCGGCGAAGATCGTGGCGAAGGCGGGGAGCAGCCGCTTGTGGATCAGCTCGACCCGGCGCTGGTGCGGGATGAAGGCGCTTTTCATCGCGTTCATCGTCATTTTCTCCAGATCGATCAGGTTGAGCTGGAACGCGCGGGTGGCGGTTTCGAGCTCCAGGGTCATCGACGTGTCGCTCATCAGGCGGTCGTCGGTGTTCAGGCAGACGCGGAATCCGGCGCGCAGGAACAGCGGGAAGGGGTGCTCCTCGATCGAGGCGCAGGCGCCGGTGTGCAGGTTGCTGAGCAGGCACATCTCCAGCGGGATGCGGCGGTCGAGGATGTATTGGGCGAGCTCGCCGAGTTTGAGCGAACCGTCCGCCCGCAGGCTGATGTCGTTGCGCAGGCGGGTGGCGTGGCCGAGGCGGTGGGCGCCGCACCATTGCAGCGCCTGCCAGATCGACTCCGGGCCGAAGGCTTCGCCGGCGTGGATGGTGATGTGGAAATTGGCGCGGCGGATCGCCTCGAACGCGGGCAGGTGCTTCTTCGGCGGGTGGCCGGCTTCGCCGCCGGCGAGGTCGAATCCGACGACCCCGCGGTCGCGCCATCGGATCGCCAGTTCGGCGGCATCGAGCGAGTCGGTGCGGTCGCGCATCGCACACAGGATCAGTCCCCAGGCGACGCCGTGGTCGTGCTGGCCGCGCCGAAGCCCTTCGATCACCGCTTCCACCACCTCGTCCTGTGTCAGGTTCTGGCCGGTGTGGAAAACCGGAGCGAAGCGGACCTCGGCGTAGACTACGCCGTCCGCCGCCATGTCTTCGATGAACTCGTAGGCGATGCGCTCGAGCGAATCGCGCGTCTGCATCACCGCGGTGGTGTGGGCGAAGCCTTCCAGGTATTCCGGCAGGTTGCCGCGCTGGGCACCGCGGTGGAACCAGTCGGCGAGCGCGTCCGGGTCCTCCGTCGGCAGCCCGCCGTAGCCGTGCTCGCGGGCGAGCTCGACCACCGTGCGCGGGCGCAACCCGCCGTCGAGGTGCTCGTGCAGCAGGACCTTCGGCAACCGGCGGAAATCGAGCGCGGTCACTAGCGCGTCGCTTTCGGGCAGCCGGGCGACCGGAAACAGCTCGGGATAGCGGTGTTCGATCATGCCCTTCTTTCTAGCAGAAGAAGCACATCGGCGGGCGGAAAATTCGTTTCCGTTCTCAGAATTTCGTCATCCGCACCAGATCGACCCGCACGTCGCCGATGAACACGTCGGCACGGATCTCCAACGGCACGCGGTCGGCGTCGTCGCTCAGCCACAGCGTGGCGGATTTCAGCTTCTTGTAGGGCAGCAGCCGGCCGGAGGTCGGATCGATCTTCAGCATCGTGACGTTCATGCGGATCGCCGGGCGGTCGTCGTGCGGCTCGTGGCCGTCGACGCGGATGCGGACGAGGTAGGGGTTTTCGCCCGGCTGGACGAGCAGGCCGAGCCGGGTGCCGTCGGTCAGATCCTGGCTGCGTACGAACAGCATGGCGGAAAAAACGTCGTGCACCGGCGCGAAGGCGAAATCGCGCTCGCGGGTATACTCGAAGCCGTTTTTCAACACCCGCGTGGTCTGGCTGCAATGGACGTTCGCCGGGTGATAATCGATCGTGTGAAGCACCCGCTTGCCGGAGACGTCCTCGATGCTGTGGAAGCGCTTCGGCCACAGGCTGGCGGGGTCGAGTTCCGACCAGAACCAGTGCTTGTAGGTATAGAGGGCGGCGGCCGCGCCGAGGCTTTCGCTGGCCGAGGTGACGACGTAGGTGCCCGGCCGGGTGTTTTCCGGGTTGCCGAATTCGAAGCGCACCGAGCCGGCGTCGAGCAGGCCTTTCCAGCTCACGCGGTAATCGAGGCGGCACGGTGCCAGTTTCGGCTGCGGGCCGAATACGGCGGGGGTGAGCATTGCCTGCCACTCCGGCGGTTCGCCCGCGCGGGCGGTCAGACAGGCGAAGCTCAGGACGGCGGCGGCGCGCGTCAGCGGGTTCATGGCGGGAAGATGCGGAGATTCCGCCGGATCTCAACGAGGGAAATTACGGTCGGGCGGGATTCGAGGAGCGCCGACGTCCCACCGGTTTTTCCAGCGCTCAAACGATTCGGCCCATTGCCAAAATCCCGCCGCCCGGCTTTCCCTGCGGTTGGGGCGTCTTGCTCCACCTTTACAATCTCCATTGAGAGCGGAGCGCGGCTCTCCCGAGCGGCAGGGACACACAATGGCCGATGTGAAAGCCCCGGGGTTTGCCGGGAGCGCCTATTGCGCACCCGACCCCGAAGGGTGTCGCAGCCGGGCTGGCACCGCCTTCGGGGTGCAAAGGGAGAGGGACGTGCTTTCCGGCGGTATCGCTTCGCTCGACCGCCGGCTTGTATCTTCCTTTTGGCCACCATTGAGCCCAGAATGCTCGATGCGACCAATCGGACCAACGGGGTTTTCCCCTGCATCGCCGCAGCTTTTTACCGCGCGCTCGCGGCTCCAAGCCGCGTGGCCCCGGTTCCCGGCTCCGGCCTCGCGGCGGAAAGATGCGACGGCGCGCGAAATAACCGCTCGTATGAAGCCGGCGACCGCGCCGCCGCAGTCCGGAGCCGCGGCTCCGCAGTTCGGAACCGCATGGGCGGAGAAAATAACCGCAGCGATGCGGTTCCGAAGGGGGGACCCCCACTTCGGAAGTGGGGGGAGGGGGCCGGAACAAAAAGCCGCCGCCGGATCGCTCCGGCGGCGGCGGTTTCATGCTCAATCGGTTGAGAAATTTCAGGCGAGGACCGGTTCCGGCTCGGCCGGGATTCCCGCCGTTTTGACGAAGCGCTCGCCCAGCTCGGCGACGAGGGCCTTCGCCCCGGGGACGTTCATCTTCGAGGCGGCCTTGAGCGAGTTGTAGAGCGCCAGCCCGGTGACATACGCCTCGGAACCGGCGGCGAGGTTCGTGTCCGCCACCTTCTCGTGGAGCGAGGCGAGCTGCATCTCGATTCCCTGGAGGCGGACGGCCAGCTCGTAGTCCTTCCGCATCGCGGTGACATCGACATAAGGCGGGACGAACTGCGGGTTGTTGGTGGCGATCTCCAGGGCTTTGGAAACGAACGACTGGGTGGCGCTGCCCATTTTCGGCAGGGCCTGGCGCTCCTGCGCGGTCAGATTGACCAGGAACGCGAGGTTCGTCTCGATGGTCGCGATGGCGTCGAGCACGGCGGAACGCTGGGCGTCGGTGACGGTGGCGTCGATGTTGGTATATGGCATGGTTCGATGGTGTGTTGTGCTGTCTGTGAGCGCGCCGATCTTCGCGGAACGAATCAACAAAACAGGTGTGTCTAACAATAAACACCAAAATAATCCGTCGAGTTTTTTATGATGGCTTGTGCAATCAGGTACGCTCCCTCCCAACGGCCGCCCTGGGACCGCGAGTTGCCAAACTCGCTCTTCAGTCGTTCAGCCGGCGGCGAAAATCCCTCCGGTCCGGTCCGTTTTTGTCCGCGGCACTCGGATAGCGTGGCCGTCCATGCAACGCATCACGGAAGAACAAAAGGTGGAGTTCACCGCGCAGCTCCTGCCCGCCATACACGCCCGCCGAGCCGAACTCACGGAACTGCTCGCAAAATACTCAAGCCACTGGGGATACGAGGACGGTGTGTATCGATTCTATCACCACAGTTTCAAGGTCCTCCGCTTGACTCGATCCACCGAGGAAATCGTGG
>Ga0070664_100002168_pt1 | contig 15757 bp, 13 predicted proteins | sample KBSC73metaG_FD_65863 | JGI IMG/M metagenome (GOLD analysis project Ga0070664, IMG submission 65863) | Corn rhizosphere microbial communities from Kellogg Biological Station, Michigan, USA - KBS C7-3 metaG | ecosystem: Host-associated > Plants > Roots > Rhizosphere > Soil ... | reverse complement strand
GCGCGAGGCGCTGCGAAGGTCCAATGGGGCGGCCGGCCGTCGTGTGGCGAGGTTACGTGCAGCGGAGGCGAGTAGATGGGTCAGCCATCCATGAAAACCATCCCACCGGGGGAGACGGTCGACGATGCGTCCGTCGAGCTGTCGTCGCGCCGCACGGGGATGTCGTTCCAGCGGACGCGGATGAGCGCGGAGCGCACGTTGATGAGCGTGCTGCGAACGTCGCTCTCGATGATCAGCTTCGGCTTCACCATCTACTCCTTCTTCGGACACCTGCAGGGCGAAGGAGTGCTCAAGCGGGAACACGCACCGAGGAACTTCGGGTTGGCGCTCATCACGCTCGGCGTCGCGATCCTCCTGGCGGGGATCGGGTTCCACGTCGCCTTCATGCGCGAGCTCCGCAACGAGCGCATCGCGTTGGCGGAGGAAGGACTCATTCGCGCCAAGACGCACTTTCCCGTCTCGTACACGCTCCTCACCGCCGTGCTGCTGCTGCTCATCGGGGTGACGGCGATCGTCAGCATCGTGTTCGACGTCGGACCGTTCGGATAGCGCAATCGGTTCAGCGCTGACGTAGCGTCCGAATCACCGTCGGCAGCGCGCACCGCTCGTGCGCCGCGTCCGAGTTGGGCACATGTAATGCAGCCCGTCCGCCCCGAAAATCGACGGACTCGCGACCAATGTCCTCAGTTGGTGGCCACGCTTACGAAAGCGACGGCGACCTCAGCGCGCAACTGACGTCGCTCTGGAAAGCGCCGACGTCCATCGTGTCGTGGTTGGCGACCGTTGATCACAAGGCGCTCGGCCTGCGCTACATCTATACGGCCTCCGCGTTCTTCATCGCGGGCGGGATAGAAGCGGCGATCATGCGCGCACAGCTGGCGCGACCGGACGGCCATCTCGTCTCGCCAGAGATGTACAACCAGCTCTTCACCATGCACGGCGTGACGATGATGTTCCTCTTCGTCCAGCCGGTGCTGTCGGGCTTCAGTTTTTATCTGGTGCCGCTGCTGATCGGTGCGCGCGAGCTCGCGTTCCCGCGGCTCAACAGCTTCAGCTACTACGTGTTTCTGCTCGCCGGCGTCTTCATGTACGCCAGCTTCCTGAACGGTCAGGCGCCGAACAACGGGTGGTTCAACTACGCCCCGCTATCCGGTCCGATGTTCAACGCCGGACTGAACATCGACTTCTACGCGCTCGGCCTGCTCTTCCTCGGCATCTCCACGACGGTCGGTGCCGCCAACCTCATCGTGACGATTCTCCACATGCGCGCACCGGGCATGTCGATCGATCGCATGCCGCTGCTCCTGTGGAGCTCGTTGACGATGTCCGTGGCGGTCATCTTCGCGATTCCGTCGCTCACCGTCGCGCTGGGCATGCTGGAGCTCGAACGACACTGGCGATTTGCGTTCTTCCAGCCGGCGCTCGGCGGCTCGCCGATGCTGTGGCAACACCTCTTCTGGGTGTTCGGGCACCCGTGGGTGTACATCGTCTTCCTGCCGGCGACCGGCATGCTGTCGATGGTGATTCCGACGTTCGCGCGGCGACCGATGGTCGGCCACAGCCTCGTCGCATTGGCCACCGTTACGACGGGACTCATCGGCTTCGGCGTGTGGGTGCACCACATGTTCGCCACCGGACTGCCGCAACTGTCGATGAGCTTCTTCGGCGCGGCGAGCATGGCCGTGTCGATCCCCAGCGCCATCCAGATCGTCGCGTGGATCGTCACGATGTGGTTTGGTCGCGTGGTGTTCGCGACGCCGATGCTGTTCGCCCTCGCGTTCATCGTCCAGTTCGTCATCGGAGGGATCAGCGGCGTGATGACGGCCGCAGTGCCCTTCGACCTGCAGGCGACGGACACGTACTTCGTGGTGGGGCACATCCACTATGTGCTCGCGGGCGGCACGGTGTTCGGCGTCCTGGCCGCGCTGTACTACTGGTACCCGAAGATGTTCGGGCGAATGCTCAGCGAACGGCTCGGCAAGCTGAGCTTCGGCCTGACATTCATCGGCTTCAACGTGGCGTTCTTCCCGATGCACATCGCGGGTCTCCTCGGCATGCCCCGCCGCATCTACACGTATTCAGCCGATTCGGGTTGGGCCGCGGCGAACATGGTAGCGACCATCGGCGCGTATGTGTTCGCGATCGGCCTGGCCGTGACGCTGTACAACATCGCGCGAAGCCGCTTTGCCGGTGCGCCGGCCGGCGCAAACCCGTGGGGCGCCGCGTCGCTCGAATGGCTCGCCGCGTCACCACCAGAGCGTTTCAACTTCGCCCGCATCCCGATCGTGTCCACACGCGAGCCACTATGGACGGACGGCGTGCAGCCCGGGCCAGCATGGGACGCGGGGCGGCTGTCGCCCCGAACGTCGGTGCTCGACGCGGACCTCGAGGATGTCGTCGAGCTGCCGGACGCCAGTATCTGGCCAGTCGTGATGTCGCTCTTCGCGCTCGGTGGGTTTGCCGCGCTGCTGGTCCGCTGGGAAGGGAGCGCGGCGGTTCTGTTTGCGCTCACACTCCTCAGTGCCGCGCTGTGGATGTGGCCGACGCCGGGACGTAAGTCGACTGAGGCGCCGGTGCCAGGCGCGGCAGACTCCGTTTATCGGAAAGTCGGATTCTGGGCGATGGTGCTCTTCTGCATCACGGAAGCCACCATCTTCACCTATCTCCTGTCGAGCTACTTCTTCCTCGGCGTGAGCAACACCGCATGGCCGCCGCCCGGCAGCATCGTGCCCGCGCTGCCGAAGCCACTGCTCATGACGGCGTTCCTGATATCGAGCAGCGTGGTCCTCCTGTTTGCCGAACGGGCGCGTGTCACGCGAGGTGCGAGGGCGTATCGGATTGGCGTGCTCGCGACGATGGCGCTGGGCCTCGGCTTCCTCGTGCTCCAGATGCTCGAGTATCGGGACAAGCTGCCGATGATGGCCCCCTCGTCCAGCTCCTACGCGTCCACCTTCTATCTGATCACGGGCTTCCACGGGTCACACGTCTGCCTCGGGTTGCTGATTCTCGGGTGGACGCTCATCGCCGACGTCCGCGGTCGCCTGCGCGGTGATCCACCTGTGGCAGTTAAGAACTCCTCGCTGTACTGGCACTTCGTTGATGGCGTCTGGCTGGTCATCCTGACCTGCCTGTACCTGTCGCCGAGGTGGTACTGACGATGGCCGTATCCACCACGAGCCAGAACGAAGCGCCGACCGTCAGTCTCTCCCGGCTGTGGTTGGGCCTGTTGCTCGCGCCAGCGGCATGGCTGGTGGGCGAACAGCTCGGGTACTACGTGACGGCGCGGGGGTGCGAGCCGGGCGTCACGGGAGTGCCGCTCCCCAGCCCAGCCCATCCGGCGGCGACGGTGCTCGTCATCGAGATCGCGGCGGCGATTCTCGCCGCGAGCGGCCTCGTCATCGCCGTGCGATCCTGGCGCGCAACGCGTGGCGACGACGATTCCGGGAAGCCAGCCGCCTCCGGGCGCGCGCATTTCATGGCGTTCACCGGGATGGTCACGAGCTCGCTGTTCCTGGTCGGCATCGTCTGGTTCGGGTTTCCGGCCATCGTCGTGAACGCGTGCAGCGAAGTCAGATGATGCTCCTGCACGCGGTTCACGGCCCCGTCATCTGGGGACACTGGATGGCCGACCCGGTCATCGCGATGGCGCTCGGCACGGCAGCGGGCGTGTACGCGGGTGGGACGCGCGCGGCGTGGAGCCACGCCGGCCGAGGACGCGGCGTGCGCGAATGGCAGGTCTGGTGCTTCGCGGGGGGAATGCTCGTGCTCGTCCTCGCGCTCGCCTCGCCGCTCGACGCAATGGCCGACCAGCTGTTCGCGGCGCACATGGCGCAGCACGTGTTGCTGGCCATCGTGGCTCCGCCGTTGATCGTCGCCGGTGCACCGCTGACGGCGTCGCTATGGCTCCTTCCGCTCGCGAGGCGCAAGGGGCTGGTCCAATGGACGAAGCGTCTCGGCTGGCCAACAGCGCTCTGGGCCGCGCTGACGGCTCCGGCGCTCGCGTGGGCTATTCATGCAGTGGCGATGTGGGTCTGGCATCTACCACGTCTGTACACGCTGGCGCTCGAGAACCCTGCCGTGCATGCGGCGGAGCACGTGAGCTTCGTGGCCACGGCGTCGCTGATGTGGTGGGGGATGATCTATCCCAAGCGGTCGCGGCGAGCGGCGTATGCGCTCGGTGCGGCCGCGCTCTTCCTGACCATGATGCAGAGCGGCGCGCTGGGCGCGTTGCTCACCTTGTCGCACCGCATCTGGTTCCCGGTTCATGCCGCCGGCGAGGCGTCGTGGGGACTCGCACCGCTCGAAGACCAGCAGCTCGCGGGCCTCATCATGTGGGTCGTAGGCGGCTTGCTCTACCTGGCGGCGATGAGTGCGTTGTTCCTCGCCTGGATGCAGCCAGGCGATGCAGCCGCTGCGAGCAGTGCCACCGCGAATGCTCCAACCGGAGCCAGCGAGTTCGACGAGACGAGGAGTGCCCCATGCGACACACCTGCCTGAGAAGAGTCGTAACCGCCGCGTCGATCGCGTTGACGACGGGTGTAGACGCGTGCGAAAAAGCGCGGGCGAATCCGGCAGAGGATACAGCGGCGGTGCGCCTGGCTGCCGCGCCATTGCCGAATGGGATCGCACTGCCCGCGGGCGTGACGGGAACGCAAGGCGACGGGGAGTGGACGATGCCGGCGCGCGATTTCGCCTCATCCCGCTACAGCCCTCTCAGCGACATCAACGTCGCGAATGTGGGCAATCTCAAAGTCACGATGAACATGTCCACGGGCGTGCTTCAGGGTCACGAAGGCCAACCGCTCGTCATCGGCAGCACGATGTACGTGGTCACGCCATATCCGAACAAGCTGTTCTCGATCGATCTGACGAAGCCAGGGGGTGTGGTCAACTGGACCTTCTCGCCAGGCACCAGCGATCGAGCCGTGGGCATCGCCTGTTGCGACATCGTCAACCGTGGCGCGGCGTACGCCGACGGCAAGATCATCTACAACACACTCGACGCGCACACGGTCGCCGTGGATGCGAAGACCGGCAAGGAAGTGTGGCGCACGCAGGTAGGCGACATCAACATCGGCGAGACGGTCACCATGGCGCCGCTCATCGTCAAAGGCAAAGTGCTCGTCGGCAACTCCGGCGGGGAGCTGGGCGTTCGTGGTCACTTGACCGCCCTGGACGTCACGACGGGGAAACAGGTGTGGAAAGCGTGGAGTACGGGTTCAGACGCGGACGTGCTGATTGGCCCGGACTTCAAAGCGTTCTATCCGCGTGATCGCGGAGCCAATCTCGGCCTGTCGACGTGGACGAAGGATCAGTGGAAGCTGGGTGGCGGGACCGTGTGGGGATGGCTCTCGTACGACCCGAATCTGAACCTGATCTACTATGGCACGGGCAACCCCGGCGTGTGGAACGCCGACCTGCGTCCGGGGGACAACAAGTGGTCGATCACGCTGTTCGCCCGCGACCCGGACACTGGCCAGGCCAAGTGGGCCTATCAGTTCGTGAAGCACGACGCCTGGGACTACGACGAGATCATGGAGAACGTTCTCGTCGACATGCCGTTCAACGGGCAGCAGCGCAAGCTCCTCATCCATCCGGGACGCACCGGCTTCGTCTACGTCTTCGACCGCACGAACGGCGAGCTGCTCAAGGCAGAGACGTACCAGCCCGTGACCTGGGCGAAGAGTGTGGACCTCAAGACCGGCGAGACCGTAGAGGTGCCGGAGAAGCGGACGCACGACGGCGTGATCACGCGCGGCATCTGCCCTTCGTCCACGGGAGCAAAGGATCAGCAGCCGTCGGCGTTCTCGCCGCGCACGGGCTTGCTGTACATCCCCGCACACAACGTCTGCATGGATTACGAAGGAGTGGAGGCGAACTACATCGCCGGCACTCCATATGTCGGCGCGAGCGTGAGGATGTATCCCGGACCGGGCGATGGAAGGCGCGGCGAGCTGGTCGCGTGGGATCCGGTGAAAGGCCAACCGGTCTGCAGCATCAAGGAAGACCTGCCACTCTGGAGTGGCATCCTCGCCACCGCGGGCGACGTCGTGTTCTATGGCACGATGGACGGATGGTTCAAGGCGATCGATGCGCGAAACTGCGCGCCGCTCTGGCAGTTCAAGACGGGGTCGGGGGTCGTGGGCAACCCGATCGCGTATCGCGGCCCCGATGGCAAGCAGTACATCGCGGTGTATTCCGGCGTGGGCGGGTGGATGGGTGCGATCGCCTTCCCAAGCGTCTCGATCGACGATCCGTACACCGCGTTGGGCGCGGCGGGCGCGGTGCCGGACATCAAGGAGAAGACGCGCATGGGCGGAATGCTGTATGTCTTCGGATTCTGAGGGGCACACCGCGGTGAGGGTATGGCACGAGAACATGGCGCTGTGCCTGCCACTGCTCGTGTTCGGGGTGATGGCGATGTCACCGGCGTCGCGGTCCGAGCAACCGTCGCTCCGGGTGTGCGCCGATCCAAACAACCTGCCATTCTCCGACTCCGCCGAAAACGGGTTCGAGAATCGCATCGCCACGCTCATCGCGCGCGGCCGAGGACAGCGGCTCGAGTACACGTGGTGGCCTGCGCGGCGCGGGTTCATCCGAAACACCCTCCGAGCGGGGCGTTGCGACATCGTGATGGGCGTGCCGTCGAGCTACGAGCTGACGTTGCCGTCCACTCCGTATTACCGCTCGACCTACGTGTTCGTGACACGCACCGACAGGCACCTGGCGGTACGCTCATTCGACGACACGGTGCTCCGCCATCTTCGCATCGGCATTCACATGATGGGCGACGACTACGCCAACTCGCCCGCGGCGCTCTCCCTGCAGCGGCGACGACTCGGCGCCCAGATCATTGGATACATGATCTATGGCGACTACTCGAAGCCGCACCCGCCGTCCGCACTGATCAACGCGGTGACGCGCGGTGACGTCGACGTCGCCGTGGCCTGGGGCCCGCTGGCGGGCTACTTCGCCAAGCAGTCGCGAGTGCCGCTCACACTGGCCAACGTGTCGCCGGCGATCGATCTCCCCTTCACGCCGTTCGTGTTCGACATCGCCTTGGGTGTGCGGCGCGGCGACACGGCGCGGCGGGCGATGCTGGACAGCGAGCTGGTCCGGCACCGGGTCGACATCGAGAGAATTCTCCGCGACTTCGGCGTTCCACTTCTCAATGCGCGCGCGAGATGAGTGTGCCGAGATGCCATACAATCGAAGATTGACGACTCTGGTAATGGCCCCGGCGCTGCTGGCGGCGTGCGAGTCCCGTGCACCTCGCCCGGCCGGCGGAGCCACTCCGAGCACCTTGTACTTCATGGGGCCGCAGCCCGGTCCGGACCGCGCGTTTGCTCCCGTGACGAATCCGTTCGAAGGCAGCCAGGCCGCGAGGGTCACCGGACGCCGACTCTTTCTGTGGTACAACTGCACCGGCTGCCACGGGATGCACGGCGGAGGGGGGATGGGGCCGAGTCTTCGCGACGAGTCGTGGCTCTACGGCGGCAGCGACGGGGCGATCTTCGCGTCCATCTCGGAAGGACGGCGGGAAGGCATGCCCGCGTGGGGCTCGAAGCTCCCGCGCGATCAGATCTGGCAAATCGTCACCTACATCAAGTCGATGAGGACGCCGAATGAGCCGGACGCGCCGTAACCACATCGGGGTGCTCGCCTGGCTGCTCGTTGGTGGATGCAGCACACCGATGCAGATGTTCTCGTCGGCCAGCGCACCGGCGTCTCGCATCGCGAACCTCACCTGGTTCATGGTCATCGCGTCGGTGATCGTGTACTCCATCGTGATGGGGGCGATGGTCATCGCCGTGCGACGCAACCGCCACCGCAGCGCCACGGAGGTGGACCTGTCGAAGGCGGGAGTGCGCCCCGTGGTGATCGGAGGATTCCTCCTACCGGCGCTCGTGCTGACGGCGGTCTTCGGCGTGGCCGAGACGGCGCTGGGCAGACTCGATCATGGGCCGCCTGCGCTGACGATCAACGTCACAGGCCGTCAGTGGTGGTGGCAGCTCGAGTACGCGCTGCCCACGCTGGGCGATCGATTCAGAACGGCGAACGAGATCCACATTCCCGTGAATCAGCCCGTGCGGCTGTTGCTCACGTCGGCCGACGTGATTCACAGCTTCTGGGTTCCGCGCCTTCAGGGCAAGATCGACGCGATCCCCGGCGACACGAATGACCTGCGTCTCCTCGCGACGGTTCCTGGCACATACATCGGACAGTGCGCCGAGTTCTGCGGAGCGCAACACGCGCGGATGGGAATCACCGTCGTGGTGGATGACAGCGCAACGTTCGCCCAATGGCTCGGCAATCAGCTCGCCGACGGGAGAGCGCCGACTGACTCGCTCACCGCGGATGGCCAGCGGTTCTTCGTCACCGGTCCCTGCGCCATGTGTCATGCGGTCCGCGGGACGGAGGCGAAGGCGCAGGTCGCACCGGATCTCACGCACGTGGGCAGCCGGCTGACCATCGCGGCTGGCACACTGCCCACCACGGTGGGCAACCTGGAAGCATGGATCACGAATGCGAAGCTGATAAAGCCCGGCACGCAGATGCCAGTGCTCGCGGAGTTCTCCGGCCCGCAACTGCGGGCCGTTGCGACCTATGTGGCTAGCCTGAGGTGATCCGTAGGGAACAATGCGGCGGGAGGTGACGATGCGTTCGGCGACAACGATCCTGGTGAGTTCGGCGGGTATCCTCGCGCTTGCCGCGTGCAGCCGCTCCGACGCGGGGCGGGAGTCCGGCAGCGTTCTTCAACAGGGCGCCGCGACCGTGGCTGGCTGCGCCGACCTGCCGAGCAGTGCGGACGTCGCGCGCTTTCTGCGGATGGCACCGGATTCCGGCGGAGACGCCGGTGGCCTCTTTCACGGCCGCGCCGAGTGGGGGGCAGTGGTGAATCGCGCAGGGCAGGTTTGCGCCCTCGTGCCGCCAGGCGGGTCGACCGGCGGATTCTGGCCGGGAAGTCGATCGATCTCGATGGCGAAGGCATTCACCGCAAACGGTTTCAGCACCGACGGCGCGCCGTTGTCGACTGCACGGCTCTACACGCTTGCCCAACCAGGCCACTCCCTGTGGGGCGTGACGCAGCCGGAGCCATTCGATCCGCAGTGTTACGGCGCTTCCGTGGAGTCGAAGGTCTGCGGCGGCGCGATCACCTTCGGCGGTGGCGTGCCGCTGTACAGGGATGGCCGTATCGTCGGCGGCCTGGGCGTCAGCGGCGACACGCCGTGCGCCGATCACGAGATCGCGAAACGCGTGCGGCACTTCGCCGGGCTCGAGCCCAAGGGCGGCGCCGCTGCCGACGACATCCAGTATACGAAGACCGACCAGGCTTCCGTCTTCACACATCCCCTGTGTCCCAACACATGGAGGAATGGCCAGAAGATCGGCGAGGAGATGGTGGCGTCCGGATACTGACGATGGACCGCCGCGACTTCCTCCTCTGGAGCTCCGCTGCCGGCGTCGCGGCGATACGGCGGCGCGCGCCGGTCCTTCGGATAGTGCTCCTCACGCCGCCGGGTGCGCCCGCCTCCCCGAGTGAGAGGGGTGTTCGGATGAGCGTCGAGGAGGTGGAGCGAGCGACGCTCCTGTTCGGCGGCGAGATCAAACTGACCCGCCTCACAGGCGATGCCCGGGTCGCCACGACCGCGAACGAGCTGGAAGCCATCGTGCATCGCGACCGCTCGACGGCGATCCTCGGTGGCGCGGACGCAGCGGAGTGCGCCGCACTGGCGCGTATGGCCGACCGCCGGGGCACTCTGTATTTCAACATATCGTCATCGGAGGACGCGCTGCGCGGGGCGGAGTGCCGTGCAACGATGTTCCACGTGATACCGAGCGCGGCGATGTACCGCGACGCGCTGACGCGTGCGGAGCCCGCCGTCGAGGCGGATGCGCGCTGTGTCGCATGGGACGCATCGCTCGTGCGATTTGGCGCCGACACGCTCAATCAGCGATTTCAGGCGCGGTACGGCCAACCGATGACTGACGAGTCATGGACCGGATGGCTTGCGGTCAAGGTGCTCTGGGAGTCGGCACTGCGCGCTCGGACGGGAGAGCCGAGCGCGCTCGTGGCGGTGCTGACGCGGGACACCACACGCTTCGATGGGCACAAGGGACGCCCGCTGAGCTTCCGTCCGTGGGATCATCAACTGCGCCAGCCGGTGTACGTGCTTACCGGAGAGCCGGGCGCGTTGCGACCCGTGGAGGTGCCAGTCGCGTCAGCCGCCAACGTCTCGTCCACGGTCGTGCTCGACGAGTTGGGCGTGTCGGCCGATCGCTCGGCCTGCCGGTGGTCCCGATGACGATCGGACGAGGCGTGACCGCGACGCTCGCGATCCTCGCGTTGCCGGTCGTCTGGGTCCCTGCGTCGAGCGCGCAGCGCAATGCTCCCCTGCTGTTCGTGAGCAACGAAGGCTCGCATGACATCACCGTGATCAACACCACGAAGAATGCGGTGGTCGCGACCATCCCGGTCGATGGGCGGCCGCGCGGGATTCACGTGAGCCCGGATCAACGCCGCGTCTTCGTCGCACTGAGTGACGAGCAACCGAACGAGCAATCCAGCCGCGACGCCATCGTAGCCATCGACATCGCCACGCGGCGGGTCGTGGCACGGTACGCCATTGGAACCGATCCCGAGCAATTCGCCATCAGCCCCGACGGAGCACGGCTCTACGTATCCAACGAGGACGCGGGAACCGCCACCGCGCTGGACATCCGCAGCGGGAAGGCGATCGCCACCATCATCGTCGGGATCGAACCGGAGGGCGTGGCGTACAGCCCCGACGGCCGGTGGGTCTACGTCACCTCCGAGACGAGCAACAGCGTCACGATCGTCGATGCGCGGACGAACACGGTGGTGCACAACGTTCTCGTCGATCTCCGGCCGAGGGCTGCCGCGTTCTCGCCGAGCGGGCGCCGCGCGTTCGTCACGGCGGAAATTGGTGGCTCATTGGCCGTCATCGACGTGGCGACCTTCGCCGTCGTGAAGTCCATCGAGCTGGAGCGCGGCGAGGGCAAACCGGTTGGCGTCGCGGTGTCGCCTGACGGGAAACGGATCTACATCGCGAGTGGGCGAACGAGCACGGTGTCCGTGCTCGACGAGAGGAGCGGCGCGACGATCGCGGCCATTCCGGTCGGTAAGCGACCGTGGGGCATTACCGTCTCGCGCGACGGCCGGTTCGTGTATACGGCGAACGGACTCTCCAACGACGTGTCCGTGATCGATGCGTCAGCCTTGCGCGTGGTGGCGACGCTCGAGGTTGGCCAGCGGCCGTGGGGGGTTGCATTGAGCCACTAGGAGCCAGGCCTCGGTCAACCGGATGCTGGCGCGCTCCCGGCCGCTCGGGGAACGGTCGCCCGCATGAGATCGCGCATGTGCTGCGGCTCGTCGCCGAGCCAAGCAGGATTGGTCGCGGTGGAGTCGAACAGCGATGTCGTCTTGAACAGCTCGAACTCACCGCGCGCCGCGGCCGGCTTCGTTTTGGCGAGAAGCGCGTCCACCTCTGCCTGGTCCATCGGTTGGAAAGTGTCCCCCACGTGCAGCGCCTGTTCCAGCACCTGCATGTTGTCGCAGCCCGTGATGACGACGGACGTCGGCAGGTGCAGCGCATAGCGGAGGCACTCCACCGCCGTGACGGTATTCGACCGCAGAATGATCCCATTGCCCATGCTCTTCATCCCGAGCACGCCGATGCCGCGCTGCACGAGCTCGGGCACGACCAGAGTGCCGAAGCTGCGATAATGCGCGTCCATGACATTCAGTGGCATCTGAGCGGCATCGAAGGCGAAGCCGTGCTCGCTGGCCACGTCGAGCATGTGAAGGTGAATCTGTGGGTCCTTGTGCCCCGTGAAGCCGATGTATCGCAGCTTGCCTGCCTGACGCGCCTCGATCAGCGCCGCGTTCGAGCCCTCCTCGTCGAATATCCTGTGCGGATCGTCGAACCGGAGCACTTCGTGATGCTGCACGAGATCGATGTGATCGGTTTGCAGACGCCGCAGTGACTCGTCGAGCTGTCGCGAGGCCTCGCGCTTGGAGCGGCCGTCGATCTTGGTCATCAGGAACACTTTGTCCCTGTAGCCGTCGCGCAGGGCCTTGCCCACTCTGACTTCGCTCGCGCCTCCATTGTAATCCCAGGAGTTGTCGAGGAAGGTTATCCCTTCGTCGATCGCGCGGCGAACGATGCGAAGACTCAGCGGCTCGTCCACATGTGTGAGACCGAGGTGCCAGCCTCCGAGCCCGATGGCGGATACTCGCTCTCCGGTGCGTCCGAGAATGCGGTATTGCATGCCGCTCGTCCTCTGCATGAGCAACGCCAGCGGACGGCGAACAGATCGACGGAGTGGAGACGACCTATACCCCAACGTTCAGCGTCAGGCCGCCTTCGAACCGCCTTGCTCCTGGGGACGTCGACTTCCCGCGTCGAATGCCGCCAACTCGCTGATCGCTGACCAATCGAGGTGGTCGCGCCCCTGCGCCGCGAGTGCCACGAACCGGTCACGGAGCAGGCTGGCAATGGGTAGGGGGACGTGTAGCGCGTCGCCCGCGGCGAGCGCGAGACGGATGTCCTTCTGCGCGAGCGATGCGGCGAAGCCGGCTGGCTCGAATCGCCGCTCGGCGACGAGCGTGCCGTACGTCTGGTATACCGGCGCCCCGAACAGCGTCGACGTGAGAACGTCGACATAGAGCCGCCGATCGATGTTCCCCTTGTCGATGAGCGCCATGGCCTCGCCGAGTGATTCGATCACGGTCGCAATCAGGAAATTGCCGCTGAGCTTGAAGAGATTGGCGGCGCTCGGTGTGTCCGACACGACGAAGGTCTTCTGCCCGATCGCGTCGAGGAGAGGTTGGGCGGTCGTGATCGCCTCGCGCGAGCCCGCCGTTATCACGAACAGCTTTCCCGACGCAGCCGCATCCGGACGTCCGAACACCGGCGCAGCGATGAACCGCTGGCCGGCGTGCGCGTGACGTTGCGTCAGGTCTGCCGATAGCGACACCCCGATCGTGCTCGACGAGATGTGGATCGCGCCCACGGCCAGGCTCGCGAGGACGCCACCGTCGCCCGAGACGACCTCGTCGACGGCGTTGTCGTCTGCCAACATCGTGATGACGGCGTCGCCTCTGCATGCCTCGCTCACCGTGGCAGCCAAATGCGCTCCCTTGGCAACCAGCGGCGCCGCCTTTTCGCGCGTCCGGTTGTAGACGATCACGTCGAAGCCAGCCCGCATGAGGCTGGAGGCAATGCCGCTTCCCATGTGCCCCAGTCCGATCACACCGACTTTCATCGCATTGCTCATTGATGCTCCCATAAAGGCAACTGGTGAGCAGGCAATCAGTGCACTGACGGTGCCGCGGGCGAAAGGATCGCCGGTCTCGGGCGCAGCAGTCGCGCGCGACCCAGCGCGCGAACGGAGAGCGCCCCTCCACATTCGGACGCGTGTCGCGCGTGATGCGCATGACTGTGGGCAGAGCGAGTAGTCTTACTCGGCCTCAGGCCGACAGTAGCCGCGCAAGCCTGGCGAGCACCCCCCCGAGATCGGGCACCTCGCTCAGCACCGGTGCGACGGGATCCGTGCCGAGCCGCTCCATGCGCTCGAGCGCGTTGCGGATGGTGTAGTCCTTCGGGTTCAACCCGTCGACCACTTCGTCCCACTGAAGCGGCATGGACACCGTCGCTCCCGGGAGCGGGCGCACGCTGAACGGCGCGACGATCGTCTGGCCGTGGCGGTTCTGGAGATAGTCGAGGTAGACCTTGTCGCCGCGCTTCGTGACGTGGCGCGTGATCGTCGCGATGTCGCCGACGTCGCGCAGCATGACGCGGGCGAGCAGCTCGCCGAGGGTGCGCGACTGCTCATAGGTGCAGCGGCGCGCCAGCGGCACCATGATGTGGAGGCCGGTCTTGCCGGTGGTCTTCACGTAGTGCGGCAGCCCGATCTGCTCGCAGAGGCGGTGCAGCACCTGCGCGCAGCGGATCACGTCGGAGAAGGGCGCTTCCTTCGGATCGAGGTCGATCACGCACCAGTCGCACTGCTCGAGGGAGCCGACGCTCGACGCCCAGATGTGGATCGGGATGCAGCCGAGGTTGGCGATGTAGAGCAGGGAATCGGCGTCGTCGCAGACGAAGTACTTGACGTTGCGCTGACTCTCGTCGCTCCAGATGGGATGGGTGCGGACCCACTCGGGGGCGAACTCCGGCGCGTCCTTCTGATAGAACTGCTTCCCGTCGATCCCGTCGGGGAAGCGGGTCATGACGAGGGGGCGGTTCTTCAGGTAGGGCAGGATCCACTTCGCGACGGCGCGATAGTAGTCGATGAGATCGCCCTTCGTGTACTTCTCCGCCGGCCAGTAGAGCTTCTTGAGGTTGGAGAAGTTGATGGTGCGGGGCTGAGGGGATGCGGCGATGGGATTCGGAAGGACGGCGTCGACGTCGGATCCGGTCGAGGTCACAAACCTGTTGGGGTCAGACCCGGTGGGGTCTGACCCCGGGGTCTGACTCCGATCCTCAACCCACCGGCGCTCGCATTCGTCGGGGCGCTTGTCGTTGCGGAGGCGGAGGAAGGACGAGTGGCGGAGCAGGCCGTCCGGGGTGATGTCGGCGTACTGCACCTCGCACACGTAGTGCGGCTCGACCCACGTCGTGGTCGCCGTCTCCGGGATGCTCTCGCTCGGGAGCGGGTCGGCGCCCGGCGTCACCGCCATGCCGTGGCAGGGCGCGTCGCGGCGGATGTCGGGGGAGATGAGGCCGATCAGCTCGAGGAGCATCGCGTCGTCCATCCCCGTGCCGACGCGGCCGACGTAGCAGAGCCGCCCGTCGACGAACTCGGCGAGCTGCAGCGCGCCGATGAACGAGCGCGTTCCCTTCGGCTGCGTGTAGCCGACGATGACGAAGTCGCCGGTCTGTGCCGCCTTGATCTTCAGCCAGTTCGGGGAGCGCCCCGCCGCGTAGGTGCTGTTCGCCTTCTTGGCGATGATCCCCTCGAGGCCGAGCTTCGTCACCTCGCGGAACATCATCTGCCCCTCGCGCGGGATGTAGTCGAGACTGCGCAGGGCGCCGAGCTTCGGAACTATCTGAGGCAGCAGCTGACGCCGCTGCATCAGCGGCACGCCGCGCAGATCGAAGTCCTCGAAGGCGACGAGGTCGAACGCAAAGTAGGTCGCGGGGAGCTCCACCGCGGCCTGGCCGATCTCGATCGAGTTCTTCAGCCGGCCGCGTCGCTGCAGCCGCGCGAAGCTCGGCTTCCCCTGCGCGTCCATCACGACGACCTCGCCGTCGAGGATGCAGGCGTCGTGCGGGAGTGCCTTCACCGCACGGGCGATCTCGGGGAAGACGTCGGTGTAGTCGAGGCCGTTGCGGGTGAGGAGCAGCACGTCGTGGCCGCGCTTCGCCGCGAGCAGACGGTAGCCGTCGAGCTTGAGCTCATAGAGCCAGTCGTCGCTCGTGAAGGCGTCGTCGCGCGCTTCGGCGAGCATGACCTTCACGCGGCGCGGATCGACGGGGGACTTCACGGCGCCCGTCGCTTCCACGAGGGCGCGCAGCTTCGAGCCGGGCCGCTCCCCCGCCTTCACCTGCTCGACGGTGAGGCCGGACAGCACCGACGTCTCGTCGAACTGGTCGCCGGGCGACTTCACGTACGCGTCGCGCTCCTTGATCAGGAGCCACTCCTTCTCGCCGCGCTTCGACTTCACGAGCGCCCACTTGCCGCGCAGCTTGTAGCCCTTCAACTCGAAGGCGAGCTTCCCCTTCTCGAGGCC
>Ga0070664_100002166_pt1 | contig 15757 bp, 14 predicted proteins | sample KBSC73metaG_FD_65863 | JGI IMG/M metagenome (GOLD analysis project Ga0070664, IMG submission 65863) | Corn rhizosphere microbial communities from Kellogg Biological Station, Michigan, USA - KBS C7-3 metaG | ecosystem: Host-associated > Plants > Roots > Rhizosphere > Soil ... | reverse complement strand
CGGATCCGAGTAGTCCACTCGAATGCTCGACCCCGTGGGAACCTCCACGGTATCAGGCGCGAATGCATCGAATTGGGCGCGCTGCTGCCAGCTCAGCCGCGACAGCAGGAGCGACGACAGATCGAGCGACTCCACCTGATCCCGGCGACGCAGTCCCGCCAGATGCGGCAAGAGCCATTCATGCGCCGACGCCAGCAACGCTGCCTCACCGACGTCGGGCCAGTCCGGCACGTGCTGGTGAAGAAACGCGAGACGCTCGCGTGTCCGCTGTGCTCGAGCAGGCCACCGAAAGCCCAATCGCTGATTCGACGTCAGACCGCGCAGCAGCGTCTCCGCAATGAGAGCCTCGTTGCTCGAACCCGTGACCGACTCCCGCAACACCAACGCGCCCAGTCGCTCTCGCTGCACCGCCGTCACGACGCCACCGTCGCCATCCCACTCGACGACGTCCTCGCGGACGATCTGATCGGAGAACAGCTCCCCGATCTCAGCTGCTGACAGTGGGGCAGCGAGCTGGATGCCAGCTTGCGGGCGTCGTCCGTCCACCTCGGCGACAGCCAAATATTCGGCGCGCGACAATGCCGAGCCGTCGGGTAGTTCTACACCGAGCCCATTTCGCACCAGGAAGCGCTCGCGCGAACCCGGGCGTCGCTGCGCGATGCGGTCGGGGAAGGCAAGCGCAATCAACAGTCCGGCATCGTCATCGCGTACGCGCTGATCATCTACGCCGAGCACGCGCCCCCAACGTTGTGCCTGCGTACGCATCCGCTGAAGTCCGTCGTGCCGGAGGTCGGCCTCCGGGTCGCGCGACGCGAGGTGCGAGACGCGGGCACGGACATCCACATCCTGCAAATGACCACCTCGTCCGGCGTCGCGCTCCTCAAGCAGAGCAGCAACGGCACACGCAGTAGCTCCTGCGCCAAGATCGCGGCCACGCAACAGCATATGTGCCAACCGCGGATGCGTCCCGAGTCGCGCCATCGAGCGACCATGCTCGGTGGCACGCAACTCCGGGGAGAGTGCGCCGAGCTGCTGCAGCAGCTCTCGCGCATGCACCAACGCCGGAGCAGGGGGCGGGTCGAGCCAGCGCAGCGTCGCTGCGTCGCTGATGCCGGCCAATGCGAGATCCAACGCGAGCGGCGTCAGGTCGGCGTCGAGCATCTCGGGGCGATCGTGCTCGAGCAGCCCGAACTCGTCCTCGGGAGCCCACAGTCGATAGCAGACGCCAGATGCGGTGCGCCCCGCACGCCCACGACGCTGATCGGCCGACGCGCGCGAAACGCGAACCGTACGAAGGCGCGACATTCCGGTGCGCACCGAGAACGACGGGATGCGCGACAAGCCAGCGTCGATCACGACGCGGATGCCCTCGATCGTCAGACTGGTTTGTGCGATGGATGTCGCGAGCACCACCTTGCGTGATCCTCTGATGGGCGCAGCGATGGCCTCGTCCTGCGCCGCCGCCGTCATGGCACCAAAAAGGGGAAGAACGCGAACGTCGCGCGGAAGTGCCATCCGATCGAGCAGTGTCTTCGTGCGCCGAATCTCCGCGGCGCCAGGAAGGAAAACGAGCACGCTCCCCTCGTGCCGATCGAGTGCGTGCATCACAGCCGAGGCAACCGCGCTCTCCGCCGACTGATCGGCGCGTCGTGGCCGGAAATACGTCTCGACGGTAAACGCACGGCCCTCGCTCAGCAGTATCGGCGCGTCGCCCAACAAGGAAGCAACCGAAGTGCCGTCCAGCGTGGCAGACATCACGAGCAGTCGAAGATCCGGACGCACCAACGACTGCGATTCGAGCGCCAGTGCAAGTCCCACGTCGGCGTGCAGACTGCGCTCGTGAAACTCGTCGAACAGAATGGCGCCAACCTGCTCGAGCGTAGGATCGCGATGCAGCATCCGCGTCAGCACGCCTTCCGTGACGACTTCGATCCTGGTGCGCGGGCCCACGCGAGTTTCGCCGCGCGTCCGAAATCCGACGGTACCGCCGACAGACTCACCCAATGATGCCGCCATGAATCGTGCGGCACCGCGCGCCGCCAGTCGTCTCGGCTCCAGCATCACGATGCGGCGACCTTCCAGCCACTGGGCCTCACGCAGCGCGAGCGGTACACGCGTAGTCTTGCCCGCGCCTGGTGGCGCCTGGAGCACCACGTTTGAATGCGCCGCGAGTGCCTGGCGCAGAGGCACAAGCACGTCGTCGATCGGGAGGGCAGACTGAGACGGAACCGCGCGGCTCATCGCGAGCAATCTAGCGGAGCAGGGGAGCGCGATGATGAACACCCGCGCCTGCACGGGTTAATATGAATCCACTACGGCTCGACACGCTGCTCCGCGCTCCCTATCGCGGCATGTCACGAGGACCATGGCGAAATTCGGCATCTTCCGCGACACCGAACTGGCGACTGACTGTGATGAATGCGGCGGACGCGTCGACCTGTTGAAAGGCGGCGCCTGCGTGCGCTGTCGACGCATACTCTGCTTCACACACCTCCACGGCTCGTTCGTTCGCCGCCTGGCGACCGACCTCGGCGCCGAGACGCTCTGCGTCCGCTGCCGAACCAATGGGGCACGTCAGTCATCCGACGACTCCTGATCGACGCTCGGCGGCGGAACTGCTATCTTGTCGGACCGTAGCCTCGGCTTCCCCGTCGGTCCCTCCCCACGCTCGTCGCCGGAATGACCCGTCGGTTCGTTCACATGGTTGCGCTGGTTGCCACGATGCTCGGCGCGCCAGCGCTCGGAGCCGCGCAAGAAGCGACCGCGCCCAGCCGCTCCATCGCCGACGCTCTCGCGACGGAAGGAACGAACGCGCTCGTGACCATCGCCGGCCGCACGACGGTTGGGGCGGGGCAGTTGCAATCGCGCGGTTTCGAGGTCGCGGTGCAGGACATGAGCGGTGGAATCCGCGTCTTCTCGCGCACGTTGAAGCTGCCCGTGAAGGAAGGTGACAGCGTCGTGGCCAGCGGAACGATCCGGCGATATCGCGGTGATCGCGAGCTGCTCGCCACGCACTTCCAGATCGTGCCGGGTCCGCGTCGCCTGCCGCCACCGCGCGACCTCGCCATCGACACAGCCGCAATGGCGCGGCATCCCGGTGAGCTCGTGCGCGTGAGCGGACGCGTCACGGCGTCGGGACACAGCGAAGGCGGGCGATGGATCCGTCTGGCTGACGCACGGAGGCCCGCGTCGTCCACGGTGACCGTGTGGGTGCCCGCGAATCATGGCGCGCAGATCGATCTCGCCTCGATTCAGGCACATGACAGCCTGATGATCGCCGGCATCGTCACGTCCTATCAGGACAACCCCGACGATCCCGTGGTCTGGCAGCTGGTGCCACGCACGATGGACGACGTCGTCGTCATGGCATCGGAACCCGAGTGGCCCGCCTGGTTGCTGTGGTCGCTGATGGGCGGCGCGGCCGCCGCGCTGGCGGTCCTTGCGCTCGTTCGTCTGAACTCGCGTCGGCACCTCCGCACTTTGCGTGAGACCGATGCGCGCTACCGGCAGCTGCTGGCCCTGTCACCCGAGGCCGTGCTCGTTCACGCCAACGGCAAGATCCTCTTCACCAACCCAGCGGCGGCCGAGATGCTCGGACTGGCGAACGAGGAAGCCCTCGTAGGGCGGCCGATCGATGACTTCGCCGACGAGCACACGCGCGTCGCGCTGGCCGGACAGGCCACCGACGATGCGGGAGGCCGAGCACCACGCGTGCGCGGCCGCTTGCGCACCGCCGGCGGCGGAACGCTGGACGTCGAGATCGTGTCGAGTCCGTGCGTCTATCACGATCAGGCGGCCGTGGTCGTGCTGGCGCGCGACATCAGTGCACAGCTCCGCTACGAGCGGGACCTGCACGCGCTCGCACTGATCGACGAGCTGACCGGCCTGCACAACCGGCGCGGGTTCACCCTCTTCGCCGAGCAGGAGCTCGCACGCGCGCGGCGCCATGGACGTGTCCCCGTGCTCGTGTTCGCGGATCTCGACGATCTCAAGGGGATCAACGACCTGCACGGCCATGCCTCCGGTGACGCCGCGATCCGGCTCGTGGCGTCGGCCTTCAAGAGCATTCTGCGTGAAGCCGACATCGTGGCGCGCTGGAGCGGTGATGAATTCGTCGCGCTGCTCAGCGACGGCGATCAGGCCGCCGCGCGCCAGATCGACGCGCGGCTTGCGAGCGCGATCGCGAGCCAATCCCAGCCCGACCTTCCGTACAGTGTCAGCGTGACCGTCGGCACCAGCACGCTCGATCCGATGCTGGCACTGCGTGAAGCGCTGGAGCGCGCAGACGCGGAGTTGTACTCGCGGAAGAAGTACGCACGCCGCGGCCGCCTGTCGCCGGTGGCGAGAATCGACGTCATACGCGAACCGGACTAACTTCCGAGGGTACGAGTCGCACCGATTCGCCGGGATACCACGTATTACCCAGGACGCCCGATCATGGATGACACGCAGATGACGCGGCGCGCGTGGATCGCGCGTGCGGCGATGACCACGTTGGGTGGGACGGTGCTGTTCGCGCTCCGTCCCGCCGTGAGCACTGCCGAACCGACGCCCGTTGCCATCACCGTGTACAAGGATCCATCCTGCGGCTGCTGCACCAAGTGGGTGTCGCATCTCCAGGCCAACGGGTTCGCCCCCACGGTGCACGATCGCTCGGACATGGACACGCTGAAGGACAGTCTCGGCGTACCGACGGCATTGCGCTCGTGTCATACCGCGGTCGCCGGACGATACGTGATCGAAGGTCATGTGCCCGCAGCCGACGTGAAGCGCTTGCTGGCTGCGAAACCGGCCGGAACGCTCGGGCTTGCCGCGCCAGGAATGCCGGCGGGATCCCCCGGCATGGAGATGGGCGCGCGCCGGGATCGATACGACGTCATCGCGTTCGGCGCCAAGGGCTCGACGAACGTTTTCGCACAGCACTGACCAGGTCAGTCGCAGCGGCGCTACGCGGCTCGCGCGCGCGCCAATCCGGATCGTCGGAACGGTCCATTTCTCGCACGCATCCTCCACGAGCTTTTTCGAGGAGCAGCAGCGATGGAGGCGGCCGAGCTACGGGACCAGCTCTGCGGAGCGATTCGACGCCGATCGCTCGTGATGTTCGAGTACGGCGACCTGATCCGCGTCGTCGAGCCACATCGGTTCGGCGTGAACAGCGCCGGCCACGAGATGCTGAGTGGATGGCTTCGCGCGGGGTACAGCCGCTCGGATCCTGCCGGTGGCTGGCGCAACTACCTGCTGCACGAGGTCACTGCGCTCCAGGTGCTCGACGCGCCATTCGCCGGCGCACGTCCCGGATACGCCGCGCACGACCCACGCATGCCGCAGGTGTACTGCGAGTTGGGGCCAACGGTCGAGCTGGCGCCGGTCGAGGGACCGTTCATCGTCCAGGAACGTCCTGCGATCGAGCCGGTATCGACGTCGTCGGCGACAGCCGGCAACCCCGACGCACCGCAGCGCCCCGTCGAAGCTGCACGCACGCGCGATGGCGAGGTCGATCCACCGCAGGCAGCCGGCTAGGGCGCCTCTCTACCTCAAGGAACCGTATTCGTGGATCGTGGCGTCGGTGGCGGCGCCAGCGTCGCCTGGGCCGCCTCGAGCTGGGCACGTACGGCAGCCGGACCGGTGCCACCTTCCACCTCACGGTTCAGCACCGATCGTTCGGCGCTGAGGGCCTCGAACACGTCCTCCGAGAACCGGGGATGTGCCGCCGCGAACGACGAGAAGGGAAGCGCCTGCATCTCCTGGCCGGTCGACTCGCTCTCTCGGACGAGGCGGCCGACCGCCCCGTGCGCCTCGCGAAAGGTCGCGCCCTTTCGGACGAGATAGTCGGCAAGATCGGTTGCCATCATGCTGCTCGAGAGCGCCGTGCGCATGCGCTCCGGCCGGAACGTGCACTCGGCCAGTGCGCCCGACACGGCAGGCAACACGAGGAGCAGGGTGTCCGTCGCGTCGAAGAGCACGCGCTTGTCGTCCTGCAGATCCTTGTTGTAGCTCGACGGCAGTCCCTTGAGCGTAGCAAGGAGCGTGGTGAGGTTGCCCAGCATTCGCGCGGCCGAACCACGCGCCAACTCCAGCGCGTCGGGGTTCCGCTTCTGCGGCATCATGCTCGAGCCCGAGGTGTAGCCTTCGCCGAACTGCACGAATCCGAACTCACTCGAGCCGTAGATGATGAGATCTTCGGCCAGCCGCGACAGATGCGTGCCGATCATCGTTGCGGCAAACAGCACTTCCGCGATGAAGTCGCGATCACTCACCGCGTCGATGGAGTTCGGTGAGAGTGCGTCGAAACCGAGCGTACCCTGAATGAGGATGCGCGAGATCGGATACGCACATCCTGCCACAGCGCCGGAGCCGAGCGGCAAGACGGCTGCGGAGCGGTGGGCGGCGCGGAGTCGCGCGCGGTCGCGCTCGAGGGGCCAGAAGTGCGAGAGCAGCCAGTGCGCCGCGGAGACGGGGATGGCGCGCTGCAGATGAGTGTACGACGGCATGAGCGCCGTCTCGAGGCCCGAGGCCTGATCGAGCATCGTGCGCTGCAGCCCACGGAGCGCGCTGTCGAGCTGCTGGCACACGTCGATCGTCCAGAGTCGCGCCGCCGTCGAAACCTGATCGTTGCGACTGCGACCCGTGTGCAGCTTCGAGGCGACGTCACCGATTTCCTCGTGCAGCAGGCGATCGATCAAGGTATGCACGTCCTCGTCCGACGGCTGTGGCTGCTCACCGCCTTGCAGTCGCACCGCCACGGCCTCGAGTCCCGTCTCGATCGCTTTGCTCTCCTCCAGCGTGAGCACGCCGGCGCCCCAGAGGGCAACGGCCCACGCCTTGGAGAGACGGATGTCGTATGGCCAGAGGCGGAAGTCAACGCCGATGGAGTTGTTGAGCGCGTCGAACTCCGGCGTCGGGCCCGCGCCGAACCGCCCGCCCCAGAGCTTGTGAGTCCGCTGCTGGGTCTGCGGTGCCGGCGGGGCCCCCAATTCGATGTTCATGCTGCTCTCGGCCTCCGCTTCGCGGCTCAAACGCCAGCGAGTACGGAGGACGCAGGCTCGGGCAGCGACGGTCGGCCGTTGGAAGTCGAATGCACCGCAGCGAGCTCCTGATCCTTGATCGCGCGCACCCGTGCGGGCAGCGCGAAGAGACGGATGAAGCCAGCTGCATCGCTCTGCTGATAGACGTCGTCCTCGCCGAAGGTGACGAAACGCTCGTCGTAGAGCGCATGCTCGCTCTGCCGCCCGACCACGCTCACCGCGCCCTTGTAGAGACGCAGCGTGACGGTCCCGGTCAGTCGCTCCTGGGTGGCGTTGACGAAGGCATCGTACGCCTCGCGCTCGGTGGTCCACCAGCGACCCTCGTAGACGAGATCGGCATAGCGAGGCGCGATGAGATCCTTCGCCGACAACGTACGACGATCGAGCACGAGCTGCTCGAGCTCCGAGTGCGCCGTGTAAAGCAGGGTGCCGCCCGGCGTCTCGTAGACGCCGCGCGACTTCATCCCGACCATCCGATCCTCGACGAGATCGATCCGACCGACACCGTGCCGCCCACCAATCGCGTTGAGCGCCGCGACGAGTTCGACCGGGCCGACCGTCTTGCCGTTGACGCTCACCGGCGTGCCACGCTCGAAGCCGATCACGACATCCTCGGGGGCGTCGGGAGCGTCCGATGGCTCGATGGTCAGCATGAACATGTCCGGCTTGGGCGCCGAGTTCGGATCTTCGAGGTTGCCACCCTCGTGCGAGAGGTGCCAGAGATTGGCGTCGCGCGAGTAGATCTTCTCCTTCGTCGCGGCGATCGGGATGCCACGGGAGTTGGCGTAGTCGATCGCATCCTCGCGGCTGCGGATCGACCACTCGCGCCAGGGCGCAATGACCGGAAGATCCGGAGCGAGGGTGGCGAAGGTCATCTCGAACCGCACCTGATCGTTCCCCTTTCCGGTGCAGCCATGCGCGAGCGCATCCGCGTTGACGCGGCGCGCGATCTCGACCTGCCGCTTGGCGATCAGCGGACGTGCCATGGCGGTGCCGAGGAGATACTTGCGGTTGTAGACCGCACCGGCGCGCAGGGTCGGAAAGATGAAATCGCGAACGAACTCCTCGCGCAGATCCTCGATGTAGCACTCCTCAGCGCCCGACGCGAGCGCCTTCTCACGCACGCCACGCAGCTCTCCGGCGCCCTGACCGATGTCGGCGGCGACGCAGATCACCCGTGCGTCGTAGTTCTCACGAAGCCAGGGAACGATGATCGAGGTGTCGAGCCCCCCGGAATACGCAAGGACGATGGTGCGCGGCATGGCAGCTCCTGAATGAGAATTATGCAGACTTCATGCATATTTACACAGCAGGAGAACCCCCGTCAAGACATTCTGTTCCATTGCGGCGCCCGATACCGCCAGCGGCGGGATTCAGCGCTCCCGGGCGAGGCTGCGCAGGTGTTCCGTGAGGGCGAGCCGGGCCGCGACGGAGCGCGTCACGATCAGAATGGTGTCGTCTCCGGCGATCGTTCCGAGGACCTCGCCGAACTCCTCCTGGTCGATCGCCTCGGCGATGGGTTGTGCGCCACTCGCGACCGTATGAAGCACGATGAGCTCGCCGACACCGTCGACCCGCGAGAACAACTGCGGCAACAGGTTGGCGAGCAACGGCTTACCGTCGTCCGCGGCAAGCGACTCCGGCAGCACATATCTCGCACCGCCCGCCTCAGATACGCGCGCAAGGTGCAGGTCGCGCAAGTCGCGCGACAGTGTCGCCTGGGTGACATCCATTCCCCTCGCCAGGAGGAGCTGCCGCAGCTCCTCCTGACTACTCACGACATATTTGGCCACGAGCTCGAGGATCGCTGCCTGCCGCTCGTGCTTTTTCGTCATCGCTCCTCCTTGAGGCTCGCGCAGTCTATCATTCACGGTCGGGTCTGGAAAGACCATTGACCGCTGAATCATGCATGATTATGCATTATAACGTGAATACGATCCCGGTGGGCGTCCTCGGGGCCAGCGGATACGCGGGCCGCGAGCTTTGCGCTCTCGTTGCCTCGCATCCGCGCCTCTCGCTCGCCTTCGCCACGGCGAACGAGCAACGTGGGCACACGGTCCGTGTCGGTGGGCGCACGGTCACTTTTCAGGGACCGGACGACGTCGCCCTCGACGGCGCAGCCGTCGTATTTTGCGCGCTGCCGCACGGCGCTTCGCTGCCATGGGTCACCCGCGCGAGGGAGGCCGGCGCACGCGTCGTCGACCTCTCGAGCGATCTCCGGCCGGGGCACGGCGGGGGAGATGCCATCTATGGGATGCCGGAGCTGTCGGCCGGCCGGGATGGTGGGTTGCTGCGCGAGCAGATCCGTTCGGCGGATGTGGTCGCGAACCCCGGCTGCTATCCCACCTCGATCCTCCTCGCGCTCGCGCCGCTCGTGCATGCCGGCGTCGTGGCGCCCGGCGCCACGGTGATCGCCAATTCCGCCAGCGGGGTGAGCGGGGCTGGTAACACGCCGAAGCGCGAGTATCTGTTCGCGGAGGTGTCGGACGACTACCGCGCCTACGGCGTCGGCAATACGCATCGGCACCTCAAAGAGATGACCGCCACGCTCGGCACGATCGGCGCGAATGCGGATCTGGTCTTCACGCCGCATCTGCTGCCCGTCGCACGGGGCATCCTCTCCACGATCACGATTCCCGTCACGGCCGCACTCGACGACCCGCTTGCGATCTACCGCGAGGCATACGCGGACGAGCCCTTCATCGAAGTCGCCGATCAGCAGCCGACGCTCCACGACGTCGTGCGGCGCAACGTCGTGCGGCTGACCGCCACGATGATCGCCGGGACGCGCACGCCCACGTTGCTCGTCACCTCCGCCATCGACAATCTCGTGAAGGGCGCCGCCGGCCAGGCACTCCAGAACGCCAACCTCATGCTCGGGCTGGACGAGACGCTCGGGTTGCCCGCATGACGCGCGTCATCAAGGTCGGGGGACGTCCGCAGCTCGACGCCGCACTGCCGGCCGCGCTTGCCGCGGCGCATCGCGCAGCGCCCGGATCACTCGTGGTGGTGCACGGCGGCGGTGACGAGGTGAGTACGCTGCAGCGCCTCTACGGTGTGGAAGCACGTTTCTCCGGCGGCCGACGCGTCACGAGCGCACTGGACCTCGAGATCATTCGGATGGCGTTGTCCGGCTCGGCGAACAAGCGCCTGGTCTCCTCGCTCACCGACGCAGGCGTCGCGGCGATCGGACTGTCAGGCGAGGATGGCAGCCTGCTCACGGCGGATCCGCTCGATCCCGAAAACTACGGTCACGTCGGCACCCCGTCGGGTGTCAACGTGGAGCTGTTGCGCCAGATCATGGGCGCGGGACTCCTGCCGATCGTCTCGCCGGTGAGCCGCTCGACGGACCGCGCGCTTGGCGCTACGCTGAACGTGAACGGCGACGATGCCGCTGCGGCGATCGCCGCGGCGCTCGAGGCCGAAGAACTGCTGCTCGTGTCGGACGTCGCGGGCGTCCTGCTCGAGGAGCAGCCGGTCGTATCGCTCGGCCCTGAGGATGCCCACCGTCTGATCGAGGACGGCACCGCGCGCGGTGGGATGGCGGCCAAGCTGCAAGCCGCGCTGTCGGCACTCGACGGTGGGGTGCACCGCGTTCGCATCTCTGACATCGCCGCGATCGCCGACGCGACACGCGGCACCGTACTGACCCGTGAGGGGAGCATGTGCACATGACCGCATCGACCATGAAACCGACGACCGAGAGTTCCGCCCCAGACACCGTTCCTGCGGCGCAGGCTCCGGCCCCGTTGGAGAGCGCGATCCTCGGCACGTACAAGCGCGCGCCGGTGGAGCTCGTGCGCGGCAGCGGCGTGTACCTCTACGATGCGGAAGGCAAGGCGTATCTGGACTTCGGCAGCGGCATCGCGGTGAACTCGCTCGGCTACGACGATGCGGGGCTCAAGGGCGCGCTGCACGCCGCGGCCGAGGGGTTGATCCATACGTCCAACCTGTACCACACCGCGCCGGGCGAACGGCTCGCCGCGGCGCTCGTCGCACGGTCGTTCGCCGACAAGGTGTTCTTCTGCAACTCCGGCGCGGAAGCCAACGAAGGCGCGTTCAAGATCGCGCGCCGCTGGGCGCGCACGCAGGGCGAGGCCAAGCACGAGATCATTGCACTGCGTGGGGCATTCCACGGTCGGTTGTTCGGGACGCTCGCGGCTACCGATCGCCCCAACTACCGGCTGCCCTTCCGCCCGCTCGCCCCGGGTATCTCGATCTTCGAGCGCGACCTGAAGGAGCTGGATGCAGCGCTCAACCCCGACACGGTCGCGGCGGTGATCGTCGAGCCGATTCAGGGCGAAGGGGGCGTGCGTGTACTCGACCATGGTTTCCTCCGCGAGCTCCGCGCGGTCACCGCGTCGCGCAACATCGCGCTGATCTTCGACGAGATTCAGTGCGGACTCGGTCGCACCGGATCGCTGTTCGCCTACGAGCAGATCGGCGTGGTGCCGGACATGGTCACGTTGGCCAAGCCACTGGCGGGTGGATTGCCGATGGGCGCCGTCCTGATGACGGACTCGATCGCGAGCGCGATGCAGTACGGTGACCACGGGACGACGTTCGGCGGCGGCCCGTTCGTCGCGTCCGTCGCGCTGCACGTGCTCGACCGTCTGTCGGATCCCGCGCTGCTCGCACACGTGCGCGAGACCGGGGCCTGGTTCGGGCACGAGCTCGGGGAGATCGCGCATCGGACGAGTCGCATCCGGCAGGTCCGTGGCACGGGTTTCATCTGGGGACTCGACGTGATGGGCACCGCGGCGCATGTCGTGAGCGAAGCACAGGCGAACGGCCTGCTGGTCCTCACCGCCGGCGAATACACCGTCCGGCTGCTGCCACCCCTCGTCGCGACCAAGGAGGAGCTCGCCCGCGGGCTGCACATCCTCGAAGAGGTCCTTTGATGGCGCCTGACGTGTGCGTGCGTCGAGCACGTCCACAGGACGCCGTAGCGATCTCGCGGCTGAACAACACCTTCGCCGCGGAAGGGCAGATGCTGCTGCGCACACCGGAGATGATCGCGCTGGCCATCGACGACTACATCGTCGCACAGGGTCCGGCCGGCGAGATCCTCGCGTGTGGTGCGCTCAAGGAATATTCCCCGAGTGTGGCCGAGATCGCCGCCATCGCCGTCTCTCGCGATGCGCACGGCCAGGGACTCGGGCGCGCGATCGTGCGGCGCGTGGAGGACCTCGCGCGCATGCGCGGCATCTACGACGTGTTCGCGCTCACCCTGCAGCCTGAGTTCTTCTCCGCCATCGGCTATGAGCGCGTCGACCGCGCGCGGTATCCGGAGAAGATCCGCCGCGATTGTCTCGCGTGCACGCGGCGCTTCGCCTGCAACGAGATCTGCTTCGCGCGCAATTTGCTGATCGAGTCCGAGGCGCCCGCCCCGCCCGTCGAGCAGATGAGCCGCGCCGACGCCGCGGTCGTGGGGTCGATCCCCCGCGCGCACGCCGCTTAGATTCCGCCGCAGTGAGGCCGAAGCAGGGAAAGGCTCCCTGATTCGCGCGCTACCGACAGGAAAAAAATCGATGCCCCTGCGCCGGCTCCTGCGAGCCACTCCCCTCGTCGCGTGCGTGATCGCGGGAGCGATCGTTCGCGATGCGGCAGCCGCGCCGGTTCCTCCGCGCGCGACCGCTCGACCGCAGCTCGTGGTCTTCATCACGGTCGATCAGATGCGCCCCGACTACTTCGATCGATGGGCGCGCCAGCTCACGGGAGGGCTTGGCCGGCTGTCCCGGCAGGGTGCCTTCTGCACGAACGCCTTCCAGGATCACGCGGACGCGTGCTTGAACACGCGCTCAGCAGCGTGAGCCACTGACGTCGCGATGGCGGAATCACGCCGTGTTCACGGGCTGGCGGGGCTGCAGCGCGCGTTCGACGAAGTTCGCTTCGGCGCGGCCCGGACGCTGAACTTGCGCGAGTCACTTCCGACGGGCGCCGAAGCGGCGCGGCGTCTGGAGCTATGGCTCCGCCAGCATCAGGTTCAGGAATCGGCCGAGCTCCTCGTGATCACGGGACGCGGGAACAACAGCGAGACCGGCATCGCTGTAGTCCGCGAGGCGGCGATCCGCGTCTTTCACGAGCTCCGGCGCAAGGGCGTGGTCGAGGGATTCGCCGAGCATACCCCAGGATCTTTCGTCGTCACGGTCGCGCCGATCAGCGCGCTGGTCGAGGCCACGAAGCGTCGGCCTGAACCGGAGGCAGCACCTGCCCTTGCGGCACCAACCTTGGCGGCGCTCAGCGCGGACACCCGTCAGGAACTGCGCGTTCTCGCGGAGCGCTCGCTCGACGCACTGGGGATTCGCGAGCGAGGGCCGTTCGTCGAGAGCGAGATGTTGCGCTTATTCGGCATCCTTGCCCCGAGCGTGGGTAATGCGCCGGAGCGCGAGTCACAATTACGAATGGCGATCCAGCGCGCCATGGCGGAGCTCGATTGATCACTTCACGGCAACGCATGCAACCATCTCCTTGCAGTCGTCTCGTTCAAGTTGCGCTCCTCACGTCGACACTCGCTGTCGTCGGCCATGCGCAGGAGCGCACGGCTCCGATGCCTGGTTTCACCGCGGCCGGTGCTGCACGGCAGCGAGCGCTGGAAGCCGACGCCATCGCGCGCCCGAGTACGAGCGCCGCGCGCTCGCACTCCCGGGAGCTCTCGAAGGAGACGCACGTCGCGGGCTCGCCCGCGCAGCAGCATACGCGCGATTACGTGATCGAGCAGATGCGCACGATGGGACTCGAGACGGAGGTGCGGACGTACGACGTCTTCATGCCCTATCCGACAGGAGTACGCGTGTGGCGAACGGCCCCGACCGAGAAGGAGCTGCCGCTCGCGGAACCCACGGTGGCCGGCGACTCGACCTCCACCCTGCGGCAATACCTCACCGTGAACGGATACAGTGGCACGGGTGACGTGACGGGCGACGTCGTGTTCGTGAACTATGGGTTGATCGAGGACTACGCGCGCCTCGACTCGCTCGGCGTGTCGGTTCGCGGACGCATCGCCGTCGCCCGGTACGGCCGATCATTTCGCGGCATCAAGGCACGGGAGGCGGAGCGCCACGGTGCGATCGGCCTGCTGATCTACAGCGATCCGCAGAATGACGGCTTCGTGCGCGGGGACATCTACCCCGAAGGCCCGATGCGGAACTGGAACGGCGTTCAGCGCGGGAGCGTGATGAATGGCGCCGGCGATCCAGCGACGCCCGGCTACCCGAGCACGCGCGCGGCGCGGCGTCTGGAGCCGGCGCAGATGGACATCCCACACATCCCCGTCGTGCCCGTCTCGTACGCCAATGCAAGCGAGCTGCTCGCCGACCTGCGCGGGCACGACATCCCCACCGCATGGCAGGGCGGATTGCCATTTCGATATCACCTCGGCCCTGGACCTGTCCGCGCACGAATCCAGATCACTGATGATCGGGCGACCAACGGTACGAAGCCGATCTACGATACGTTCGGTGTGATTCGTGGCAGTGAGCGTCCGGACGAGCTGGTGATCATCGGTGGTCATCGTGACGCCTGGGGCCCCGGCGCTGCGGACAACGTGAGTGGAACGGTCAGCGTGCTCGAGACGGCACGCGCCGTCATGGAGGCCATCCGTGCCGGTCGTCATCCGAAGCGCACCATCGTCTTCGCGACATGGGACGCCGAGGAATGGGGGTTGATCGGATCCACCGAGTACGTCGAAGACGACTCACTTCGGCTGTCGCGCGGCGCCGTCGCGTACCTGAACCAGGACGTTGCAGTGGAGGGCGCACGATTCGGAGGTGGGGGATCGCCGTCGCTGCGTGCGGTCGTTCGCGACGTGGCGCGTCTGGTGCCCGATCCGAATGGCAGAGGGAGCGTGTTCTCGGAGTGGCAGCGCGCCGTCGGTGTCATGGACACCACCTCACCTCCGATGACCGATCCGGGCGGCGGCTCCGACTTCGCCGGGTTTTACAATCACCTGGGAATCCCGATCGCGGACTGGGGTTTCGGCGGCGAGTCGGGAATGTACCACTCGCAGTACGACGACTTTGCCTGGATGTCCCGGTTCGGTGATCCTGATTTCGCGTACCATGCAACCGCCGCCCGGATCGGTGCTGCGATGGTGTTGCGCCTCGCAAACGCCGACGTCCTGCCGTACGACTACGTGGAGTTTGCGCGCACGATGCAGCGGTACGTTGCGCCCATCGAGCGGGCAATGGCGCTAAAAGGATGGAGCGGGCCGACGCTCGAGCTGCGCAGCGCGATCGGACGCATGGAGCGCGAGGCGACGAGCTTCGCCGCGGCTCGCGATTCGATGCTCGCGACCAGCCTCGCCGGGGCGCGCTTCGACGAGACGAACGCTGCGCTTCGCGACGTGGAGCGGGCGCTGACGCGGCCGGCGGGTTTGCGTAGTCGGCCGTGGTATCGCAACCTTATCTACGTTGCCGACGAGAACAACGGGTATGCGAACATGACATTCCCATCGGTCAACGAGGCGATTCGCGCCGGCGACGAGCGTCTCGTGGCGGACGAGCTTTCGGATCTCGCGCGCCGGTTCGACGACGCCACGCGCGCGTTGACGCGCGCGCGCCAGGCGCTCGCGCACCCGCGCAAAGGGGCGTCCATTCCCTCAGATGTTTCCCCTGGAGCACCGCTGCGGTTGAGCTCGCGCGAACCCTCCGGCCTGCCAATTGCGTCGCCGCGAAAGCCAGAACGTGAGGGGAGGCTACGTTGGTGACCCGAGACGAAGGCACAGGCATGGC
>Ga0070664_100002164_pt1 | contig 15759 bp, 14 predicted proteins | sample KBSC73metaG_FD_65863 | JGI IMG/M metagenome (GOLD analysis project Ga0070664, IMG submission 65863) | Corn rhizosphere microbial communities from Kellogg Biological Station, Michigan, USA - KBS C7-3 metaG | ecosystem: Host-associated > Plants > Roots > Rhizosphere > Soil ... | reverse complement strand
CGGAACAGCTCGGCCGTTTCCGGCAGGTATTTCGACAGGTAGACGATACGCCGGTTGCCGTACGTGGACGCGGGCTCGAAGTTCGTGTGTTCGATGACGCCGACGAACGGAAAGCCCGGGTCATTGACGTTGAGCCAGTACGTGTCGGAGAGGCTTCGATCGAGCTCGAGCACGACGCAGATGTTCGCCAGGTATTCGATGCGTCGAAGCGATGCCACCCACTCCTCAGGCGCGTGAGGCGCGGCGAGATCAGCGATGATCGGCAGGGCAGGCGTCGCGATCACGGCCTCGGCGTCGATCACTCCGTCGTCGCACTCCACACCGCGCACGCTGCCATCTTCGACGACGAGACCGTGCACCGGGGTCGAGAGGCGGAGGTCGCCGCCGAGCGCGCTGACTTCCGCGGCAAGTCGATCGGCGAGCGCCGCGAACCCGCCGCGGTAGTAGGCCAGCATCTCGGCGCCGTTCGACCCGCGGCTTCCGCCCCGGAGCTTGAGCTTGTTCCAGAACCATACCGCCGAGACCTGCGACGCGTATGGCCCGAACTTTCCCTCGAGGAGCGGCTGCCAGACCACCTCATACACGCGTTCACCCCCCAGACGAATCAGCCACTCCTCGGCGGTTTCCCCTTCGAGCGCACGCCAGTCCTTCACCGCCCGCGCCCGGAGCGCGAGCAGTCCCAGCCTAACGCGATCGGCGAACGACAGTGGCGTGAACTTGAGGACGTCCGAGGGAGAGCTGAGCCGGAAGATCCGGTTCGCGAAGTACATCCCGGTGCGGGTGGGACGGTAGACGATGCGGTCGCGTTCCCCGAGCTCCTCCACGAGGTCGCCGACGTGGCGATCGTTCGTGAACCAGTGATGGTAGAACCGCTCGAGCCGCTCACCGTTCACCTCGAACGATCCGGCGAGGCCGCCGACGTCGGGTTCCGACTCGAGCACGGTGACGGGAAGCCCGCGGCGCGCGAGCTCGAGGGCCGCACACAGGCCGGTGAAGCCTGCGCCGATGACAATGGTCCGTGGTGCATGCTGCATGGGTGGCTCGGTCGAATGGATTCGTTAGGCGTTGGCGCGCTGTCGTTCGGGGCGTCGGGAAAGGCGAAGCGTGCCGGGCCTCACCATGAACGCCGCGCCCGCGATGGTGACGGGAAGCCAGAGCACGACGTGAACGACCATGGCGAATGCCGTAGCGGTGACGCGGTGCGCGCCGAAGGCCGTGAGTCCCAGGATGGCGAAGTAGTCGAAGGTGCCGACGTAGCCGGGCGAGCTCGGGATCAGCGTGGCCAGCGTTCCGGTCGCGGCCGCGAACCAGGGCGCGACGGGCGAGCCGCCGACGCGCAGCGCCCAGGCGACACACGCGTACATGGCGCCCTCGAGCAACCAGGCGAGTGTGGACAGCGACAGGAGCTGGAGCGCTCGCGTCGGCGACCGGACCAGCGCGAACGTGTCGGCGAGGCGGTGGGCGGACTCGCGGAGGCGCGGCGTCCAGGAGCGATGTGCGAGCACTCGACTGGCGGTTACGCGGTCGGCGCCGACGCGGAGCATGCCGGGTGAGAGCACGAGCACGAGCAGCGCGATGAGCGCGACGCCGCCAAGCACTGCGGCGGCGGTGACGAACGCGTGTGGGATCATCCCGGCCGGCACCGCGAGCAGTCCGACGAAGAAGATCGCAACGAGGACGAACAGGTCGAGCACGCGTTCGATGAGCAGCGTGCCGACGACACGCATGGCCGGAGACCGCAGGGCATCACGAAAGCCGACAGCCCTAACGACGTCACCCGCCCGAAGTGGCATCGTGTTGTTCACCGCGAGGCTCAACAGGAACGGCCGGACGCAGCTGCGCAGCGAGACGGTTGGCTCGAGTGCGCGCAGCATGGTCCACCAGCGTACGATGCGCACCAGGAAGCCCGTCGCGAGGGCGAGAATGCCAAGCACGAGCGGGCCCGGTTGCGCCTCGCTCAACACGGTGCCGATCGAGCTCCAGTCGACGCGCCCGAAGGCGAGCCACAGGAACGCCGCCGCGATGCACAGCCCCGCAACGGTTCGGAGGTGAGAACGCATCGTCGTCAGGCGAGGTTGCCGTCGGGGCGCGTGGGCGCGTGCTCGCGATACACGGGGAGCGACGTGCCTCGGTCACGGTACGGACGCCGCCGTTCGTCGTCACGGCGTCGTCGGTGTGGCATCAACGTGTCGTCGGCCGGTGCGTTCCGCGCGACCGATTTCGTGGCGCGCTCGAGCGCGTGACCGAAGCCACGCGCTTCCTCGACCAGGTAGAGCGGGCGGCGTTTCGTTTCCCCGTAGATGCGCCCGATGTACTCGCCGATCACGCCAAGCGAGAGCAGCTGCGCGCCGCCGATGAAGAGCACGGCGATGAACAGCGCGGTCCAGCCTGTCACCCAGTTATTGGTGAACAGCCGGAGAAACAGCGCGTAAGTGATGGCCGCGAGGGCCACGGCGGATACCAGGAATCCCATCCACGTGGCGAGTCGCAGCGGGGCGCGCGAGAACGACGTCAGTCCGTCGAGCGCGAAGCGTACCATCTTGAGGAATGGATACTTGCTCTCGCCAGCGAAGCGCGCAGCCCGCCGGTACGGCACCGCGATCTGCCGGAAGCCGACCCACGCCACCATGCCGCGAACGAACCGATCGCGCTCCGGCATCGCGCGCAGGACGTCGACGACGGCGCGGTCCATGAGGCGGAAATCGCCGGTGTCGAGCGGGATCTCGGTCTCGCTCAGCCGGTTCAGCAGACGATAGAAGGTCTTGGCCGTCGCCAGCTTGAACCGCGTCTCGCCGTCGCGGTCGGTGCGGACGCCGTACGCGACGTCGTACCCCTCGCGCCAGCGCGCGACCATGTCGACGATGACGTCAGGCGGATCCTGCAGGTCGGCATCGATCAACACGACGGCATCGCCACTCGCGTGCTCGAGGCCAGCGGTGACAGCCGTTTGGTGTCCAAAGTTTCGCGAGAGGCGCAGCGTGCGCACGCGCGGGTCGAGCGCCTGGATCTCCCGCGTCACGTCGGGCGTTGCATCCCGACTCCCGTCGTCGACGTAGATGATCTCGAAATCGAGATCCATGATCTGCGTCAACGTGTGAACGAGACGGCCGTGTGTCTCCCAGAGCACTTCGGCCTCGTTGAAACACGGAACGACGACTGATAACAGCGACTTCATCCCGCCCATCCCGGACCATGAACCCGACGACTATGCGGTCTCGCACAGGTCGCGTGACAACGTTTGTGTGCCTTGTGCACAGCCCGCGCCGCGGCGCGGAAAAAACGCGAGGGATTCGACGAATGCCTAACGCCGGATCGGGTCGCGCGGTGACCGCCCGTTTCGTTGGCATTCCAAGCGACCACGGCTGTTCCCGCGCGTGGCTATCGCCCTAGCGAACGCGCCAGACCTCCATCGGTCCGAAGGAACGATCCTTCACAAATCGTGCACTCACGAACGCGCTCAGCGGTGGCAGGTCATCAAGGCAGCGCATGAGCCCCTCTGCCTGCCCCATCAGCTTGCGCTCGCCGGGCGATGGCGACCGCGAGCACGCCGCGGCGTTGAGCGCGACGATGTACCGCGGTGGCATACTCGTCAGGCGAGCCATGAAGCGAGCGCGATACTGGCGGCGGAGCTCGGTGTCAGGAGGATCGACGAGCGGCTGATTAAACCCGAACGGCCTCACTGCGGGCCGATCGCTCAGGTAGTTCACGCCCGCGGCGCTGCCCCACAACAGAATCACATCCGCCGGCCCGGTCCGCGCGTGAAGGTAGTCGACGAGCTCAGGGAAGACCCCGCCCTGATGCGCGAACGGGCCGAACTCGATCCTTTCGTAGTCGTTGAAGTCGTCGGTCACGACGGCTCCGGACAGACGATAGAGGTGCAGGAACGGACCAGTCACGGCGCCGAGGAGCACAACGGCCGCAAGCGACACAGCGATGCTGGTGACGACGGGCAGATCGCGTGGGACCCGCTCCGTTGTCGCAGGCGATGACGACCGGACCGTACCGTCGTCCGTCACCCACGTCCACAACGTGTCGAGCCCGATCCCCGCGAGCAGCGCCAGCGGCGGATAGATCGGCAGCCAGTGATACTCGTAGAAATGACCCTGGACGAGCACGCCGAACGCGGCCGCCAGTATCCACGCCACGAGCAACACGACGTCCCGGTCAGACTGCTGCCTAACGAGCCACAGCCCGCCGATGGCGAGCGGAACAGCCGGCGCGAAACGCTCGGTCGTCAGGAACGCGAGCAGGTACTGGCCGCGGTTGAGCCAGGCGGCGTCGACATCGACATAGCTCGACGGGATCCAGCGCAGATGCACCGCGATCCAATCGTCGAGCGCGCCACGATACCAGAACCAACTGATACACAGCACGATGGGCAACAGGAGCCCGACACCGCTCGCCAGCCAGAAGCGCACCGTTCGACCAACCCCCTCGGCGCGCACATGACACCAGCCGTCGAGCAGCGGGAGCGCGAGGAACAGCAGATAGGTGGGTTTGATCAGCGCGCAGTACCCGATGAGGACGCCGGACACAAATCCGGAGATCGTCGACAGCCGGGTCTGCGCCACTATGAGCGCAAACGCCCCTGTCATCATCACGCCCGCCCACGCGTCCGGCTGGGCCGTGTTGTGGTGATCGAGCGAGGAATACCATAGAAGAAAGAGGATGATCGACCATCGCATCGCACCACGGCCCGCGTACTCGCGCACGATCGATCGAAGGCACGCGGCGCAGATCGCCAGCATCACGAGGTCGAACAGTCGCACGCCCCATTCATTCCGGCCGAAGACCATCTCGACGAACGCGAACATGAGGTGTGCGCCGGGGCCTTTCACATCCCACGCATCGCGGAAGGGCATGCCGCCCGAAAGCACGACGTCGCCGACCCACGCGAGGTTGCCCTGGTCATTGGAGAAGGGCCACGTTAGGTACGCAGCGGCCCAGCCGGCGAGCACGACCGCGCACGCGAGCCACGCGATGCGTTCTGCTCGCCGGAGCGCCATGCTGTCGGCGGTCTTCACCTGTATGTGTCGTACTTGGCTCGCTCTGACGCTGCCGCGCGCTCGATCATTCATCACGGGAACGGCATGCAACACGCTCTCCGGTCTCTCGAGTTTCTGAAGAGGAATCGACGTAATGATGCGCCGTGGGTTCGCGACGCCATTCGGCATCGCGTGTGTGTGCGCCATTGTCCTTGGCATCGTAGTCCGCGCGAGGCCCGTGCTGCTGGCGGACTTCCCGCTCAACGACGGCGGGCTGTTCTATCTGATGACGGAAGAGCTCCAACACGCACACTTCCGGCTTCCGGCGTTCACGGGCTACAACGCCGCGCACATCCCGTTCGCCTATCCGCCGTTCGGGTTCTATGTCGCGGGGGCACTCGGCGAGATTCCGTCGTTGACCCTGCTGCGTGTGGTGCAGTTCCTCCCACTCGTCGTGACGTGTGCGACGCTCGTCGCGTTCCTGCTGCTCGCGCGCGACATGTCGAGCGACCGTGTTGCCATCGTTGCCGCGCTCGCCGCATTCGCGCTGGTGCCACGAAGCTTCATCTGGCTCGTGATGGGCGGAGGCCTTACCCGGTCGTTCGGGTTTCTCTTCACGGTCCTCGCCCTTCAGCAGGCCTACCGGTTTTTCACGCGCCAGCAGTGGCGGTTCGCGGCGGCGGCAGGCGTGCTCGCCGGCCTAACGCCGGTGAGTCACATCGGCACGGCGCCATTCCTCGCGGCGAGCCTCGTTCTCTTTTTCCTCGCCTACGGACGACATCGCCGCGGCCTGCAGGGGATGGTGATGATCGGCGTGATCGCGATCGCCGTGTCCGCGCCCTGGTGGATCGAGGTGACGCGCGTGCACGGGCTCGGTCCGTTCATCGCGGCAAGTCATACCGGAGAGTCCGTCTTTGCCGCTGGCCCCGGTCGACGGTCGGCCATTGGCAGGCTCGCGCGCCTCGGCGCCCTCGCCCTTGGGGAACCGCTCTTTCCGGTAATCGGCGTGCTCGCGATCCTCGGCGGTCTGGTGTCGCTGCGGCGCCGTGCGCTCGCGCTACCTATATGGTGGGTTCTGACCCTGGTCCTCGACGCGCGCGCCGGGGCGACGTACGCCACCGTGCCGGCGTCGTTGCTCGCGGGACTCGGCGTTGCCGAGGTGATGCGTCCGCTGGTCGCGGGCCGAACGCGGGCGCTCGCGACGGCTGTCGCCGGGTTCTTCGTGGCGTACTGCACGCTTGCGGCAATGATACGTGACTCGGACCTGGGAGCCGAAGCGGCCTCGCTCACGAGCGTGTCGAGCGCCGAGCGCGATGCGATGCACTGGGTCGCGCGAAACACGGCGCCCGAGAGCCGGTTCTTCGTCGTCCCCGAGTCCGGTTGGCCGAACGACAAGGTCGCGGAGTGGTTTCCGGTGATTGCGCGACGCCCGAGCGTCGCGACGGTGCAGGGCACGGAGTGGCTGCCTAACGGTGCATTCGCCCGATCGGTTGCGCTGTACGGCCCGGCGCAGGCCTGCCGGAGCAGCACGAGTGCCTGTCTCGATCGCTGGGTGTCCGCGTCAGGCGCCCCGTTCACGCACGTGTTCATTCCACGCGCGCCCGGTGGCGCCTGCTGTCGTCAGTTGAGCGAGAGTCTCCGCGCCGATCCGCGTTACGCGCGCGTGTTCGATGGGCCAGGCGGCGAGGTATTCGAGCGGCGGACTGGAGACTAGGAACGGGGAACAGCGAACGGGGAACAGGGAACTGCGCCCCTCTTTCGGGACGACGGCGATTCCTCCCTTCGTCGCTGGCGCTCCTCTGGGCAAGCGCCTGCGTGGCCAGGCAGGAAGAGACTGTCACAACGGGGTGGCGGGTCCGTCTTCTGCTGCAAGACCAGGAAGGAGGACGAACCCATGCGGATATTCATCACCGGAGCTACCGGAGTCATCGGATCGCGCGCGCTGCCTCTGCTGCTTCAGGCCGGTCACAGCGTCACCGCCGCGTCGCGCTCCGAGCACAATCGCGAAGCGCTGCGACGAGCAGGCACCGCGCCCGTGACCGTCGACCTCTTCGATGTGAACAGTGTGCGCCGAGTGATCACGGGTCACGACGTCGTGATCAATCTCGCGACGCACATTCCGTCCTCGGCCGTGAAGATCATGATCCGCTGGGCGTGGCGAACGAACGACCGCATTCGACGAGAGGCGTCGGCGGCGATCGCCACGGCCGCGATCGCCGAGGGAGTGGGCCGGATGATTCAGGAGTCGTTCGCGCTCATCTATCCCGACCGCGGCGACGCGTGGATCGACGAGTCGACCCCCGTAGCGCCCACGAGCTACAACAAGTCCGTGCTCGACGCCGAGCGATCGGCACAGCGCTTCACGGCAAGCAGTGGAACTGGCGTGGTGCTTCGCTTTGGTGGCCTCTACGGACCGGACGCGCTGCTCGCCGAGATGCTCGACATGATGCGGAAGGGGATGTCGCCCGTGCCCGGTGATCCGGGAGCGTTTCTGTCGTCGCTGTCGCAGGACGACGCTGCAAGCGCGGTGGTCGCGGCACTCGGCGTTCCCGCCGGCACGTACAACGTTGTCGAGGACGAGCCAATGCGGCGCGGAGACTGGACGCGCTCACTGGCCACCGCGGCGGGCATCCCTGTGCCAAGGCCGATCCCGGCGTGGATGACGGCGATTGGCGGATCGATGCTCAAGCTGATGTCGCGGTCGGAGCGGGTCTCGAACCGCAAGTTCAGGGACGCGTCAGGCTGGGCGCCGAAGTACCCAACGGCGGCGGACGCGTGGGGCGACGTGCTCCACGCGTTGAGCATGGCCCGGGCTGCCTAACGGTGATCGGTCATCGGTCGCCCGCGGTCTGCAAGGCACCGTGTACTCGCATGAACCGCTCCACCCGTCGCGGATCGACCGGCTCGTTCCATTTTCCGTCCTTCTTGAAGAACGACCCGATGATGAATCCATCGGCGAGGGGTGCATAACGTGGGAGATTCTCGGCCGAAACGCCGGAGCCAATGTATATGGGCAACCGGCAGCGCTGCCTAACGCTCGTCAGGTCAGCGTCGCTGGCCTCGAGGCCCGTGGCCGTGCCGGTCACGATCACCGCATCGGCCCGCATGAACTCCACAGCAGCGGCCGTCTCGCCAATGTCCACGTCGGCGGTGAGCGCGTGCGCGCTATGCTTCTTCTTCACGTCCGCCCACACCTGCACGCCCTCCGCCCCGATCGCCCGCCGATAGCGGAGCAGCGACGCCGCCGATGACTCGATGATGCCCTCGTCGGCCACGTGGGCGAACGCGTAGCCCTCCACTCTCGCGAACTGCAGGCCCGCCGCGTGCGCCACCGCGAGCGCTTCATGATTCGCGCCGGCGAGAATCTGGATGCCGCACGGCAGCTTGCTCTCCTCCTTCACGGCGAGCGCGATCGCGGTCATCGCGGCCGTGATCTCCGGGCCGACGCTGCCGCGTAGATACGGAACGTCGTGCATGTTCTCGATCGCGACGCCGTGCACGCCGCCGTCGCGGTAGATGCGCGCTTCCGCGACGGCTTGCGAGACGATCTCGCGCACGCTGCACGCGCTGGCCGGTGTGCCGGGCAACGCACCCACGTGGATCATCGCGATGACGGGTTTGGTGGAGTCGAACACGTACCGCCTCGTTGAAACGATGTCACTCGGCACTGGAGTGGCCGAGCATATTTCGGGATGCCGAACGTGGTCATTCTCGCGGGGTCGAACGGTGCGGGCAAGACGTCCACTGCGCCAACATTGCTGCGGGACGAGCTTCGCGTCGCGGAGTTCGTCAACGCGGACGTCATCGCGAGAGGGCTGTCAGGATTTTCGGCTGACGCTGTCGCGGTGGAAGCCGGCCGCATCATGCTCCGGCGGCTGGAGGAGCTCGCGACTTCCGGGCAGGACTTCGCATTCGAGACCACGCTTTCCGGCAACGCTTTCCTTTCCGCGATAGACCGGTGGCGGCTGGCCGGCTACACGATCCGTATCGTTTACCTCTGGTTGAATTCACCAGATACAGCCATCGATCGAGTCCACGCACGTGCAAGGCAGGGCGGACACAACGTGCCCGACGAGGTGATCCGGCGGCGGTATGACCGCGGCCTGCTCAACTTCGCGCACCGCTATCGCGACGCCGCCGACCGGTGGCAGCTTTACGACAACACCGACCCGCAGGATCGCCGCGTCGTCGCGCGCGGGAGCGCAGGCCTCGTGGATGTAGTCGACGACAAGCTATGGGAGCGGTTCCAGAACCAGGTGAGTCAGACACCTCGAATTCGTGAGGTCCTTATGGCTGATCGCCCGCCAGTTGCCGATGACCACATCGAACGGTGGTTTGCCGATCCGGAGAACCTGGAACGTGCAATGCGCATTGTAGTCGCGCGCGTCATTCGCCGACACCGGCTGCTCAACGAGCCGTTGATCACGTCGCGACACGGCAAGGTCGTCGAGCTCGACCCGCACACCGTGCCGATGCCTGAGGGCGTGACCGAAGAACAGATGGGGCCCGTGTTCGACTACCTGTAGCGCTCGTGTCGTAACGCGCGCAGGCACGGTGCGTTGGCGCGGCTGGGTTTCGACAACTCGTGCGCGCGCGATGTAGGCGATCGATGCGTAGTACTCGGATGTCTCATTCTCCGAATAGAGGGACCAGTCGGGCGTGAAGGTCTTAGTCGAACCGGCAAGCATTTCCTCGACCTCGGTCATCGAGAGCGTCTTAACGAACTCGCCCCACACGTCGAACAGGACAAAGCGAATCTCGATGGCCGTGAGCGAGTCACGGAATGCGACGGGTACACAACTCCTCGAGGCGCTGCTGGAATGTGCCGACCCACTGCGTCAGTTTCCCTCTCCCTCGTTCCCCCATCGAAATCGTTTGATTCGAACGTCGTCCGCCCGATTGAAATGAAAAATCGCGTTACGGAAATCGCGAATGCGCTCGGCACTATCCACGTCCTGAAGGAGAGTGGTTAAGACGGGGTCGTCGAGACCGAGCTTCTAAAACGCTTCGACAAGAGTCGGGTCGAGGCGTAATAGAAGAGTATCGCACGATGCCAATCGGCCTCTCGATCCTGGGCGACCGACTTATCACGATGGGTGACCAGGCATCGAACGAGGGCTCGGCTTCGATGCAAGCACTCCAACGCACTTTCGACCGCCTCAAGGCGCAACTTGATTTCGTGCACGTATTTGCGGTCACGACCGGGAATATCTTGGTTCACTATCTCTTCACACGGCGTGACTGATTACTAGTTCCGAGCCTAACGCTTCTTGAAGATGCTCTTCGGCACCATCATGTGGACGCCCACGTTCCCATCCACGAGCTGCGTGATGCGAAGATCCGCCGCGATGCTCGCCAGGCGGTAGGCATCCGTCTTCGACAGGCCGCGTGAGGTGGCGAGATAGTCAACCATCTCCTGCACCGCGACCTTCGTGGCCTGCGTGAGCGACGTGTCCGCGCCCATCGTGATCCAGTGCGTCGGCGTCTCCGCCTGCGGCCACGTGAGCTTCATGTCCTTCCGGACGATGAACTGCAGCTTGCCGCGCAGCGACGTCTCGATCGCCGTCTGGTCCACCTCCCCATCGCCCTGTGCGAGGTGACCGTCACCAACCTCGAACAGCGCGCCCGCGACGTGAACCGGGATGAACAGCGTCGTCCCCACCACGAGCTCCTTGTTGTCCAGATTCCCCGCGTGCGTCGACGGCGGATTGCTGCTGATGCGGCCCACGCTCATCGCCGGCGCCACCCCCATGCTGCCGAAGAACGGCTTGAGCGGGATGACGATGCCCGGCGCGAACTCCGCCGTCATCTTCTTCGCGTCTATCGGGATGATCTTCGTGCCCGCGCCCTGCTCGCAGTTGGCCCTGAGGAAGCCCGCACATCCGTTGTAGCCGTACTTGAGCTTTGGCGTGATCTCGAGGATGCGCACCTCGAGCACGTCACCGGAGTCGGCGCCCTCCACGTAGATCGGCCCCGTGAGGATGTGGCCGCCCGGGCCCTTGTCCGTGACCTTGGTGACGATCTCCCTGAGCTCCGGCTCTACGTCGTTAGGCGCGACGCCGGCCTTCTCGAGCCGGTCGGGGGTGTTGGTGAGCATTGTCGTCACCTCGACGACGTCGCCCGACGCGATCCGCAGCGCCGGCGTCGCCGTCGGACTGTAGTATCCGTAGGCGACGGTCGTGGGCGACGCCTCGAGCTTGTGCGTCTTGCCAGGCTTTTGCGCGGCCACGGCGAGCGGCGTGACTGTCAAAAGAACGGCCAGGACGCTTAGAGCGGAGTTGGTCATGACATCGGAGAGTTAATGCTGGTCGCGCCCTCGCAGACATCCAGAACGACGGTGAAACAGATGCAACGGAAACAGCGGATCCTGCTGATTCGTTTCCGTCAGGTCGCGATCAATCGCCCAACGAGCCCTGATTTAGAGGGAACCACCTCGGGACGCTACCCAACCGCGGCCCATGAGCAGTTCGACAAAGAAAGAATTCGTTGATTTGGCGGACGAATTCGTACACGCGTGATGGAGCGGTCAGCAGTTTCCGATGAATCCGCGACACCTCCTATCTGGATGCCGACGCGGTCAGCGCACGGACCCTTGCTTACCGCACGAGCTTCCCACCCCGCACCCAGGTGTCCGAGCCAACGGCAACCGTCGCGTCGGTAAAGAAATTCCAGCGGACATACCCACCACCAACGTTACCGCCAAGCTCCGTGTTGTCGCCGAGCGACAAGCGAATGACCCCGGCGCCGTAGCCGTAATACGGAATCCACCGCCGTCCGTCGGCCGGCATCGCCAGCAGCGGATTGAACCCGACCGCGAGCTCACGGAACGCACGCGCTCCGCTTCCGCCGCTTGCCAACTCGCGGTCTACCGCCTCGCGCCCGGTCGTGGCGCGAATTCCGGTCACCTGGCCGCGTGCGAACGTCAGCACCAATCCTTCCACGCGCGTCCCACCCCACGCGGTCGGCGGAAACGCGATCGTTCCCTCGACGCTGCTCTCGATCGGCGCGACGCGGACGGCGCCTGCGGGCAGCTCGACCTCACGGTCGATGAGGTTCCGGGCGACCTTCGCCCGCGCGGCTGACGCGTCCCCATCCTGCTTGGTGACCGGGCGATCTCCAATGCGGAACCGCAGATCAGTACCGAGCGGGGTCGTGACGTGCACGACCTGGCCTCGCATCGCCGCCTCGAACGCGCGCTGCTTAGCGGCGAGCGCTTTATAGTCGGTCTCGAGCAGCGCGTGCAGGTAGACGCTCGCGATATCCGGGGTCGTTGGAAGAAGCACCCCCGCCTCGTCGTAGGCGCCAGCCCAGTGAAAGTGCACCGTTCGGCCGTGACCGGACTGAAGCACGCTTTGCATCCCCGCGTACGCCGCGTCGGTCACCGTCGCTCCTGGCATCATGACCGCGGCGTCGACAGTGCGCAGATACTCGTCGAACGCCTCGCCTGTCCGCTTCGCGAGCTCATTCGTGAAGTCAGTCGACCACGCCGGCGGTTGCGCGCCCTGTTGGGCCACGGCACCGAGGTCGGTGCCACCGGCGGCGCGGATGGCTTCTCGCAGTACGGGGACCAGCGCGTCGGCCGCCCCGGGGACAGCCACGAGGAGTACGCGCTCTCCGCGGACGAGTGCCAGGCGGCTCACGATCTTCGCGGCGGCCGCGTGCCAGTCAGTCGGGTTCTGCGCCATCAGCGAATTGTGCGGACCGAAGGCGCCGAACAGAAGCGCTGCGACAATGGAGGCCCGAGAGCTCATATGAGCTGTCCTTATAACCCTCGTCCGCCATACGATTCAAGCCGCGCTAGCGCCCGGCTTCCCGGGAGTCCATTCTACGAGAACCGCAGCCTTCCGCCGTCATGACGCAGTCGCATCACGATCCTTCCGGTGATGATCTCATGAGACTCGCCGCCCCGTTCTCCAGTCGCTCTGCCGCCGCCGAGGGAATTCGTCCACGCGACGACGAGCTCGACCTCTATGGGCTGACGCATCCCGGGCGCGTTCGCCAGGAGAACCAGGACCATTTCCTTCTCTGTACCGTGCATCCGCAGGTGATCATTCACGGTACTAGCCTGCCGGCAACCGACGGCCTCGCACTCCGCGGGCAACGGCTTGCGACGATCATGCTCGTGGCGGATGGCGTTGGCGGCAGCGCCGCCGGAAGCCGCGCCAGTCGGATCGCGACAGAGGCCGTCACGCAGTACGTGGCGACGGCGCTTCGGAGCTATCACACCGTCGGTTCCGCCGGCGAGCGCGAGTTCACCGATGCGCTCCGCAAGGCGGCGATCGAAGCGCACGACGTCGTCCGCGCCGAAGCGGTGGCCGAGCTGGGCGGCCGGCAGATGGCGACGACGCTCTCGCTCGGGATCGTCGTCTGGCCGTGGATGTACGTGCTGCAGGTTGGCGACAGCCGATGCTACTACTACCAGGGTGGCGCGCTGCGACAGGTGACGAAGGACCAGACCGTCGCGCAGGGCCTTGCGGATGAGGGTGTCCTCAAGCCGGAGCAGGTCAAGTCTTCACCGCTGAAGCACGTGCTCGCGAGCGCGATTGGCGCGTCGGCGGCGGTGCCCGAAGTGAGTCGGGTGAACGTCGCGGAGCGTGGGTCCGTCATCCTCGTCTGCACCGACGGCCTCACGAAGCACGTCAGCGACGACGAGATCGCGCAACGACTCGGTGCCATGGAATCGGCGGAGCAGGTGTGCCAGCAGCTGCTGGACCTCGCGCTGGAGCGTGGCGGTTCCGACAACATCACGCTCGTCGTTGGTCGCGCGCGAAAGGCGGAACAGAAGTGAGGGGCGGGGCGGAACGTCTCGTCGCTCAGGTCATCGTTTCAACCCTCGTCGGCCTGGGCGGGGCTCAGGCTCGGGGGCAGGCCGCGGGCAGCGCCCCGAAACTCAGCGCCGGCGAGCGCCGGATCGCGGCGGCGGTGGATCAGCGGAACGCCCAGGCGCTCGCACTGCTCGAGCGCGTCGTGAACATCAACAGCGGCACGATGAACTTCGAGGGCGTCCGCAAGGTCGGCGATGCGTTCAGGGCGGAGCTCGACGCGTTAGGCTTCAGCACGAAGTGGGTGGACGGCGCGGGGTTCAAGCGCGCCGGGCATCTGGTTGCCGAGCGCAACGGGCGCGGCCCGCGCATCCTGTTGATCGGGCACCTCGACACCGTCTTCGAGCCGCGAAGTCCGTTCCAGAAGTTCGAGCGGCTCACCGACTCGACGGCGCGCGGTCCGGGCATCATCGACATGAAGGGCGGCGACGTCATCATCGTCGAGGCCCTGCGGGCGCTGAAGGCGGCGGGCGTGCTCGATGGGCTGAGCATCACCGTCGTCATGCATGGTGATGAAGAGGACGCCGGCGCGCCGCTCGACGCGGCGCGCGCCACGCTCACCGACGCCGCCAAACGATCACAGATCGCGCTCGGCTTCGAGGACGGCTCGGGCGACCCGCACACCGCGGTCATCTCGCGGCGCAGCGCCGGGTCGTGGACCTTCAAAACGACCGGCACGCCCGGCCACTCGTCGCAGATCTTCCGCGAGGACATCGGCGCCGGCGCGCTGTACGAGGCGTCGAGAATTCTCGATGGATTCCGGACCCGACTCGGCGGCCAGCAGTACCTCACCATCAACCCGGGTGTGGTGCTCGGCGGCTCCGAGGTGAAGTACGACACCGCGCAGAGCGGCGGCACGGCGTTCGGGAAGACGAACGTGATCGCGGGGCAGGCGATCGTGAGCGGTGACATCCGCGCGCTGTCGCCGGAACAGCTCAAAGAGGCGATGGCGACCATGAAGGAGGTCGTCGCGCAGCATCTGCCGAAGACGACGGCGGAACTCACGTTCGACGATGGCTACCCGCCCATGGCGCCGACGGATGGCAACCGCAAGCTGCTGGCGGTGCACGACTCGGTGAGCCGCGCGCTGGGATTCGGGCCGGTGGTAGCCGTCGATCCACAGAAGGCGGGAGCGGCCGACGTGTCGTTCGCGGCGCCCTATGTGCCGATGGTCATCGACGCGTTAGGGCTCGCGGGTTGGGACGACCACTCGGACAAGGAGACGGCAAACCTCAATTGGCTGCCCCGTCTCACCAAGCGCGCCGCGGTGCTCATCTACCGACTCGGCTCCCGCGAGTCGAACGTGCCTCGCACCTGACGCACCTGACGGTGGGCGTCCGCCTCGGTGTCATCGCGAGCGCGTTCGGCCTGTTCGCGTTAGGCACCGCTGGCGCTCAGGGGCGGCGGTCATCCGGCCGCACCGCCTTCACCGTCGGTATCGGCGCGATGTACGGCAACCTGATGGGAGGGGACTTCAGCGGATCCAAAGCGGGCGCTGGCATCGACGCCAACGCGGGGATCGTGCTGCACCGCTGGCAGCTCGGCATTGGCTACGACCGAACCAATCACCGGCACGACGGTACCGACGGCGACTACGTCGTGAGCAACGCCTACCTGGAGCCGCGGCTCTCCTTCCCGGGCGACCGCCGATGGACGCCCTATGCCGCGGCACGCTTTGGCCGCTCGATGGCGTCGTATCAGGGCGTCGAGGGGCTCACGGACAAGGGGAAGGGATACATGGCCGGCCTGGGCGCCGGTCTTCTGTGGTCTCTCGCCGCCCACATTCAGGCCGACGCCGCCGCACACTATGCCCGCCTCTCGCACGACTACGATACGGCCGGATTTTCCGCCGCGGAGAAGGGCAATCAGGCGGCCTTCCGCATCGGTGTACGGTACGGAACGCGTTGATTGGATGCGTATGGGGTCAGACTCCTTACGGATCGTTCCAACGC
>Ga0070664_100002163_pt1 | contig 15764 bp, 13 predicted proteins | sample KBSC73metaG_FD_65863 | JGI IMG/M metagenome (GOLD analysis project Ga0070664, IMG submission 65863) | Corn rhizosphere microbial communities from Kellogg Biological Station, Michigan, USA - KBS C7-3 metaG | ecosystem: Host-associated > Plants > Roots > Rhizosphere > Soil ... | reverse complement strand
TTTAAAACCGTAAAAATGTCCGCAAAGAAAAGAATTTTATTCATTGCCAATGAAATGTCCCCTTACCTTGAACTTACCGAGTTTTCTGAAATTGTGAACAGGCTTGCAGTCAAATCAAATGATTCGGGTTTTGAAGTTCGTTGCATTATGCCAAGGTTTGGTGCCATTAATGAACGTCGTCACCGCCTGCATGAGGTGGTGCGTTTATCAGGCATTAATGTATCAATTGACAATGAAGATTTTCCATTGCAGATAAAGGTTGCTTCCCTGCCCAATGCCCGTTTGCAGGTTTATTTCCTCGACAATGAAGATCTCTTTAAAAGGAAATTCATTTTTACGGATGAAAGCGAAAAATGGTATGATGACAATGGTATGAGAACCATTTTCTTTTGTAAGGGTGCTTTAGAGACGGTTAAAAAGTTTGGCTGGCCTCCCGATGTGATTCATTGTAGCGGTTGGATGGCCGGGTTAATTCCGATGTATCTTAAAACAGTGTACAAGAAAGAACCTGTGTTTGCACATAGTAAAATCATTTACACAATAGGTCAAACAACTTTTAAAGAAAAACTGGGTAGCGACTTTACAGAAAAAGCCACTATTCATCCTTCAATAAAAGAAAAAGATTTGGAGCCTTATAAAGAAGCTAACAATATTGCATTGTTGCGTGGCGGTGCCACTTATGCTGATGCAATTACTTTCGGCGCAGAAAAGGTTGACAAAAAACTGGTTGATGAATTTTCTAAAGTGCGAGGAAAGAAAACTCTTCCATATAATGCAGAATCTGATTTAACAGACTATTTACAACTCTATGGCGATCTTGCGAACAAGTAATTGAAACTGCTTTTTAAATCTTATTCGTGAAAAAGTTTAGCCCGGCATTTGTATTTCTGATCGTCTCTTTTTTTTTAATCCTCTTCTCCTGCAAAAGAATAAATGAAGCCACTGAACTTGGCGGTGATCTCATTCCGGCAGTTGACAACGTAAATACGTTTGAAGTTTCATTGAATGCAGTAACAAAAAACTCAGTTTTAACTTCCTTCGTCAAAAATGACAGTGGGCACAGGGTATATTACACCGACCAGGTTGCATTGGGGGATATCAATGATCCCGAGTTTGGACATGTTCATGCTAATTTTTGCTTCAATGTAAGTGCTCCAAGTTATGGATCGTATCCATTTCTTCCAAGGAGGGACTCATTACCTGCAATTGATTCAGTAGTACTGTCTCTTAGATTTACCGGAGCTTATGGCGATACGATATCAAATGGTATTCAAACTCTAAACGTTTACGAAATTCCTTTTACAGGGCCAGGTTCGGGTTTAAGGGGTGATAGTCTTTATCGATACAGCGATCCTGCGTCTGACTTCACTGGTCCTATATCGGTTGGAAGCAAAACTTATGCTATTACTACGCTTGATGATTCAAATGTTGTAATTGAGCCAGGTGACACTTTTAAAGTGGCGAACGTGCTGCGGGTAAAACTTGATGTTTCAGTTGGTAATAAGCTGGCTCAAATGGATACTACCTCGGGACCGACAGGTGGTTACAAAAATGATTCTGTTTTTAAAACCATCTTTAACGGGCTGCAGGTTAAAGCTTCTAGTAGCGGCAATGCATTGTCCTATTTCAATCTTACCGACACGGCCACAAAGCTGATTGTTTATTACAGGTACAAAAAAAACAATAAGGATACCACAGCAATTGTAGAATATAGTCACATCACTAATGGTCAGTCCAATTATGTAAATGTGCAGGCAGGAGGTAATTGGGCTAGCTCTTTAAGCAATTCGGCTTCTGATAAAATCTACATACAAAGTTCTCCCTCCGGTTCCTATGCATCAATTGCCATTCCTGATTTGAATACATTTGGCAATAAGGTTATTCATCGGGCCGAAATCGTTGCTACAAAAATTCCATCAGCAAGTGATCAAATTTATACACCGCCTTTCCGATTGTTTCTTGACAGGTACATAAAAGGGAGTGCCGGAGACAGTTCTTACCTGTTTGAAAAGGATCTTTTATTGGGAAATGATGGTTCAATCGGTTATACAAGCTTTGGAGGAACTATAAAGGACAATCTTTATCGCTTTGATATTACGAGGTATGTGCAAAGCATTGTTACCCGCCACCAACGGAACGATACTTTGCGTTTGTGGGCTCCATTACGGGTTTGGGAATACAGCTATAATTCCGGCGGGTACGAGAAGAACCTTCCTGTGAACAGCCGAGTTGCAGAGGGTAGGGTGGTTTTAGCTGCCGGAAATTATGCCGATCCAAACGCTCGGTTGCGCCTGAGAATAGTTTATTCAAACCTCTAATTTTCCATTCCTATATTTGCACGCGAATTTAAAATTTACCACTGTTAATCAAGCAGCATTATGCCTTATCTATTTACATCTGAAAGTGTATCCGAAGGACATCCCGATAAAGTAGCCGATCAAATATCTGATGCACTTATTGATAATTTTTTAGCGTTCGACCCTAACTCCAAAGTGGCCTGCGAAACACTCGTAACCACAGGGCAGGTTGTTTTGGCGGGTGAAGTGAAGTCAAAGGCTTACCTGGATGTGCAGGACATTGCCAGAGAAGTGATACGTCGTATTGGTTATACCAAAAGCGAATATATGTTTGAAGCAAATTCCTGCGGTATCCTATCTGCCATTCATGAACAATCTTCAGATATTAACCAGGGCGTAGACAGGCAAAAAAAGGAAGAACAAGGAGCAGGCGACCAGGGGATGATGTTCGGTTACGCTACCAATGAAACAGAAGATTACATGCCTTTGGCCTTGGACCTTGCTCATAAATTATTACAGGAGTTAGCCTCGTTACGAAAAGAAAACAAACAAATTAAATATTTGCGACCCGATGCAAAAAGCCAGGTAACATTGGAATATGATGACAATAATCGTCCTGTTCGTATTGACGCCATTGTGGTTTCAACGCAGCATGATGATTTTGATACCGATGCTAAAATGGCTAAAAAGATCAGGGAAGACGTGATTAATATTTTAATTCCTCGTGTAAAGTCCAAGTATAAAAAATACGCGAAGCTGTTTAACGATAACATCAAATACCATGTCAATCCAACCGGCAAGTTTGTAATTGGTGGACCACACGGTGATACCGGGTTAACCGGCAGAAAAATTATTGTTGATACTTATGGTGGAAAAGGTGCACATGGTGGTGGAGCTTTTAGTGGAAAAGATCCTTCGAAGGTTGACCGTTCTGCTGCATATGCCACTCGTCATATTGCAAAAAACCTGGTAGCAGCAGGTGTATGCGACGAAATTCTTGTACAGGTATCATATGCCATTGGTGTAGCACAGCCAACCAGTATTAATGTAAACACCTTCGGCACAGCCAAAGTTGAAATGACTGATGGCGAGATTGCTAAAATTGTTCAGGGTATTTTTGACATGCGTCCTTATTTTATTGAACAAAGATTGAAACTGCGTAACCCCATGTACAGCGAAACTGCTGCATATGGACATATGGGCCGCAAACCTGAAGTGGTGGAAAAACAATTCACGCAACCAGGTGGAAAAACTATTTCCAGAAAAGTGGAGTTGTTTACCTGGGAAAAATTAGACTATGTTTCGAAGGTGAAAAAAGCTTTTGGAATCAAATAACAAGTCACTATCCTTAATATGAAACCCCTGTAGTTGCAGGGGTTTTTTTATTTTCAACCATGAAAAAGAGTCTTTTGATTTCGTTGTCCTTCTGTGCAATAATGTTTTTTGTTTTGCAAAGGCAAGGAAGAAATCTCATCACTCCTCAAAGTCCAAAAGGAATTATTGATTTGGAATTTGCAAAAACGCCCGCACGTTTCCATCAACTTCAATTGTTTTGGAACCAGGATACTGTTCTACAAAATATTTACCTCGATTTTTTATTCATTATAGCTTACACATGGTTTTTAGTAACCGCATGCAAAGCGGTAAAAAACAATAAAAGCCACATTTTTTCGGCATTAACAATTTCGGCGGGTGCATTTGATGTGTTCGAAAATTTTTTATTGATTTTAGTGCTAAACGGGAAATTTAATCCTTCAGTATTGCAAATAGTTTACTACACGGCTGCTATTAAATTCATATTAATTGTCATTGTGCTCGGATTTATTATTCTATCCCTGTTCGGGTTATTTAGAAAGGAATCTTTGCTGTGACTTATTTTTGACAGGTGAAACATTTTAGACCACAGGCAAGGCCAAAAAAAAGTTCATTAGTAGCGGGACGAGATGCAATAATGGACGCAATGCGAGAAGGGAAGGCACTGGATAGAATTTATATTAACAACAAAATCAATAATGATTCCCTTAAAGAAATAAAATCGCTGGCTTCGCAAAACAATGTTCCTATCAATTATGTTCCCGCTGAAAAATTAAACAGCTTTAACATTGATAGCCACGAAGGGTTTATAGCCCTGATCTCGAAACTTCATTACCAGGAATTACAACAAGTAATTTCCTGGGTTATTGAAAAGGGTGAAGTTCCTTTGTTTTTGATTCTTGATGGCATTACCGACATAAGAAATATTGGTGGAATAGCACGAACGGCTTTTTGTACGGGAGTCCAGGCTATTATTATACCTGACAAAGGTGTTGGTGCATTAAATGAAGACGCTATATTAACTTCAGCTGGCGCCCTGGAAAAAATAGCAGTATGCAGGGTGAATTCGCTAATGAAAACAGTTGACGAATTGCATCTCAACGGAATTAAAGTAATGGCAAGTGAAATGACTGCGGAGAAAAAAATTTTCGACATGGATTTTAAAGAACCACTGGCCATTATTATGGGCAGTGAGGAGAAAGGAATTTATCCTGCATTGATGAAGGTTTGTGACGAAAAATTCAAAATCCCCATGGCTGGGGACTTTGAATCGTTGAATGTTTCAGTTGCGACAGGTATGATATTGTATGAAGTAATGAAGCAGAGATTTTTTTAGATCTATAGGTTTTGTCCATTCATTTTTTCAGCTACGCAATCCTTATAAAGCTTTTTTATACTCCTCATAAACATCGGTTTCTCCATTCACAATCCGAATTGTTTTCCATGAAGTGGCGTCTTCGATAGTAATCAGGTAAGCTGTTGAGTTTGCAGCATTAACTTCCCTTACTGATTTAATTGAAAAGTCAGGATATGCGTACCTGATGGTCATACGCATGTCTGAGGGAAGTTGTTTTTCAGAATAATATTTGATTGATGCGACAACGTTACCACGTTTTGTCAGGAACACTAGCTGCTGCATATTGTTGGAACTAAATCGTACAGCAAAACCATTTTTTGTTTTGGTCCAGCTTTCACTACTTGCGTTCGGAAAAAATTTTCCAAATTTTGCAATTGCACGATCGTTCGCGGTTGCTTTGGCAGCGTAATCAGATGTTGACTCAAATTCTTTTTGAGAAACATTTGCCTCCTGAGCGTTAACATTGGCGTTGATGAAAATGACAAGGAATAAACCTGCCATCTTAAATAGCTTTTTCATTTTTAAAATGTTTAAATGATTAAAAATTCTGATACTGTCTAACAATAAGGGAAGCTAGTTTTCAGGAGATAGATCACAACAGTTTCTTAGTTTATGCTAGTTAGTTCCGGGACTCTTTCGAAGCATTTTCCAATTAGTCGATAGTAATACCGATATTGGAAACAAATGCACAAATTTTTTTTCTAACTTAGATAAGATCATATCAGATGACTCAATCCAAAGTAATTCCACCGTCTGATGAGCATGAAATTATTTTCCATCTTACTTCGGGTGGAGCTGATAGGAGAAAAGGAGAGGAGCTCCTGTTTGCTTACTTTGCCTATTTTATTAAAGATGCTATTTATAAGTATTCGCTTTCTTACGAAGAAGCATTTGATCTTTATAGTGACACGATCATTGCCGGGATTGAAAAAATTGTAAATGGCTCCTTCCAGGGCCAATCCTCCTTAAAGACCTGGCTCTACAGCATTTTTCATAATAAATATGTTGACCTTATTCGAAAAAAGACGACTAATAAAAATAGTGTCCATCGTGTGATAGAAATTCCTGATGTGATGATGCAGGTTTCTGATGAGGCCAGAACAATTATACAAGACCTCATAGCGAAAACAGATTACGAAGTATTGCGACAGAAGTTATTGCAGATTGGCACTAACTGTAAGGAATTGCTATTGTTCTGGGCCGACGGATATAGTGATAAGGAAATTGTTGATCTTATGAAATACAAGACGCCAGATGTGGTTAAAACAACAAGATTACGATGCCTGGATAAATTGAAACAGCTCTATCATTCTGCTTAATAAAACTGTATGATTGATTATTCTGACTTTATAGATCGGTATTTCAATAAAACCTTGAACAAAGATGAAGTTGACAGATTTGAGAAAATGCTTGCCGATGACCAAAAATTTGCAGAGCAAGTAGCTTTTTATATTTCAACGACACAGGTTTTAAAAGAACAATTGATCATAGAAAAGAAAGAACGGTTCAAAGAACTATTAGGCCAGCAAAACGCAATAGTTGGGATCAATCCTGATCGGGTCCCCGTAAGGAAGCTGTGGATTTATCGAGCGATTGCTGCTGCGGCACTTATTATTCTTTTGATTTCATCCTGGTATCTATTTTACTCAAGACCTTTGCCCGTTCAGCAAACTGCCGACACCTATATACAACAGCATTTAATAAGTCTGCCGGTTAACATGAGCGCTTCGATGGATAGCATTCAACAAGGGCTAAAACTTTATAATGATGGTAACTTAAATCAGGCATTAAATACATTTGTCTCCATCATAAAGAGAGATACCGCCAATTATTCTGCAAAAAAATATTTAGGAATTGTTTACCTTAGGTTAGCTGATTACGACCAAGCATTTCTATTTTTCCAACAATTGGAAAATTATCCTCTCTATTCAAATCCGGCTATATTTTACCAGGCCCTCACTCTAATGAAACGCAATCGATCCGGTGACAAACCAAACGCGAAACAATTGCTGCAACGAGTGGTTGATAACGATCTGGAAGGGAAAGCAGTAGCGCTGCAATGGCTAAAGAAGATGTAGCATTTTATTACCACCAAATAAATAATTATGAAGAACAAATCGCTTTCGTCTGCAAGGCTATTAATTGGATTTATTGTTAGTATATTTTTTTTCAGTTGGATATTTTCTATAACATCCTGTAATAATACAAAGCACGACGAACTAAAAGCATCTAAAGATTCCATTACGAAACACTTGCTTAATTGGAATATTTTTTTTGGTACTACTACCCAGGAGGCGTCAAGAACAGATATCAGAAAAAGCATTGAAGATTCGGTGCGTGCCTACGCAAGTAGAAAGTATCCGACAGAGACTGCCCGATTTAATTGGAGTTCTTGCCCTTGCGACACTTTATTAACCAACCTGGATGCTACCCTTGTTGGCCCAAGTGGAGACGCCGTCGTTGCTCCTCCTACACAACCCCAGCCTGGAGCAAGTGGCGATTACATTGTCAGAGAAAATATGAGCATCGAAATTCCTGAAGCATCACGGGAGCATCAACTTGATTCGACCAAAAAAATATTTTTAAGAGGCCTATCAGCTAACGGCCAGGTAATTCCAGATGGACATGTAATTGCGTTAATTGATACGGGATTAGACACCTCCGTATTTCAACCTTCTATCAGAAACTTATTATGGAGGGAGACAAGCGGACCAACACTGTTTGATTTTCTTAAACCGAATGGTTTAGGTAACTTATCGGACGACAATAAGGTCAAACATGGTACCGCCGCAACTGCCCTGGCTATGCAGGAACTAAAAAACCCACCCAAGCCAAAAATCATGGCACTTAAGGCTTTTGATAAAAATGGGAAAGGAACCATTTATTCAGTTAGTTGTGCTTTAAGCTATGCCATCAAGAACCGTGTAAGCGTTATTAATGCAAGCTGGGGTTATTATGGAGAACCTGACTCGGTATTGCATTATTATTTAAAACGTGCAGACAGTTTATCTATTCCTATAATTGCAGCAGCTGGCAATAGTCCTGAGCCTCATCAACCGGAACCTATTTGTAACAATAATTTAAATGAACAAAACAAGTTAAGAGATGCTCATATGTTTTATCCAGCTTGTTTCAGTACTACATTTCCTAATCTGATTTCAGTTACGGGATTAAGTGAAAATAGTAGCACCCACCAATTTGTGCCATGCTATTATCAAAACTATTCAGGCAATTTTGTATCGATTGGGGTTTTAAATAAAACAAATTGTTGTGCCTACAACCTTAGCTTTTTGCCTGGTGCTATAGAAGGGACATCGTTTGCTACTCCTGTTGTATCTGGTCAATATCTTCTAAAACTTCAAACGCTTGCACCTGCTACCCGAACTGCAGGCAATGTTGTAGATATGTTTAGTAACAAAAAGCCAGGTTTTATGGACACGCACAATGGAACGTATATTGAGTATGCTCATTGAAAAATGATATGTTCTTAAATAGATCAATATTGGTTTGCTTTTGCGCACTTTATTCAACCTTCCTGTCGGCACAATGTGTCGACAGGAAGGTTTTGTGGGACAGGATAATTTATTTAAAAGATTCCTCTAAGAGTACTACCGATCAACAGTTAAGTGAATTATTGCAGTATGAAAAGCGAATTCAAACCTGCCCTTACAGGTTTGATTCCACCCACGCCTATCTTCTACAGAGAATTGGTGTAATGTATTTAAAGCGATCCGATTTTTTGCATGCAATTCAATATACAAATCATGCAATTGAAATTATCAACTCTCATAAATCCAGAGCAGACATTAATCCAAAGCGCCTGATCAATTGTTTTTTTAATTTAAAAGTATATTATGATTCGTTAAAGTTAATAAACAAAAGAAACGAGGCCCTGGACAGTTGTATAACTCATGCGCTGAATATGAAAGCCATTGATGTAAATGTTTTATATGCAATGGAAAACAGAATCAGATATTTCTTTAGTACCGGCGATTACCAGCGTTGTATTAATTACGCGTCAATGGCTGAAACTGCTGTCAGAGAAAATGGCTATGGAGATATAGACGTGGTTGGACGCATTTTGACATGGAAAATTAATGCACTGATACTTTTAAGGAATTACACTGCATCTGAAATTATTTTACAGGGTAAAATCGATGATTATCGCCGCTCACATTCAACCACCTATATTGGAATAATGTATAGCCTACTTGCTAAGGTTGCAAAAGAAAAGGGGGAATTTGAAAATTCCCTTCTTTATTATCAAAAAGCATTTCAAAATAATCTAAACAATGGGTTTCGGGCTGACTGTTCAACAGCTTTAAACAATATGGGATTCTTATATTTCGAAAAATTACACCAACCCAATACGGCACTATCTTATTATCGGAAGGCACTTTCTTATGCAGATGCCATGGTGTCGCTGGTGATCTTTGATAATATTGCCAATGTATATGTTCAGCAAGGCCGTTATGATTCAGCGCAATATTATTTTCAGAAATCTTTTGATCAAATTAAGCCTGGAATTAATGAACGAGATCTATTGCAGCATACACAACAGTATATTACAACCACTTTTACGGATCATATATCTCAGCTTATTCTTGACAAGGCCGACGCCTATTTAACACAGTTTAAAGAACAAAAAGAAAAAAATATATTGATTGAAGCAATAGCTGTTTATAAAACCGCAGATCGGCTTTTTGAACAAATAAAAGGGACCCAGTACGAGACCCAATCAAAGCTTTTTTGGAGAAGCTATACTCACCGATTGTACGAACATGCAATTGACGCCTGTTATTTACAAAGGAACACTGACGATGCCTTTTATTTTTTTGAAAAAAGCCGTGCAGTATTATTAAATGACCAACTGAACGAGCAAAGATGGTCGGAAGAAACCGATATTCTTAAACAATCACAATTAAAAAAGCAAATTCTAGCAAAGGAAAGAGAGTTGGAACTTCTTAATAAAGCTTCGCCACATTATACTGAATTGGGAAAAGAAATATTTAATGATAGACAGGAATCAAGCAAAATGCAGGACCAGATCAAGGAAAAAAACCCATTCTATTATCAAACCTTTCTGGATTCAAATTTTATTTCAATCGGGGATGTACAACGAAATATTTTAAAAGACCACGTGGCTATCATCGAAATTTTGGCCGGAGACAGTGCCATTTATATTCTTGCAATTACACAAGCCAAATCTTATTTAAATAAAATTGATAAAAGTTTATTTGATAATTTATCTTCTGCTTTCTCAATTTATCTTTCAAAACCCGATTTACTCAATAAGGAGTATAATTCCTTCATGACAACATCAAACAAATTATACCAATTGCTCTTTCAAAATATTGATCTGCCGCCAGGACGTGTTATCATTTCTCCTGACGGGAATTACTTTCCCTTTGAAGCTTTAATAACAGATTCGCAGCCCTTGACCTATTTTTTAGAGAATTACGCAGTTAGTTATACTTATTCCGCCAGGTATCTATTGAATTCTTTTAATACCTCTTCATCAAAATTGGATAATGTATTTATGGGAGTTGCCCCGCTAAAATTTTTGGGACTGCCTACGCTGACAGGCAGCGATCAATCATTAAAAAATGTTCAGAAATATTTTAGTAGTTCAACCAATTACATTGGCAGTAATGCTACAAAAAATAATTTCTTAAACGAGTTTTATAAATACAAGGTTATTCAATTATACACCCATGCCACTGACAGCGGTTATGGAGGAGAACCGGTCATTTATTTTGCGGATTCTGCGTTAGGGTTGTCAGATCTTTTGCTTGAACAAAAACCTGCTTCGAGTCTCATTGTGCTTTCTGCCTGTCAAACAGCCTCCGGAAAATTATATAGCGGCGAAGGTATTTTTAGTTTTAATCGCAGTTTTGCTGCATTGGGAATTCCTTCAACTGTTTCAAATCTATGGCAGGCAAATGATCAGGCAACTTATCGGCTTACAGAGCTTTTTTATAAATACATTGCTGCCGGTCTCACACTGGACGTTGCGCTGCAAAAGGCCAAAATGGAATTATTAAAAAACAATACTGCTGATGAATATCGGTTGCCATGCTATTGGGCTTCGGCTGTTTTGATTGGAAAAACAGAAATGATAACTGTGCAAAAACAAGTTGCATGGAAATGGTTGGTCGTTTTACTTCTAGGTTCATTTATTGTACTTGGATTATGGAAAATCAGGTCCAGGACAAATTCACATTCATAATAAAGGCAGTTTTATCTCTTGGCATTCAAAGGTGGGTTTTCAAAACAGAAGGAAATTATCTTTGAATTGAAATGACGAATATACAGTTGATCGAATGCCCCAGAGATGCCATGCAAGGTTGGAAAGAATTCATTCCAACAAATAAGAAAGTCGAATACATCAATTCATTGCTCAAAGTTGGATTTGATGCAATAGATTTTGGAAGTTTTGTTTCTCCGAAAGCCATTCCGCAGATGGCAGACACGAAGGAAGTCATTCAAAAGTTGAAAGTTGAAGGTTCAAAATCAAAACTGCTGGCGATCGTTGCCAATACAAGAGGAGCGGAAGAAGCAGCGGTTTACAATGAAATAACTTCTCTGGGATTTCCATTTTCAATTTCACCAACTTTTCAAATGCGAAATACAAACAGTTCAATTGAGGAAAGTTTGAATAGGGTAGAAGAGATCCAGGATGTATGTTTCAAGAATAATAAGGAATTGGTAATTTATTTAAGCATGGGTTTTGGAAACCCTTACGGTGACGAATACAACGAGGAAATCTTATTGAAATGGGCTGACCAAATGATCGGCAGGGAAATTAAAACAATTTCTCTCGCTGATACGGTTGGGGTGGCAACACCAGGCCAAATTTCTTTTGCATTAAATACGCTGGTTTCAAAATATCCAAAAACTTTTTTTGGTGTTCATCTTCATACCACACCAATGAACTGGAAAGAAAAATTAAAAGCTTCAGTCGATGCCGGGTGCCATCGTTTTGACGGAGCACTAAAAGGTATTGGTGGTTGTCCAATGGCACAAGATGATTTGGTTGGGAACATGAGCACAGAACTTATTATTTCTTACCTCGAAGAAAAAAACCTTTTGACCGGTTTGAATAAAGAGGCATTGCAAAAAAGTTTGGAGCTCGCCTCAGAAATATTCGTGTAATTCGTATAAAATTCGCGTAGCTACTAATGAAGTTTCATTTTGAATTCGACATTAAAAAATTTGCTGTCCCAATTACACACAAAGACAAGCTCTTTCTGATTGGTTCCTGTTTTACAGAGAACATCGGTGAAAAACTAAAGAAGTATAAATTTAACCTGATTGAAAATCCCAATGGAATTCTATTTAATCCCGTTAGTGTTGCAGAAGCACTGATCTCCTATGTCGACAACCCTTTATTCGATCAAGAAGATCTGTTTCATTTCAATGAAGGATGGCATAGTTGGAAACACCACAGCCGTTTTTCCGGACTAACTGCTGAAGAAGCGTTGGAGAAGATGAACAGATCGACAGCTTCGGCTCATCACTATTTGAAACAAGCCGGTTACCTTATGATTACTTTGGGCTCTAGCTGGGTTTACATTCTGACAGAGAAAGCCGTTGGGGCAAGACCTGGATCGGTTGCCAGCAACAATCATAAAGGACCTTCCGAGTGGTTCAACAGAAAGTTAATGACAACCGAAGAAGTATTGCAAACTTTGGAAAATGTTTTATACCGGTTGAGTGATTTTAATCCGAAGCTGAAAATAATTTTTACAATCAGTCCTGTCAGGCATTTAAGAGAAGGCGCAGTAGAGAACAATCGAAGTAAAGCGGTACTGATTCAGGCTGTTCACTATTTGGTAGACAAATTCACTAACCTCTATTATTTTCCTGCCTATGAATTGGTGATTGATGATTTACGAGATTATCGATTTTACTCTGAAGACCTGGTTCATCCCAATTATTTTGCAACACAATATGTGTGGAAGAAATTTGTTCAGGCCTGCATTGATGTTCACACTCAAAGTTTACTGGAGGATATCCGTTCGATCAATTTGGCATACCAACATAAGCCATTCAATCCTTCTTCGGAACAACATAAAAAATTTTTGAACGCATATTTTGAAAGGACAAAAAAGTTGAAAGAACAGAACCAGCATCTTGATTTTGAAAAGGAGCTGTATTATTTCTCAACCGGAAATAAAATCTAGCATTTATTATTTGACGTCCGGTTATAAAATATTTATGAGCTAATAATTAAATCTGGTTTTTAATGCATTCGGTCTCCTCTTACTTGTAAATTTTGCATAATTGCTGATTCATGCTCAAGCCACTGATTCCATCTATTCCGAACCTTTTCCTTATCGATATAAGTTTCTGCCAGCTCAATAAATAATGTGTAATGACCTGCCTCGCTTTCCATAAAACGACGGTAAAACTTTTTAAGGTATTGATCATTTAATCCTTCGCTTAAACGCTTAAACCGTTCACAACTCCGGGCTTCTATCATTGCCATCATCAATAACTGATCTAAAAGCCTGCCTTCTTCAGCACCGCCCTTCTGGCAAAACTCATTTAAAGCGTTTACATATTCATCTTTTCGTTGTCTTCCCAATTTCAAACCTCGCTTTTGCAATTCCGCTAACACCATTCGAAAATGTCCCCACTCTTCAGTAACTATAGGCGCAAGTTCGTTTACAAGCTTCACCTTTTCATTGTATCGCTGAATTAGCGAAATGCACGTTGTTGCTGCTTTTTGCTCACAATAAGCATGATCGGTTAAAATATCTTCTAAAGACTTCTCGGCCAGGTTAACCCATCTGGGATCCGTTGGTAATTGTAATCCGAGAATGGCTTTGGCGTCTAGAGTGAGTTCATGTGACTCTTCCATATGAACAAATGTAGGAGCTATTGAATTATAGCAGGATGGACATTATTCTCCAAAATTTGGCTTGTTGCGGAAAGCTGATCAGTAAATTCCTAACTAGTTGCTAAAGACGCCTTAACAATCTTGTTTTTAGGGCTGATTCCCTTACCTTTGCCGCCAAATTAACAGTTAACACAGCAGACGTTCAAATGGAATGTCTTTAAAAAGTCAACGATGCCAGTAACAAAAGAAAAAAAAGCCAGCATTTTTGGAAATTTCGCTGGTACTGAGAAGAACACAGGTTCAATTGAAGGTCAGGTTGCATTGCTAACAGAACGCATTGCCCAGATTTCTGCTCATTTAGGTGAAAACAAAAAAGATTTTTCAACCCACCGCGGTTTAATGCAGTTAGTAGGTAAGCGCCGCCGCTTATTGAACTATTTACAAAGACACAATCTGCAGAGCTACAGAAGCCTGATTGAAAAATTAGGAATCAGAAAATAAGATGACAGTATTTACAAGCTAACCTCCCAACTACACCGGTTGGGTTTTGGCTTTTATGGCCTCTTTATTTTTGATCATTATCCACCTCTCAAAAAAGTTTTATGCTATCACAAAAATTAAGTACAAAATTTAATATAGGCAATGACCGCGAAGTAATTATTGAAACCGGTCGACTTGCCCGCCAGGCCGATGGTTCTGTTACCGTCAAATGCGGTAATTCAATTTTATTAGCCACAGTAGTAGCAACAGAAGAGCCAAAACCAGGACAAGAGTTTTTCCCACTGAGTGTGGACTATATGGAAAAATTTGCCTCCGCTGGACGCATCCCCGGATCTTTTTTCAAACGAGAAGGAAAACTTAGCGACTATGAAGTATTGATTTCGCGTTTGATTGACAGGGCACTTCGTCCGCTATTTCCTGAGGATTATTTCTGCGAAGTGCAGGTGATTGTTACGCTCGTTTCTTCAGATTCGGAGGTAATGCCTGATTCATTAGCATGTTTGGCAGCTTCGGCAGCCTTAGCTGTTTCTACTGTGCCTATCCAGGAAATCATTTCCGAGGTAAGAGTAAGTCGTATTGATGGACAGTTTGTCGTCAATCCAACCCGAAGCCAAATGGATCAATCGGACATGGATTTTATTATTGCCGCCACAGAAAAGAACATTATGATGGTGGAAGGCGAAGCAAAAGAGTGTAGCGAAGAAGATGTTGTAAAGGCATTGGAAATTGCTCATGAGGCGATACGCAAGCAAATAAAAGCCCAGGAAGAATTGAGAGATTTAGTTGGTGTTGGACCGAAAAGGCAGTATACCAAACCGGAGGTTAACGAAGATGTGAAAAAGAAAGTTGAGAACCTGGCCAAAGATAAAATCGCTAAGTTTTCAAGAGCCAACCTTCCAAAAGCACAACGTAAAGAGGAATATAAAAACCTATACAATGAGATAGTAGAAACTTTGACAAAAGAAGCCAATTTACCTGAAGGTGAAGAAATAGACGATGCGACTAAAAAGTTGGTAAAAACTTACCTCGGCGATCTTCAATATGATGTGGTAAGAGATATGATTTTAAATGACAAGGTGCGCCTGGATGGAAGAGGTCTTGCTGATGTACGCCCATTAGATATGGAGGTTGATATTCTACCGACTCCGCATGGCGCTGCACTTTTTACAAGAGGTGAAACGCAATCACTAACCACAGTTACATTGGGAACACCTTTGGACGAGTTGCTTGTTGAAAGCGCTGCAAAGTCTGAATATTCAAAATTCATCCTTCACTACAATTTTCCTCCATTCTCAACCGGTGAGGTAAAATTTTTGAGAGGTCCTGGCCGTCGTGAAGTGGGTCATGGAAATCTGGCACAACGCTCATTAAAACAAATGATGCCTAAAGGAGACTATGCTTATACAGTTCGTATTGTAAGTGACATTCTTGAATCCAATGGATCATCTTC
>Ga0070664_100002156_pt1 | contig 15787 bp, 14 predicted proteins | sample KBSC73metaG_FD_65863 | JGI IMG/M metagenome (GOLD analysis project Ga0070664, IMG submission 65863) | Corn rhizosphere microbial communities from Kellogg Biological Station, Michigan, USA - KBS C7-3 metaG | ecosystem: Host-associated > Plants > Roots > Rhizosphere > Soil ... | reverse complement strand
GAGACGATTCGCAAGCTGTTCGCCGCGTAATGAAGCGCGTCCTCGTACTGCGTCCCGAACCGGCCGCGGCCGCGACCGCGCAAAGAGCGCGCGCTCTCGGGCTTAAGCCCGTCGTCGTTCCCCTTTTCGAGGTCGAGCCGGCGGTCTGGGACGCGCCGGATCCGAGCGGGTTCGACGCGCTTTTGCTGACCAGCGGGAACGCGATCCGGGTTGGCGGCGATCAATTGCAGGCGCTTCGTGGACTGCCGGTCCATGCCGTAGGCGATAGGACGGCGGAGGCTGCGCGCGAGGCTGGCTTCGATGTCGCCAGCAGCGGCGACGCCGACGTCGATCGCCTGCTCGATTCGCTGGATCCGAACCTGAGGCTGCTTCATCTTTGCGGGGAGGACCGGCGCGAGGCCCAAGAGTCCCGGCAGAAGATCACGCCAGTGATTGTCTATCGCTCGACGGCGAGAGATAAAGTCGACCTCGCCGCCGCGGCAGGCTCGGTGGCGCTGGTCCACTCGCCGCGCGCCGCTCGGCGTTTGGGCGAGCTCGTTAGGAATAAGGAGTCGGTCGCGATTGCCGCGATCAGCACCGCCGCCGCAGACGCGGCAGGATTCGGCTGGGCGAGCGTCGAAGCCGCCGACCGACCGACCGATGAGGCTTTACTGGCCCTTGCCGTCCGGCTGTGCAACAAACCGCCCCCGGAATGAACGGCGCGAAAAGCATGAGCTGGAGCGCGAGGCTGTTGATCGGCCTCGTGCTGATCATTGCAGGCGCCGGCGCGGCGGCCTGGGGGCTCGCGCATTATCCGAGAGCGGCGCGCCTGCTTGGGGTGACGCCTGCTCAACCGCAGGCTGTCATGACCCCCAAGCCCATTGTCATGAATCCGTCCTCGGCGCAGGCGCCGGCAGCCGACCCAGGCGATCCAGCCCAGACCGCTCGCGTGGCCGAGCTCGAGCAGCGGCTGTCCCGGGTCGAAAATGCGACCCAGCGCGCGGAGGGATTCGCCGGTCGCGCTGACGCGCTCGTCGTCGCCTTCGCGGCGCGCCGCGCGATCGATCGCGGAGTGGCGCTGGGCTATCTTGAAAATCTGCTCGTCGACAGGTTCGGAGTGCAGCATCAGCCGGCAGTGGCGACAATCATCACGGCTTCCCACCAACCGGTTCGCCTGAACGACCTGATCGCCGAATATGACGCGCTCGGACCGGACCTGCGGCAGGGCGGCCCGCAGGACAGCTGGTGGACGAACTTCCGCCGCGAGCTCGGTAGCCTCGTCGAAATTCATCCGGCCGACCGTCCAGCGGCCAATCCGGATGCGCGCTATCGCCGCGCCTCCCAGCGCCTCGCATCCGGCGACGTCGACCAGGCGCTGGCCGAGACGATGCGGCTACCCGGGGCCTCGCGTGCCGGAGACTGGGTTGCGAGAGCGCGCCGCTATGTCGCTGCACATCGCGCGCTCGACGAGATCGAATCCGCCGCGCTGCTCGGCGGCTCCGTCCCCGCTCGTCCCGCAGCCTGAAAAAGCCTTGGCAAGCCGACTCGGGAATGCGAGTCTGGCGGCGCAAACGGCAAGCGGCAGTTCAGCTGCGCTCCGCTAAACATCTGGCAACAGGCGGGAATCCATGGAGTTGCGTGAGGTCATGACGTCAGTGGTAAGGCGTTTCGGATTTGGCCTCGTACTAATTGCGAGCATGCAGGTCGGCGCTTCCGCGGCCGTCCAAAACGCGCTCCCCGCCAATCTCGGCCGTCCGGTCTCCGTTACTCTCGCGCGGCCCCCCGCGGTCCCCGCGCCGCAATATATCCGCGATCGCATCCAGGAGCTTGGGCGCACCTTCAACGGCCGCGTCGGCATCGCCGTGCGCTCCGTCGACGACAATTGGTCGACCGGCTGGAAGGCCGACGAGCTCTATCCTCAGCAGAGCGTCAGCAAATTGTGGGTGTCGATCACCGCGCTCGATGCCGTCGACAAGGGCCGCGTTCGCCTCGACGACAGGGTAACCCTGACCCGGTCCGATCTCACCGTGTTCCACCAGCCGATCCGCGCGCTGATTCTCGACGGCGGCTACACGACCTCGCTCGGCGATCTCATGTTCAAGGCCATCACAACCAGCGACAACACAGCGAACGACAAGCTGATGCGATCGGTCGGCGGGCCTGACGCGGTGCGGAATATGATCGCCGCCAAGCACCTCGGCTCAATCCGCTTCTACAATGGCGAGCGGGCGCTGCAGAGCAGGATCGCCGGCCTGATCTGGAGTCCCAGCTACTCGATCGGTAACGCCTTTTTCAACGCCCGCGATGCGCTGCCGCGCTCGGTTAGGCAGTCGGCGTTCAACCGCTACATAGACGATCCCTATGACGGCGCGGCGCCAAGCGCGATTGCCGCCGCCCTCGCGAGGCTCAAGCGCGGCGAGCTGTTGTCGCCGGACTCAACGGGGCGCCTGCTCGACATCATGGGTCATACCAAGACCGGCGCGAACCGCCTGAAAGGTGGGCTACGACCGGGTTGGACGCTTAGCCACAAGACCGGCACCGGCCAGGAGCTGGGGGGCGTCCAGGCAGGCTATAACGATATCGGCATCCTCACCGCGCCGAACGGCCGCAGCTATACGGTCGCGGTCATGATCAAGAAGACGTCGGTACCGCTGCCGACACGAATGATGCTCATGAACAACGTCGTCCGCGCGGTGATCGCTCAGCACGACATGCAATACGCGCCTGCCGCGAACTGAAGCTTATTCCACCGCGTTGCCGGCCCCATGCTCGAGTGAACGGACGTGCACGCTCTTGATGTTGGTGAATTCGCGGATGCCGAAACTCGAACATTCGCGGCCGTAGCCCGAATGCTTGATCCCGCCGAAGGGCATGCGCGGGTCGGAGCGGACGTTCTCATTGACGAAGCTAAGGCCGGCCTCGAGGTCCTCGGCGGCGATCCTGCGACCACGGTCCGGGTCACCCGTAAGTACGCCCGATCCGAGCCCGAATTCGCTCAAGTTGGCGATTCGGATCGCATCCGCTTCGTCCTCCGCTCCAATGATCGCCGCCACGGGCCCGAACACCTCCTCGTCATGCGCCGGCTGGCCCGGCCGGACGTCCGCCAGCACCGTGGCAGGATACCAGGCGCCGGCCTTATCGGGGACCATGCCGCCGAGCAGCAGCCGCGCACCGTTCGCGACGCTCTCCTGCACCTGGCGATGGATTTCGTCGCGGGCCTTCAAGCTCTGCATCGGGCCAAGCTTCGCGCCCGGCTTCGCTGGATCCGCCATCTCGTAAGCGCGCATTGCTTCAACCAGCGCGGCCGTGAATCGATCGAGGATTGAGCGCACGACGATGAAGCGCTTGCCCGCGATGCAGCTCTGCCCGCCGTTTACCATGCGCGCGGTCGCCGCGATCTTCGCCGCGGCCTCAACGTCGGCATCTTCAAGAACGATGTAGGCATCCGAACCGCCAAGCTCGAGCACGCACTTCTTCAAAACCGAGCCCGCTTCTGAAGCGACCGCTTTTCCGGCGGCGACGCTGCCCGTCAGCGTCACGGCGGCGACATGCGGGTCCTTGATCAGGGATTCGACATGCTCGGTCGGCAGCAAGAGAGTGCGGAACAGGTCGTGCGGAACGCCGGCCTGATGCAGGACGTCTTCGATCGCCAGCGCCGATCCAGGAACGTTGCTGGCATGCTTCAGGAGCGCGCCGTTGCCGGCCATCAGCGCCGGAGCAATGAAGCGGAACACCTGCCAGAAGGGAAAATTCCACGGCATGATCGCGAGGACGACGCCAAGGGGATTGTAGGTGACGAACGCCTCGGGGCCGCCGATGTCGACCGGCTCGGCCGCCAGATATTCGTGCGCTTGGTCGGCGAACCAATCGCAGTTCGCGGCGCATTTTTCGACCTCGGCGCGTCCGTCGTCGAACGTCTTTCCCATCTCCTCGGTCATGAGCCGCGCGAATTCATCCTTGCGGGCGCGGAGGATCTCGCCGGCCTTGCGGACCACTGCGGCGCGGTCCTCAAACGAGGTGCGGCGCCAGTCGAGGAAGGCGCGATGCGCGGCGGCGGCGGCATCATGGGCGTCCTGGACCGAAAGTTGCGGATAGGATCGGCCGGGCTCGCCGGTCGCGGGGTTCACCGTCTGAAAAATGGCTTTCGCGTCGGGGCGCGTCAGTTCAGCCTGTTCGGGCATGTCGGTCCTCCGTAAGGAGCCGACATAGTGACGACGGCCGGAGAACCAATCCTGCGAGCGCGCGATTTCATGAACTGTCGTCCGCGTTGCGCTCGTGGGGCTCCGGGCGTTTCGTCATGTCCGGCACGAGGGCGCTGGAGCGGGCGAAGGGATTCGAACCCTCGACCCCAACCTTGGCAAGGTTGTGCTCTACCCCTGAGCTACGCCCGCTCTGAGCTGACGCCGGCGCCTGTAAGAGGCGGCTCGGCGGAGGTGAGGCGCGCGCCTAGCATGGGCCGCGCCGGTCCCGCAAGGCTTTGCCGCGCACGCTTGTGGCGTCGGCGCGAGCCGCCCATATGAGCCGCGGATCAACTGCAGGACGCGAGCAAAGAGTGGCGACTCTAGGCCTTACCGAAGCCGAGCGCGAATCGATCGAACGGTTCGAGCAGGAGGTCATCCACCCGTCGATGACGGCGCTTGTCGTGCTCGATTTCTGGGCGGACTGGTGCGGGCCATGCAAGCAACTCGCGCCTGTGCTCGAAAAACTCGCGGCGGAATATGCCGACAAGGGCGTCAAGCTCGCCAAGATCGACGTCGACAAGGACAAGATGATCGCGGCGCAATTCCGTATCCAGTCGATCCCTACGGTCTACGCCATATATCGCGGTCAGCCCGTCGCGGACCTCACCAACTACCGCACAGAAGGGCAGCTCAAGAAAGCGCTCGACCAGCTGCTCGCCCAGCTCAAGATTGAGCCCGAAGGCGAAACGCCCCAAGCGGAGATCGAACCTCTGATCGCGATGGGCGAGCAGATCCTCGCGGATGGCGAGGCGGAGCGCGCGGTCTCCATCTTCAAGCAAATTCAGGAGATGGCTCCCGAGAATGCCGAAGTCATCGGCGGCCTGGCGCGGGCGCTGATCGCGGCTGGGGCGGGTGACGACGCGCGATCGCTGCTTGACGCTCTTCCCGACGACCAGAAGACAAAGCCGGACATCGCGCGCGCGCTTGCGGCGTTGGAAGTCGCGTCCGCGCCGCAGGTCGACACCGGTCCGCTCCAAGCGCGCCTTGCAGCCAATGCCGACGATCACGAAGCGAGGTTCGAGCTGGCTGCGGCGAAGATGGCGGGCGGCGACCGCGACGGCGCGGCCGATGAGCTGCTTGAGATCATCCGCCGCGAGCGCGAGTGGAACGACAATGCCGCGCGCAAGCGCTTCCTCCAGCTGCTCGAGGCGCAAGGACTGGAAGACCCCTGGTCGAGCGCTCAACGGCGGCGGTTGTCCGCCGTACTATTCACGTGAGCCGAACGCTCCGCGTTCCCTTGTTCCCGCTCGGCGGTGCGATTCTCTTTCCGCGTTCACAATTGCCGTTGCACATTTTCGAGACCCGCTATCGGGAGATGGTGAAGGACGCCATCGACGGCGCCGGCCGAATCGCGATGATCCAACCGCTCCGCGACGACGAGGACAATAAGGCGCCGCTCTATGAAGTCGGCTGCGTCGGCGACATCGTCGGCATCGAGGAGCTGGACGACGGGCGGTTCAATATCGTGCTGCTCGGATCGGACCGGTTCCGCCTGCTCCGCGAGAGCGAGAGCGATTCGGCCTATCGTTGCGCCGAGGTGGACATAGGGGCTTTCGACGACGGCGACCCACCGCCGCTTTCCCTCGGACAGCGCGCGGAAGTGGAACGCGAGGCGCGGCGGCTGGGCGACGCTCTAGGGCTCGCCATCGATTGGGCCGGCGTCAATCGACTCGATGACGAAATGCTCGTCAATGCGATCGCCCAGGTCGCGCCGTTCGACATCGGCGCCAAGCAGGCGTTGCTTGAGGAAGCGACACTGGCAGGACGCGCCGATCTGCTCGTGCAGCTGATGCAATTCCACCGCGTCGCGGTGACCGGCGGCGTCGAGATCGAACCCACGCTTCAATAGCGTCGCGCGCGCCCTGTCCCGGGGACAGGCGAGCACCGCTAGATCGGAAGCCCTCTGAGCAGCAGCGGCAACTCGCCGCTCGTTCCACGCGCTTCGCTCATCAATCGGTTGCGCAAGGGCGCGATCCGCCCGACCAACCCCATGCCGAACCGGCGAACCGCCGAGGCGGTCTTGCCCGGCACCCCGTAGACTCGCGTCAGGCTGTCGGTGGCGAATGCGACCGATAAAGCGTCAAGCGAGCGCCAGCGCTGGTAGCGGTCCAGCAGCTGCCGATCGCCAAGATCGAGCCCGAGCCGCGCGCCTTCCACCAGCACTTGCGCAAGCGCCGCGACGTCGCGGAAGCCCAGGTTCAGTCCCTGCCCGGCAATCGGGTGGATCGCGTGAGCAGCGTCCCCGACCAGCGCCAGCCGTTGTGCGGTGATCTGCGCCGCATGATGGAAGCCGAGCGGAAAGGACGAGCGAGGAGCAAGCATCGCGATATCGCCGAGAAAGCCGCCCATCGCCGCTTGTGCCTCGGCCGCGAAATCCTCGTCGTTGAGCGCGAGCCAGCCCGCAGCATCCTCTTCCGGAACCGACCAAACGATGGCCGAACGGTGGCCGCCGGCATCGTCCGTCATCGGCAGCAGCGCGAACGGGCCACTCGGATAGAAGATCTCGTAGGCGACATGGTCGTGCGGCCGCTCGTGGCGCAGCACAGAAACGATTGCCTGATGGCTGTATTTCCATCGTGCGATGCGGATGCCCGCAGCTTCGCGTGTGGCGGAGTTGCGGCCGTCGGCGGCGACCAGCAGCGGCGCGGTGAGCTTACGTCCGTCTGCCAGCGCCGCCGTCACACCATGCTCGCCGCGATCCGTGCTAACGACGCGCGACTTCCATAGCAGCCAAGTCGACTTGCCGGCCTCCGCGCGCGACTGAAGCGCGGCGCGCAAGTTCCAATTCTCATGCATCCAGCCGAGGGGCTCGTCATCCTCGGCATCGAAGTGAAGGCCGCCGGGCTCCAGCCCGTCCGCCACGGCGATCCGGCGGATCGGGCAGCCCGGCTCCGCGAGATGGCCGCTCACGCCGATCGCTTCGAGCATGCGCATCGAGCTCGACGAGACCGCGCTGGTGCGACCGTCGAACGCACTGCTGCTGCGTGGCGCCGGAGCCGCGGGGTCGACGACGATTGCGGACAGCCCGCTCGAATCGAGTGCGGCCGCTAGCGTGAGTCCGACCAACCCACCGCCGAAGATGATCACGTCCGCGCGGTCCATGGCCCGCCACTACGCGCGCGTTGCAACGCCGCCAAGAAGTTCGCTTGACCGGTGAGTCCGCGTGAGGGATTCTATGCCGAGTTTGAGGTGGGGGAAGTTATGGCGACGGTTGCTGCGCGCGCGCCCAAGCGAGAATTGGCGCCCGACTGGCGCGACGCGCTGCGTGAGGCCGTGCGCCGCCTCGCCGTCCGTAGCTGGGGAGTCCTGCTCGTCGCGCTCAGCGTGGGTGGCGCGGTCGCGCTGGCGAGCCACAATCCCAATGATCCTTCGCTCAGCACTGCTGCGGGCGGCCCGCCGTCCAATTGGCTTGGAACTGCGGGAGCCTATGGCAGCGATGCGCTGTTGCTGCTCTTCGGGATTGGATCGGCCCTGTTTCTGCCGGTGATCGCCATCGCCGGCCTGCGCATGGTCCGCCTCGATCCGGCGGGCCGAATCCTCCGCGGCCTGCTGATCGCGGCCCTCGGGGCCGTTCTTCTCGGCGTGGCGCTAGGCCTCACCAGCGGATCGGCAGTCTCCGGCTTGCCAGCAGGCTGGGGCGGGGCGCTCGGGCTTGCCGCGGCGCACGCAGTGGATGCCGCGGTCGGCTTCATCCAGAATCCGTCGATCGCTGGGCCCGTGCGGCTGACAGCGCTTTTGCTGTTCGGGTTGGCGGGGATCGCGATCGGCTATTTCGCGCTCGGCCTCAGGCCCGAGGAGAAGGACTGGCTGGCCGACCTCTTTCGCCGCGAGCCCCGGCCGCGTCGAGTTATTCCTCGATCGACTGAGATTCGCGATGGTCGGGTTGCGCCGGCCGCTCCGCCGCGGTCGCGTCCGGAAGTAGCCGTAGCGGAGCCTGCAAAGCCGGTGGCTCCGGCCGGGCGCATAGCCAATCGAAGGGGTTCAGCGCAGCCTGGCCTGGCGCTCGGCGATTCCTATATTCTCCCGACCATCGATCTCCTCGCGCGCGCGCCCGAAAAGGGAAGGCAGCAGATCGATCGCGCCGGCCTCGAGCGCAACGCCCGACTGCTCGAGAGCGTGCTCGAGGATTTCCACGTCCGAGGCGACATCGTCGAGGTCCGGCCGGGCCCTGTCGTCACCATGTACGAGCTGGAACCGGCAAGCGGCATCAAGGCCAGCCGCGTCATCCAGCTCGCGGACGACATCGCGCGCAACATGTCGGCCCTGTCGGCGCGTGTCGCAACGATCCCCGGCCGCAGCGTGATCGGCATCGAGCTGCCCAACCCGAAACGCGAGACGGTCAGCCTCTCCGAACTGATTGGCAGCCAGGCGTTCGAGGATCAGAACATGGCGCTGCCGCTGATCCTGGGAAAGAATATCGCGGGCGATCCGGTGATCGCGGACCTCGCGCCGATGCCGCATCTGCTGGTCGCCGGCACGACCGGATCGGGCAAGTCCGTCGGGCTCAACTGTATGATTCTGTCGCTGCTCTATCGGTACGGTCCGGACGACTGCAAACTGATCATGATCGATCCGAAGATGCTCGAACTGAGCATGTATGACGACATCCCGCACCTGCTCTCGCCCGTGGTCACCGAGCCGGGGAAGGCGATCCGCGCGCTCAAATGGACCGTCGAGCAGATGGAGGAGCGCTATCGCATGATGGCCAACCTCGGAGTTCGCGCGCTGCCGAGCTTCAACGCCAAGGTGCGCGAGGCGAAAGCCAAGGGCTCGAAACTCGGACGGCGGGTCCAGACCGGCTATGACGCCGATACCGGCCAGCCGGTCTACGAGACCGAGCAGCTGGAGTATGATGTGCTGCCGCAGATCGTGGTCGTCGTCGACGAGCTCGCCGACCTTATGATGACCGCCGGCAAGGAAGTAGAGTTCCTGATCCAGCGGCTGGCCCAGAAGGCGCGCGCGGCGGGCATCCACCTGATCATGGCCACGCAGCGGCCGTCGGTCGACGTGATTACGGGCGTGATCAAGGCGAACTTGCCCACCCGGATCAGCTTCCAAGTGACGAGCAAGATCGACAGCCGCACGATCCTTGGCGAGCAGGGCGCCGAACAGCTGCTGGGCAAAGGCGACATGCTGTACATGCCCGGCGGCAAGCAGATCATCCGCGTCCACGGCCCGTTCGTCAGCGACGAAGAGGTTCGCGCGGTCGCTGAGCATTGGCGCAAGCAGGGCGCGCCCGAATATGTTCAGGCCGTCACGGAGGAACCCGAGGATGGCGGCTATCTGTTCGACGGCCAACCCACCGGCGAGGACGATGCCGAGACCCAGCTTTATCGCAAGGCGGTGCAAATCGTCGCCGAGAGCCAGAAGGCTTCGACGTCGTACCTGCAGCGGCAGCTGCGCGTCGGATACAACAGCGCGGCCCGGCTGATCGAGCGGATGGAGAAGGACGGGCTGGTAGGGATGCCTGACCATGTCGGCCGCCGCGAAGTGTTAATCGACCAAGACGGACACCCGATCTAGCCGCTCGGTTCATCGACGCTTCAGCACGGTTCGCCGACAAAGCAACGGCGATCTGGATGCTGCTGGCCTTTCAAAACGCAGCCGGGGCCATGCCGCCGCCGCCGCCGCCGCCGCCGCGTGCGCTGAACTATGAGATCCGCATGGAAGGAGCGCGCGAACCGTTGACGTCGGTCAAGGCGGCGGTCCGGGCGGAAGTCGCCCGCCTTTACCGCCGCGAATGCGGCAGCGTTTCGGTGCCGGACCGCGCCTTCGTGCCGATCGAGATCACCGGTGCGAACAACCCTGAATATGCCGTGCTGCTCGGCCGAGCGACCTGCGAACGCTGGCCGCAGCTTTGGGAGGGCACGGGCGGCGCCATGGTGCAGTTCTGGTACGCGTCTGACGGACCACCGCGCATGCTGATGGAGCGGATGATCCGGGGCTTCACGCCGAAACCGAATGGTATCGACCTGCTCCAGCACGGGACTTTTTGCCCCGGCGGCGCCGGCCCCAATGTCTGCCTGGTCGCCTATCGCTGGCACGAGAAGGACCGCGCGCTTTATCCGGTGAAGCGGACTTTCATCACCAAGGGCTGGCCGGCGATGAAATGGCAGGATCAGCAAATTTGGCGCTAATGCCCCGCCTGAACCGGCCGGAACCGCCGGGTTAAGTGCGCATTCAACAGTGAAAGGCCAGTTTTCGGCCAAAATCCCCCAGGAGTTGAAGATGTTTTTCGCAAATTCCTTCGCGCGCGCATTGATCCCGGCGATGGTCGCCGCCGTGCCCGCGGCCGCCGCGGAATCGCCAGACATGGCGCGCCTCAGTGCACACATCCGCACGGTCCAGACCATGAGCGCCAATTTCACCCAGACCGATGCCCGCGGGCGAGCCGCGGGCGGCACGCTTCAGCTCAAGCGCCCCGGCAAGGTCCGCTTTGCCTACGGGAGCGGTGACCTGCTGCTGGTGTCGAATGGCAAGACACTGACCTTCATCGACTATCAGGTCGGACAGAAGTCGAGCTGGCCGCTCGGTCGGACGCCGCTCGGCGTGCTTCTGTCGGATTCTCCGAACCTCAAAGGCCGCGCTCAGATCGCCCCAAGCGGCGATTCGCGCGTCGTCAGCGTGCGCGCCCGGGACCCGGCGCAATATGGCTCGATCACCCTGGTGTTCCTCCGCAACGGATCGGCGCCCGGCGGTCTGCAGCTCTATGGCTGGACGGCTATCGATGCCCAGAACAAGCGGACGACCGTGAAGCTCAGCAACGTGCGCTACAATGTGCCGGTGCCGGAGAGCGCTTTCACCTTCGCCGAGCCGAAGAGGCGCAAATAAGGGATTAAAAAAGTTTCATATTGCGACCCGTTCATCGCAATTTCAGGGACGGGTTTCTATATGAAAGCTCGGTTCTGCAATTGCTCGGGGTTTCCCCCTGTTACCCGGGGTCCGCAGAACCCCTTGCGTGACGAACGCTAGGCGGCCCTCGCTCCACGCCCCCGGAGCGGGGGCCTTTTCTTTGGCATCGCCACGGGACGAGGCTAAGCGCGAACTGTGACGAAACGGCTGAAGATCGCTTCCTGGAACATCAACTCGGTGAGGGCCCGTCCGGCGCTGGTCGAACGGCTGATCGCCGAGCATCAGCCGGATATCCTTTGCCTCCAGGAGACCAAGGCCAATAACGACGTCTTCCCCGCGGCCATGTTCCGAGACCGCGGCTATGTCCATCAGCAGCTCAACGGTCAGCGGATGCACCATGGCGTCGCCATCCTAAGCCGCGTTCCGATGAAGGATCCGGGAAGGCACGATTGGCAGGACAACGGCGAAGCACGCCATATCGGCGTCCGCCTCGACTGCGGTATCCGGCTCGAGAATGTCTACGTGCCCGCGGGCGGCGACATCCCGGACCGCGCGCTCAATCCCAAGTTCGGCCAGAAGCTCGATTTCATCGCGCGAATGACACGCTGGTCGGAGGGCTTGTCGGAGCCCACGATCATCGTCGGCGACTTCAACGTCGCACCGCTGGAATGCGACGTCTGGAGCCATAAGGCGCTGCTCAAGGTCGTGAGCCATACCCCGATCGAGGTCGAAGCGCTGACGCGGCTCCGCGACGCGCACGATTGGATCGACATCGGCCGCAAATTCGTCCCAGCTCCGGAGCGCTGCTACACCTGGTGGAGCTACCGCTCACCGGACTGGACGAAGAATGATCGCGGCCGGCGTCTGGACCATATGTGGGCTTCGCCCGAACTGCGGGGGCACCTGAAGTCGCATATGGTCCTGGAGCCGTGCCGCAACTGGGAGCGGCCTTCGGATCACGTACCCCTCATTCTCGAGGTCGAGATTTGAGCGAAAATCGGTCGATTGCTCGGGCGATCGCCGCGCTTCGCGGAGGCCGGGCCGTCGCGATTGTTGCCGAGCGACCGATCGGCATCCTTTCCGTCGAAACCGCGACCGCCGAGATGCTCCAACTTCTCGACCCTCAGAATGACGCGCCGCTTTTAATCAGCGGCGAACGCGCGGCGGCTCTTTCCCTCGCGAACCTGCGAGAAGCCGCGGACCCAGCCGAACCGGTGCTTATCGAGCGGACGGAATGGCTGAATGCCGAAGTAGCAATGGCCATCGCCGATCCTGGCCGCGATCTCGACCGAGGCCCCGTCAGCCCTCTTCGGCCGGGCGCCTCAGGATGTGGAGAGGGTGCGAAGGCCGCCCTCCAGCTCGCCCGCGCCGCGGGCTTGCTTCCTGCCCTATGGTTAGTCGAACCCGCCGATATTGCGCTGCAGATTTCGGTCGAGGAGGTGCGGCGGGGCAGCAACGAACCGCACGTCGAGCTGATATCGCGCGCCCGGCTGCCCCTCGACGGGCTGCCCGATACGCAAATCGTCGCCTTCCGCGCTACGGACGACGGGCAAGACCATGTCGCCCTGGTTATCGGCGCGTTTGGCGGCAAGCCGCCGCTGGTCCGCTTGCACAGCGAGTGCCTGACCGGCGATGTTTTCGCCTCGCTGAAATGCGATTGCGGGCCGCAGCTTCGCGAGGCGCTGCGCATCATCGGCGAAGCCGGCGACGGCATCCTGCTCTACCTCCGCCAGGAGGGGCGCGGCATCGGTCTTGCGAACAAGCTTCGCGCTTATGCTCTGCAGGACCGCGGACTGGATACGGTCGATGCCAATCGCCGGCTCGGCTTTGCCGATGACGAGCGCGACTATGCGCACGCTGCCGCGATGCTGAAGAAGTTGGGCGTGGAGGAGGTTCGGCTGCTGACCAACAATCCCGCCAAGGTCGCCGGTCTCGAAGACGCCGGCATCCGGGTGGTCGAGCGGGTTGCCCACCACATGCCGATCAACCCGCACAATTCCGACTATCTCGCGACCAAGCGCAAGAAGAGCGGCCACCTAATCTAGGGCGAGCAGACGCCTCACCTCGTCAAAGCTGTGCGCGACATCCTTCACGCCAAAGCCTCGCAACATCCCTTCATGGCCGTCGCGGCAATGGGCCCCTGCCGCGAGGCCGATGACCCACGCGCCTGATGCGACCGCCCCCATGGCTCCGATTCTCGAATCCTCGAGTATGACGGTCTTCGCGATCAGCACACCCAGCTCTTTAGCGGCGTGGAGGTAGAGATCCGGCTCAGGCTTGCCGCGCTCGACATGCTCGCGGCCGCTATAGACGTGCGGGCCGAACAAATCCGTAAGCCCAAGGTGCGTGAGATGGCCCCGAAGCCACCCCATCGAGCTCGACGAGGCGACGGCCTTCGGCAGGTCCGGCGGCAGCGAACGAACGAAATCGACCGCGCCCGCGACGGCCGGGACTCCATCGCGCAGCGCGGCGACCGACTGGGCGTTGCGGCGGTCCAGGAATTCGGCCGGAAGCGGGCCGCCGATGCGATCCTCGATGGCCGCCAGGAATTGAGGTCCGCTCAAACCGACATAATGGTCGAGCGCGTCTTCGACGCTATGCGGATGGCCAAGGTCGCTCAGCAGGTCCGCAAGAAGGCGGTTCCCTTCATACTCGCTCTCGAGCAGCACTCCGTCGAAGTCGAAGATGATGGCTTCGAAGCTGCGCATCATTCCTCGAACAGGGCCGTGCCCACACGCACCGCCGTCGCGCCGAGCATCACGGCGGCCTCATAGTCCGCCGACATCCCCATGCTGAGACCGGTGACGTCATGGCGTCCCGCGAGCTCGGCGAGGAGTGCGAAATAGGGCGCCGGCTCCAGCCCAAGCGGTGGAATTGCCATCAGTCCGGCAAGGGGAAGCGGGGAAGCGCGAACTGCGTCGACCAGGGCGCCGACTCCCGCGATCGCACAGCCGCCTTTCTGCTCCTCCTCGCCGATGTTCACCTGCACGTAGACGGAGGGGAACCGGTCCGCCTTCTCCGCCTCCCTCACCAGCGCCTCGAGCAGCGAAGTCCGGTCGAGGGAGTGGATCACATCGTAGAGCGCGACCGCCTCCGCCGACTTGTTGGACTGCAAGCGCCCGATCCCGTGGAGCCTGATGTCGTTGTGGCGCCCGCGAAGCCCGGGCCACTTCGCCAGCGTTTCCTGGACCCGGCTTTCGCCAAAGTCGCGTTGCCCGGAGAGGATCAGTTCTTCGACCTCTTCCGCGGTGCGGCCCTTGCTGACGGCAATCAACTGGGTCTCGTCGGGATCGCGACGCGCAATGGCGGCGGCCTTGGCGATCCGCTGGAGAACGCCGTCGCGCCGGTCAGCCGCCGTGGTCATCGGTAGCGATGGAAGGCGAAAGCGGGCTGCGAATCAGAACTTGAATGCGGTGCCGATATAGACGGCTTGGCTATCCCGCCGCTCGTCTTGCACCGCCGACATGCGATCGCGCTCGATCGAGTAACGCACGCCGCCGGTGAGCGCGATGCGCCGCGACAGCGAATAAGACCCGCCAAGGTCGACCCAACCGTTGTCGCCCTTGCGCAACGCCGCAAGCGGATGATCGGCAGTGCGCTCGGCGCCGATCGCGACGCGGCCAGTGAATTTCTTCAGTGAATAGCTGACGCCGACTACGGCCGATTCGCGGCCGCCAAGCGCCGAATCCGCATCCTTGACCTTGGCCACGTCGCCGGCAACCGCGAAGCGCCGCCAGCCGACGGCGACGCCAAGATTATAGGTGGTCGGGGCAAGCGCGACGCTCGCCGGCGCTGCCGCATCGGCGACCCGTGTCGGGGCCGGCGAAGTCGCCCGCGCGCGGATCGCGACACGGACCTGCGACGGCCGTCCCTTGGCCGGAGCAGGAGTGAACTTGAAATCGTGGAGCGAGAGCCCGCGCCCCGCCAGCGCAGCCGCGAGCTTGGGGTCGGCATTGGCGGGAGTGAAGGAGGAGATGGGATCGAAGCTCAGCGAAACCGCAGCAGGCCGTTTGGAGGCACTTGCAGCGAGGGCGGGCGACAGCACAAGACAGCCCGCGGCAAGTGCCGCAAGCAGCTTGGCTTCCTTCCGACTCGCAATCTTGAGCAAATCCAAAGACTCCCTGTTGCGAGTCGATATAGTCCGTCCAAGCTGAAGGTTCCATGAGCGGAATCGATTCGGCTGCGCCCTGTTGCTGACTCACCACATTATCGTTCAGCAAGCGGACACGCTTGCGAGTGGCCCTTGACCATCTATAACGCGCGCGAACCCGCTTTTCTCTTCCTTTCGAGGATCATCGATGAATCGTTTGCACACGACCGCTGCCGCCTTGCTGGCGTTCGCGCTGGCTACATCCGGCTGCGCGCGCAATCGCAACCTGCCTTCGCAGCTTGCCCCCTCGAAAATGACCAACATCGGCGTCAACAGCTATCTGTGGCGCGCCGCCATCGACACCGTTTCCTTCGCTCCATTGCTTCAGGCCAACCCCAACAGCGGAGTGATCATCACCGACTGGTATTCGAGCCCGAAGGCGCCGGGCGAGCGAGTCAAGCTCACCGTCGCCGTGCTGGACCCCGATCTTCGCGCGGATGCCCTGCGCGTGTCCGCGGCGCGTCAGGTCAATCAAGGCGGCGCCTGGGTCGACGCGCCGGTCACGGCCGCCACCGTGCAGAAGCTCGAGGACATCATCCTGACCCGGGCTCGCGACCTGCGCCGC
>Ga0070664_100002155_pt1 | contig 15791 bp, 14 predicted proteins | sample KBSC73metaG_FD_65863 | JGI IMG/M metagenome (GOLD analysis project Ga0070664, IMG submission 65863) | Corn rhizosphere microbial communities from Kellogg Biological Station, Michigan, USA - KBS C7-3 metaG | ecosystem: Host-associated > Plants > Roots > Rhizosphere > Soil ... | reverse complement strand
TTCGGCCACTCGACGCAGACCGGCGCTCCCGACAGCGCGTCCGGGATCCCCAGGACGTCCAGCTGGCGCGGGTCGTCCGAGAGCCGGTACAGATCCAGGTGCCGCAGCCGCACGCGCCCGGACCCATCGACGTACTCGTTGAGCAGCGCGAACGTCGGCGACGCGACCTCGCGCTCGGGCGCGTCGAGGCCCCGCGCGATCCCGCGCACGAACGTCGTCTTGCCCGCGCCGAGGTCGCCCTCGAGATAGACGACGTCCGAGGCCGTCAGCCGCCGCGCGAGAGCCTCGCCGAGGCGCTCGGTCTCCTCGGCCGTGCGCGTCACGGCCGCTCGGGCGTCGCTCACCGGCGGCCGGCGCTCAGCGCGCGACGAACTCCGGGCACCGCGTCCGCGACCTCGTGCGACAGCAGCCCGGCGTCGCCCAGGCGATCCGCCAGGGCGCGCGCCGCCGCCCCGTGCAGCCACGCGCCCGCCACCGAAGCGTCCCGCGCGGAGAGGCCGCCCGCGAGCAGCGCGCCGACGATGCCCGAGAGCACGTCCCCCGACCCCGCGGTCGCGAGAAGCGGCGTGCCGGTCGGGTTCACGGTCACCTCGCCGCCGGGCTCCGCGACGAGCGAGCGCGCTCCCTTGAGAAGCACGACGCTTCGCGCGCGCCGGGCGAGCGCGCGCGCCGAAGCGAGGCGGTCCGCCTGGACGTCCCCGGCGCCGCGCGACAGCAGCCGCCCGGCCTCGCCGGGATGCGGCGTCAGGACCGTGGCCGCGCGGCGGCGGGCGAAGCGCGACGGCCGCCCCGCGAACGCGTTGAGCGCGTCCGCGTCCGCAACGACCGGGATGCGCGCGCCGAGGACGGCTTCGACGGCGGCGGCCGCGCCCGGCGCCGTCGACAGGCCGGGGCCGACGACGGCGGCGTCGAACGCCCGCAGCTCGCGAGCAAGCTGCGCGGCGGCGGCCGCAGAGAGCGCGCCGTCCTCCTCCGGCAGCGGCCGCGTCATCGACTCGGGCAGCGCGGTCCAGAGCGCGTCGGCGATCGACGCGGCGCAGAAGACAGTCACGAGGCCGGCGCCCGCGCGCAGCGCCCCGCGCGCGGAGAGCAGCGCCGCCCCCGACTTGCCGCGCGAGCCGGCCACGATCGCGAGCCGGCCGAAGTCCCCCTTCTGCGACTCCACGCGGCGCCGAGGGAGAAGCGCGCGCACGTCGGCGGGCTCGGCCCACCACACGCGCGACGCGCGCCGGTCCAGGGCGGAGCGCGGGATCCCGATGTCCGCGACCTCGACGTCGCCGCAGAGGTCGGTCGCGGGCGGCAGCACGTGGCAGAGCTTGGGCGCGCCGAACGCCACCGTCCGGCGCGCGCGGACCGCTCCGGCCGGCGCGTCTCCGCGGTCGGCGTAGAGGCCCGAGGGGACGTCCGCGGCGAGGACCGGCCGGCCCGACGCGTTGATCGCCGCGGCGGCGCGTCGCGCGGACCCGGCGAGCGGCCGCGAGAGGCCGGTTCCGAAGAGCGCGTCGACGACGCAGCCGCTCTCGGAGAGCGCCCGCCCGAGCGCGCGGAATCCCGAGGCGGCGGTCAGCGCGACCGGCACGAGTCCGATGCCGACCGCGCGCTCGAGGTTGCGGGCGGCGTCGCCGCGGTAGGCGTCGGGAGCGGCGAGGAGGAATACCGACGGCCGGTAGCCGCGCAGGGCCAGCAGACGCGCCGCGGCGAGGCCGTCGCCGCCGTTCTGACCGGGGCCGCAGACGACCGCGACGGCTCCGTTTCGCAGGTCGCGCGCGAGCGCCCGGACGAGCGCGGACGCGGCGCTCTCCATGAGGTCGTCCGACGGGGTCCCGCCGCGGACCGCGTCCGCGTCGGCGGCGCGCATCGCGCGCGAGTCGAGTACGGGGATCACGGCGGGATTATCCGCCGTGATCGCCCCCCTACGCGCCCGGCTTCGCGGGTCCCGGCTCCGGGGGCTTGTCCGTCGGCAGCACGGACACGAACACGTTCTTCTGCAGGTACGACGTCTGGCTCGACACGGAGTCGCGCACGCCGACCGACAGCTTCTGGCCGCCTGGAACGACGACGAGCGTCACGTCGTAGTAATAGTCCTTCTTCTGCGCCTCGGCGAACTCCTTGGCCGGGATGCGGAGCTGCTGCCTCTGGATCTGCAGGTCGGACTGGTTTCCCGTCGCGTCCTTGACGACGAAGTAGACGAAGAACTGGCCCTCGTACTGGTCGCCCGACGGCACCATGGTGAGCTTCCCGATCGGCAGCGCGATCCTGACCGGCAGGCTGTAGTTCTGGCGGTCGTAGGGCTTCGCCTGTCCCACGGAGAGGCTCGCCTGCAGGGGGTTGTCCGTGCGCGGATAGGACAGGCACGCGACCACCGCCTCGGCCGTGCGCGTCTCGACCGACTTCTCGACGAAACTCTGCCGGAAGCGGACGCGGAGCCCCTTCCTCTTGACCTCGACGTCGATCTTGTGCGGCCGGTCGGAAGCGCCCCGCGCCGCCCGGTAGCCGAGCGAGTAGAAGTTGGAGAAGTCCGCGGCGATCTCGTCGAGCGACTGCTTCCAGTCGTTCGTGTTGATGGCGGCGAGGCCGCCGGTCGACTCCGCCATCATCCGGATCGGTCCCTGCATGTTCTGGCGGAACGAGAAGTCGTTGATCTGCACGTCGACGTTGCGGTTCTCCGCCGACAGGACGTCGGGCGTCGAGAGGCCGGTCGCGTCGAGCGTGTAGATCGTGACGCCGTTCGCGTTGGCGGACTGGACGATCTTCAGGTACTTCGTGTTCATGTCGAAGTCGAACTGCTCCATCGTCGCGGTCGTGTCCTGGAACTTCGTCCGGATCGCCTCGAACAGCTCGTACCCCGCCGACGCGGGCAACCCCTCGGAGACGTAGAGCAGGCTCTTGCGGCCCTGGATCCCGGCGAGGGCGTCGAGCGTCTGCTTCAGCCCGTCGACCGTGAACTCGAGGTCATTGCGCAGCGACTGGGCGTACGACCGCGCGATGCCGGTCGCCTCGGACGAGGACTTCGCGTCGCTGATCCGCTGCAGCGCGTCCCGCCGCTCCCCGACCGTCGTCGTGCCGCCGCCGGTCTCGAGCTCGATCTGCTCGATCGCGCCGAGGATGTCGTTGGCGTCCGGGGTGAAGTTGCGCCGCACTTTCACGTTGCGGTTGAACGTCACGACCATGCCCTCGGCGTTGGGACCGATCGCCTGCGGGATGAACTCCTTCAAGCGTCGGAACATCCGGTTGCGGTTCTGCGGCTGGATGTTCAGGTTGTCGATGTAGAAGACGTAGTGCGCCTTCAGGTCGGGCGGCACGGCCGGCGCCGACTCGGCCTTGTCGAGCGCGAGCTCCTTGCCGTCCTCGAGGAGGATCTTGCCGCCCGTGACGGCGTAGAAGTTGGTGACCGTCTGGACGATGCCGTCCTGGCGGACCACGAAATCGGCCGCGGTCAGGCCCGGCACGCGGTTGTTCTTCGAATCCGTGACGACCACCTCGACGTTCGTGATCGTCACGTCCACGGACTCGGACACCGGAGGAAACTCCTTCTCCTGCGGCTGCGTGGCCTGCGGCGCGGGCTTCTGCGGCGGCTGCTGCCCGGGCGCGGGCGCGGGCGCCGGCGCGGGGGGAGGCTGCTGGCCGGAGACGCCGGCGGTCGCGATTCCGAGCGCGATCGCGAGCAGGACGGATCTGTTCAAGGGTTCCTCCTGACGGCGCATAGCGCCGGCCGAACCGTCAATATTCCCCGGTCTCGGGAAGTTCTTCGGCCGCGGAGGCCGCCGCGGCTCGCGGCGGCGCGGCCCTTGCGGTGCCCCGCGGAACGCCTGCGGTGCCCGCCGCTCCCTGCGTCGCGGCTTGCGTCGCGGCCCTTGCGGTGCCCGCCGCTCCTTGCGTCGCGGCCCTGCGGGCCGGTCCCTCGCGTCGCGCTCGCGTCGCGCGGCGCGAGAGTGCGCCAACCTGCTCGCGTGGCTCCGGATGGCGGAAAAACTGTGTTGCTTTGTCGATTGGAATTCAACAGAATTCGGACCCTCCCGGGAAGGGCGCAACAATACCCCGGGCGGGGACAACGAATTTGCAAGGAGCGATGCGAAGCATGCGACGCGAGCGGCGACGTGCGGCCATGGCCGCCGTGCTCCTGCTGGCCGCCTCGGGCCTGACGGGTTGCAACAAGATCAAGTCGAAGCAGGAGATCAAGAGGGGCAACGAGTTCCTCAAGGCCGCGCAGTACCAGAGCGCGCTCGCCGCTTACGAGGAGGCGCTTCGTCTCGACCCGAAGGAGACGAAGCTCCACAAGCACATCGGCATCGCGTACATGGGGATGTACCAGCCGGGCTCGAAGCATCCGAAGGATCTCGAGTTCGCGCAGAAGGCGATCGACAATCTGAAGATGTACGCCGAGGCCTATCCCCAGGACCAGAAGGCTCGCGAGTACCTCATCTCGATGTACCTCAACAGCGAGCGCTTCGACGACGCGATCAACTTCTACCAGAACGAGATGCTGAAGCGGAATCCCAAGGACAGCAAGGCGATGCAGTCGCTCGCGATGCTGTACTTCAAGAAGGGGGACTTCGAGAACGGCGTCAAGTGGCTGAAGAAGCGGCTCGAGGTCGAGGGCAACAATCCGGAGGTCTACTACCTGATCGGGGTCCAGGCCTGGGACCGGTCGTACAACTTCCCCGACCTCGACCCGGCGCTGCGCGGGCAGATCGTCGAAGAGGGCCTGCAGTCTCTCAACAAGGCCCTGGAGATGAAGCCCGATTACTTCGAGGCGCTCTCCTACATCAACCTTCTCTACCGCGAGAAGGCGAAGATGGAGATCGACCCCGCGAAGAAGCAGGAATACACGGATACGGCGAACAAATACCTCCAGCAGGCCCTGGAGATGCGGAAGGCCGCCCAGGAAAAGGCCAAGGCCGCGGAGGCCGCCGCCACTCCGGAACCGGGACGGTAGCTCCGGTGTCTCACCGGGTCGGGGGAAAGCTTCATGTTTGAGAACTCGCTGATCGAATCGACCCACAAGAAGGAGCAGAACCGGAAGGCGATGTCGCTTCCGGTGTCGGTGGCGATCCACGCGATCGTCATCGGCCTCCTGCTCGGCGCCTCCATCTGGTTCGTCGGCGACGTCCCCGAGCCCCCCATTCCCGTCACCTTCTACGCCGCCGCCCCCCCGCCTCCCCCGCCGCCGCCGGCCGCCCCGAAGGCCGCGGCGCCCAAGCCCGAGACCCCCAAGCCGGTCCAGGTCAAGCCGGTCGAGATGACCCAGCCGATGGTCATCCCCGAGACGGTCCCGGTCCCGCTCGCCGAGCCCGAGCCCGAGGCACCCTCCGGAGGCGTCGAGGGCGGAGTCGAAGGCGGCGTCGAGGGCGGAGTGCCCGGCGGCGTCATGGGCGGCGTGCCGGGCGGCACGGGCGCGGGAATGGGCGGCGAGCCCCTGCGGGTCGGCGGCGACGTGAAGGCGCCCGTCCTCTCCTCGCGCGTCGAGCCCCAGTACCCGGAGGCGGCGCGCAAGGCGCGCATGGAGGGCGTCATCATCCTGGAGGCCATCATCACGGCCGACGGGAACGTCGAGGACGTGCGGGTGCTGAAGTCGGTCAACCCCCTCCTGGACGCGTCCGCGGTGCGTGCCGTGCAGCAGTGGAAGTACAAGCCGGCCACCCTGAACGGCAGGTCGGTCCGCGTCTACCTCACGGTGACGGTCACGTTCCGGTTGAACTAGGATGAACAAATAGCGGCGATACGGCGAAAGAATTCGGAAGGAGCGAGTCCATGAGTTTTGATCCGATTCATCTTTGGAACACCATGACGCCGATCGCCCAGGGCGTCGTGGTCCTGCTGCTGATCATGTCCATCTACTCCCTGACGGTGGCGTTCGAGCGGTTCCTCTACTACCGCAAGGCGCGCAACCAGTCGGTGGCGTACGCCAAGCTGGTCACCGGCTACCTGAAGCAGGACAAGCTTCAGGAGGCGATCGACGCCTCGAAGAAGTTCAAGAACAGCCACGTCGCGCGCGTGCTGTCGGCCGGGCTCTACGAGTTCTCGCACGACATCAAGTCGGGCGGGGCCACCCTGAAGGGCCACGACATGATCGAGGCCGCGGAGCGCGCGATCGAGCGCGAGACGCTGGTCACGACGGCCGACATGAAGAAGGGCCTCTCGGGCCTCGCGACGATCGGCACGACGGCCCCGTTCATCGGCCTCTTCGGCACGGTCATCGGCATCATCAACGCGTTCCGCGGCATGGCGCTGACCGGCTCGGGCGGTATCGCGGCGGTCTCCGCCGGAATCGCCGAGGCCCTCGTCACGACGGCGCTCGGCCTCTTCGTCGCCATCCCGGCCGTGTGGATGTTCAACATCTTCATGAACAACATCGAGCGGTTCCAGGTCGAGATGTCGAACGCCTCGAACGAGCTCATCGACTACTTCATCAAGCGCCGCGGCGCGGGCGCGCAGCTGAGCGCGTAGCCCTCCGGCGGCGAAGGAGACCTTTCCATGGCAATGGGTGGAGGCGGAGGCCGGGACAAGCTGCAGAGCGACATCAACGTCACTCCGCTGGTGGACGTGTGCCTCGTGCTCCTGATCATCTTCATGGTCGTCACGCCCCTCCTTCAGAAGGGCGTGAGCGTCCAGATCCCGCAGACAGACAACCCGGACAAGAAACCCGAGAACAGCAAGCAGAAGCTGATCTCGGTGGCGTACTCGAACCCCCCCGCGTACTACATGGACCAGAAGCAGTACGCCAAGGCGGAGTTTCAGAACGCGCTCGACGAGCTCTATCAGCGCAACGCAGGCACGGAGCTCGTCATCAAGGCGGACCAGCGGCTGAAGTACGGCGACGTCAAGGAAGTCTTCAAGATGACGAAGGACGCCGGGTTCCAGGACGTCGGTCTGATCGCCGAGAAGAAGCAGAAGGGCGCGAGCTAACCCCCTCGGGGAGCATTAAGGAGAACCGTTTCTATGGCGATGGGTGCCGCTAGCCCGGGCCAGTACAAGAGCGACATCAACATCACGCCCCTCGTGGACGTGGTTCTCGTGCTGCTCATCATCTTCATGGTCATCACGCCGCTGCTCCAGATGGGCTACGACGTGAAGGTTCCGCCCAAGACGAACACGCCCCAGACCGGCCCCCCGCCCGCGGACCTGATCATCGTCTCGCTCACGCCGCAGAACAAGATCTACCTCAACAAGGAGGAGCTCAACTCGCAGACGCTCGCGCTCCGGTTGACCGAGATCCTCAAGAACCGTTCGAACAAGACGATCTTCTTCTCCGGCGACGACGGCGCCAACTACGGCGAGGTCGTGCGGGTCATGGACATCTGCCGCAACGCCGGCGCCAAGAACATGGGCATCGTGCTCGAAACGGTCCCGGTCGGAGGTCCCTGACGGGATCGGCAGCGGCTCCCCGGTGATGGGCCGTAGAACCGGGTACGGCCCAGGGCCTACCACCTCAAGCCTTTCGCTCTGATATCCTCCCCCGCCGATTCGCGGCTCGCGGCCGCGCATCGCCGAACCTCATAAAAGACAGGAGTTCGACGCATGTCCGCCGATATCGCCCTGCCCCTCATCCTGGTCTTCTCCGTCGGGTCGCTCGCCGTCGCCGGCTATCTCGCGTCCTGGGTGCTCAAGCGCGATCAGGGCACGGCGCCGATGCAGGCGATCTCCAACGCGATCAAGGAGGGCGCCGAGGCGTTCCTCCGCCGGCAGAACAGGACGATCGCGATGCTCGCCGTCCTCCTGGCCGTCCTGATCTTCGTCCTCTACGGCTTCGTCCGGGCTCACCACGACTTCGACCCCGTGCCGACGGCGCTCCGCCTCGCCTTCTGGACGACCCTCTCGTTCGTCCTCGGCGCCGCGTGCTCCGTCATCGCGGGCTACATCGGCATGTGGGTGTCGATCCGGACCAACATCCGGACCGCCTCGGCCGCGCGCACGTCGCTGAACGACGCGCTCCGCATCGCGCTTCGCGGCGGCGCCGTCTCCGGTCTCTTCGTCGTCGCGATGTCCCTCTTCGGCGTGGGCGGGCTCTACTGGCTCGTCCGCCACTTCACGGACGTCCAGCCGGCGCACATCCCGCTGCTGATCGTCGGCTACGGCTTCGGCGCGTCGTTCGTGGCGCTGTTCGCGCAGCTCGGGGGCGGCATCTACACGAAGGCCGCCGACGTCGGCGCGGACCTCGTCGGCAAGGTCGAGGCGGGCATCCCCGAGGACGACCCGCGCAACCCGGCCGTCATCGCGGACCTGGTCGGCGACAACGTCGGCGACTGCGCGGGCCGCGGCGCCGACCTCTTCGAGTCCACCGCGGCCGAGAACATCGGCGCGATGATCCTCGGCGCAACGCTCGCCGCGGCGCTCGACAAGCAGGGCATGGCGTTCTCCGCCGGAGTCGTCGGCGTGATGCTCTTCCCCCTGGTCGCGCGCGCGTTCGGCCTGCTCGCCTCGATCATCGGCATCTTCGTCGTCCGCACGCGCGAGGACGCCGACCCGATGGCGGCGCTCAACCGGGGCTATTACGTGACGTCGGCCCTCGCGATCGCCGGCTTCTTCGTCGCGACGAAGTGGCTGCTCCACAACCAGTCGCATCCCGACGCGTGGTGGATGTACTTCATCTGCGGCATGATCGGCGTCCTCACCTCGGTCGCCTTCGTGTTCATCACGCAGTACTACACCGAGTACAAGTACCGCCCGGTGCGGGAGATCGCGGAGGCGTCGCAGACCGGCCCGGCGACGAACGTCATCGCCGGCATCGCCGTCGGCTTCGAGTGCACGCTCCTGCCGGTCGTCACGATCTCCATCGCGATCCTCGCGTCGTACTTGATCGGCCGCAACGCTCTGCCCGGCGGGGGCCTGTTCGGCACGGCCGTGGCCACCATGGGCATGCTCGGAACGGCCGCCTACATCCTCGCGATGGACACCTTCGGCCCGATCACGGATAACGCGGGAGGCATCGTCGAGATGTCGAAGCAGCCGGAGGAGATCCGCAAGAAGACGGATCGACTGGACGCCGTCGGCAACACGACCAAGGCGCTCACGAAGGGATACGCGATCGGCTCGGCGGCGCTCGCCGCGTTCCTGCTCTTCTCGGCGTACCTCGACGAGCTCAAGAACTACGGCGCCGAGCTGACTTCGGTGAACCTCGCCAAGCCCGAGGTGTTCGTCGGCGGCCTGATCGGCGCGATGCTCGTGTTCTTCTTCTCCGGCCTCGCCATCAAGGCGGTCGGAAAGGCCGCCTACGTCGTGATCCAGGACGTGCGCGCTCAGTTCAAGGAGCACCCGGGAATCATGCAGGGCACGGAGAAGCCGAACTACGGCCGCACGGTCGACATCGTCACCCGCGGCGCGCTGCGCCAGATGATCGCGCCGGGGCTCGTCGCCGTCGGCACGCCCATCGTCGTCGGCCTCATCTTCCGGCAGCTGCACGTCGGCGCGGAGGCGGTCGCGGCGCTCCTCATGGTCGGGACGATCGCGGGCATCGTCGTCGCGACGTTCCTGAACAACGGCGGCGGCGCCTGGGACAACGCGAAGAAGTACATCGAGACGGGTGCGTACGGCGGCAAGGGCTCGCCGACGCACAAGGCGGCGGTCGTCGGCGACACGGTCGGCGATCCGTTCAAGGACACGGCCGGCCCGTCGCTGCACGTGCTCATCAAGCTGCTCGCGACGATCACGCTGGTGCTGGCGCCGCTGTTCATTTAGCCGAACCGGAATGATCGTCGTAGGGGCGGCCCCTGTGGCCGCCCCCTCGAACAGAACTGACGCGGCCGATGTCGCGTCGAAAGGGGGGGCGGTGACAGGGCCCCTCTAGCCCCAATCCCGTCGGTCACACGAACCGGCTCAGCACCTCGTTCGACACCAGGAAGCCGCGCTCCGTGAGCCGGACGCGGTCCGCGCAACGCGCGATCACGCCCTCGCCGCGCCAGGCCTCGAAGTCCTCGCGCAGCCGCGCATCCGCCGCGAGGAACGGCTCCAGCCACGCGGCCGGGATCCCGTCGGAGAGGCGCAGCCCGAGGAAGACCCGCTCCCGCGCCGCCTCGTCGGCGCCCACGGGTCGGTCGAGCGCGAGCGGCCTCCTCCCCTCTCCGACCCGGGCCACGTAGTCCTCGATGCGCGAGACGTTCGCGCGCCGCCGCTCGCCCCAGAGCTCGTGCGCCGCGACGCCGAGCCCGAGGGTCGGCGTCCGGGTCCAGTACTTCACGTTGTGCCGCGCCCGGCCGCCCGGACGCGCCCAGTTCGAGATCTCGTAGTGCTCGTATCCGCGGCCCGCGAGGACCTCCGCGAGCGCGGTCCAGGCGTCCGCCTGCGCGTCGTCGCCGAGGTACCGGTCCGGCCGACGCGCGCGGTCGGCCTCCATCGGCGGCGACTTCTCGACCTCGAGCAGGTAGACGGACACGTGCCCGGCGCCCGATGCGGCGACCGCCGCGGCGCTGGCCGCGAAGCTCTCCGCCGTCTGCTCCGGGAGGCCGAGGATGAGGTCGGCGGAGACCGAGAGCCCGGCCGCCGTCGCGTCGTCGAGCGCCGCGCGCGCTCGGCGCGCGTCGTGCCGCCGGCCCACGGCGGCGAGCTCCGCGTCGTGGAGCGACTGGACGCCGAGCGAGACCCGGTTCGCGCCCGCGGCCGCCCAGGCGGCGAGCGCGGCCGGGGTCACGTCCTCGGGATTCGCCTCGATGGTGACCTCGACGTCGGCGAGGAACCCGAACCGGTCCCCGAGCGTGTCGAGGAGGCGCGCGATCGCCTCGGGCGGCGCGAGCGACGGCGTGCCGCCGCCGAGGTAGATCGAGTCGAAGGCCGCGCCTTCCGTTTCGCGTTCGAGGAGTCCGGCCTCGCGGTCGAGCGCGTCGAAGTACGCGTCGCGGCTCGAAGCGTCGGTCGTGACGACGAAGGAACAGTAGCCGCACCGCGACGCGCAGTACGGCAGGTGGACGTAGATGCCCGCCGGTTCGCTCACGGGCGCGAGTCCTGGAGCAGAGCGGCCTCGGACGCGTCCGCGACGGCGCCTCCCCAGGGGAAGATCCGGCGGAAGTTGCCTTCCCGCGCGATCGCGCCCAGATCGCGGCCCGACTCGTCGATCCAGCGCACCGCCGCCAGCAGCAGCGAGTCGCGGTGCTCGCCGGAGGACGCCAGCTCCGCCGTCTCCTCCAGGCGAGCCGCCGCGGCGGAGTTCGCGCGAGGCTCGCGTCCCGCGGGCCGCGGAGGCATCGATTCCATCCCCCGCGCCTCCGCCTGACGGCGCGACTCGGCGAGCGCCTGCGAGAGTCTCGCGGTCCAGTCGCCGTGGTGGATCGTCTCGAAGAAGCGATCCTCGGCCGAGGGCTCCACGTCGGTCCGGGCCTCGACGATCGCCCGTCTCCCCTCGCCCGAGAGGTCGGGCACGACGCCGACGAACGCCGCCGCACCGGCCTCGCGCGCTTCGTCCGCGAGCGACGCGAGCACGTCGGGCTCGGCGGTCCAGCCGGGGATCAGCGGGAACACGGCGGCGGCCGGGAGGCCGGCCCGGGCCGTCTCCGGCAGGCCCGGGAAGTCCCCCCGTCCGGGGCCCGGCCTCCAGGCGCAAAGCGCGACCCCGCCCGCGGCGACGCCGGCAGCGGCGGCCGGATGCGGGTCGAGCAGGTAGACCGCGCGCCCCGCGTCCCGGGCCGCCGCGAGCGCAGCGGCGAGAGAGCCGCGCAGCGGCTCCGCCTCCGTCCCCGGCCCGACCAGCACCGGGCCCGCCGGGATCCGGGCGAGGGCGTCCAGCCACTCCTGCGGCGACCGCCGCACGTCTCCTCGAGGCTCCCGCATCGCCGGCCCGCACGCGATCGTCGCGTCCGCCCGGCCGACGACCAGCCGGCGGGAGGCCGGGTCGAAGCGGGTCTCGCGAAACGGGCCCGCGCCGTACGGCAGCAGACGGCCCGCGATCCGGCGCCCGGCGACGATCTCCTCTCCGGAGCGCGCCTGAGCCGGGCCGGGCTCGTAGGTGATCACCGGAGCGCCTTCCGGACTCGCGCCATCGCGCCGCTCCGTCCGTAGCGCGCGAAGATGTCCGCCTCCAGGTTCAGGAGCGAGCCCGCTCCGGCGCGGCCCAGCGTCGTGCGCCGGCGCGTCTCCGGGATCATCGCGACCGTGAAGGAACGCGCTTCCCTCGAGGCGACGGTCAGGCTCACGCCGTCCAGCGCGACCGAGCCCTTCTCCGCGATCAGGCGCGACAGGCCGGGCGGCACCGCGACACGGAGCGTCCAGGAATTCCCGTCCGGGCGCACCTCGAGGAGCCGCGCGACGGCGTCGACGTGCCCCATGACGAAGTGGCCGGACAGGCGGTCTCCCCAGCGCAGCGCGCGCTCGAGGTTGACGGCGCCGCCCGGCCCGAGAGCCCCCAGGGTCGTGCGCCTCAGCGTCTCGCCCGAGAGGTCGGCACGCAGCGAGCCTCCGCCGTCGAGCGCCGTCAGGCAGACGCCGGAGAGGCAGACGCTCTCGCCCGCGGCGAGACGCCCGAATCCGCGCGGCGGTTCGACCTCGATCCGACGGCCCCCGCGGAGCGGCGACACCGACACCACGCGCCCCGTCCCGGCGACGATCCCCGTGAACATCCCGCCGACTCTAGCGCGGGGAGGAGCCGCCGACCCGCCCCGTGACGAGCAGGTCTCCGCCGACCGACTCGACGCGGACGTCCCGGATCTGTGCCGCGTCGGCGAGCCGGAAGCCCGCCCCGCCGACGGCGCCGGTCGCCCGGTCGCCGCCGAGCACGCGAGGCGACACGAACACCGCGACCCCGTCGACGAGCCCCGCGCCGAAGAACCCCCACAGCGTCCGCGCGCCGCCCTCCACCATGAGGCTGGCGGCGCCTCGGGACGCGAGCTCGCGAAGGAGACGAGCCAGGTCGACGGTTCCGCGCCGGCGCCCCGGCAGGCTCCAGACCTCGACGCCCCGGGCGCGCAGCCTGCGGGCGCGCGGGTGTGCGGCGGGCAGCGCCGTCGCGACCGCGCGCCGGCCCGGGCCGCGGAACACGGCGGCCGGCGCCGGGGAGCGCAGCGCGCCGTCGAGGACGATCCGCCAGTGCGGCGTCGACCGGTTCCAGCCGAGGCGGCGCGTCAGCCGCGGGTCGTCCGCCGCGACCGTGCCCGCGCCGACCAGGACCGCGTCGTGCTCCTCGCGAAGCGCGAGGGCTCGGCGCCGGGCGGCGGAGCCGGTGATCCACCGGCTCTCGCCGGACGCCGACGCGATGCGGCCGTCGAGGGTTTCCGCCCACTTGGCGAGGACGAAGGGTCGCCGGCGCGTGATCCACACGCCGAACTTCGCGTTGAGGTCCTCGCCGCGGCGCCTCCACGCCGGGGGCGCGAGGACGACGGCGATGCCGGCGCGCCGCAGCGCCGCGACTCCGCGGCCCGCCACGGCGGGGTTCGGATCCTTCATCGCGATCACGACCCGGGCGACGCCGGCCGCGATCACCGCGGGCGCGCACGGCGGCGTGCGGCCCTGGTGGACGCACGGCTCGAGCGTCAGATACAGGTCCGCGCCCCGCGCGCGCCGCCCGGCGCGGCGGAGGGCCGTCACCTCGGCGTGGGGCCCGCCCGCGCGGCGGTGGTGGCCCTCGGCGACCGTGCGCCGGCCGCGGACGACGACCGCGCCGACCATCGGATTCGGCGAGACGCCGTAGCGGCCGCGCTCCGCGAGCTCGAACGCGCGGTCGAGGTGCCGCGCGTCGGCAGCGGTCCAGCGCCGCTCGCCGCCGCGACTCGTTCCGAGCCGCTCGCCGCGACGATTCGTTCCGAGCCGCTTGCCGCGGCTACTCATCGCCGAGCAGCGCCCGCGCGTACTCCGAGGGGTCGAAGGGGACGAGGTCGTCGATGGCCTCGCCGACGCCGACGTAGATGACCGGAAGCTTCAGGGCCCGGTAGATCGCGAGGACGATGCCGCCCCGCGCGCTGCCGTCGAGCTTCGTGAGCACGACGCCCGTGGCGCCGGCGGCGTCGACGAACCGCTTCGCCTGCTCGAGCCCGTTGACGCCGGTGGTCGCGTCGAGCACGAGGAGCGTCTCGTGCGGCGCGCCGGGGACCTCCCGCCCCGCGACTCGGCGCATCTTCGCGAGCTCGTCCATCAGGTTCTTCTTCGTGTGGAGACGGCCCGCCGTGTCGACGAGGAGCGTCCGGACGCCGCGCGCCTTCGCCGCGGAGAGCGCGTCGTAGAGGACCGCCGACGGGTCGGCGCCCTCGCGGTGGCGCACGACATCGAGGCCGAGCCGGTCGGCCCAGGTCTGGAGCTGGTCGATGGCGCCCGCTCGGAACGTGTCGGCCGCCGCGAGCAGCACCGTCCGCCCCGCCGCCTTCTCCCGCGCCGCGAGCTTGGCGGTGGTGGTCGTCTTGCCGGTGCCGTTCACGCCGACGAGGAAGAGCACGTGGAGGGCCTCGTCCCGGCGCTCATCCGGAGCGCGCGGCGCGCCCGCGAGGATCTCCTCGATCTCCGCGAGGAGCATGGAGCGCAGCGCCGCGAGGTCCTTGCGCTCGGACCGGTCGGCGCGCTGGCGCACGGCTTCCGTCAGGGCGGCGGCGGTCTCGGCCCCCACGTCCGCCGAGAGCAGCGTCTCCTCGAGCGTCTCGAGGACGGTCTCGTCGATCCCGAGCCCCTTCTTGACCGCATTGCCGAGGTTCTCGAGGATCTCGGTGTGCGTCATGAAGAGCGCGCGCTTGACCTTCGAGAAGAAGCCCTTGCGCGCGGCCGGCGGCTCCGGCGCCGTGTCGACGGCGTGACGAGGATCGTCGGTCATGGGAGGGGGATTCTAGATGAGCCGCGGGGTGAGCCGTGAGCCGAGGACGCATTAGCAATCGCTAATGAATCGGCTCGCCACTCTGCTCCGGCTTACGGCTTACGGTCCGACTAGCTCGGCGTCTTGCCGTTCTCGAGCAGCACGCGCGCGCGGGCGCCCGTGTCGCCGGCGGGGTCGAGCTCGACGGCGCGCTGGAGGTAGCGCCGCCCGAGCTCCGTCTTCTTGAGCGTCACGAGGCAGAGCCCGAGACGCAGATTCGCCTCCGGGTTCTGCGGCTGCAGCTTGACGGCGGCGAGGTAGTCCTCGGCCGCCCCCTCGAGCTCGCCCTCGGACTCGCGGGCCGCCGCCCGGCCGAGGACGGCCGCGAAGTTCTGCGGGTCGCGCGCCAGCGCCTCCGTGAAGGTCTGCTCGGCCTCCCGGTACCTGCCCTGCCGCTGCCGCAGGCGGCCCCAGTTGATCGCCGCCGACAGCTTGTCGTCGTTGTTGGGAGACTCCTCGGCCGCGCGGAACGCGGACTCCGCCGCCCCGAACTCGCCCAGCTCCATCTGCGCGACGCCCAGGTTGTTGCGGTACGAGCCGTTCTGCGGGGAGATCGAGACCGCCTTCTTCAGCGGATCGAGCGCCTCCTTGTACCGCTGCTGCATGAGCAGCGACACGCCCAGGCCGTCCCAGATCTCCGGATTCTTCGAGTCGTCCTTGAGCACGTCGCGGAACGCCTTCTCCGCCTCCGTCGGGCGGTTCTCGCGGAGCAGGACCTGCGCCATCCGCACCGTGAGGAGGATCTCGGCGTTCGTCTTCGGCTTCTTCGGCGCGCAGGCGGCCGCGGCGATCGCGGCGGCCACGGCGACGGCGAGAATGCGCCTCATCGCGCCGCCCCGACACGCGACGAAGGAGTCGCGGCCAGCTCCCGCTCGGCTGACGGACCGACCCTGAGGATCGCGCCCGTTCGTCATCGCGCCGCCCCGGCCCGCCGCGGGGGCGCCGCGGCGTCCGCCGGGATCAGCTCGCCGCGCTCGTGCGACCGGACGAGCGCCTCGACGCACCGCGCGTCGAATCTCTTGTTCGACATCTCTCT
>Ga0070664_100002154_pt1 | contig 15791 bp, 6 predicted proteins | sample KBSC73metaG_FD_65863 | JGI IMG/M metagenome (GOLD analysis project Ga0070664, IMG submission 65863) | Corn rhizosphere microbial communities from Kellogg Biological Station, Michigan, USA - KBS C7-3 metaG | ecosystem: Host-associated > Plants > Roots > Rhizosphere > Soil ... | reverse complement strand
TCAGAAGCCGACGGGCGCGGAGACTCTGTCGGCGATCATCCGCGAGGAGCCGGATCCGGTCTCTCGCGTGAATCCGCGCGCGCCCGCGCCTTACCGCTGGATCGTCGAGCGGTGCCTGGCGAAGGACCCCGAGGACCGCTACGCGTCGACGCGCGACCTCGCGCGCGATCTGAAGAGCGTGCGCGAACACGTGTCCGAGGTGACGAGCACGGCGTCCGGCGCGGCGATGGTTTCGGCCGTGCCGCGCCGCCGGTCGTGGGCGCTTCCCGCCGCGCTCGCGGCGGTCGTGCTCGCCGCGGCGGGTGGGCTCCTCGTCGGGCGCAAGACGGCCGCGGTTTCGCAGCCGACCTTTCAGCGCCTGACGTTTCAGCGGGGCACGATCAACTCGGGCCGCTTCGGGCCCGACGGCCAGACGGCCTACTACAGCGCCTCATGGGATGGCGTCCAACCCAGGATCTACTCCCTGCGCCCGGGCGTCCCCGAGTCCTCGCCGCTGCCGGTTCCACCGGCGAGGCTGCTCGCCATCTCATCCGCGGGCGAGCTGGCGATCCTCGTCGATCCGAAGGTCACTCGGTTCACGCAGAATCGCGGCACGCTTGCGAGAGTCCCGATCTCGGGAGGAGTTCCGAAGGAGATCCTTCAGGACGTCACGTCCGCGGACTGGGTGCCGGGCGGGTCGGAGCTCGCCGTCGTTCACAGCTTGGCCGGGAAGGACCGGCTGGAGTACCCGATCGGAAAGGCTCTCTACGAGACGGCGGGCTGGATCCAGGACCCGCGCTTCTCGCCGGACGGCAAAACGATCGCCTTCCTCGACCATGACGGAAACTCCGACGGCGGATCGGTCGCGATCGTCGACCTCGCCGGCAAGAAAACGGTCCTCGCCCGCGGATTCGCGACCGTCCAGGGACTCGCCTGGTCCGCGAACGGCGGCGAGATCTGGTTCACGGCGGCGCGCACCGGCATCCAGCGTGGTCTCTTCGCGGTCACCCCGTCGGGCCGGCTTCGGCTCGTCCGGACGATGCAGGGAACGCCGGCTCTGCTCGACATGATCGGCTCGAACGCGCTCGTGACCGAGGACGACTACCGCTCCGGCACGTTCGCGTTCCTGCCGGGCCAGGCCGAGCCGAAGGACTTGGGCTGGTTCGACTGGACGAGCGATCGAGGGCTCTCGGCCGACGGGAAGCTGGTGCTTTTCGACGAGAGCGGGGAAGGCGGCGGCGAGAAGGGCGCCGTGTACCTGCGTCCGACGGACGGGTCCGCCGCGGTGCGCTTGGCCGATGGCACCGGCGTAGCGCTCTCGCCCGACGGCGCGCTGGCCCTGACGCGGACGGGCACCGAGCCGCAGCGATTCGCGCTCGTTCCCGTCAAGGCGGGACAGTTGCGCGAGCTTCCGCCCGATCCATTCGGCATCGTTCTCTATGGCGCGTTCTTCCCCGACGGGCAGCGCTTCGTCTTCGAAGCCAACGAACCGGGGAAGGGAGCGCGGCTCTACGTCCAGTCGCTGGCGGGAGGCGCGGCGACGCCGATCAGTGCGGAGGGCATCAACTACAGCCGCCTCTTCGTCTCTCCGGACGCGAAGTGGATCGCGGCGCTGGGGACCGATCGTCGCATCTATCTGTACCCCTCGGCCGGCGGCTCCCCGAAAGCGATCGCCGCATCGAGCCTGGACGATCTCCCCGCCGGGTGGACGGCGGACAGCAGGGGCCTCTACGTCGCCAACGGATATCCGTGCCGCATCGACGTGATCGACATCGCGTCGGGAGGGCGGACGCACGTTCGGGACCTGATGGCGAGCGACATCGCCGGGATGAGCTCACGGGGCGCCTCGCGCGTCACGACGGACGGGAAGACGATGACGCTGGGCTTCAGCCGAATTCTCTCGACGCTGTACTGGGTGCGCAACCTGAAGTGACGCTCCCGGCCGGAACCAAGCTCGGTCACTACGAGGTCCTCGCGCTCCTCGGCGCCGGCGGCATGGGCGAGGTCTATCGCGCGCGCGACGAGAAGCTCAAGAGAACGGTCGCGATCAAGGTCCTGCCCGCGTCCCTCACGGAGGACGCCGAGCGCCTGCGCCGGTTCGAGCAGGAGGCGCAGGCCGCCGGCGGGCTGAACCATCCGAACATCACGTCGGTCTACGAGCTCGGCGAGCACGATGGCGCGCCGTACATCGTTCAGGAGCTGCTCGAGGGCGAGACCCTGCGGTCGCGGCTCGCCGGCGGCGCGTTGCCGGTGCGCAAGGCCACCGACTACGCGATCCAGGTCGCTCGCGGCCTCGCGGCCGCGCACGAGAAGGGGATCGTGCACCGGGACCTCAAGCCCGAGAACCTCTTCATCACGAAAGACGGCCGCGTCAAGATCCTCGACTTCGGCCTCGCGAAGCTCACGCAGGCGGACGGGGCGGTCGGTCCGCAGACGAACCTGCCGACCGCGCCGCCGGCGACGGAGCCCGGAGTCGTCATGGGGACGCTCGGCTACATGTCGCCTGAGCAGGTCAAGGGAAAGACCGCCGACGCGCGCAGCGACATCTTCGCCTTCGGCGCGATCCTCTACGAGGCGCTCTCGGGCGCTCGCGCGTTCCACCGCGAGACCGCGGCGGAGACCATGTCCGCGATCCTTCGCGAGGACCCGCCGGATCTCTCCGCGACGAACAAGAACGTGCAGCCGGGTCTCGAGCGCGTCGTGCGGCACTGCCTCGAGAAAAATCCGGAGGAGCGGTTCCACTCGGCGCACGACCTCGCCTTCGACCTGGAGTCGCTCTCCGGAGCGTCGGCGCCGCGCCCGACGGTCGACACGCGGACGTCACCGCTCCGGGTCGGACGCGTGCCGCTGCTGATCGGCGCCGTGCTCGCGATCGCGGGAATGGCGGCGACCTACTGGCTCGGGAAGCGCGCCGGCGAGGTGCAACCCGCGAAGTTCCACCAGCTCACCTTCCGCCGCGGCACGATCGCGTCCGCACGCTTCGCCCCGGACGGCCAGACGATCCTCTACACGGCGGGCTGGGACGGCAACCCGCTCGAGGTGTTCGTCTCGCGCCTCGACAGCCCGGAGTCGCGTCCGTTCGGCCTGACGAACGCGGAGGTCCTTTCCATCTCTCCGTCGGGCGAGATGGCCGTGTCGCTCAATCGCCGCGGATCCATCCCGTTCACCCGCACGGGCACGCTCGCTCGCCTCGGAATGACCGGCGGCGGCACGCCCAAGGAGATCCTCGAGGACGTGCTCTGGGCCGAGTGGGCCCCCGACGGCCAGAGCCTCGCCGTCGTCCGCCAGCAGGGTGGCAAGGTGCGGCTGGAGTATCCCGTCGGCAAGGTCCTATATGAGACCGCGGGCTGGATTTCTCATCCGCGGATCTCGCCGAAGGGAGACGAGGTGGCCTTTCTGGACCACCCGGCGCAGGGCGACGACTCGGGCGCCGCCAGCGTCGTGGACCGCTCCGGAAAACGGCGCACGCTCTCTGAGATTTTCCCCAGTGCGCAGGGTCTCGCCTGGTCGCCCGACGGTTCCGAGGTGTGGTTCACGGCGGCCTCCGAGGGATTCAACCGCGCGCTCCGGGCCGCGACCCGGTCGGGCCGCGGGCGGATCCTCGCGCAGGCGACGGGCGGGCTCACGGTGCAGGACGTCTCGAAGACCGGAAGGGTGCTGGCTTTTCAGGAGAAAGCCCGGCAGGGGATCTCCGTGCTCCTGCCCGGCAGCGACAAGGAGCGCGACTTTTCCTGGCTCGACTGGGGGCTCATCCGCGACGTCACGCCGGACGGCCAGATGATCCTCTTCGACGAAACGGGAGAGGGCGGCGGCCCGGGCTACTCGGTCTATGTGAGAAAGGCCGACGGCTCGCCGGCCGTCCGGTTGGGACGAGGGGTCGGCGGGGAGCTGTCCCGCGACGGAGGACTGGCTCTCGCGATCGAGAAGCAGGGCGGTTTGTCGCGCGTCGTGATCTACCCGGTCGGCGCCGGTGAGCCGAAGACGCTGCCCCCGACGCCGATCCGCATCGAGCAGGCTGGCTGGTTGCCGGACGGCCGCCGGATCATCCTCTCCGGAAGCGAGCCGGATCGGGGCTCGCGGATCTGGGTCCAGGGTCTCGACGAAGCGAAGCCGAAGCCGGTTTCGCCCGAGGGCTATCGGATGTTCGGAAAATGCCTTTCGCCCGACGGCCGGCGCGTGGCCTCAATCGGTCCGGATCAGCGCTTCTATATGTACCCCGTCGAAGGCGGCGAACCGACTCCGATTCCGGGCCTCGTGAAGGGCGACGTCCCCGGGCAGTGGACCCGGGACGGTCGCTCGCTGTTCGTGCGCCGACGGGGAGAAATCCCTCAGCGAATTATGAAGCTCGACGTCGCAACCGGACGGAAGGAGCTCTGGAGGGAGCTCATGCCTCCGGATCCCGCCGGGATCTGGACCATCTCGCCGGTCTGGATCACCCCCGACGAGAAGTACTACGCCTACGGATTCGCGCGCAGCCTCGCGGACCTCTACGTCGTCGACGGACTGCGATAGATGGGGCTGGCTCAGGGAACACGGCTCGGCCCTTACGAGATCCTCGGCACCATCGGCGCCGGCGGCATGGGCGAGGTCTATCGCGCGAAGGACCCGCGCCTGAAGCGCGACGTGACTCGGACCTCTAGCGGTCCGCTTCGCGGACCGTGGAAATGGGAGGGGAAGTCGCAGGTTGATCCTCTCCCCGTAAGCAGCGTTGTGGCGATATGACACTCAGCTCCGGCACGAAGCTCGGCCCTTACGAGATCGTCGCGACGATCGGCGCCGGCGGCATGGGCGAGGTCTACCGCGCGAAGGACCCGCGCCTGAAGCGCGACGTGGCCATCAAGGTCCTGCCATCTTCCGTCGCGGCGGACGCCGACCGGCTGCGCCGCTTCGAGACCGAGGCGCAGACCGCGGGCGGCTTGAACCATCCCAACATCACCGCCGTCTACGAGCTCGGATCCCACGACGGTGCGCCGTACATCGTTCAGGAGCTGCTCGAGGGCGAGACGCTGCGCTCGCGCCTGGCGGGCGGCCCGCTGCCCGTACGCAAGGCGACGGAGTACGCGATCCAGACCGCGAGGGGCCTCGCCGCGGCGCACGAGAAGGGAATCGTGCACCGCGACCTGAAGCCCGAGAACCTGTTCGTCACGAACGACGGGCGCGTGAAGATCCTGGACTTCGGGCTGGCGAAGCTGACTCAGGCGGACGGGGCCGCGGGCCCGCAGACCAACCTGCCGACGGCGACGAAGGGCACCGAGCCCGGCGTGGTGATGGGGACGCTCGGCTACATGTCCCCCGAGCAGGTGAAGGGGAAGCAGTCCGACGCGCGCAGCGACATCTTCTCCTTCGGCGCGATCCTTTACGAGATGCTGTCCGGGGCTCGCGCCTTCTCGCGCGAGACCGCTGCCGAGACGATGTCGGCGATCCTGCGCGAAGACCCGCCGGACCTCTCGGCGACGAACAAGAACGTGCAGCCCGGACTCGAGCGCGTCGTGCGCCACTGCCTGGAGAAGAGCCCGGAGGAGAGGTTCCACTCCGCGCACGACCTCGCCTTCGACCTCGAGGCGCTGTCGGGAACATCCCCCGCCGGCGCGGTCGCCGCCGCCCCGGCTCGCCGGCTCCGCGTGCGCGCCTTGCCGGCGCTCCTCGCGGTACTCCTCGCTGCGCTCGCCGCGGCCGGCGGCTACCTCGCCGGCACGCGCCGCGCGCCGTCGACCCAGCCGTCCTTCAAGCAGCTCACGTTCCGAAAGGGGCCGATCTGGTCGGCACGGTTCGGCTCCGACGGGAAGTCGGTTCTCTACAGCGCGGCGTGGGACGGCAAGCCCGAGCACATCTACCTGACGCGTCCCGACAGTCCCGAGTCGAGCCCATTCGGAGTGCCGGGCTCCGCGATCCGGGCGGTCTCCCCGAGCGGCGAGCTCGCAGTCGCACTCCGAAGCGACCGGGACGGCCCGTTCACCCGCGCCGGCACCCTGGCACGGGCCGCGGCATCCGGCGGAGGCGCGCCGCGCGAGCTGCTCGAGCGCGTGCAGTACGCCGACTGGACTCCCGACGGGAAGGACCTCCTCGTCGTGCGCAACGCCGAGGGAAAGACGCGGCTCGAGTTCCCCGTGGGCAGGGTGCTCTACGAGACCACCGGCTGGATCGACGCGCCGAGATTCTCCCCGAAGGGGGATCGAATCGCGTTCGTCGACCATCCCATCCTCAGCGACGACGGCGGGACCATTGCCGTCGTGAACCTCGCCGGGAAGAAGACCCCGTTGACGGGACCGTACGCGACCGCCTCGGGATCCGGTTGGTCCCCGGACGGGTCCGAAGTCTGGTTCACGGCCGCCGACGTCGGCGCCAATCGCTCGCTGATCGCCGCGGCCGCCGACGGCTCCCTCCGCACGCGCGTGCTCGCCCGGGCACCCGGGACGCTCTCCCTCCTCGACGTGTCGCGCGACGGCCGGGCGCTCGTGTCGCGGGACATGGCGACCACCGGCATCGTCGCGATGGCGCCGGGTGCGGACAGGGAGGCGGACCTGACGTGGCTCGACTGGAGCCTGTTCGGAGACTTTTCCCGGGATGGTCGCACCATCGTGTTCTCGGAGACGGGGGAGGGTGGAGGCGCGGGTTACTCGGCCTACATCCGGGGAACGGACGGCTCGCCGGCCATCCGGCTCGGCCAGGGCAGCGCGATCGCGTTGTCGGAGGATGGCAAGAGCGTGCTCGCGCTCATCCGCTCCGCGAACGAATCGCGGATGGTCATCTACCCGACGGGTGCCGGCGAGACGCGGCCGATCAAGACGCCCGGGCTGAACCCGGTGGGCGGCCGATTCCTGCCCGACGGGCGCATCCTGTTGATGGCCGCGGAGCCGGGCAAGCGCCGGCGCTGGCGCGTCCTGGACCCGAGGACCGGGGCGATCAAGCCCCTGCCGTACGAGGGGTACCGCTTCGCGTGGGTCGCGCCCGACGGCCAGCGGTTCGGTTCGCTCGATGCGGAGGGGCGATCCGTCATCTGCACGGTCGACGGCGAGGACCCCAGGGCCATACCCGGGTTCGAGCCGGCCGACACCTTCGCGGGTTGGAGCTCCGATGGAGCCTCCGTTTACGTCCGCCGCGGCAGTCCGACCACGATTCCGGCACGCATCGATCGTGTGAGCCTCTCGACGGGACGCGCGGAACCGTTCCGGGAGATCTACCCGCCGGATGTCACCGGCGTGACCACCCTGCACGCCTTCGAGGTGGCACAGGATGGCCGGTCTTACGCGTACGGCTACACCCGCATGCTTTCGACGCTGTTCGTCATGGACGGGCTGACGCGATGACCCGCGCCGCCGGCTCCCGTCTCGGACCCTACGAGGTGCTCGGCCAGCTCGGCGCGGGCGGGATGGGGGAGGTGTACCGCGCCAGGGACCCGCGCCTCGGGCGCGAGGTCGCGATCAAGGTCCTGCCCGCCGCGCTCGCCAACGACGCCGAACGGCTGCGCCGCTTCGAGTCCGAGGCGCGCTCGGCATCCGCGCTCAACCACCCGAACATTGTCGTGATCCACGAGATCGGCTCGACCGACGGCACTTCGTACATCGCCATGGAGCTCGTCGACGGGCCGAGCCTGCGCGAGCTACTCGCGTCCGGGCCGATCCCGGCGAGGAGGCTGCTCGACGTCGCCCTGCAGATCGCGGAGGCGCTCGCGAAGGCGCACGGCGCGGGAATCGTCCACCGCGACCTGAAGCCCGAGAACGTCGTCGTGTCGAAGGACGGCTACGTGAAGCTGCTCGACTTCGGCCTGGCGAAGCTCTTCGTCGCGCCGACGGACCAGGCGACGGGCGCGCCCACCGCGATCCACCAGGAGACGACGCCGGGAACGGTCATGGGCACCGTCGGCTACATGTCGCCCGAGCAGGCGAGTGGCAGGCCGGTCGACTTCCGCTCCGACCAGTTCTCGTTCGGCTCGATCCTCTACGAGATGGCGACGGGCAGGCGCGCCTTCCAGAAGGGCACGGGCGCGCAGACCCTCGCCGCGATCATCCAGGACGAGCCGGAGCCGGTCGCGCAGATCAACCCGCGCGCGCCCGCGCCGCTGCGCTGGATCGTGGAGCGGTGCCTCGCGAAGGACCCGGACGAGCGCTACGCCTCGACGCGCGACCTCGCTCGAGATCTGAAGAGCGTGCGCGAGCACATCGGCGAGGTGACCAGTACGGCCTCGGGCGGGACGGGGGTCGTGGCCGTCGAGCCCGTGAGACGCCGGCGCTCGCTCCTCGTGCCGATCGCCGCCGCGACGCTGATCCTCGGCGCGCTCGGCGGATGGCTCGCCGCCCGTGGGAGCGGCGCCACGGCGCAGCCGAAGTTCCAACGCCTGACGTTCCAGAGAGGAACCGTGATCGCCGCGCGGTTCGGACCCGACGGACACACCGTGTATTACAGCGCGACGTGGGACGGCGGCTCACCGAAGGTCTTTCTGTTGCGCCCGGGCAACCCGGAATCTTCCGCGCTCGCCTTGCCCCCAGCGAACCTCTTCGGAATTTCCAGCGCCGGAGAGTTCGCCCTCCAGCTCGACGCGAAACCGGCACCGCAGGGGTTCGGATTCATCGGCACACTCGCGCGCGCGCCGCTCTCCGGAGGCGCGCCGAAGGAGATCCTCCAGGACGTCACCTACGCGGAGTGGGCGCCGGCGGGAGCCGACCTCGCGATCGTGCATCGGCTTGCCGGCAAGGACCGCCTCGAGTATCCGGTCGGCAAGATCCTCTACGAGACGGGGGGCTGGATCCAGGGACCTCGGTTCTCCAAAGACGGCACGCTCATCGCGTTCATCCATCATCCGGCGAGCTCCGACAGCGGCGCGGTCACTGTCGTCGACCTCGCCGGGAAAGCTCGCAGTCTCGCGGACGGATGGGCGACCGTGCAGGGGCTCGCCTGGGGATCCGAGAAGGAGATCTGGTTCACGGCGGTTCGCGAGGGCATCCAGCGAGAGATCTACTCGGTGACGACCGACGGCAAGCTGCGCCTCGTCCGCACCATGCAGGGAACGCCGGCGCTTTTGGACATCTTCGGGTCGAGTGCGCTCGTCACGGAGGACGACTATCGCTCCGGCATACTCGCCTTTCTGCCCAACGACGCCTCCTCGAAGGACCTGGGCTGGTTCGACTGGTCGAACGATCGGGGGATCTCCGACGACGGGAAGCTCGTGCTCCTCGACGAGTCCGGCGAGGGGGGCGGCCCGAGGAGCTCGGCGTACGTGCGGCCGACCGACGGCTCGCCCGCGGTCCGGCTCTCCGACGGCGTCGGTATCGCGCTCTCCCGCGATGGTGCCTGGGCGATCACGCGCCCGGGTAACGAGCAATCTTCGGCGCACTTCATGCTGGTCCCGGTCAGGGCGGGTCAGTCGCGCGAGCTCCCGCCGGATCCCTTCGGGAGCGCACCGTACGGCGTCTTCTTCCCGGACGGCTCGAGGTTCGCGTTCGTCGCGGCCCAAGCCGGTCACGCAGGACGCCTCTACGTCCAGTCCCTGAGCGGTGGCGGCCCCACTCCGATCTCCGCCGAGGGGGTCAACCCCGGCCGGATCTACGTCTCGCCGGATGCGCGCTTCGTCGCCGCCACCGGCCCGGACCAGACCGTCCACCTCTATCCGACGGGCGGAGGCAATCCGGTCGACCTGCCGACCGCAAAACGGAACGACATCCCGGCGGGCTTCTCGAGCGACGGCAAAGGCCTCTACGTGTCGCAGATCGGAAGCACGTGCGCGCTCTTCCTGATCGACCTCGCGTCGGGCAGCCGGACCCACGTGCGCGATCTGGGCGGCGTCGACGCGTCGGGAGTGATCGCGGTCGGTCCCGCGCGCGTGACCCCCGACGGCAAGACGGCGATCGCCGGTTATGGCCGCATCCTCTCGACGCTCTACAAGGTGACCGACCTCCGCTGACCCGGGGTCGGCCGCGGCGTAGACTCGCCCTCCCGAAATGACCCTCTCGGCCGGTACGAAGCTCGGCCCCTACGAGATCGAGTCGCCGCTCGGCGCGGGCGGCATGGGCGAGGTGTATCGCGCGAGAGACTCGCGGCTCGGCCGCGCCGTCGCGGTGAAGGTGCTTCCCGAGTCGCTCGCGCAGGACCCGGATCGGCGCCGGCGCTTCGAGAAGGAGGCGCGCGCCGCGTCGTCACTCAACCATCCGGCGATCATCACGATCCACGACGTCGGCGTGCAGGGCGACGTGCACTACGTCGTCTTCGAGCTGCTGGAAGGGGAGACCCTCGCCTCGCGGCTCGCGGCCGGCCCGCCGCCGAAGTCGCAGGCGATCGGGTGGGCGATCGAGCTCGCGAGGGGGCTCGCCGCCGCGCACGAGAAGGGGATCGTGCACCGCGACCTCAAGCCGGAGAACGCGTTCATCCTCGGCGACGGCCGCGCGAAGATCCTCGACTTCGGCCTCGCGAGGCTGTCGGAGCCGCTGCAGAGCGGGACGACCGCGTCGCCGACGCTGAGCGGAACGGCTCCCGGGGTGGTCTTCGGAACCATCGGCTACATGTCGCCCGAGCAGGCGCGCGGGCTGGAGGCGTCGACGGCGTCGGACATCTTCTCTTTCGGCGCGGTCCTCTACGAGCTCCTTTCGGGTCGCCGTGCGTTTCGCGGAGAGACGGCGGCGGACGTGCTGATCTCCATCCTGCGGGACGAGCCTCCGACGTTGTCCTCCGGAGAGATACCGGCCGGAGTCGCGCGGATCGTGAGCCGGTGTCTCGAGAAGGATCCGGCCCGGCGCTTCCAGAGCGCGCGCGATCTCGCGTTCGCGCTCGAGGCGGCCTCGGCTCCGTCCGCGAGCTCTTCGGTGCGCGGCCAGAGGTCGATCGCCGTTCTGCCGTTCCACAGCCTCTCGCCGAAGGCCGAGGACGCGCATCTCGGCGTCGGGCTCGCCGACTCGATCATCACCGAGCTCGCGCTCGTGAAGTCGCTGCTCGTCCGCCCGACGGCGGCGATCCTGCGATTCCAGGACCGCGCGGCGCGGCCGGAGGAAGCGGGACGCGATCTCGACGTGGACGCGGTCGTGGATGGAAGCTTCCAGACGTCGGGCACGCGTCTGCGTGTCACGGTCCAGTTGATCGAGACGGCGACGGGACGATCGCTCTGGGGAACGAAGATCGACGCCTCTCTCGACGACGTGTTCGCGATGCAGGACGATGTCTCGCGCCGGATCGTGAGCGCGCTTCAGCTTCAGCTCACGCCGGACGACGAGCGGCGCATGGCGGCCGCCGCGGCGCCGGCCTCGCCCGCGGCGAACCTGTACCTGAAGGGACGCTTTCACCTCTTCTCGGAGACGCGGCTCCCCGAGATCGAGGCTGCCGTCGAGTGCTTCGAGAAGGCCCTGTCCCTGCAGCCGGATTACGCGCTCGCGATGGTCGGGCTCGCGGACGCGTGGACGCGGCTCTCGTTCTCCTTCGAGCCGGAGGGCGGCTGGTACGAGAAGGCGGAGGCGCTCTGCGCGCGCGCCCTCGCGATCGACCCCGGCATGCCCGAGGGCAGGTACCTGCGCGCGCGCATGCTCTGGAATCCTCGCAAGGGGTTCGACCATCTGGGCGCCATGCGCGAGCTCTCCGCGGCTCTCGTTGGGAGCCCGGGGCTGGGTGAGGCGTACCACTGGATGGGCCTCGTCCTGAATCACGTCGGGCTGCTCGACGAATCCGTCTCGGCGAACGAGCGCGCGCTGGCCATCTACCCGGACGACATGGCGACGGTCCACATCGGCCTCTCCCGGCTCCTCCAGGGTCGCTACTCCGAGGCGCTCGAGGTGACCGCCGGCGCGCTCGCGAACGCCTCTTCGCCGTGGGGCTGGTACCAGCTCGGCCACTGTCAGATCCGCCTCGGTCAGGACGCGGAGGCGGCGAGGACGCTGGAGCTCGGCGCGAGGGAGTACCCGCGCCACGCCCTCTTCGAGGCCCTGGACGCGCTGCTCACCGCGCGGCGCGGAGATGCCGCCGGCGCGCGGCGGCTCGCCGAGGATGTCGTGAGGAACCGGCGCTCGTTCGGGCACTTCCACCACGCGCAGTACGACCTCGCCTGCGTGCACGGGCTGCTCGGGGATCTGCCGAGAGCGGTTGAGCGCCTGCGAGATGCGGCGAACGACGGCTTTCCGTGTCTCCCCTTCTTCGAAACCGACCCGCTGCTGGAGCCGGTCCGCTTGAGCCCCGAGTACGAGGCGCTGATGTCCAAGCTGCGGCCGGCTCACGAGGGCTATCGCCGGTTGTATACATCGCTGCCGATCGCGAAGACGGCGTCATAGAATTCGAGCAATTTGACGCTCGCCTCGGGTACAAGACTCGGTCCCTACGAGGTCGCGGCGCCGATCGGCGCCGGCGGAATGGGCGAGGTCTACCGCGCGAAGGACGGGCGCTTGAAGCGCGACGTCGCGATCAAGGTTCTCCCTGCGACCTTCTCGCAGGACGCGGACCGGCTTCGCCGCTTCGAGCAGGAGGCGCAGACCGCCGGCGGCCTCAACCACCCGAACATCACGGCGGTCTACGACTTCGGCTCACACGACGGCGCGCCGTACATCGTGACGGAGCTCCTCGAGGGCGAGACGCTGCGGAGCCGTCTCGGCCCGGGCGCGATCTCGGCGCGCAAGGCGCTCGACTACGCAGTGCAACTCGCGCGCGGCCTCGCCGCGGCGCACGAGAAGGGAATCGTCCACCGCGACCTGAAGCCCGAGAACGTGTTCCTCACGAAGGACGGCCGCGTCAAGATCCTCGACTTCGGCCTGGCGAAGCTCAAGCCGGAGGGTTCGGATTCCGGCAAGACCGACATGCAGACGGTCTCCGGCGCCACCGAGCCCGGCGTCGTGCTGGGCACGATGGGGTACATGTCGCCGGAGCAAGTTCGCGGCAAGGCCGCCGACAAGCGCTCCGACATCTTCTCCTTCGGGACGATCCTCTACGAGATGCTGTCCGGCCAGCGCGCGTTCCGCGGCGACACGGCCGCGGACACGATCACGGCGATCCTCACGAAGGAGCCGCCCGATCTCTCGCGGACGAACGAGGACATCCATCCCGGGCTCGACCGGATCGTGCGCCACTGTCTCGAGAAGAACCCGGAGGAGCGCTTCGAGTCGGCCCGCGACGTGGCCTTCGATCTCGAAGCGCTGTCGGGAGTCTCGGCGCCCGCGGCGGCGGTGTCGGCTCCGGAGATCAAGCGCCGGCGTCTCTGGCCCGTCGTGGCCGGCGCGGTTCTCGCGACCGCGCTGATCGTCGGGATCGCGGCCTTTCTCGCGGGCAAGCGCGCCGGCGAAGTGCCTCCTCCCTCGTACAACCAGCTCACGTTCCGCCGCGGGGAGATCACCTCCGCGCAGTTCGCTCCCGACGGACAGACGATCGTGTACTCCGCAGCTTGGGACGGCAAACCCGTCGAGCTCTTCGTGCGCCGGCTGGAGAGCCCCGAGTCGCGGACCTTCGGCCTCGCCGCGGAGCTGCTCGCCATCTCGGGCTCGGGCGAGATGGCCGTTTCGTTGAACCGCATCGCGGCCACCGGTTTTCGGCGCACCGGCACGCTCGCTCAGCTCTCGGTCGCGGGCGGCGCCGCTCCTCGCGACATCCTGGACGACGTCGATTGGGCGGATTGGGGGCCGGACGGAAAGACTCTCGCGATCGTCCGGTCGTCTCACGGGCGGCTCCGGCTGGAATATCCGATCGGCAAGGTCCTCTATGAGTCGACCGGCTGGATCGGTGCTCCTCGGGTCTCGTCGGACGGCGAGCTGGTGGCGATCACCGATCACCCGTCCCTGAACGATGACGGCGGGTCGGTCGTCGTCGTGGACCGTGCCGGCCACAAGAAGGCGCTCTCCAAGAGCTTCGCGTCGATGAACGGTGTCGCCTGGGGCGTCGGAGGCAAGGAGGTCTGGTTCACGGGTTCCGAGCTCGCGCTGCGCTCTCTCTACTCGATGTCGCTCTCCGGCGCGGTCCGTCTACGTTCGCGGATCGCGGGCAATCTGACGTTGCAGGGCATCTCCCGCGACGGGCGAATGCTCGTCACGCGCGACACCTTCCGCCAGGAGATCCTCGCTCTTCCCGCGGGCGAGTCGAAGGAACGCGATCTCACGTGGCTCGACTACTCGCTGGCGGCCGCGCTCTCTTCGGACGGTGGGACCGTGCTCTTCACCGAGGGGGGCGAGGGAGGAGGCGCCGGCTACTCCGTCTACGTCCGGAAGACCGATGGCTCGCCCGCGGTGCGCCTCGGAGAGGGCTTCGCGCAGGCGCTGTCGCCGGACGGGAAGTGGGCCCTCGTGATCGTGCACCCGGCGACCGATCCTCAGCTCGTCATCTATCCGACCCGAGCGGGCGAGCCGAATCTGCTCTCGAAGGAGGGCCTGACCGTATTGAATGCGAGTTGGATGCCGGACGGGAAGAGGATCCTGTTCACGGCGAGGGAGCCGGGCCATGGACCCCGGGTCTTTCTGCGTGACGTCGAAGGCGGCAAGCCGCGCGCCCTGACGCCGGAGGGCTATCGCGCTGGCACTCGAGCCGTTTCTCCCGACGGCGCGGCGGTCGTCGTGACGGGTCCCGATCTCAAGGCCTATCTCTATCCGATCTCGGGAGGCGAGCCGACGCCGGTTCCGGGGATCGACGCGAATGAAGCGGTCACGCAGTTCGGAGCGGATTCCCGTTCCGTGTACGTCTATCGGCGGGGCGAGACGCCGGCGAGGGTTTTTCGAATGGATCTCTCGACCGGCCGCCGCGATCCGTGGCGGTCATTGATGCCCGCCGACGGCGGAGGCGTCTCGCTGATTGTCCCGCTGCCCACGCCGAGCGGCGACGCGTACGCCTACTCCTACGGCCGAACGCTCTCCGACCTGTACGTCGTCGACGGCCTGAAGTGAGGCCTCACAGGTACAGCTTCCAGAACTCGAGCATCTTCTCGAACAGGTGGATGCGCGCGGGCCGGTCGTCGATCGTGTGCTTGCGCAGCGGGTAGACCATCAGGTCGAACGGCTTGTCGGCGGCGATCAGCTGGTCGATGAACGCCCACGAGTTCTGCGGATGAACGTTGTCGTCTCCGGAGCCGAAGACGAGCATCAGCCGTCCGTGGAGGTCCTTCGCCCGCGGCGAGAGGTTGAAGAGCGTGTAGCCGTCCGGATTGTCCTGCGGCGTCTTCATGTAGGTCTCGGTGAACTTCGTGTCGTAGAAGCGCCAGTCCGTCACGGGCGCGACCGAGATGCCGGCCGCGAACTCCGTGGAGCCGGTCATCACCCGCAGCGTGTCCGTGCCGCCGCCGCTCCAGCCCCACACGCCGACCCTCGCGGGATCGACGAACGGTTGTGACTTCAGCCATCGCGCGCCGTCGACGACGTCCTTGAGAATGTCGTCGGTCTGCAGCTTGCGCACGACCGTGTTCTCGAGCGTCTTGCTCTGGCCGGTCGCGCTGCGCGGGTCGACCGAGAACACGACATAGCCGCGCGCGGCGAGAACTTGGTCGAACAGCGCGTTGTTCGCGAACGAGTAGTCCCACGCGTCGTTGACGGTCGGAGCGCCCGGGCCGCCGTAGATGTAGACGATCGCCGGGTATTTCCTCGCGGGGTCGAACCCGCGCGGCTTGACCATCCGGGCCGGCAGCGGGAACCCGTCGGCCGCGGGCACCGAGAAGATCTCCGCCTTCTGGAAGTCGAACGTCGCGATCAGGTCCGTCCGCGGCCCGTAGAGCACCGCGAGGCTCTTCCCGTCGGCGGCGTGGAGCGAGAGCGACGGCGGCGTGTTCGTAGACGAGTAGGCGTCGAGATAGAAGCGGCGGTCCGCGCTCATCGTGATCGCGTGGGTGCCGTTCTCGCGCGTGATCCGCTGCAAGCCCGTGCCGTCGAGCCGGACGC
>Ga0070664_100002151_pt1 | contig 15795 bp, 13 predicted proteins | sample KBSC73metaG_FD_65863 | JGI IMG/M metagenome (GOLD analysis project Ga0070664, IMG submission 65863) | Corn rhizosphere microbial communities from Kellogg Biological Station, Michigan, USA - KBS C7-3 metaG | ecosystem: Host-associated > Plants > Roots > Rhizosphere > Soil ... | reverse complement strand
TGAGGTCCCTGCGGTCCCGTCGCGCCCGTCGCGCCCTGCGATCCCGTCGCGCCCGTATCGCCCTTCTCGCCCTGGTCGCCACGCGAGGCGACGAGCGCCCACGCCAGCGGACTCGCGTCCGGCGAGTTGCCCGTGTTCTCGCTGACGAGCGAGAGATACAGCGATCCGCCGAACGTGACGGTGTTCAACTGCGAATACGTCGCGCCGGCGTCCCACGAGCCGAGATAGCTCACCGACGCGCCCTGCGGACCTGCGGCGCCGTCGTTGCCCTGAGGGCCGGGAGCGCCCTGAGGTCCAGTCGAACCGACGGGGCCTTGCGCGCCGGTCGCGCCGGTCGCTCCCTGCGGTCCCTGAGGTCCCGTCTGTCCCTGAGCACCCTGAGGTCCCGTCGCTCCCTGAGGTCCCTGCGGTCCGGTCTGCCCGGTCTGACCCTGAGGTCCCTGCGGTCCGGTCTGTCCGGTCAGCCCCTGCGGCCCCTGCGGCCCCTGCGGACCCTGCGGTCCCGCGGGACCGGGCACCGTCGACGCGCTCACGGTGAGCGAGTTCCCGGACGGCGTGATGGTGACGTTGCTGCCGGCGGAGAGCGTGACGTCTCCCGCGAGCCCGTTGAGGGACGTCACGAGCGCGCCGCCGTAGTACCCGTTGATGTCGATGATCAGGTCGGCCTGGTGTCCGGCGACGAACGTCGACAGCTCGCCCGTCGTTCCGAGCGCGATCACCGCATTGTTCGCGACGATCTGTCCCGCCACGTAGTTGAGACTCGACGTGCCGCCCCACGCCTCACCCTGCGGATACGCCGCGAGGTAGCCGAGTCCCTGCGTCCGAACGACGGTGAAGTTGAACGACACCGCCGCCGCGTCGACGGGAACGCCGCAGTGACCGCCGACAGGAAAGTCGCGAACGATGTTCGGCGACATCGACGGCGGACCGAAGGGCGACGGGAAGCCGTTCTCGGCGCGCGTGTCGGCGAGCCGGCACGGCGACAGCGCGACGAACGGCACCGGCGTGGCCGCGACGTCCGTCGCCGCCTCCGATTTCTGCGCGACGCTCCCCTCGACGCGGTCGTCCGCGGAAGCGGCGGCGACGGGAGGCTGCCAGTACGGCGGCGCCGACCAGTTCCGAATCGGCTGATCCTCGCCGCTCTGGGCGAGCAGAGCGAGCGGGAACAGCGAGAGAGCGACCATTCCTATCGTGTGCGCGAGCTTCTTCGGACGCGGCATGAGTGCTCCTGTGTGTTCGCGCGCACAGTCCTCCGGCTCTCCGCCGGTTCGCCTTGCGCGTTTCTTCGGGAATCCGGCGGTGCACGCTGCAACGTGCAGGCCATGCTGCGAGTTACGCGTTTGCAGGGCTTGCGACGTTGCGCGTCCACGCCGGTGACGGAAACTGCGCGGCGTCGCAAAGAGCCGCGCCACTTTTTCGCGCTGCGGCGCGTGGCGCGCGTCACAACGCACCCGCGATCGCAAAAAGAGAAACGCCGCCCTCGCGGGCGGCGTTTCGTGAATCCGGTCCGGCTGACTACTGGCAGATCAGCGTCGTGAGGAAGGTGTCGTCGGCCCCTGACGAGCCAGAGTTGTAGGTCACTCGCAGAGTGAACAGATCGCCGACGCTCATCGAGATCGAGTCGGAATCCGTGCAGAACGTCGTCGCGGAGCTGACGGTGCAGCCGAGCGACGTGTCCGCCATCGAGGCGAGCGATGAGCCCTTGCGCAGCGTGAATGTCGTGAGGACTCCCGGCTCGAGACCGGCGCTCGCCTTGATCGCGATGTTGCTCATCGAGCAAGCGACCGGGATGAGTCCGACCACGTCGTAGGTGACGGAGCTGGCCTCCTCGATGTGGATCGGGCTGAAATAGACGGTCTCCGTGCTCGGAAGCATGTTGTACGAGTGCTTCGAGAAGAAGAGCATCTTGCCGGCGCCGGCCGGTCCCGCCGGACCCTGTGGGCCCTGAGGACCCTGAGGACCCTGGGGTCCCTGCGCGCCCGGAGCGCCCGCGGCGCCCGGGTTGCCCTGAGGACCTTGCGAGCCGGTCGCGCCGGTGTCGCCCTTCGGGCCCGGCGCGCCCGTGGCGCCGGTGTCACCCGTGTCTCCCTTCGGCCCCTGGTCGCCCTGGTCGCCTTTCGACGCGGCCAGCGACCACTGCGCCGGGCTCGAGTCCGGCGAGTTGCCCGTGTTGTCGTCGACGAGCGAGATGTAGAGAGAGCCATTCAGCGTGACCGTGTTCAGGTGCGAGTACGTCGTGCCGCCGTCCCACGCGCCGAGGAAGCTCACCGAGTCGCCCTGCGGACCCTGCGCTCCCGTCGAGCCCGTGTCTCCCTGCGGGCCCTGCACGCCCTGCGCTCCCTGAGGACCCGTCGGACCGATCGGACCGATCGGACCCTGCACGCCCTGCGGGCCCTGCGCTCCCGTCGCGCCCGTGTCGCCCTGCGGGCCCTGCACGCCCTGCGGACCCTGAGCGCCCTGCGAGCCCGTGTCTCCCGTGTCGCCCTTGGCGCCCTTCGACGCCACCAACGCCCACTGCGCCGGGCTCGAGTCGGGCGAGTTGCCGGTGTTGTCGTCGACGAGCGAGATGTAGAGAGAGCCGTCGAGCGTGACGGTGTTCAGGCGCGAGTACGTCGTGCCGCCGTCCCATGCGCCGAGGAAGCTCAGCGAGTCGCCCTGCGGGCCCTGCGCGCCCGTCGATCCCGTGTCGCCCTGCGGGCCCTGAGGGCCTTGCGGGCCCTGCGCGCCCGTCGCGCCCTGCGGACCTTGCGGACCCTGCGGGCCCTGCGCACCGGCGGCGCCCTGCGGGCCCTGCGGACCGTCGGGACCCTGCGGCCCCTGCGGGCCTTGCGGGCCCTGCGGGCCCTGTGCTCCCGACGCGCTCACCGTGAGCGTGTTGCCGGACGGCGTGATCGTCACGTTGTCGCCGGCTTCGATCGTCACGTCTCCCGCGAGCGTGTTGACGGAGGTCACGAGACCGCCGCCGTAGTAGCCGTTGATGTCGATGATGAGATCCGCCTGCTGTCCCGCGACGAACGTTGATACCTCGCCGCTCGCGCCGAGGGCGATGACGGCATTGTTCGCGACGATCTGCCCGGCGACGGTGTAGTTCAGCGTCGAGGTCCCGCCCCATGCCTCCCCCTGCGGATAGACGGCGAGGTAGCCGAGGCCCTGGGTGCGCACGACGGTGAAGTTGAAAGAGACCGCGACGGCGTCGGCCGGGACACCGCAGTGGCCGCTTACCGGAAAGTCGCGGACGACGTTCGGCGACATCGACGGCGGACCGAACGGCGCCGGGAACCCGTTCTCGACGCGCGTGTCCGCGAGACGGCACGGCGACAGCGCGACGAACGGCACCGGCGAGGCGGAGACGTTCGCGACCTCGGCGGCCTTCTGCGCGACGACGCCGGCGGGCTGACTCGTCGCCGACGGCTGCCAGTAGGGCGGCGCGCTCCAGTTCTGGATCGTCTGATCCGCCTGGTCCAGGCCGCGCATCGCGAGCGGAAGCACGCAGAGCGCGGACAGCGCGAGGGTGAGAGCACGAACCATCGGACGCGGCATGGGCACTCCTTCGTGTTGCAGCGCACAGCTCCGGCTGACGGCGCGGAGACTGTGCTGGTTGCTTCGGACTTGGGCGCGGCCCTCGCTGCAACGTGCAGGCCAGCCTGCGGATCACCGGTTTTCGCCGTTTTACGCGCGCGCGGAGTTCGAGCGGTGACGCAAACTGTATTGCCGCCATCGAGCGCATCGCCACTTTTTTGCGCCCGCGGGTCACGCGCCGTGCCCTGCGTCACCGGACGATAGGATCTCGGCGCATGAAGGCCGGAGCAGGAGCGGCGCGCGTCGACGAATCGCCGTCGCATCCCAACGCGAAACGAGTCGTCGCCTCGCTGCGCCGCATGGGCTCGGCTCGCGGCCGCGCGGCGATGGCGCGCTACGCGCTGCCGTCTGAGAAGGCGTTCGGGGTCTCCGTGGCGTCGATCCAGGCGCTCGCGAAGAGGCTCGGCCGGAGTCACGAGCTCGCGGAGGACCTCTGGAACGCGGAGTGGTTCGAGGCGCGCATGCTCGCCGCGTTCGTCGACGAGCCCGGGCGCGTCACGGCCGCCCAGATGGACCGCTGGACGCGCGACTTCGACAACTGGGGCATCTGCGACACGGTGTGCTTCCACCTCTTCGATCGGACGCCGCACGCGTTCCGGAAGGTGGCGGCGTGGGCGCGGCGTCGCCCCGAGTTCGAACGGCGCGCGGCCTTCGCGCTGCTGGCCAGCCTCGCGGCTCACGACCGAGCGGCTTCCGACGAGGCGTTCGAGCGCTGTCTGCCGCTCATCGAGGAGTGCGCCGGCGACGATCGCAACTTCGTGAAGAAGGGAGTCAGCTGGGCCCTGCGCATGGTCGGGCGCCGCAGCGTGCCCCTTCACGCAAAATCCCTGGCGCTGGCGCGGCGGCTCGCGGATTCCGAGGTTCCGTGCGCGCGCTGGATCGGTCGAGAGACGCTTCGCGACCTGGGCAAGCCCGCGGTCCTGCGCCGCCTGAAGGCGAACGCGCCGCGCCCCCGAGCCTGACGGCTTTCGAAAACGTTGTGAATCGATTGGCGCGCGGTTAAGCGTCGCCCGCCGCGCGGTGCGAGTCTCCGGTCCCAGGAGGCCGCCATGCGAATTCGATCGACGCTCCTCACCATCGCCGCGTCCGCGCTCGCCGCCGGGCTCGCCGCGCAGCAGGTTCTCAACTCCGACTCGGCGGTTCCCTTCAACCTCGCCCGCACCCCGGGCGGGAACTTCCTGGTTCCGGAGACGGGCACGGGCGCGAACGACGGGAGGCTGAGCCTGCTGTCGGTGTGGGGCGCGCGGTATCGACTGCTGGCCGGTCTGCCCTCGGGATCGACCGCGGAGGGCCCCCCGCTCGGCCCGACCGCCGTCGCCGACGCGCACAGCACGGTGTACGTCGTCATCAGCGAGGGCTCCACGCTCAAGACCTGCACGCCCGGAGCGTTCAACTCGCCGCTGTTCAGCGCGGTCATCCGCGCGCGCTTCTCCCCCGTGCCCGACGGAATTCGGACCGGATTCGAGCTGACGCCCGCGAACATCGACGCGCTCGCGGACGGCGAGGCGGTGACGCTCGAGAACGACGCCGGCGAACGCGTGTCCCTCGACGTCCTCGCCGACATTCCGAACCTCGTGCCCGACGCGCGCCTGGGGCTCCGCCAGTCGGACCCGTACGGCGCGGCCGCCGTCGGCACGCTGACCCAGGCGGACCTGGACGAGCTCGGCTTCACGGGCTCCATCGCCGGCGCGAACTTCCTCGGCCGGCTGCTCCCCGGCTCGCCGCTGGGCCGCCGGCTCGAGGAACGGACCAGCGTCTACGTCGTCGACGCGGGCATGAACGTGATCTGGGAGATCTCCGCGTCCAGCGGACGGCGGCGCGTGCTCGTCCGCTTTCCGGCGGTCCAGAACTCGGATCCGCAGACGTTCGGTCCCGAGACCGATCCCGTCCCCACGAGCATCTTCGTCCGCGAAGACGGCACGTTCCTCGTCACGACGCTCGGAGGGTTTCCGTTCGAGGCGGGAAGCTCGAAGGTCTGGAGCGTCGACCCGGCCGCGCGCACCGCGACACCTCTCATCGAGGGGCTCACCTCCGCCACGAACGTCCTCGAGGTCGGCGGCGCGATCTACGTCGCCGAGGTCTCGACGAACCTCCTCGCGAACGCGCCCGGCCGGCTGCTGCGCTTCGCGTCGCCGACGGCGCAGCCGGAGATCTTCGCCGACGGCCTCATCGGTCCCACCGGACTTGCCTACGAGCCGACGAGAAACGAGATCATCGTCTCGGAGACGTTCACGAGCCGCATTCTCCGGTTTCCGCTCTAGCGCGTATGGCGGCGGCCCTCTCCCTCCCACGCGAGAGGGCCGCCCTGCGGACTCGACCGGCCCGATCGGCGGCGGGCGCACCTCGGGCGGCGACAGGATAGGCTGAGCGGCGAGATCGATTCAGAACGAACCTTCGGAGCACAGACCTTGCCGAACCGAGCCCGCGCAACCGCTCGCATCGCGATTCTCGCGGCCGTCACCGCGATGGCCGCGTGCGCCTCGAAACTCTCCGTGAAGGTCGGCTGGAACGAGCACGCCGACTTCGCGAAGTACCGCACCTGGGGCTGGAAGCCCGACGGCTCGATTCGCGACGAGGTCTGGGCGCGCCGCTGTCAGAGCGTCCTGACCGACGAGCTCGCGGTCCACGGGCTGACGGAGACCGCGCCCGACAAGGCGGACCTGTGGGCCGTCGTGCACGCGCGGCTCGATTCGAGGACGCAGGTCGCGTCGTACGCCCCCGACTGGGGCTACGGGTGGGGACCCTACGGAAACGCGTGGGCGTTCGACGAGACGATCCAGTACCAGGTTCCCGTCGGGACGATCATCCTGGACCTCGTCGACACGCGGGAGAAGCAGATCGTCTGGCGCGGGCGCGCGACGGGCGACCTCCAGACCGGCAAGACCAACGAGGAGCGCGAGCAGAAGCTGATCTCGATCTTCAAGCAGATGTTCGCGGTCTATCCGCCGATTCCGAAGTCCGCCGCCTCCAGCTCCACGTACCGTCCGCACTGACGGCGGACGGCCGGCGAACTCGAGTTCAGGCGAGCCCGGCAGCGAAGATCGCCGCCGTCGCCGGCTGACCGGGTCTCTCCCCACCGCTGCGCGAGCACGCGGTCCCATCTCGGGAACGCTGCACCAGGTCTGACGTCCACGCTCGGCGTCCCGCGACGAAAGCTCCGAGCCGCGAGCCCTCAGCCCGCGTCTAGAATCTCCCCGCCGATGCCCCACCAGACCGAGCTCGTCGTCACCGTCGCGGCGGGCCTGGGCATGGCGTTCCTGTTCGGCTTCCTCGCAGCGCGGCTGAGGCTCCCGCCGCTCGTCGGTTACCTGCTCGCCGGCGTGGCGCTCTCCCCGTTCACCCCGGGCCCGGTCGGCGACACGGCGATCGCCGGCCAGCTCGCGGAGATCGGGGTCATCCTCCTGATGTTCGGCGTCGGGCTCCACTTCTCGTTCGCGGACCTCCTCGCCGTGCGTCGGGTCGCCGTCCCCGGCGCGGCGGCGCAGATCGCGGTCGCGACGGGGCTCGGGGTCGCCGCGGCGAGGCTCTGGGGCTGGAGCTGGGGAGCCGGGCTCGTCTTCGGGTTGAGCCTCTCTGTCGCGAGCACCGTCGTCCTCCTGCGAGCCCTCGAGGAGCGCGGTCTGCTCGATTCCGACAAGGGACGGATCGCGATCGGCTGGCTCATCGTCGAGGACCTGGCGACCGTCATCGTCCTCGTCCTCCTGCCGGCTCTGTCGCCTTCGTTCGGCGGAACCGCGCCCGCGCAGGGCGGCCCGGTTCTCGTCACGATCGCCGTCACGCTCGGCAAGGTCGCGGTCTTCGTCGCGATCATGCACATCGTCGGGCGGCGCGCCGTTCCCTGGCTTCTCGAGCGGGTCGTCCGGATCGGCTCGCGCGAGCTCTTCACCCTCGCCGTCCTGGCGATCGCGCTCGGGATCGCGGTCGGCGCCGCCTCGCTCTTCGGCGTCTCGTTCGCGCTGGGCGCCTTCTTCGCCGGAGTCGTGATCAGCGAGTCGGACCTCAGCCAACGCGCCGCTTCCGACGCGCTCCCCCTGCAGGACGCGTTCGCGGTCCTGTTCTTCGTGTCGGTCGGGATGCTCTTCGACCCGTCGATTCTTCTGCACCAGCCGCTCCGTCTGCTCCTCGTGCTGCTGATCGTCCTGGTCGGGAAGTCGGCGGCCGCGTTCGTCATCGTGCGCGTCTTCGGAAAGCCGGTCTCCACGGCTCTCACGATCTCCGCCAGCCTCGCCCAGGTCGGCGAGTTCTCCTTCATTCTGGCGGCTCTCGGCGTCTCCCTGGGGATCCTGCCCGTCGACGCGCAGAGCCTCATCCTCGCCGCCGCGCTGCTGTCGATCACGCTGAATCCGCTCGTCTTCAACACGATCGGCGCCGTCGCGCGGCGGCTCGGCGAGCCGCCCGGCGCGGAGCCGGCGCAGGCGGCGGCCGTGGAGGCGGAGGCGGGCGCCGCCGCCGGCCGCTCCGGCCATGCCGTTCTCGTCGGTCACGGCCGCGTGGGCGGCAGGATCGGGGAAGCGCTGCTCGCCGCCGGCGTCCCCCAGGTGGTCATCGAAGAGGATCACGCGGCGGTCGAGGCGCTGCGCCGCCGGGGCGTCGACGCGATCTACGGCAACGCGGCCCGGCCGGGGATCCTGGAGCACGCGGCGCTGCCGGCCGCGAGTCTGCTCGTCGTGGCCGCGCCCGATCCCTTCCAGGCGAGACGCATCATCGAGATCGCCCGGGAGCTGAACCCGAAGATCGAGATCGTGGTCCGCACGCACAGCGCGGCGGAGAGGGCGCACCTCGAGGGGCTCGGCGTGGGGCGCGTGTTCATGGGTGAGCACGAGCTCGCGCTCGCGATGGCCCGACACGCCTTGCGGACGCTGGGCGTCGACGACGCCCACTCGGAGCGGACGCTCGAGGAGCTCCGCCGCGGCTGAGATGCCGCGTCAGTGCGGGTTGGTGGCGACCGGAGCCGCCGCCGGAAGCTTGTCCGGCGTGTCGTACATCGCGACGAGCTCGTCCGGGATGTGCGCGAGGTCCGTGCACCGGAGGTAGTCGCGCAGCGTCGTGCCGGTGCACTCCGAGTCCGCGTTCGGCGCGCCGCGCCGCTCGCGCACGTCGCCGACGTGCACGGTCCGGAAGTCGATCGAGAATCGCGTGCGGTTGGACGTGTTCTCGACGGTCGAGTGGAGCTGCTGTCCGGAGAAGAGGATGAGGCCCCCCGGAGGCGGCACGAGTCGGATGTCGGGGACGAGCTCGAGGGGCTCCTCCGCGTGCGGCTGCGGCCTCGGGTCTTCGTGGATGTGCTGCGCGGCGGTCTGGCGGCTCTCCGCGTTCCAGCGCGCGTAGTTGTAGATGCGCGAGCTGTTCTTCACGCCGCGCGCGAAGTAGCGCGGGTGGAACGCCATGCCGTTCGACGGCTCGATGTCGTAGATCGGGAACCACCAGTTCAGCTGGGAGTGCGGCGCCGAGTACCACGTGTCGCGGTGCGGGTGGAACGCGTACGCGATGCCGGCGGTCAGGTACTTCGCGGCGGTCGAGGTGCGCAGCCGCGGCACGTCGAAGTAGATCTGCTCGAGGTCGCAGCCGAAGTCCTGCAGGATCGCGCGCAGCATCTCCTTGCACGCCGGATGGTGGATGAAGGCGGGCTTCAGCTTCGCGAGGATCGCGACGTACTGCTCGACCGGCATGTGGAACTGCGCGGTCGTCGGCTCGAGCGGGTGGAACGCCTCCTGGACCATCCTGCGCGCGAAGTCGCGGAGAGCGACGACGGACGGCCGCGGCGAGAAGATGAAGAGGTCGCCGTCGTAGAGACGCTTGCGGCGCTCGTCGTCCGAGAAGCTCGAGTCCAGCCAGACCGCGTTCACGTCGCTCGCTCCGTCATGCGCGCGCGGTCGCCGCGACGGCCGCGGGCTCGCGGCGTCGGAGCGAGGCGTCGAGCCGTCCCGAGGCGAGGAGCTGGCGGATGTGGTCGATGCGCCGGTACTTCGGCCCCTCGAACTCCTCCAGCTTCAGGTCCGTCTTGCGGTACGCGTCGTAGAGCTGGCGCGCGCCGTCCCGGACCGTCCACTGCGGGCGGAAGCCCGGAACCCGCTCGGCGATCTTCGCGAAGCTGACGCGGTAGGACCGGGTGTCGGGCCCGGCGTCCTCCGCGAAGTCGATGCGGCAGTCCGGCACCGTCTCCTTGACGATCTCCGCGATCTGGCGGATCTGGAAGTTCTCCTCGGTCCGGCCCACGTTGAACACCTCGTTGTGGATCGCCTCCCGGGGCGCTTCGAGCACCGCGAGGAACGCGCGCGAGATGTCCTCGATGTGCACGAGCGGGCGCCAGGGCGTTCCGTCGCTCTTGAGGTGGATGCGGCCGGTCGTCACCGCCCAGGCGACGAGGTTGTTCAGCACGATGTCGAAGCGGTGGCGCGGCGAGAGTCCGTACGCGGTCGTCGGCCGCAGGAACGTCGGGCTGAACCGGTCGTCCGCCAGCGCCGAGATGTCGCGCTCCGCGCGCACCTTCGACTCGCCGTACGCCGTGACGGGGTTGAGCGGCGAATTCTCGTCGACCATCGAGTCGCCGGCGGCGCCGTAGTTGCTGCACGAGGAGGAGAACACGAAGCGGCGCACGCCGGCCTCGCGCGCGGCGCGGGCGAGCCGCGCGGAGCCGAGGTGGTTGATGTCGAAGGTCAGCTCGGGGTTCAGGTCGCCGAGCGGGTCGTTCGAGAGGGCGGCGAGGTGGACGACGGCGTCGATCCCCTCGAGGTCGGCGCGCGAGACGTCGCGCAGATCCTTGCGGAGCGTCGGCACGTCGGGGACGTCGCCCACGTACGTGCACGCCTCGAAGAGGTCGCTGTCCAGGCCGACGACGTCGTGGCCGGCGGCGCGAAGCACGGGCGCCATGACCGTCCCGATGTAGCCCCGGTGGCCGGTGAGGAGGATTCGCATGATTTTCGCGGGACCCCTGTTGTACCCGAACGAGGCCCCCCGATCAAGGGCAGGGGTCAGGTCTCCCTTTGCCCGTTCGGGGGCCAGGCCTCCCTTTTCGGTTGGAGTTTGGAGCCCGGACTCGTACCGTTGGCGCCGTGGCCGCCCGCCGCGCGACGGCCCTGGCCGCCGCGCTGTTCGTCTTCGGGCTCGGAGAGGAGCTCTGGTTCCGCTACCTCCCCGAGTACCTGCGCACGCTCGGCGCCTCGGCGTTTGCGGTGGGTCTCTTCGGCACGTGGAAGGACCTCCTCGACGCGGTCTATGCCTATCCCGGGGGCGCCGTCACGGACCGGATCGGCACGAAGCGCTCGCTCCTGATCTTCGGCGGCATCACGCTCGGAGGCATCGCGCTGCTGGTGGCCGGCCCGTCGATTCCGGTCGTCTTCCTCGCCATGACCCTGGTGATGGCGTGGTCGTCGCTCGGGCTGCCGGCCACCTTCGCGTTGATCGGAGAAGAGCTCGAGGGGCACCGCCGCATCGTCGGCTTCACCGTGCAGTCGATCGTCAAGCGCGTGCCGATCGTGATCGCGCCGCCGCTGGGAGGGCTGCTGCTCGAGCGGCTCGGCGTCGTCGGCGGGATGCGCGCGGGCTTCGCGATCTCGATCGTCCTCTGCGCCGCGACCCTCGTCGTGCTCGGCCGCGCGTTGTCGGCCGCCAGCTCGGAGCGGACTCCGGCCGCGGCGAAGGCGACGGCCGGCGGGGACCGCACGCGCCTTCGCCTGCGGCCCGAGCTGCGCCAGCTGCTCGTCGCGGACTGCCTCGTGCGGCTGTGCGAGGGGCTGCCCGACGTGTTCCTCGTCGTCTGGGCGATCGAAGTCGTGCGGATCACCCCGGCCCGCTTCGGGATCCTGACCTCGATCCTCATGCTGACGGCGATCGCGTCGTACCTTCCCGCCGCCGCGCTCGCGCGTCGAGCGGAGAAGAAGCCGTTCGTCGTGCTGACCTACGTCTTCTTCACGCTGTTCCCGCTGGCGGTCGTTGCGTCGCGCTCGTTCGCGGCGCTCGCCGCCGCCTTCGCGATCGGCGGCCTGCGCGAGATCGGAGAGCCGGCGCGCAAGGCGCTCATCGTCGACCTTGCGGACCCCGCGGCGCGCGGGCGCACGGTCGGCACGTACTACACGCTCCGGGGCCTGGCGGTCGCGGGAGCCGCGGCGGCGGGAGGCGCGCTGTGGACGATCCGGCCGTGGCTGACGTTCGCGGCGGCGGCCGCGATGGGCGCCGCCGGCACGGCATGGGCGGCGGTGTTTCTTCCGGCGCGGCCGCCGGGACTGGAGGAGCGGACATGAAGTGGGTCACGCGAAAGAGGATTCACGTCAACCGGACCGCGACGGGCTGGCTCATCCGGCGCTTCCTGGATCCGCGGGCCGAGATCCTCTTCGTCGAGCCGGACCAGGTCGCCGAGGTTCAGGGCCGCGAAGGCGCGACCGGCTTCGACGCTCCAGGCGCCACGCTGCCCCATCGCGATTCGCTGGGGCAGTGCTCGTTCGAGCAGCTCGTATCGGAGAGATTCCCGGGCGACGACGCACTCGCGCGGCTCGCCGTCATCGTCCACGGGGCCGACTTTCCCGAGGAGATGGACGCCGCGCCGGAGTGCGCGGGTTTGTGGGCCATCAGTCAGGGATTCACGGAGGTCGAAACGGATGACGCCGCGATCCTGGAGAAGGCGTCGTTCCTCTACGACTCCCTGTACGCGTACCTCCGGAGCCGCCGCAAGTGACGTATTAGCAATCGCTAATATATCGAGCCGGGGCCGGCGCTACGCCTCGTGGTCCGCGTCTTCCGCCGCGAGCATCGTGATCGTCGGGTTTCTCACCGGGTCGTTTACGGCGTCGAGCGCCGCGAAGACGATCCCGTTGTGGAAGAACGTGCGGTCGTCGCGCGAGAGCTCCAGCGCCATGAGACCCGGCGCGGTCGCGGCGAAGCGTCCCTCGAGCCGGTTCTCCGCGAGCAGCACGTTGGCCGTCCGCACCACGCGCGCGAGCGCCTCGAGAGGCGCCGGCGACTCGCCGTCGAACACGGTGAAGAAGCTGCGGTCCGGCCCCGCAGAGTCGATCCCCTTGCAGCGCAGCATCCCGGCGCGTTCAGCGGTGCCGGGGCGCGGTCGTCGGCGGAGGCGGAGGCGAGGCCGGACGAGCGACGGCCATGCGGGGCGCCGGCGCCGCGATCGAAGTCGACGTCGGACGCGCCGTCGAGCGGTCGACGGTTCGCGTCGACCCGTGCGCGCGGTCGACGCGGTCCACGTCGCCGCGCTCGGCGAGCTCGGGATCCTGGGGCCGGCGGTAGTAGGCGCGGCCGTACGCGTCGTAGCCGACGCAGCCGTCGTCGTAGCAGTCGTCGTAGTAGTCGAATCCTCCGCCGCCCGACCCGTACCCCTGCGAGGCGCATCCCGAGAGCGCGAGCAACGGGACGCCGAGGACTCCGAGCGCGAGGATCAACCGCCGCATGGACGGATCCTACTTGCCGCCGCCCTCCCCGGTCGAGGGGACCATGCCGCGGAGGCCGGCGACGTACCAGCGGTCACCCTTCTTCGCCGCGATCACGGTCGAGAGACCCGTGCGCGTCGGCATGAGCTTTCCGGACGGATCGCGCATTCCGCTGATCTCGAACGCGCCGTCCGCGATGGCGACGTCCTTCCGCAGGAAACGGATGTTCGTGAGCGTGTGGGACAGCTTGGTCCCCTTGTAGATGCCGCTCCACTGCGCCGCGAACGCCTTCTGCAGCTCGTCGCGCCCGCGCGCGGTGCGGCCCGTCGAGCTCACGTAGTCGCCGTCCGTGAGGAAGAGGTCGGCGAGCTCCCTCGCGTCCGCCTTGTTCCAGGAGCTCTGGATTTGGGCGCCGATCGCACGAATGTCCTTCTCGTCGTTGGATTGCGCGAGGCCGGCGGCGGGAAGCACGGATAGTGCGAGGAGAAACGCGAGTCGCGGCAGAGACCTCATGGCTCACCTCCGAAAAGGAAGCCGAAGCGCGACGCCTTCATCTCCGTTTTACGCTTCCAAGAACTGATGGTCAAGGTGAGGTCGCGAGAGAGCGCGCGGTTGGCGTCCTCTGACGTCACCGCCTGGACCGTCGTAGGGGCGGCCCCTGCGGCCGCCCCCTTCAAAGCGCCTGAAGCGGCCCAATGTCGCACGTGAGGGGGCGGGGACAGGTCCCGCCCCTACGCCGGTCGGCCTGCTGCGTGAAGTTGGTCTGCCCGGCTGGATGGCCGCCGTTCTGCGAACGGCGGCGCCTACTGCCGAGGGCTTGCCTCTGGTGGGCGGCTCGAACCAGCGACGCACTCCGGCGATTTGGCCTGCCCGGGCGGATGGCCGCCGTTCTGCGAACGGCGGCGCCTACTGCCGGGGGTCTGCCTTCGGTGGTCGGCTCGAACCGCCGACCTGCGTCGTTGAAGCTGGTCTGCCCGGCTGGATTCGAACCAGCGACCCTCAGCTTAGAAGGCTGATGCTCTATCCGGGCTGAGCTACGGGCAGCCGCTTCTATTATCCCGCCGCCCGGCTACTCCGCCGTCCGCGACGCCCGATAGCGGTCCGCCGCGACCGCGAGGACGATGATCACGCCGATGATGATCTCCTGCACGTACGTCGGCCAGCCCATCTGCTGACAGCCGTTGCGCAGCATCGACATGATCAGCGCGCCGACGAGGGATCCCGCGACGCTTCCCTCTCCGCCCGCCAGGCTCCCTCCGCCGATGACGACCGCCGCGATGACGTCCAGCTCGACGCCGACCGCCACCGTCGGGTCCCCCTGCCGCAGCCGCGACATCTGCATGACCCCGGCGAGCCCGAAGAACAGCCCGCCCAGCCCGTAGACCGCGACCTTCGCGCGATCGACCGCGATCCCGCACGCCCGCGCGGCCGCTTCGTTCGAGCCGATCGCGACGACGTGCCGGCCGAAGACCGTCCTCCGGAGCACGAACGCCATCGCGACCGCGAGCGCGAGCGTGATCCACACCCCGGGCGCCACGAGCATCCAGGCATGCGCGGGGAACGTCACGGCGAGCCCGTTGAGCCACGTCGGCGCCGGGTTCACGCTCTGCTCGCCCGCGAAGTACTTCGCCGTGCCGCGCGCGACGCCGAGCATGCCGAGCGTCGCGATGAACGGGACGATGCGGAGCCCGGTGATCGCGAGCCCGTTGACGAGGCCGACCACGCCGCCCGCCGCGACGCCGACGGCCGCGGCCGCCGCGGGAGGAGCGCCTCCGCGCAGCGCGAGCGCCGTGACCACGCCGGTGAGAGCGACGTTCGCGCCGACCGAGAGGTCGATGCCGCCGGAGATCATGATCAGGGTCATCCCGATCGCGCCGAGCGCGACGATCACGGTCTGGGTGAGGACGACGCGCAGGTTCCCGGCGGAGAGGTAGCGCTCCGGCGCGCCGGTCAGGACGGCGAAGAGCAGCGCGACCGCGACGAGCCCGGCCGCGGGGCCGAGCGCGCGCGCGAGGCGGGCGCCGCCGCGGGCGGACTTCGGGGCGGCGCTCGCCTCCTCAGCCACTTCCGACGGCCTCCTCGAGGATCGACTCCGCCGTCCAGGCCGAGACCGGCCGCGCCGGCGATAGCCTTCCGCGGCGCATCACGGCGATCGTGTCGCAGACCTCGAGCAGCTCCGGCACGTACGAGCTGACCATGAGGACCGCTTTGCCGCCCGCGGCGAGGGCGGCGACCTCGCGGAAGATGTCCTCGCGCGCGCCGACGTCCACGCCGCGCGCCGGCTCGTCGAGAAGGAGGACGTCGGGATCCTGGTGGAGCAGCCGCGCCACGGCGACCTTCTGGCGGTTCCCGCCCGACAGGCGCGCCACCGGCGTGCGCAGACCCGGCGCGCGCACGCGCAGCGGACGCACCGCGCGGCCCGCCGCCGCGTCCTGCGCGGCGACGTCGATCCAGCCGGCGCGCGAGCACGCCTCGAGCCGCGTCAGCGTCGCGTTGTCCGCGACCGACATCGGAAGCGCCAGCCCCTCGCGCTGGCGGTCTTCGCTCAGGTAGCCGACGCCGGCTCGGATCCGCTCGCGGGTCGAGGCACGGTCGAGCGGCACCTCGCGACCGCGGAGACGGATCCTGCCCGACGCCGGGCGCTCGAGACCGAAGAGGCAGCGCACCAGGTCCGTGCGCCCGGAGCCGACGAGCCCGGCGATCCCGAGGATCTCGCCGCGGCGCAGCGTCAGGGAGGCGGAGACGAGGCTCGGCGGAAGCGAGAGGGATTCCGCCTCGAGAATCACCTCCGCCGCGCCCGCCCCGGCGCTCGCGGCTCGCGCCCTGGACGCCAATGGCG
>Ga0070664_100002147_pt1 | contig 15805 bp, 11 predicted proteins | sample KBSC73metaG_FD_65863 | JGI IMG/M metagenome (GOLD analysis project Ga0070664, IMG submission 65863) | Corn rhizosphere microbial communities from Kellogg Biological Station, Michigan, USA - KBS C7-3 metaG | ecosystem: Host-associated > Plants > Roots > Rhizosphere > Soil ... | reverse complement strand
TGCCCAGCATGAATGGCCTCGAGGCGACTGCCTGTTTGCGGGAAAGTGCTGCGACACGAGAGGTGCCGATCATCATCTGTACGGCTTGGATGGCTGATAAATACCGCGAGGCAGCGATCAAGTGCGGCGCCCATGCGGTTATCCTCAAGCCTGTTTCCGTCAACGAACTCCAGAGCGTGCTCCTTCGCTATTTGCCTCTACCAAAAGACGCCGACCAGCTCCACTGAGCGATTCGCGTTCATCCAATAAAGATCTCTTGCGCTGAGAAAGGGCAGCCTACTGCGCCGTACGGCTTTTAAGCTCGTCGCCGCCTGCGTTTGCCGTGCCGTGGCGAGCCCGCGACTTCATCTTGCTTCTATGAACGGGCTAGTGCTAAAAACTTAGAACATCATTAAAGTCGGCTGACAAAGCAGCCCGCGATTTATTCGCTTGGTCTGATCGCAAATTCTGGAGGAGCCATGAAACCGCAGGAATGGCGGCAACAACTCGGTGATTGCGTGCGCGACTTATTTCTCTCGCCCGAGATGCAATACTTCTATTCGATACCTATGACGACTGATCGGGCGAAAATTTATTTGCTGCAGTTGAGCCTGTACGTACGCCAGCGCAGAAATTTTTGGCCGCAAGTGGCTGCCAATTGTCCCGAGTTCGATGTCAAGCAGCGCATCATGGAACATGAGTATGAGGAGCTGGTGGAAGACGAGCATTCCAAGGCGGGTCATCTCGATCTGATATTCCGGCAGGGAAAAGAATTGGGGCTGAGCGTCGATGATGTGCTCAAAGCAGAGCCTTTGCCGACGACGAAAGCGGCGATCTATGGTTGGTTTTGGATTGCGCGCAATCGGCCATGGCAGGAAGCGATTGCGGCCTCGACGATCGCCGAGTGGACCAATGACGACCGGCTGCTCGGCGACATCGGCGGCGGCAATTGTACCCGCCTATACAAAATCTGGAAAAGGGACCTGCAGTTTGATGATGCGCAGATGCCGAACTTCACGGCGCATAGCAAAGCCGATGTGAAGCACTCCGATATGTTTATCGATGTGCTGGAAAAATATGTCGCGCCGGGGCGGGAGCAGGATGTTCTTCACACGGCGAAAGAGTCCATGGATCTCCATCGCGCCTATTTCGGCGGTATGGCTCACGCGATGTCGCAGGCGTCTTAGGAGGGAGTGGCATGAAGCTCGACGAGCTCGATCGGCAGCTGGAGCAAAATCATCTCTCCGGATTCTGGCGCACGCGAGTGCCCTCTCATTCTTCGGAAGCGCCCTATTTATGGCGATGGGAATCTTTGCTCGATGGTTTGCTGAAGGCGAGCGAGACCATCGGCATCGAGCAAGCCGAGCGGCGCGCCATACGCGTGGTGAATCCGCACTTGTCTGCCAAGTCGACTTCCCACACACTTCAGGTCACTTTCTCGATTGTCAATCCGGGCGAAGTCGCGCGGGCGCATCGGCACAATATGGCGGCGATCCGATTCGTCGTTCAGGGAAAAGGCGCATTTACGGTGGTCGATGGCGAGAAATTTTACATGGAAGAAGGCGATCTCATTCTGACGCCCAATTGGACGTGGCACGATCACCATAACGAATCGCATGATCCGATTATCTGGCTCGACGGTTTGGACGGACCGCTGATTCAATCCTTCAACATTTTGTTTTTTGAGGAAGCCAAAGAGCCCGAACAGGCGATTACCCATCAAACGGCTGGATCGCTGAGCCGCATGGCGTTTACGCGCACGCCTACAAAAAACGAGCATTACCAGCGTGGCGTGCCGTTTCGTTATGCCTGGAAAGAGACTCACGCCGCCCTCCGCGCCATGGGCGATGACGACCGCGACCCCTACGATGGCCGATTGTTACGCTACATCAATCCGGTAACCGGGGGGTATACTTACCCGACCATGTCATGCGAGATTCAGCTTTTGAAAGGGAAGGAATTCACCCGCACTCACCGCCATACGAGCACAGCAATTTACCACGTTGTCCGGGGACAGGGGCGCAGTCGGGTCGGCGAAGGCTATCTTGAATGGAAGCAGGGTGACACGTTTGTCGTGCCGCTCTGGCAATGGCATGCGCACGAAAATATCTCCAATGACGAAGCCGTGCTTTTTTCACTCACCGATCGACCAGTGATGGATGCTTTGCAGCTCTACCGCGAGGAGTTGGTGAACTGAGTGCCGTCCGTCGATCTGTGCTCAGACCCAGCTTCTGGCAATATACCAATATATAGATGGTTGCGCCGGTGAAAATTAAGCTCGCGAGCCGCACTTACGACGGAACGCTGCCGATCCTGCGCGGCCAAATCGGCATCGAAGGTTTTCAGTTCGAGATCACGGAGACAGAAGACGTGCCCGGCATGTTCGCCGGCATGTTCAAAGGACAATACGACGTTTCCGAAATGTCCCTGGGCGAGCTCATCTACTACACCTCCCGAGGCAGGGCGGATTTTGTCGCGATCCCGATTTTTCCATCGCGCATGTTTCGCCACGGCTTCATTTTTTGCCGCAAGTCCTCCGGCGTCCATCAGCCTAGCGATTTGAACAGGAAAAGAATCGGCTTTCTCCGCTGGGTGCAAACCGCGGCGATCTGGATGCGCGGCATGTTGATCGATGAATACGGCGTGTCCGCGCCGAATACCGAATGGTATGTGGCCTCGATGCACCATTGGGATGATGAGGACCCTGGCGCGACCGTGGAGCCGCGCGACGGTTCGACCGTTCGCATCCTGCAAAATCGCGGTATAACCACCTCCGAACGGGCTTGCCGCGCATTGTTCGACGGGCAAATTGACGCGTTGGGAGTCACCGAGTCGCAGCTCCCCATTCTGCTTGCCAATGGTTCGGCTACACGGCTATTCGAAAGGCCGCGCGAAGTCGAGGCCAATTACTTTAGTCGAACCAAAATTTTGCCGATCATGCATGTCGTGGTGCTGCAGAAAAGGCTGGTGGACAGCCATCCCGACCTCCCGGAAAAACTCTTCCGGCTTTACTGTGACGCAAAGCGGTGGGCCCAGCGCTGGCGGCGGGCGATCCCAAGCCTGGTCGAAGCTTGGCCGAACCACTATCTCGCCGAGGAACAGGAAATTTTTCAAACTGACCCCTGGTCTTATGGCCTGGAAGCCAACCGGCATGTGCTCGAGACGTTTCTCGGCTATTGCCATGCTCAAGGGGTCACTGCAAAAACAATCGCGGCGGAAGATATCTTTTATCCGAGCACGCTGAAACTGGTCGAGTAATCTTTTAGGAGGAGTCCTATGGCGACAGCGAGCGCAGCGGCAATCAATTCCACCTCTCTTTCTTGCGATTTGCGCGACTGGTTGAAAGACGTCAAGCGGCTCGAACAGCTTGAGCAAATCTCGGGCGCCGATTGGGATCTAGAGATCGGCGCGCTGACGGAAATTATTCTAGAAAGGATTTCTACTCCGCCGGCGGTGATCTTCGATAACGTGCCCGGTTTCGATCCGAAGCGGCGCGTACTCGCCAATATGCTTGAGACCCTCGAGCGGACCGCGCTTACGTTGAATCTGCCCCTCGATTTGAAAACGATTCCTTTGATTGATGCCTTGCGCGCGCGCCTGCGAACGATGCAGCCGATTAAAGCCAATGTCGTTTCGAGCGGTCCCGTGTTCGAGAATATCGAGCGTGGAGAGGCCGTTGACCTCACGAAGTTTCCTGTGCCGCGCTGGCACGCCGGTGACGGCGGCAGATATCTCGGCACCGCGCATCTGGTGGTGACCCGCGATCCTGAAACGGGAGTCGAGAATGTCGGCTGCTATCGCGTCATGCTCCAAGACAGGGATAAAGTCGGACTGTACATTTCGCCGGGAAAACACGGCAAAATTCATTACGAGAAAGCGATGAAAGCCGGCAAACCGTTTCCGGTTGCAATGGCCTTCGGACAGCATCCGCTTTTGTACATCGCCGCGTCGCAGGCGGTACCCTACGGAATCAATGAATATGATTGGGCGGGCGGCCTGATCGGCCAGCCGATCGACGTGATTGAAGGTCCGGTCACCGGGCTGCGTTTTCCCGCCTCCGCCGAGATTGTGATCGAGGGCGAGATCATTCCGGGGGAGTCATTACAGGAGGGGCCGTTCGGCGAGTGGCCGGGTTATTACGCGAGCGCGCAACGCGCGGAACCGTTTGTCAGGGTGAAAGCGCTCTATCATCGCAATGAGCCGATCATCTGCAGCGCTGCGCCGTTCAAGCCAACGATTCACGGCATGTATCGTTCCTGCTTACGCGCGGCGACGGTATGGAATGGCATGGAGCAGGCGGGCGTGCCGGATATCAAGGGAGTCTACCTGCCGCCGCCCGCGCAGCGGTTCATGATCGTGGTGGCGATTAAGCAAAGATACCCAGGGCACGCGAAACAAGCAGCTCTGATCGCCTGCCAGTGTCACGCTGGGGCTTATCTGGGACGCTACGTGGTCGTGGTCGACGACGATATCGATATCACGGACGTGAACGAGGTCCTTTGGGCCATCGCTACACGTTCGGATCCGGCGACCTCCGTTGATATTTTACGCCGTACATGGAGCGGACCTCTTGATCCGATCATTCCCCCTGGTCAAAAGGGACACAACTCGCGGATGATCATCGAGGCGGTGCGACCATGGGAATGGCGCGATAAGTTCCCGGCGACCAGTGCCATCGACGATGAGACGCGAACACAGTATTCAAAAAAGTGGCAGAAACAGTTGCTGCAAGTTCAAGCTCGCCATAGCCGAGGACGCTCCACTGACTGACCTGGATAGCTCCAGAGCATCAATAAGCTTTTTAGACGCTACCGGGTCGGGGTAGCTTTCCGATCATTTCTGTCCGTTCCAGCGCGCGGCGGCAAGATGCTGTTCTTGCGATAATATTATTGCGACTCAACGCTCAGCCAACGCAGAAGTTGGCCAATTTTGTCCACACTAGGCGCATCACCGCGCTTCTACGTCGTTGATTACATTTTACCGCCTGATGAGCAAATATTTGGAAAAATCGGGCCTTAGCCGATGTAAGCAGCGGTAGTTTCTGTGTTGGCATACGGCGTGCTGAGCCATCAGCACCAAAGAAGATCCCTGCAGCTTACACAAAGGAGAAATGCACGAATGGAAGAAATCATGACGCCCTCGGAAGTTGCGGCCTTGTTGAAGATCCATCTCAAGACGGTTTACAAGCTCGCTGAGCGAGGTGTGATTCCAGGAAATCGGATCGGTCGCAGCTGGCGGTTCAGTCGCAGTGACGTTTTGGAATTGGTCTCCAGCAAAACGCTGACTTTGGGAGAGACGACCGAGGGTCCCATCCGTTCAGCGGCCGGTGGCGCGAAATAGCGATCTATGATCCGGCCCAAGCGCGTGGAAGACCAAGATCCAATCAAGCACCTACAATCCCTGCTGACCGACCGGAACAAAGTGCTGGAACGTATCTCCGGCATTCATGCCATGCTGGATTCCATCAAGGCCCCTGCGTCGAGTGCAGCTGAGCCTGAATCCATCCCGACAACGACGTCACTCGCTCCTGCGCCGAGGGAAGAGCCCTACGACCGGCTTTTGCACGTTTTGCGTGATATGCAATCGGAGATCGAAAATCAGGTGCGGCCATTAGCGCAGCAAGCGATTGATTTTGAAGTGCAGCGTGTGCGCGAGCAAGCGGCAATCGATCAACGGGACCTGCGTGCCTGCGTGGAGCAGATCGATCGGTGTGTGTCCGCGTGCGTCCAACATGCCCATGAGTACCGCCGCGGACACGCGGAACTTGCGCGTTTCAACGGACGATTGGCTGCGCTGGGGTCGGCGGCGGAGCCGCTGCCGGAATGCCCCTCGGAGATCACAGAAATTATCAGCTCGCGATTACAATGGCTGCACGTCCAGCAGAAGATTTAAGCTACGCTTGTTAAAATCCTTTCCAGCCACCGCCGAGCGCTTTGATCAGCAGCACGCAGGCGTTTAGGCGTCGGCCACGAATATCAACTGCCGTTTTTTCATTGTTCAAGGCGAGTGTCTGGGCGACTACAACATTCAAGTAACTGACGATTCCCGCCTGGTACTGATTCATCGTCACAGTCAAAGATTGTTCTGCAGCGTTGACGGCATCATCCTGAACTTGCGCCTCGTTGGCGAGAATTCGTTGCGCGGCCAGATTGTCTTCTACTTCCTGATACCCTGTGAGCACCGTTTGCCGATAGGCGGCTGCGTCTTGTTCGTACACCGCACGGGCGCTCTCGACCTGCGATTGTCTTAAGCCGCCGTCGAATAAGGTTTGGGTTGTGGCAATGCCGGCGGACCAAAAGCGACCGAGCACCGAGAACCAGTTTCCAATACTCTCGCTTTCAAACCCGCCCGAAGTGTTTATCGAAACGGTTGGATAATAAGCCGACTGGGCGACGCCAATCTGGGCGTTTGCCGCAGCCATCGTTCGCTCAGCGGAGGCGACGTCGGGCCGCCGCGGCAGGAGTTCTTCAGGCACGCCGCCAGGAATCGCAGGGGGCGCGGCGACGGCTGGTCTAACGGTGAGAGAAAAATCCGCCGGCGCTTTTCCAAGCAAAACCGCAACGGCGTGTTCTGTTTGGGCGCGCAGCACCTCGAGATCGATGGCCTGCGCCTGGGTGGTTTTGAGCTGAGTTTCCGCCTGTAGCACATCGCCGCGAGACGCGACGCCTGCGTTGTAGCGGTTATTGGTCAGCTCGAGCGATTTCTGGAACGCAATGACAGTAGCATCGAGAAGCCGTATTTGTGCATCCAAGGATTGGATTAGAAAATAATCCTGCGCCACTTCGGCGCGCGCGCTCAGTCGGGCCGCTTCGAGATCCGCGGCGCTGGCCTGAGCGCTTGCCTCACTGGATTCTACCGAGCGCCGGATCCTGCCCCAGACATCCAGTTCCCAAGAAACATCAATCGGTAATGTGTATTCGGGAAAAGCGCTGGGTGTTTTGGGGTTGCGGGACTGGCTTGTCGGTGACTGCTGCATGCCGGTCACGCCGATACCGACGGTAATGGTTGGGTAGTAAGCGGCGCGCGCACTTTGCACTAAAGCGCGCGCCTGGCGAAAGCGCGCTTCCGCTTGAGCGATATTCTGATTTGAGATAGTTACCTGCTGCTCGAGACCGTTGAGATTAGAGTCACCAAAGATTTCCCACCACTGCGCGCTGATGACATCGTCAATTGACTGGGGTGACTTGGGCTCGGCCTCCTCTTTGTATTTGGCCGGGGCCTCGACCGGTGGCCGCGAGTAATTCGCCCCCACCGTGCAGCTTGCTGTCAACACCAAGCCAAGAATCCAGGTGAGCCACTGCAATTTTAGCCAAATAAAATGCCAGTTCGATGCCGATGCTGCGCTCATAATGTTTCTCTCACCTGGCTTTCGATCCCCGCTCGTTGCGCCGCGCGCAGACGGGCGAAATGGAGCCGGCAGCGATCGAGATAGATGTAAATAACCGGCGTCGTGTAAAGGGTGAGCATTTGGCTGACGATCAAGCCGCCGACAATGGCGATGCCCAGGGGCCGCCTCAGCTCTGAACCCACCCCAGTTCCCAGCGCCAGGGGCAGACCACCGAGGAGCGCCGCCAAAGTGGTCATCATGATCGGCCGAAAGCGCAGCAAGCAGGCTTGATAGATCGCGTCACGTGGGTTTTTCCCCTGGTTGCGCTCGGCCTCGAGCGCGAAATCGATCATCATGATCGCATTCTTCTTGACGATGCCGATGAGAAGAATGATACCGATCAGCGCGATAACGCTTAGGTCCGTGCGGCAAAGCAGCAACGCCAGAAGCGCGCCCAATCCGGCCGACGGCAGGGTGGAGAGAATCGTCACGGGATGGATCGTGCTCTCGTAGAGCACGCCGAGAACTATATAGACGGTTGCGAGCGCTGCGGCGATGAGCAGTGGCTCGGTCGCCAGAGACGACTGAAATGCCTGCGCAGTTCCCTGAAAGCTGCCGTGAATGCTTGCTGGGAGACCAATCTCGCGCGCCGCCTGCTCCACGGCATCCACTGCATCGCCAAGCGCCAGACCCGGCCTCAGGTTAAATGACAACGTCACGGCAGGAAATTGGCCCTGGTGATTGACTACCAGCGGCGAAGTCGACGGTTGGTAGTGAGCAAAAGTGGCGAGCGGCACCTGACCGCCGGAAGGTGTTTTGACATAGATATGTTTTAAGCCTTCGGGGTTTTGCCAAAACGTGGGCTCGACCTCGAGTACCACGTGGTATTGATTGAGCTGGGTATACATCGTCGAGACCTGGCGCTGACCGAAAGCATCATAAAGCGTGTTGTCAATCATCGCCGCAGTGATACCGAGCCGCGCCGCGGTCGCCCGGTCAATCACCAATCCAGCCTGCAGTCCCTTGTTTTGTTGGTCGCTGTTCACGTCAAGCAGTCCTGAAACGGTTCGCAATTTCGCGAGCATGAGCGGTCCCCAGACGAGAAGATCCTGCACGCTGTCGCTTTGCAGAGTGTACTGATACTGGGCGTTGCTGGAACGGCCACCGACGCGCAAGTCCTGCACGGGTTGCATGTACAAAGTGACGGCGGGAATGCGCGCTAGCTTGGCGCGCAAGCGGCCGATCACCTGATCGGCGCGAATATTTCGCTTGGCCAACGGCTTGAGGGTCATAAACATGTTGCCCGTGTTTAGCGGTCTGCCTAAGCCGCCGCCGTTAAACGCCATGACCGAATCTACTGCGGGATCCTCCACCACGAGCTTTGCCAATTGGGTTATGCGGCCGCGCATTTCCTGGAAGGAAACGTCCTGGTCGCCTTGAATGGAACCGTTGATCCGGCCGGTGTCCTGCTGCGGAAAAAACCCCTTTGGAATTTTTACGTAAATATAACCGGTTGCCCCCATGGTCAATAATGTCACCAGCAGGACGAGCGGCTGATGGCGCAGCACCCAGCCCAGGGAAGTTTCGTAGCGGCGCAGAATCCAATCAAAGAAACGCTCGTTGGCTTTGTAAATCCTGCCGTGCTTTTCCTGATTGCGCGAGCGTAGCAGGGCTGCGCACATCATCGGCGTCGTAGTCAGCGACACCACCATGGAAATGACGATCGCCATAGTCAAGGTGACAGCGAACTCACGAAACAGACGGCCGATAATGCCGCCCATGAGCAAGATCGGAATAAAAACCGCTACCAGTGAAACGCTGATCGACACGACCGTGAAACCGATTTCCTTCGCGCCGCGGAGGGCCGCTTGAAGGGGGGCCAAGCCCTCTTCCAGATGGCGGGAGACGTTTTCAATCACAACGATGGCATCGTCGACGACAAAACCGGTGGCGATGGTGAGAGCCATCAGCGAAAGGTTGTCGAGGCTATAGCCGAGCAGGTACATGCCGCCGAACGTACCGATAAGCGATACCGGCACCGCGACTGCCGGAATCAAGGTCGAGCGCAGGCTGCGCAAGAAAATGAAGACCACGAGCACGACCAGCGTGAGCGAAATCAACAAGGTCATTTCGATATCGCGCACGGAGGCGCGGATCGTGGTCGTCGCATTGAGCATCACCGAGAGTTGAATGCTCGGGGGAAACGAGGCGCGCAGCGACGGCAGCAAATCGAGAACGCCATCCACGGTTTCGATGATATTGGCGCCCGGTTCGCGATAGACAATCAGCAAGACGGCGGGCTTGCCGTTGGCGAGCCCGCCGGTGCGAAGATCTTCTACGGAGTCGGTTACGGTGGCGACATCGCCGACGCGCACGGGGGCGCCATTCTGATAACGGATGAGCAGAGGCCGGTACGTTTCGGCTTTGAGTAGTTGATCAGTGGTGCCAACGGACCAAGTCGTCGTTAGACCGGCGAGAGTACCCTTCGGTCGATTGGCGTTCGCGCTGCCTAGAGCCGTGCGCAGGTCCTCCAGGCTGAGCCCGTAGTGATTCAATACTGTCGGATTCGCGTCCACCCGAACGGCGGGCAGAGCGCCGCCGCCGACGAATACTTCGCCGACACCCTGCACCTGCGACAGTTTCTGCTGCAACACGGATGATGCGATGTCGTACATGCGGGCCCGCTCGACGAGATCGGAGGTCAGCGCCAGCATCAGAATCGGCGCGTCGGCGGGATTCACCTTCTTATATGACGGATTACTCGGAAGATTGGTCGGGAGTTGCCCCCGCGCGGCGTTAATCGCGGCTTGAACGTCGCGCGCCGCGGCGTCGATGTTTCGATTCAGATCGAATTGCAAAACGATCGAGGTAGAGCCGATGGAGCTCGAGGAGGTCATCTCGGTGATACCCGCGATGCGCCCGAACTGACGCTCCAGTGGAGTCGCGACTGACGAGGCCATGGTCTCCGGGCTCGCGCCCGGAAGGCGAGCCTGAACGCGAATGGTTGGAAAATCGACCTGAGGAAGCGGCGAAACCGGCAAAAATCGATAAGCGATCGCACCGGTCAACGCGACGGCGATGGTTAACAAGGTTGTGGCGACCGGTCTACGAATGAACGGCGCGGAAATATTCATTGACCGAGCTCCAACTGCAGCTGGCGCTCGCGAGCTTCCACACGGCTTCGGCTCAGACGCTTGGCCATTCGATCAAAAGCCAAGTAGATCACTGGCGTAGTGTAGAGCGTCAGCAACTGGCTGAAGATCAAGCCGCCGATCATAGAAATGCCCAACGGGCGGCGGAGCTCCGCGCCCATGCCCGTCCCGAGAGCGAGCGGCACCCCACCCAACAGTGCCGCCATTGTCGTCATCAGGATCGGTCGGAAGCGGAGTATACAGGCTTGATAAATTGCCTCGCGCGGGGTTTTACCTTCGTTGCGCTCCGCGTCCAAAGCAAAATCGATCATCATGATGCCGTTTTTTTTGACAATACCGATGAGGAGAATGATGCCGATGAGCGCGATGACATTAAAGTCGGTGCCGCACAGAATCAGCGCGAACAGGGCGCCGACACCGGCGGAGGGCAAGGTGGAAAGTATGGTGACCGGATGAACGTAGCTCTCATAGAGCACGCCGAGAACGATGTAGACGGTGATCAATGCCGCCAAAATTAAGAATGGCTCGTTGACTAAAGAGGCCTCAAAAGCATGAGCGGTGCCTTGAAAGCTGGTGCGGATACTTGCCGGCAAGCCGAGCTCTTGCTGGGCTCGATTGACAGCGGTCACGCCGTCGCCTAGTGACGCCCCGGGCGCAAGGTTGAACGACACCGTCACGGTAGGGAACTGGCCTTGATGATTGACAGTGAGCGGCACTTGGACAGACTGCGCCTGGGTAAACGCGCTCAGCGGCACGGCGCCGCCGCTCGTCGATTGCACGTATAAATTATTTAGGTCCGCCGGGCTGTTGCGAAAGGCAGGCTGCGCTTCCAAGACCACGTGATATTGATTCAATTGTGTAAAGATCGTCGACACCTGGCGCTGGCCGAAGGCGTCATAGAGGGTATTGTCGAGGGCCTGCGGGGTGATGCCGAGTCGAGACGCCGTGGCGCGATCAATCACCAGGCGGATCTGCAGCCCGCGGTCCTGCTGATCGCTGGCGACGTCGCGGAGTTCCGGCGAGGATTGCAGTTTTTGGATAAAGCGAGGTGTCCACAGGCTCAGCTCCCCTGCATCCGCGTCCTCCAGGCTGTATTGAAACTGGGTTCGGCTCACGCGATCTTCCACAGTGAGATCCTGCACCGGCTGCATGAACAGCGTAATTCCCTCCACACCCGAGAGGCGCGGCTGCAGACGGCGAATGACGTCACTGGCGCTGATGTGGCGTTGTTCGATGGGCTTGAGATTGATTTGAATGCGCCCACTGTTGAGGGTCGTGTTCGAACCGTCGATGCCGATGAAAGAAGAAAGGCTCGACACCGCGGGGTCCTGCAAGATCACGTGCGCCAACGCTTGCTGGCGCTCCGCCATGGCGGCAAAGGAAACACTTTGGGGCGCTTCGGAAACGCCCAGAATGACACCGGTATCCTGAACCGGGAAAAAACCCTTGGGAATAAAGACATAGAGCAGCAGTGTCCCTGCGAGCGTTGCCGCCGCCACCCAGAGAGTGGCCGTCTGATGACCGAACACCCAGTTCAGAGTGCGGCCGTAAAAATCGATTACTGAATTAAAGGCGCGCTCGGAGGATGCATAAAAACGGCCGCGTTCCGCCTCCGGACGATGACTGAGAAGCTTGGCGCACATCATCGGCGTCAACGTTAAAGAAACGATCGCCGAGACCAAAATAGTGACGCTTAAGGTCACCGCGAACTCACGAAACAGCCGGCCGACGATGTCCCCCATGAAGAGCAGCGGAATCAACACCGCAATCAGGGAGACAGTCAAGGACAGAATCGTGAAGCCGATCTGTTGGGAGCCCTTGAGCGCCGCTTCAAGGGGCGAGTCGCCTGCTTCGATGTAGCGCATGATGTTCTCGATCATCACGATTGCGTCATCGACCACAAAGCCGGTCGAAATGGTGAGCGCCATGAGCGAAAGATTGTTCAGGCTGTAGCCGAGCAGATACATTACGGCGAAGGTGCCGACGATGGACAAGGGCACTGCGATGCTCGGTATGACCGTGGCCGAAACAGTGCGGAGAAATAGAAAAATCACCATGACCACGAGAGCTACCGTGAGCATCAGCTCAAATTGCACATCGCTGACGGAGGAGCGAATGGTTTCGGTGCGGTCCGTGAGAATCGAGAGCTGCACGGCCGAAGGCAGCGAGCTCCTCAGCTGAGGCAGGAGGTTTTTTACCCGATCCACCACCGCGATGATGTTAGCGCCGGGCTGGCGCTGAATGTTCACGATCACCGCCGGGATTTCATTCATCCAGGCCGCCTGGCGGGCGTTTTCCACGTCATCGATGACATTGGCGATATCGGAAATACGCACGGGCGCGCCGTTGTGGTAGGCGATGACCAGCGGACGGTATTGATCGCTGGAAAGCAACTGATCGTTTGCCGCGATCGTGAAAGCCTGATGCGGGCCATCAAAATTACCCTTAGCCTGATTGACGTTCGCTTGTGCAATCGCGGTGCGCACTTCCTCGAGCGTAATCCCATAGGATGATAGCGCCGTCGGATTGACCTGAATGCGCACCGCTGGTTTTTGACCGCCGCTGATACTGACCAAACCGACGCCAGAGAGCTGGGAAATTTTTTGCGCCAGCCGGGTATCCGCCAGATCTTCAACTTTGGAGAGGGGTAGGGTCTTTGACGTAAGCGCCAAAGTTAGAATCGGTGCATCCGCGGGATTGACTTTGCTGTAGATCGGCGGATTGGGCAAATCCGTCGGGAGAAAGGATGACGCCGCGTTGATCGATGCCTGAATTTCCTGTTCGGCGACATCGATGTCGAGGTCGAGTGAGAACTGTAAGGTGATGACCGAGCTACCGTCGGAGCTGGTGGAGGTCATTTGATTCAACCCCGGCACTTCGCCGAACTGGCGCTCGAGCGGCGCGGTGATCGAAGACGCCATGACATCGGGACTCGCTCCCGGATAAAACGTGATCACCTGGATGGTTGGATAATCGACCTGCGGTAGAGCCGATACCGGCAACTGCTTATAGGCGACTGCGCCGACGAGCAGAAGTCCGACCATGAGCAGTGATGTTGCGATCGGCCGAAGGATGAATGGTCGTGACGGATTCAACGCCCTAGCTCCGCGTCTCTGTTGGGTTATTTGTGCGAGCTGTCACTTTGGCGCCAGGCTGGAGCTTATCGACACCGTCCGTGACGACGACTTCGGTCGGCTTTAGGCCTTTGGCGATGGCTGTTTCGTCTCCCTCGCTCAGGCGGATTTCGACGTTCCTTACTTCCACCGTCTGGTCCGGTTTGACCACATAAACGAAGGCGGATTGCGGACTGTGCTGGATCGCTGCGCTGGGAACCAATGTGACGTTATCCAGCGTATCGACGAGCAGGCGAGCATTGACGAATTGGTTTGGAAAAAGCTCGTTCTCCGAGTTGGCGAATACTGCCTTCAACTTGATGGTTCCGGTATTGGGATCAATTTGGTTGTCGATGCTCGCCAACGCACCGGTGGCCAAACGTCTCTTTTGTTCCCGGTCGTAAGCTTCTACGGGCAGCTTCTGGCCCGCTTTTACGTTCTTCAGAATTTCTGGAAGATTGTCTTCGGGTACCGCGAAAACAACCGTGATCGGCTGCAACTGGGTAATGACCACCAGCCCGTTCGCGTCGGCAGCATGCACCATATTCCCGACATCGACCAAGCGCAGTCCGACGCGTCCGCGGATCGGCGCGGTGATGCGGCAATAACTGAGCTGCAGCTTGGCATTATCGACCTGTCCTTGATCGGCTTTCACTACGCCTTCGTACTGACGCACTAATGACTGTTGCGTGTCGAGTTGTTGCTTGGGAACGGAATCTTGGGAAAACAGTACGCGATACCGTTCCAAATCCACTTTGGCATTGACCAATAGAGCCTGATCGCGCGCCATCTGGCCTTCGGCTTGAGCGACCTGAACTTGAAATGGCCGTGGATCGATTTCCGCGAGCAGCTCACCGCTAGAGACGGTTTGACCTTCCTTAAAGAGTACGTTGACAAGCTGCCCATCGACGCGGCTCTTTACCGTAATTGTGTTGTAGGGCACGACCGAACCAAGGCCGTTTAGGTAAACTTTCATGTCGCCGGTTTTTGCCACAGCCGTCACCACTGGGATTTCTTGCGGGCGGGTTGCGGAGCGACGGCTGGTTGATCCAGATTGGGCATCTCCCGGGCGTGCGCGCCGCAAATAGATCGCCGCGACCACTAAGATCAAGGCCAGCAGGCCGATCAACCAACGTTTGTGTTGCCGCGTAAAGATTCTCATGATGCTCTCACAGCTGCTGGTTGGTCTGCCCTAACGACGATCGTCTTTCAGTTGCTCGGTCTTACGGCCATCGTGTCGGCTGCTATTCTTGACAGACTGATCCGTTCGAGCCCCAGCTGGTCGGCCGTTCGGAAGGTCTGCTTGCGCTTTTTTGCGCCTCGCCACGGCTAATTTTTCGGATCCTTCTATCTGGCGCGATTTACCATTGCGACCCGGTTTCCATTGAGCAAACTCCTTGATGGCGCTCAGAGAAAAATCGCTGATGTGAGTCACCAGTTTCTCAATCTCGTCCGGAGTGTATTTCTGTTCAGGATAGAGTCGCCGGATTACGGTCCGGGCGTGATAGTAGTAGACGCATTGGCTGATAATACTCAGCGTGCACAGGCGCACGGACTCGTTGCTCGCTGCTGAACCGAGCAATTCCCGAACAATGGAGGCCAACCCTTTATGGAGGGGCCGGGCCGCTTCCTTCACCAGTGTATTGAAGGCACGAGTTGGTTCGACGATTTCCCGCGCCATGATTTTTGTGTGCCAACCCGGGCGGCCCTCGTCAAAAACGCGATGTATCAACGATCGGACGTAGGCGCAAAGTCTTTGCTCGGCTCCGGCTTGCGCAGCCAGACCGAGATTCGAAGGGTATTTTTCCGCTTGAGCACTGGGTACGGACCGGAGAACCGCCATGTATAGGCCTTCTTTGTCTCCGAAGTGATAATTGATAGCGGCTAGGTTGGCTCCAGCCTTTTGAGAGATCTGCCGAACGGTAGCCGCTCGATAGCCGTATTCCGCAAAGATCTCACCGGCGGCTTCCAACAGCCGTTTTTTTGTCTCTATGCTTCTTATGTTGGAAATGTAGGCGGGTTCGGCTCGTGCCACTTTAAACATACAATTCAATCAGCTGTATTAAACAAATGTATGACAACCATAACGCCTAATTTCGACGCGATCAATCGCTCGCGGTCAGCTATTTTTTGGTTGACACCATAATCCAACCCGAATCGAGCGTGTTGCTCTAAGCCTAAGTGATAGCTCATGGTGAACAGGCTCATTGAGTTTGCCGGTGATCGCGGCCTTA
>Ga0070664_100002146_pt1 | contig 15805 bp, 13 predicted proteins | sample KBSC73metaG_FD_65863 | JGI IMG/M metagenome (GOLD analysis project Ga0070664, IMG submission 65863) | Corn rhizosphere microbial communities from Kellogg Biological Station, Michigan, USA - KBS C7-3 metaG | ecosystem: Host-associated > Plants > Roots > Rhizosphere > Soil ... | reverse complement strand
GATCACGGCACCGCAGTCGCTTCTAAGCTGCCGCTAGACGGAATCCTGATGGCCGGAAAAACCGGAACGGCGCAGGTATTTCGGCTCGGCGAACGCGGCCACCAAGGGAACTGGGCGCTGCGCGACCACGCGTTGTTCATCGCCTTCGCACCGGCGGACCAGCCGCGCTACGCGATCGGCTGCATCATCGAGCATGGCGGCTTCGGGGCTTCGGCCGCAGCGCCGATCGTTCGGGATTCGATGATCTACCTGTTCGACAAGCAGAAGGCCCTTGCGGCGCTTGCTCCGCTCGAAGAGCAGTGGGGCGGCACGCTGGCCGAGCGCAACGCTCGCCAACTTCAGGCCTTCAAGTCCGTCCCGCGCACCACCGCATGATCACCTCCGCAATCATCCCGCGGCCGCTCGCGCGCCTCCCGTGGCGCCTGATCTTCCTGGTCTCGGGGATCGCATTGTTCGGTTTGATCGTCCTTTATTCGGCGGCCGGCGGCTCGGTGCGTCCATGGGCGCTTAAGCAGGGGATCGTCTTCTTCGGTTTCCTGACTATCGCTGTCGGAATGTCGTGGATGAAGGAATCGACGATCAAGTCGATTACCTTCCCGGTCTATGCGGTCACGCTCGTCATGCTCATCGGGGTCGAGCTGCTGGGCTTCGTCGGCAAGGGCGCGCAACGCTGGCTCGACCTTGGTCCGATCCGCCTCCAGCCATCCGAATTCATGAAGCCGGCCATCGTGCTCGCGCTCGCCCGCTTCTACGAGCTCGTGCCGGCGGGAGAGACCCGCAAATGGCGCGCAATCTGGCCCGCGCTCGCTTTGCTCGGAGTCCCGGCCGCCCTGATCCTCGTCCAGCCCGATCTCGGGACGTGCATCATGGTGGTGCTGTGCGGCGTCACCGTGATGTTTCTCGCGGGACTGCCATGGTGGCTCTTTGCCGCTCCGGTCGGGCTGGTCGCCGTGGCCGCGCCGATCGCCTACGGGATGATGCACGGCTATCAGCGCAAGCGCATCGACGTCTTCCTCGACCCGGAGAGCGATCCGCTGGGCGCGGGCTATCACATCGCCCAATCGAAGATCGCGATCGGCTCGGGCGGGATCTGGGGCAAGGGCTTTCTCCACGGCAGCCAGAGCCACCTGCAATATCTGCCGGAAGGCCATACCGACTTTGTCTTCGCGACCATGGCCGAGGAATGGGGCCTGGTCGGCGGAGTCCTCCTGATCTGCGCATTCGCCGCGGTGATCCGCTGGGGGATGCGGGTCAGCCAGAGCGCGCGCACGCGCTTCGCGCAACTCGCCGCGGCCGGGCTGTCGGCGACCATCTTCTTCTACGTGTCGATCAACCTGATGATGGTGATGGGGCTTGCGCCGGTCGTCGGAGTGCCGCTGCCGCTGGTCAGCTTCGGCGGCTCGGCGGTGATGACGGTGATGCTGTGCCTCGGTCTGCTGATGGCGCTCGAGCGGCAGCAGCGGACCGTGTCGCGGGTCATCTGACCTCCACCCCGCCCTCCCCCCATGCGGGGGAGGATTCAGGTGGGGGACCGGTTGCGCACCCAGTTGCAGCATGCTACCGGCGCCGCCGCTCAAGGCGAGAATGTGCCGCCAGAGCTTCCGCCTCACGGCATCCCGAGTTTTCTTGGGGACGCATAGCTCAGTTGGTAGAGCAGCTGACTCTTAATCAGCGGGTCCTAGGTTCGAGCCCTAGTGCGTCCACCATTTTTTATTAGGTCGGGCCGGCAGACGGCTTGCCGACAATCCGCGCTGCTTCATCCCGCAACGTACGCAGCAAACGTCGAGCCAGTCCCCTTCAGTCCGCCGATCCCAACGCCGTTTCGCCATCCCCCGTGTCTCCCACAACCTTATCGAATGATCCTCTGGGAACACAGCCGCCAGGGCATCGTTGTCAGGACGAAATTAAGCGAGAGGGAGAAGGCAGATGAGACGGCTTGCGCTTATTGTCGTGGCTACGGTCGCTGTTTCGGCATGTGCAACCACGCCCAAGACCCAAACCTGTCCCGACGGATCGGTGATCGACATGGCCTTGCCTTGTCCGCCTCCGCCTCCGCCGCCGCCGCCGCCCCCGCCGCCGATGGTGAACTGCCCGGATGGGTCGACAGTCCCGGCTGGCGCGACCTGTCCTGTTCCGCCGCCGCCACCGCCGCCGCCACCCGTGCGCCGTTCCGGCGAACGCGGCTAACCTTCAAGGCCGGCGCAGAAGCGCCGGCCTCCCCCACGGCCGCGTCTCACCGGTCTCCGGCTCGCGCCGCACTGGTAGCCATGCTGGCGCCGGCTCCGTAAGCCTTGCTTAATGCAGTTGTGCGAAAAGTTTCGCTTCCGGATCGACCGAAGATGAGGCCTAGTGGGTACCGAGTCGCACGCGGTCCGGGTCAAAGTGAGCGTTTGAGCGTTGTGCTCCACAAAATGGAGACATGAAGTGACGAACACTCAAGCCGGTCCGAGCCTTCGCGCACTTGTCGCGGCGGCGATCGGGCGTCTGTTCCTCCAGCTCGAGGTGGGTGGCCCTCTCGACTACAGCGTGTCGGGCGAACGCGCCGAGGAGCGCTATGGCCTGACGCTGGCCTGGTCCAACGTGATTTCGGTCGAGCCGCCCGAAGTCCACAGCCGCCTCACCTGGGAGGTGACGCACCCCGCCTGGGCCCTGAGCTTCATCGAGCGGCGCCGTCTCGAGGGCACGGCATTCGTGAGGTCGGCGCCCTACCAAGTGTCACTGACCGGCGACCTCGTCGAAGCCGCGCGATTCTTGGCCATTCCGCGCCTGCTGTTCATCGAAGCGCTGCGCTCCGACGGCTGGAGCCCGGCGAGCATCGTTGTCGAGCAGCTCCGCTGGTTCGACATCCCGGTGCCCGGAGAACCGACCACCCTGCGGCTGGTGATGCAGTCGCTTTAGGCGGCACATCAGAAGGCGAGGTCGCGGCCATTCCTCCCGTCCGCATAGCACTGCCCGTACAAGTTGAATAAATCAGATGCGATCGCGATGGACCCGACAACCGCTCCGACCCCGGTGGCAGCGGTGAGCGCGGTTGCTCCGGTGGTGAGCGCAAGCTGACCGAGCGCAAGTCGGCATTTGTTGAATTCGCCCATCCCGGCAGCCATCACGACTTTCTCCGCGACGGTTATCGAAATAACCGCAGCAGCTTTTGTCGGACTGGTCATTGAACCGAGTTTGGTTAAAGAGATAGTTTTCAGGACTTGTCCGGCCACCTGATTGCCAGCCGCCACGGCTTGGCCACCTCCCGCCTTCTCCGCCACCTTCGAAACGGTCATGCCCTTCTTGGCCAAGCCAAGCGCGAGCTTCCCTCCGGACAGTTCGCCATCTTTCGCGAGTTCGATGGTCGCGTTCAACGCCTTGGCCAACGCCACAGCCAAACCAATGTCCTTCGCCCAATGTTTGGTGCTTTCGTTCGAATTGAGCAGGTGGACAACATCTCCGCGCGTGACGTGGCTTCCATCCCGGCCAGATCTTGCAGGCTGCTCAATCGGCGCTTCGGACAAGGCGCACATGTTCTGCGAATGATACTGGAACGAAGTCGCCATTCAGTAGCCTCCTACCGGCGGACAAAGATTTGCATCGCTGACTGCTCCGCTTACTCCGCAGCTACAGGATCCGTCTCGGATTGACCGACCGGCTGGGGTTTCGCCTCGGCCTTGGCCTCGCCGGGCATTGCCTCCACCGGCTTCCCTTTGGCTTCGAAGCTGTAAGTGAAGCCGCCCTCGCCCACCCCGACGTTAATCCGGCTGATTTCCTCGCCGCTCATCTGTCGCTCGAGCAGCGCGATCGACATTTCGGGGAGCATGGTGTTGGTCAGGATCGCGTCGATCATGCGTCCGCCCGAGGCGACCTCCTTGCACCGTGAGACGATCAGATCGACCACTTCGGGCGAGTGGGCGAACTCGATGCCATGGTTCTCGGCGATCCGGCGGCGGATGCGGTCGAGCTGGATGCGCACGATTCCGGCCAGCATCTGCGGGCTGAGTGGATAATAAGGAATAACCTGCAGCCGCCCGAGCAACGCCGGCGGGAAGACCTTCAGCAGCTCGGGTCGGAGCGCGGTGGCGAGGCCCTCGGGGTCAGGCTTGGTCTCCTCGTCCTCGGTCAGGCTCATGATCAGGTCGGTGCCGACGTTGGAGGTCAGCAGGATGATGGTGTTCTTGAAATTGATATGACGACCTTCGCTGTCGTTCATGAAGCCCTTGTCGAACACTTGGAAGAACATCTCGTGGACGTCCGGGTGGGCCTTTTCGACCTCGTCAAGCAGCACGACCGAATAGGGCCGCCTGCGAACCGCCTCGGTCAACACGCCGCCCTGGCCGTAACCGACATAGCCCGCGGGCGCGCCCTTCAGAGTCGAGACGGTATGCGCCTCCTGGAACTCGCTCATGTTGATGGTGATGAGCGATTCATCCCCCGAGAAGAGCAGGTCCGAGAGCACCAGCGCGGTCTCGGTCTTGCCCACTCCCGACGGCCCGCACAGCATGAACACCCCGACCGGCTTGCCAGGGTTGTCGAGCTTCGCCCGGCTGGTCTGGATGCGCTTGGCGACGATGTCCATCGCGTGATCCTGGCCGATCACCCGCTGCTTGAGCTTGTCGGCGATGGTGAGGACGCTCTTGATCTCGTCCTTGACCATTCGGCCGATGGGGATTCCGGTCCAGTCGCCCACGACGCACGCGACGGCGTCCTCGTCGACGACACCGAACACCATCGGCGTATCGGCCTGGACGGCCGCCATTTCAGCAAGCGCGGCGTCGAGGCGAGCCTTGAGCGCCGCCGCATCCTTCGGCTCGCCTTCGCTGCCCGTGTCCGCCTCCCGTAGCGCGCGCCTGGCATTGGTCAGCTTCTCCAGCGCCTCTTTCTCGCGGCTCCACTTGGCTTCGATCGCCTCGCGTTCGGTCGACGCAACCGCGAGCTCCGCATCGATCTTCTGCAACCGGTCGTCGCGCCGATACTGCTCGCGCTGCTCGCGCTCGACGACTTCACGCTCGATCTCGAGCAGCTCGACCCGGCGGCGGCGGTCCTCGACCTGCGCTGGCGCGGAATGCTGCGACACTGCGACCCGCGCGCAGGCGGTATCGAGCAGGCTCACGGCCTTGTCGGGGAGCTGGCGGGCCGGGACGTAGCGCTGCGACAAAGTCACTGCCGCAGCCACCGCCTCGTCGAGGACGACGACGTGGTGGTGCTCCTCCATGATCGGCGCGACCGACCGGATCATGTCAATCGCAGTGTCCGTCGCGGGCTCATCGACGTCGACAGTCTGGAACCGGCGCGTCAACGCCGGGTCCTTCTCGAAGTATTGCCGGTATTCGGAATGCGTGGTGGCCGCGATCGTCCGCAGGCGCCCGCGCGCAAGCGCCGGCTTGAGGAGGTTGGCAGCGTCTCCGGTGCCGGCCTGCCCGCCGGCGCCGATCAAAGTATGGGCCTCGTCAATGAACAGGATGACGGGCTTGGGGCTCGACTCGACTTCATCGATCACGCCGCGCAGCCGCTTCTCGAACTCGCCTTTGACGCTGGCACCAGCCTGCATCAGGCCGATGTCCAGCGCGCGCAGGGTGACGTCCTTGAACGCCGGCGGAACATCGCCGTCGACGATGCGCTTGGCGAAACCCTCGACGATCGCGGTTTTGCCGACCCCGGCTTCGCCGACCAGGATCGGGTTGTTCTGACGGCGGCGAAGAAGGATGTCGATTAGCTGGCGGATTTCATCGTCGCGGCCCACCACCCGATCGATCTCACCGCTTCGCGCCCTGGCCGTGAGGTCAACCGAATAGCTTTCGAGCGCCTTGGCGGCGGCGCCGGGCGCCGATCCGCCCCCAGTCATTTCGGCCTCGGGAGCCGCCTCGGCGTCGGCTTGCGTGGTCTCGGTCGAGGACCCTACCACCGTCTCGAAATCGGTCGAAAGCTTATCGGCCTGGATCTTGCGGAATTCCGGACTGATGTTGCCGAGCGCGTTGCGGAGGGTTGGCGTTTTCAGCATGCCGTATATCAGATGACCCGTGCGCACGCGCGAAACCGCAAATTGCAGCGACGCGTAGAGCCATCCCTTTTCGATCGCCTCCTCGATCTGCGGCGAGAAGTCGGAGATCGCCGTCGCCCCGCGCGGCAGCGAGTCGAGCATGGCGACAACGTCGCGGGCGAGCTTCGTATCATCCACTCCAAACGCCGTGCGGATCGCCGCCAGGTCGTTGCGCGGATCCTGCAGCAGGATGTGAATCCAGTGGACGAGCTCGACATAGGGATTGCCGCGCATCTTGCAAAAGCCGGTCGCGGTTTCGATCGCTTTGAGCGCGGTTGGATTGAGGCGCCCGAACAGGGCTGAACGGCTAATCTCGGTCATTGGACGACCCTTTCTTTCACGAGCCTTCTTGTCTTCCCCGAAAGGTGCGCATCCCGGCGCAACCCCGCTTTACCGGTCGGCTGCAGCCACGAGGTCCATCCGAGGCGGGAGCGTCCATCGAGCGCCGCACGCGGAACGATCTGATCGTCGATCTCGGGGACCAGGTCCCATTCGAGGTGGGAGGGGGCGAATGCGTCGAGGGCTTCGGCAGCAATCGCGAAGCGGGACCCGGAGGGAAGCAGGGTTTCGAACTCGGCGAGATTCCTGGTCCGGATGGCGACGCGAAACGCGTCCGAGGCGAGGCGCAGCTGCTCCCCGACGGCGAGGTCCTGGCCGAGCGTGACGAACTGCCGTCCAAGCCGGTTCTGGTCCTGCAGCTCGATGCGGCGCCAGCGCGGCTGGTACTCGAGAATTCGGACGTCCATCCCAAGCAAATGGGTCAGCGCATCCTCGATCGCGATCGCGCTGCGCGGACCGGCGTAAAGCCCCGCATAATGAATGCGCGCGCGCGCCGGGAACGAGGCGGTGTCGGCAACGCCTTCGGTAGCGCCGGACAGGGCCGCCAGGAAAAATGCGAAAAGGTCGCTTTCCTCGCGGTCCGCGTGCGCCGCGGGCTGCGAGTCCGCCCAGCTGCGATAGTAGAGCTGAAGCATGCGGCCCGCGAGCAGATCGAGGAAATCCCCGAACGGCTGCGATTTCGCGTAGCGCCGCTCATAAGCGGCATATTCGGTGAGGTGGGTAGGCAGCGGACCCATCGGCCCGGTAAGGCCGAACCAGTAGCCGCTGATCCTGGCGCGCCCGCCGTCGATGGTGATGTCCTCGATCGAGCGCGGAGCGAATTGCAGGCTGGGGATGTGAAGCAGGTCGACGACATTCTGGTCCGGCCGCTTGGACTGGCCGACGCGAGGCAAAGGCGCGGCGCGCGCTTCCGCGCCCCGGACGAGCGGGAACAAGCCGCTCTCGCGGACGCTTTCCTTCGCCCCAGCGAGGAAGTTCAGATGCTGTGGCGGCGCCCGATCCTCGGCGGCCATCGCGCAAACTCCCCTTCCTGAGCGCTGGAGAAAATGCATTCGGTAAACGAGTTGATGCTGGCGAAATCCGCCAGGAACCGTTCAAGCACGGCCGAAAACAGGAACAGCCGCGACTGATCGAAAGCCGCGTCGTCGAGCCGGATGCGAATCCGATGGCCGCGTGCAACCGCCATCCGTCCCATCCCCGGTACGCGCCGCGCGACCAGCTCCGAGCGGATGCCGAGCACGCCGTCGATGTGCCTGCGCAGCATCGGATCGTCCTGCCGGCCGTAAAGTGCGAGATGGTCGCGCAGCACCGACGGGTCGTCATGCTCCTCGGGCGCGAGCGTCGCGTAGTTGGGCGTCAAATGCGCGATCAGCCGCCAGGCCGCGTCGCCGATCCCAAGCGGCGGACGCGGGCGAGTCGGCGCGCGAAGGACGGTGATCGCCCGCGCCGGGACGCCCTGTACAACGAAATGACGGTCGCCCTTGAAGGTCAGAAGCTCGGGCAGCTCGCGATTGGACACGAGCGCCCGGACCGCCAGCTCGCTTACATCGTCGAGCCGGGTCGGATCGCCCGGAGAGGTCAGGCTGATCCAGGTCTCGGTGCCCGTATAGTCGGTCCGGCGGCGCTGCCGTTGCTCGCGCGTCGACAGGCGGCGCCAGCGCAGCTGGGTCGTGTAGAACAAAGCGTCGGTCCAGTTGTAGAGCAAGGCACCGAAAGCGTAGAGCGGCGCCACGGTCACCGATTGGACATTGTCTCCGGCATAGGCCTGGACGTCGAGTATCCGGAAGACTTCGAAATCGAGTGGCCGGGTGCGGTCGGGAATCACGTGATATTCGTGGATGTGCGGATCGACCTGCACGCGTCCGAGCTGCTTCTCGAACAGGTTGATCGCCGGGCTTGCGAACAGGCGCAGGCTTGCCGGACTGACGGCATTGCCGAGCACTGGCGACGACCGCGAAAAGAGGAGCACGACGTCGCACTGGTCGGTGGAGGCGGCGAACGCTTCGGCGAGACCCTTGAGCGCGACGAAGAGGAAGCGCTCGGGACAGGCGAAATATTCGGTCAGCAGCCGATATCCGCGGAACGACCGCAGCTCGGGCGGAAGCAGGGCTTCATCGTCTCCGAAGCCAAGCTGCTCGGGGCCCGGGAGGCGCTTCCACGCCGAGGCATCGGCGCTGTCGGGCCGCCGCGCGACCACCGCCAGGGTTTCGCCGACGAACTGGCGATAGAGCTCGCCCGGAACGCTCTCCGAACCGGCCAGATAGATCGGCAGGGTATCGACGGCGAGTTGCGCCAGCGACACTCCTCCGGCGGCCTCGAAGCGCAGGCGCAATCCCGCCTCTGCCTTGCAGCCGGCGGCGGCCGCGTAGGGCGCGACGGCGGCTCTGCTCGACAGATATTCCGCCTGGCTGATGCGCAGCGGCCAGAGCTTCACCTCATGCGCCGTGCGGAAAATGACCGGCGTGCCCTCCGTCTCGCTGCCGCCGCTCTGAAGCTCGGTCCCGCGCGGAACCGGATGGCCCTGGATCAAAGCCTGGTCGCCTTCCTTGGGCTCGAAGGCCGCGATGCAGATCGACGGGGTGGGCGCGAGATAATGAGGCTGCACGGCGTGCAGCAGGTGCTGGGTGAATTCCGGATATTGATCGCGGATCTTCAACTGGACTCTGGCGCCGAGGAACGCGACGCCCTCGAGCAGGCGTTCGACGTAAGGATCGGGATCGGTCGGGGTCTTGAGGCCAAGCCTCGCCGCGACCGTCTCATGCTCCTCGCCGAACTCGCGCGCGCCTTCGCGCAGATAGGCCAGCTCCTCGTTGTACAGGCGAAGCAAGCGCGGATCCATCGGCCTACTCCGCCACCTCGACCGCGGCGGTATCGGCTTCGAGGTCGGTGCGGTACTGGACCGCGATCGGCCGAACCTCGGACTTGATGACCGCCTGGATAAGGAAGGTAATGCTGTTGGGGCGGTCCTTGGAGCTGACCGGCTCGACTACCAGGCTGTCGGGATCCAACCGCGTCTCGAAATCGCGAATGGCGTTTCGAATTTCCCGGGCGCGGTCGAGGATGGTACGGCCATGAAGCGTCTTGCCGGCGAGGTCCGGAACTCCATAGTTGAGGACCGAGGACTCGACCTCAGGATAGGCTTCGAGGCTGCCCAGCGCGCCAAAATTCGTGGTGTTCAAAAGCCAGGCGAGATCGCGCCTGATCGTCGCCCGCAAGGCGGTTTCGCCAAACCGGTCGAGGCGAGGCACGGTGTAATAGCGCATCGCCTCGCGCATGATCTCGGGCGGTTCTTCGGCCGTCCGGAGGCCGCTGATGTTCACGTCCGCCACAAGCTTGTCGAAAAGCGAAGGTGTGAGGCGCGCGCCTTCGGCCATCACGCTCGATCGAATACGAGCGATCTGACGCCGAGCAGCCCAACCTCTTCACCCGTCGAAAGCGCCAGCAGATGTTGACCGCAGGCTGTCTCGCCGACCGGTCCGGATTGCCAACCAGTGGCTCTGGCCATCCGCTGCGGAAGGTCGTTGCTGCGTTCGCTTCCCGGGTAGCGCGAAGGCAGGAGCGCGGCGACGGACTGGCCTTCCCGAAACGCAATCTGGACCGGAAGCCAGACGGTGTCGCGCAGGTCCTTCGGGCCCTCGCTCTCGAGTTTCTCGATCTCACTGAACGCGACAAGGCCGTAGCGACCGTGAATGATCGCCTCGATCGTCGGGCCGAACCGCGCGTCGACGTCGGCAATCCACTCGAAGCGAACGCCATCGAGCTGGCCCGGCGTATCCGGTGCCTCATCCAGGGCCGAGTCGCGCGCCGCGTCGCCTTCGGTAACCCGACCGGCGGCATAATGCTCAATCGCGTTGGCGAGCGGTTCGGCCCAGGCGCCGCGGATGATCGGCATCCGCTCGCGCCCAGCAAAAATCTCGGCGCGCTGCAGCTCGGCCTTCATGGCCTGGCTGTAAACGGTCGCCAGCATCTGCGCCTCTGGCGACAGGCGCGCTAACGCCTCGAGATGCGTCTGCGCTTTGTCCCATTCGCCCGCCACGGCGAGAAGCTGGAACAGGAACATCCTGGCCTGCGGGTCGGCGGGGTTGGTGCGGACGTTCTCGACGAGCGCGGCCCGCGCGCCGTCGAGATCGCCTTCCCGAAGTCGCTGATCGGCGTCGAGCACGACAACCCTGCCCCCGACCGCGCGGTGCTAGACTTTTTCGCCCGCGCGAACGTCGAAGCCGGCCGTCACCGTCTTGCCGGCGCCGCCCTTGGCATCCTGTTCGACGTAGGTGAAATTGATCACTGCGCAGTTGAGCGTGATCGATTCCATGACCGTGTCGCCGCTCGAGCTGCCGCTGTTCTGGACGCTGGAAACCATCAGGTCCTTGAGCTCGACCTTGTAATATTCGAGCGGCTTGTCGCCCGCCTTGCGAACGAACACCGTCGCCTTCGGAAAGTGCGTTCCCGCCGCGCAGGCCTGGAACAGCTTGGGCGAGGATTTATCGACTTCCTTGACGATGCTGATGTCCTGGAATTCGGCTTTGCCGGCGCCGCCGCCTGGTCCGCCGCGAGCGAAGGAGCCGTGCTGCACCGCCCCGAAGCTGAACGACACGATGTCGATCTGACCTTCGTGCCCCTTCTTCATCGACTCGCCGGGGACTTCTTTGACTTCGAGGAACATGTCGACAGCCATTGCCTGCTCTCCTGTCTTTCAGCTTTGATGATTCAGCTTGTTGGGGACCTCCCGACTTACGCGGTCTTCTTGGGAAGCCGCGAAACCATGCTGAGGGCGATATCCATCCCTTCCAGCTGATAGTGCGGCACGAACATGAACTTGCCCTGGTAGTATCCCGGATTTTCGGGGTCGGGGACGATCTCGATCTTCGCGTCCTTGAGCGGCAGCTTGGCCTTGGTCGCCTCGCTCGAAAGCTCCGGCGAGCCGTCAACATATTGCATGATCCAGTCGGACAAGTCGCGCTCCAGCTGGCGCTCCTCGCGGGTGCCGCCGATCCAGTCGCGAACCATACACTTCAGGTAGTGCGCAAACCGGCAGCTCGCGAAAATATATGGCAGCCGGGCGGACAGGTTGGCATTCGCCGTCGCGTCCTTGCTTTCGTAGACTTTTGGCTTGTGGACCGTCTGAGCGCCGATGAAGGTCGCCTGGTCGGTGTTCTTGCGATGGATCAATGCCATCAAGCCGGCAGCCGATAGCTCGGCCTCGCGGCGATCCGAAATGGCGATCTCAGTCGGGCACTTCATGTCGACGCCGCCGTCGTCGGTCGGGAAGGTCGCGGTCGGCAGATCCTCGACGGTACCACCGGATTCGACGCCGCGGATGCGCGTGCACCAGCCGTAGCTCGCAAATGCATCGGTGATCCGGACGCCCATTCCGTAGGCGGCGTTCAACCACAGATGACTGTCGTGCTTGCCGCCGATGTCTTCTTCGAAATCGAAGTCGTCGACCGGCTCCGTCTTCGCGCCATAGATCGGGCGTCCGAGGAACCGCGGCATGGTCAGCGCCATGTAGCGGCTGTCCTCAGACGCACGGAACGAGCGCCACGCCGCATAGTCGGTCGCTTCGAACAGCTTGGCGAGGTCGCGCGGGTTCGAAAGCTCCTGCCAGCTCTCCATCCCGAACAGAGGAGGAGCTGCGCCGGCGATGAACGGCACATGCGCGGCGGCGCCGATCTTGGCCAGACCCTTCATCACCTCGATGTCGGGCGCCTGATGGCTGAACGAATAATCGCAGATGAAGGCGCCGTACGGCTGGCCGCCAAGCTGACCGAATTCGGCCTCGTAGATCTTCTTGAACAGCGGGCTCTGATCCCACGCAGCGTCGCGATACTGGCGGAAGGTCTTGCGGCACTCCTCCTTCGAGATGTTCATCACGCGGATCTTTAGATCCTTGCCCGTGGAGGTGTTCATCACGAGGTAGTGGAGGCCGCGCCACGCCGACTCGAGCCGCTGGAAGGATTCGTGGTGAAGGATGTGGTTGATCTGTTCCGACAGCTTGCGGTCGAGCGCCGCGCGCATTGCATCGACTGTTGAGAAAACATCTTCGCCGATGACCGACGCGTCGGCGAGCGCCTGCTGGGCGAGCGTCTGGACGGCTTCTTCAATGCGGCCCTTGCGCGCATCGTCGCCCGGCTTGAATTCTTTTTGAAGCAGCGAAGTGAATTCGTCGAGCTCGACGGCCTGCTCTTCAGGCCGGGTGGTCGTTTGCTGATTTACAGTGGCCATCTCTAACCCTCCAAGCGCGCTCGCGCTGTATGCTACTCCTGCACGCCTCCCGGCGCCGGTTCTTGCGGCTGCGCGGGCGCGTCGCCCTCGCCACCTGGCTCGCTGTTGCTCGCCTCGGCCGGCTTGGCGGCGGAAAGCGCCTGCATCAAAGCCGGATCCTTGAGGACGCGGTCGAGGAGCTCCTGAGCTCCGTCCTTGCCGTCCATGTAGAGCATCAGATCGTTGAGCTGTTGCCGGGCCTCCAGCAGCTTGGAAAGCGCTGGAATGGCCTTGGCCACCTTGCCGGGCGAGAAGTCATCGATGCTCTTGAAGGTCAGATCGACCGAGAGCTTGCCGTCGCCGGTGAGGGTGTTGTCGACGTTGAACGCCGCCCGCGGCGCGACCGCCTCCATACGCTGGTCGAAATTGTCCATGTCGAACTCGACGAAGTCACGCTTGTCGAGCGGCTTCCGTTCGACATGACTTTGACCCGACAAGTCGCTCATCACGCCCATCACGAACGGCAGTTCGACTTTCTGCCGGGAGCCGTAGGTTTCGACTTCATATTCGATGTGGACGCGAGGTGCGCGGTTCTCGCGGATGAACCTTTGACCGCTCTTAGCTGCCATGGGCTGCCCCCCCCTATGTGCCGCAGCTCTGCGCCTTTGCCAGAGCCGGTACCGGATTCTGTAAACTACTCTACAACCTGATTAATTCAACGCTTATTATTTGCTATTCAGACTCGCTGTGGCTGAGCACGCGCTTGGCTTCGCCCGCCGCGCCCGGATTGATGTCATTGAGAATCGACAGAAAATCCATGTCCACCCAGCCCTTCGCCCGGGTCAGGACGATCGGGATTGGACTGCCCGGCTCGTGGCGCGAATAATAATTGATGATCGACTCCATCGCACGAATGACATCGGCTCTCGAATCGATCGCCAGAGAAGCGACCGGCGCTCCATTGTATCCGGCCGTTTCGGATTGACTGGACTGCTCTTCGGGCGTGCTCGAAGATTGACCAATTCCAGTCAGCGTGACCAGCGCGTTCCGGATCGAATCGAGCGCTTCATAAGTGGGCGCAAAATTGGTCCCGGTGTCGCCCTCCGCCTTGGCCGTCACGACCGTGTCGACGCGCCTGATCGAGTCGCGAATTTGCTGCAATAGGTCGGCTGACCGGGTGATCTCGGCGGCATCGGCCTCGGCGATGGCCGCACGGAACATTCCGATATTTTCCGCCGCATCGCCGTCCTTGGCGAACAATTCGATCTGTTCCCCGTTGAATTGTCCAAGTCGTTGATGACTGACCAGTGCGACTCGCCGCAGAGGCTTGAGGAATTCGCCGAACCCCACGAGCGATTCGCACGCCGCCTTGCGTCCCTGAAAGCCGTAGTCCGCAAGGCTCGGATGGATTGAATCCCACCACGTCTCGAGCATCGCGGCGAGATAGGCGCAACCGAGCGCCACTCCCTGGAGATCCTGCCCCCATGCTCCGGCGCGAGCGAGATAGACCGCAAGCCACGCGTCTTTGCTCAACCCGCTGAGTTCAATGATTGATCGAGTTACGGCCGGCCAGTCGGGCGGCGTTCCCTCGCCGTTTTCGGCCAGGCGCGCGGTTTCGAATGCGCCTTCAATTTCCTGCCGGCGAGGATCGTAGGCAAGGTCGGGTCCGGCGGCATCGTCCGCCGAAACAGGCTGCATCAACTGGTCCAGGTCAGCCATGTTCGCTCGCAGTCGTTTCAGCCAGTGACGTGAGTGCGTCTGCTCGGCGGCCAGAAGTTGTCAGAGTAATTTGGCCTCCACGCGCCGATTTGCGGGCGAGCTTGCACGACGCCCCGGAATCGGCCGGTCGGGCCCATAGCCGCGGACGTCCAGCCGATCGCTTTTGACGCCGAGCGTGCTCAAATAATCCGCAACCGCGGCGGCGCGACGACGGGACAGATCGAGATTTAGCGCCCGGGTCCCACTCGAGTCGGTGTGGCCCTCGATCAGGAAGCGCTTGTCCGCCAGCTCGGGCCGGAGGAGCGCGCTGGCAAAGACCTTGGCCTCCTCGCGCGCCTGGTTGGTGAGTTCGGCCGAGCCGAGCATGAATGACAGCCTGAGGTCCATCCGCCGCTCTTGGACCGCGGCCTTGGCCGCCGGCGCAGGCCGACGGTTCGCCACCCGGGTTGCGGCCGGACGACGTGCGGGCGTCCCCACATTCGCGGGTGACGCGGTCAGTCCCGGAGTCGCGGCCGGCGATTGGCGTGCATCCTGCGCCCCCTTCTTCTCCGGCACACTCAGCCGAAAGCCCCTGCTTTTCGGCCCGGCGATCGAATCGTCGGTGGCCGGTTTTTGCTGAGCGCAGTCGCCAGCAAAGGCGCACACATAATCGTCGACGGTCCGGGTCGGCGCCTGCTGGGCGATTGCCGGGGCTTCGACCAAGATGGAAACGCAGCAGACCATTAGCACGCGGCTGATACGCATCGCTGACCCCCAGCTTGCAATTCACGGCTGTTTTCGAGCGAAGCCGCCTTGCAAAAATTTCGCTCAAGACATACCAATTAGATGCAATTTAATCAAGCGGAGCAAGCGGTTCGGCTGGAAGATTTGAACGGCCTGCTCTGGTATTGCTCGACCGAGCAGCGTCCGCGTCCGGCGACGAGCGAGGGGGACGGGCATGGTCGCGAAGTCCGGTAGGCAGACGGAACTCAAGATCGACCTTGGCGGCGAGCAAATCGTCCTCGAGCGAATTGAGGCTGTCGAAGCGCTGAGCACTCCATTCCACATCAGCCTCGACATCATCTCGCCGCTTGGCGAGCTCGAGATCCTGCCGCACCTTGGAAAGCCCGCGATCGTCACGCTGAGCCAGGACGGCGAACTCCAACGCTACTTTCACGGAATCGCCGTCGACGGCGAATATGTCAAAGAGACCTCCAGCGGCTTTCACTACCGCGTGACGCTGCAGCCCTGGACCTATTTCCTGTCGCACAATCGCGATTTCGCGATCTACCAGGACCTTGGCGCGATCGACATCATCAAGCGGGTCCTGGACGAGGCGGGCGTTTCGGACGTCGACTATACGAGGCTCAGCAAGTCGACCGCCAAGCGGGTCTATTGCGTCCAATATAATGAGAGCGATTTCAGCTTCATCTCCCGCCTGATGGAAGAGGAAGGCATTTACTATCACTTCAAGCACAGCAAGGACCGGCACGTTCTGGTCCTTTGCGACGGGCCTTCGTCGCACGCCGAGGGCAAGCCCGCGAC
>Ga0070664_100002144_pt1 | contig 15814 bp, 7 predicted proteins | sample KBSC73metaG_FD_65863 | JGI IMG/M metagenome (GOLD analysis project Ga0070664, IMG submission 65863) | Corn rhizosphere microbial communities from Kellogg Biological Station, Michigan, USA - KBS C7-3 metaG | ecosystem: Host-associated > Plants > Roots > Rhizosphere > Soil ... | reverse complement strand
GCGCCGCTCAGGAAGCGCAGGTCGTGCGCGTGGTAGGCGAGCGTGAGCTGGCCGATGCCGAAGGGGTCGGTGTCGGAGCGCATCTCGGTCACGTCGGGGATGGTGCAGATGTCGTCCACCGGCTCCTGGCTGAGGGTGCCCTGACCGAGGACCGGGTGGTCGGGATCGCCGCCGTCCTCGGGATAGAGCATGGCGTCGGACTTCATGTAGATGGCGCGGTCGGCGTACGCGTCCATCCGCCAGTTGTCGCCGAAGATCGCGGGGAGGATGTTCTCACATCCCGCGGGGGGCGCACCCTGGAGCGTGAACTTCATCGTGTAACCACCGAGCGGCGGCCGCTGGATGAGGCAGGGTGCCGGCGCGGCGCTCCCGCAGGCGGAGGCGAGCGCGAGGGTGGTCACGGCCACGAGGAGTCGAGTCGCGTTCATGGTCAATCCTTCGCGGGTCGGAGTGGCGTCCATCAGAAGGTGAACCTCGCCCCGAAGCGGAAGGTCCGCACGGGCTGGTATTGCCGCGGCCGTCCCCAGTTGGGGTTCAGGTTCGCTCCGATGAGCTGCTGGGTCGGATCCGGCAGGCCCACCAGGCCGGGCGCTCCGTTGGCGTAGAAGGGCCGGGGGAGGCTGCCGTTGCCCGGGGTGCAGGTCGCCGGGTCCGCCGTCTGGCATGGCCCTCCGAACTGCGTCGGAATCGCGCCCTGCTTGGCGTTGATGATCGGCCCCACCGTGTCGAAGGTGTAGTTCTCGTCCACGCGGACGGGCCGCTGGGAGTTGAAGAGGTTGAACCCCTCGAAGCTGATGGTGACGGTGCTGTCCTTGGTGATGCGGTAGTTGATTCCGATCCGCGCATCGAACGAGGTCACCCACGGCATCCGCCCACCCTCGCCGCGGGGCAGGATGTACGCCTCACCCGGTCCGTACAGCACCTGCGCCCCGAGGTAGTTGATCGGCGCGCCGGACGCGGCGTTGAACGAGGCCCCGAGTGTGACGCTCATCACCGGGAGGACCACGAACTCCTTGGCCAGGTAGAGCTTGATGTTGTGGGTGATGTCCGCCGACAGCGGCCCATCGTTGTTCAGCAGGAGTGACTTGAGGTCGAAGGTCGAGTTGAGGTTCGGATCGAGCTGGTTGGTCTCCGGCCGGTAGAGGCCGTCGTAGTTCCCGCGGAGCTGCGTCCAGGTGTAGCTGGCCTGGGCCAGCCAGAGGTCGGAGAAGTTCTTGACGAAGCTCACCGTCACCGCGTGGTAGGTGCGCTTCGCCTTGGGGAAGGTGTCGGCGATGCCTTCTCCGGGATTGCCGATGAAGTAGGTGTTCGCCTCGTCGTTGGACATGTCCTCCACCGTCCGGACCAGGTTCCGGTAGGTGTAGTTCAGGCCCAGGCGGGCGTTGGGCAGCACCTCGTACTCCGCTCCGGCGACGATCTCGTCGTTGGCGGCGGACTTGAGATCGGGATCGACCGGCACCTGATCGGCTCCGGTCACGCGCCAGAACTGGCTCGGGCGGACCTGACTGGTCCGGCGGGTGTGGGCATTGCAGTTCGCGACTCCCGTGGCCAGCGGGTTGCAGTCGAAGTCGTGCCAGGCGAGGAGCCCGGAGGCGATGGAGAGCTCGCGATCCGCGATGTCGAGGGGGATCTGCTCGTAGTACCGGCCGTAGTTCGCGTAGATCTTGGCCCGCCCGGCCTGCGTCGGATCCCAGATCAGGCCGATCCGCGGTGACCACTGATCCTTGAGGGAGATGCGGACCACGCCGTCGTCCCCGGCGAGGGTCAGGGCGTCGTAGCGGAGGCCGACGTTGAGCGTGACCTTGTCCAGGATGCTCCAGCTGTCCTGGATGAAGCCGCCCACGATCGTCGACTTGGACTTGGCGCGGTTGAAGTCGATGAAGACCGGCTGGTCCGGCGCCTGGAGGAAGCCGAAGTTCCGGGCGTCGAACACCGCGAAGGGCTGAGTCCCGCTGGTCGGCCCGGGCACGCTGCTCTCGGGGACCTCGGTGTAGGAGACCAGCCCGGTGTAGCCCTTGGTGTGCTCGTAGTAGCCGATGTTCCCGTCGACGCCGGCCTTGATCACGTGGTGGCCGAGCGCGTTGACCAGGAAGGTGAGCACGCCGCGCGCCTGGAACGAGTCGAGCACCAGCCGCTCGATGAAGCCTGGCCCCCCGGTGATCCACCCCAGCACGCCGCACTTCACGTCCGCGTTCGCGCCGGTACAGGTCTGTCGGACCGTCTCGGGCACCTGGTCGACGTCGGCGATGTTCCGGAAGATCGACGGGTGCAGGATGTAGTTGGGGGTCCCGGCGAGCGTTCCGGCCTGGGTGGTGTTCAGGCCGCTGTCGTCACCCGGCAGGCCCTCGTCGATCTGGTGGTGCCAGCCGACGCGCACGTCGAGGAGCAGCCGCTTCTCGAGGAAGGAGCTGTTGAGCTCGCCCACCACGTTGTACGAGCTGTCGTTGGTCTTGATGTTCCCGGTGGCGTTGAAAGTTCCTCCTCCGTAGACGCCGGCCGCGTTCAGGCCGTTGCGCGCCTGGAGACCCGCCGGGAGGCGGTTGGGGAACGAGGCGCCTCCACCTCCGGTGGTCGGTGTACCGGTGACCGAGACGCTGAGCCGGTGGTCCGAGCTGGCGAGGAAGGTGAGCTTCCCGATGAAGTTGATCGACTTCTCGTCGCTGAACCGGCGCTGATCGCTGTTGGCGATCGGGTCGTAGATGATGTTGCCCGTCGCCGGGTCCGGCTGTGGGTTGCCGTCGGCATCCAGCCGGGCGGTGTTGAAGCTGCGAGTCCAGGAGTACCGCTGGAACGAGGGCTGGACGCCCACGAAGAACCAGAGCTTGTCCTTGACGATGTAGCCGCCCAGCGTCGCTCCGAAGTCGACGATGTTGTGCAGGTTGTTCTGCACCGTCACCACCCCGGTGCCGCCGACGGCGTTGGCCGCGGCTGCGCTACCGGCCAGCCCGCCCGGAGTCCAGTTCCCCCAGATGGAGCCGTGGAACTCGTTGCCCCCGGACTTGGTCACCGCGCTGAGAGCGCCGCCCAGCGTCCGCCCGTACTCGGGCATGTAGCCGCCGGTGATCACGTTCACCTCGTCGATGAACTCGATGGTCAGAGGCGTCCCGTTGACGCCGTAGGCGGTGTCGTTCACCGCCAGCCCGTCGATGAGGTAGCTGTTCTCCGGGCTCTGCGAACCGCTGATGCTCACCCCGTAGGTGTCGTTGTTCGCCCCCGGCGCGGTGGACGCCAGCGAGTCGAAGGAACGGTTCGCCCCACCGATGCCGTTGGGCCGCGACACCGCCAGGTTCCGGACGAAGTCCTGATTGATGGTCGTGCCCACCGTGCTCGAGCCGACGTCCACCACCGGAGGAGTGCCGACCACCGTCACCGTCTCGGTGCCGGCCACTTCCGGCAGCAGCTCGACGTTGAGGCGGAGCGTTCGGTCCGCGGCGACGTCGATGCCGGTGCGGGTGTAGGGCCGGTAAGTCTCCTTCTCGAAGCGCAGGGTGTATGTCCCCGGCGGTAGCTGCGGGACTCGGTAGAGGCCGGTGGCGTCGGTCACCACCACCTGCTCGCCTTGCAGCCCGGGAGAGGTGGCGGTCACCACCACGTCGGCCACCGGGGCGCGGGTGGAGGAGTCGATGACGTTGCCGGTCAGCACCGAGCTGCTGCCCTGGGCGAGCGCCGCAGGAGAGCCGAGCATCGCGACGGTGACGAGCAGTGCCCGCAGGCGTCCGGATTCGCCGATGCCGGGGACGCGGCGGCGCAGCATGGTTCGATCCAAGTGACACCCCTCCTCGGACTGCGTGGTGCATCGGAGAATGAGGTGCAGGAGGCGAGCGAGTCAGGATTGCGCTTGAACCAACGGCGACTGTGGTCCGTGCGTACCAGTCCATTCGCAGGTACGACTCGGCGCTTCGCCGGAGCGTGCAGCCAGACGGCGAGGCGGTGCGGCGAAGGACGGCAACCGAAGGTCAATGCCCGTTGTCACAGTCCATGAGGGGGTTGTACCGAAGAGAACGACGAGCGCATGTCACTTCACGCTGCTCCGCAACTGCTGTCGGAGATCGCCGCACTTGCCGTCCGCGCCCACGACCGCACCGAGTTCCGCTCCGGAATGCTCGCCTTGCTCCAGGGCGCAATCCCCTTCGAGGTCGCCTTCGTCCAGAGCGGTGCCTCCACTGCCGGGCCCGAACCGGTGAGCTGGGGACTTCCTCCCCTCGCCGGACGTCTGCTCCCCCGTCGGGCCGACACCGTCTGGAGCGAGCTGGCAGGCATCCGCGCCGCCGCGCTGGGGGAGGGCGGGGTCGTCGAGGCCTCGGGCCTGGTCACTGCCGACTCGGAGCTCGGCCGGCTGTTGCGCACCGAGCGTCCGGTCCGGCATCTCTGCCTGGCCGCCCTGGAGGAGGGCCGCACCGCGCTGGTGATGGGCCGCTCCGGCGAGCCGTTCACTCGCCGGGAGCTGGAGCTGGTCCGGCTGGCGCTGCCGGTGATCGGGCTCGGCGACCGGCGGGCGAGCGAGGTCCAGGAGGCCCTGGGCGCGCGGCTCACTCCGCGCGAGCAGGAGATCTTCGACTACGTGAGTCGCGGCTACAACAACCGGGAGATCGCCTCGGCACTGGGCACCTCGCACTTCACCGTGCGGAACCAGCTCTGCCGCCTCTTCCGGAAGGTGGGCGTCAGCGGCCGCTCCGAGCTGGTCGGTCTGGCGGCGATGGCCACCCGTCGCGCCCGCACCGCGTAGCGCCTGCTTCCCGCAACCGCGCGAGCCCCGCGCCAGAGCCATCCCAGGCTCCGGCACGGGGCCCGCCACCACCGCTCGCGGGCCCAAGGTCCCCGCGAGCGGTGTCTCACCTCACTTCAGGCTCGGGAAGGCCTGGTTGAGGAAGCACACCCCGGAGCTCTCGAAGAAGGTGGTCACCGGTGCCGCCCAGGAGGCGGTGGTGCAGCCCTGATCGAAGACGCTGAAGATGCCCGAGCTGAAGGGCTGCTTGAACGGATCGCAGTCCGCGTCGCTCTCGCAAGGCACCGCCGGGGACAGCGCCTGGACGGTGTACTCGGCAGTGCAGGCCCCGACGGTCATCGTCACCTCGGCCTTCCACTCCGCGTTCTGGGTTGCCGCGCCCCCCAGCGCCTGCAGGTTCCGCACCTCGTAGGTCAGACCGCTGGCGTCGAACATCGCGGTGAAGCTGTCGATGTTGCAGAAGCCTTCACCGTCGGCGTCCCGCTGAGTGAACCGGCCCGCGCCGACGAGGCCGGCGGGAAGCGGGTCGGGCTCGTTCCCGGTGTAGGCCATGCTCAGCGCGGCGTGCACCCGCACCTCGCTGTTGGCGAGGGTGTCGAAGATCCAGATGTCGCTGGTCTCCGCCGGGGTCGCGGTATCGCAGCCGGGGGCTGCCGAACCGGTACGGGTGAAGCGCAGCACGTAGCCGCCCTGAGCCGAAGGAAGCATCTGGCACTCGGGCTGGACCATCGAGCCGCAGGCAGTGAGGAGGAACAGCACGGAGAGCAGCTTGGTTCTCATGGTCGTATCCATGGCTAGAACGTGAACCGCAGGCTGAACCGGAACTGCCTGACCGGCTGGAAGTTTGTGGGAGTTCCCCAGGCGAGGTTCGGAACGACCGGTGTGGGAACACCGTTTCGATTGGGGAGGACGACGCGGATGGCGTTGCCGGTGGGGGAGGTGGGATCGATCGTCGGTTTTGGCAGTGAGCCGTTGCCGTTGGGGAAGGGCGGGGCGGTGCACTCTGCGGCCCGACACTGTCCACCAAACTCCTGCGGCACACTGCCCTGCCGTGCGCCGAGGATGGCGCTGACCGTCGCCGCGGTGTAGTTCTCGTCCACCGAGAGCGGTCGTTGCGAATTGAAGATGTTGAAGGCCTCGATCCCTGCGGTGATGACGCTGTCCTTGCTGAGCCGGTAGTTCAGGTTCACCCGGGCGTCGAGCGAGGTGACCCAGGGGAGACGGCCTGCGCTCCCGCGCTCGAGGATGAAGGCCTGGCCCGCACCGTAGATGGGGTGAGCGCCCAGCGCATTGATCGGCGTGCCGGAGTTTGCGTTGAAGGATCCGCCGAGCGTGGCGCTGAAGGTCGGGGTGATGACGAACTCCTTGGCCAGGTAGACCTTGATCGAGTGAGTGATGTCCCCGCTCAGCGGTCCCTGCTGGTTCAGGAGCAGGGTCCGGAGGTCGAAGGTGGAGTTGATGTTCGGGTCGAGCTGTGGGGCACCCAGCGCGTTCAGGCCCTGGGCGTTGAAGAGCCCGTCGTAGTTTCCGGTCAGCTTGGACCAGGTGTAGCTCACCTGCGCCAGCCACAGGTCGGAGAAGCTCTTGGTGAAGAGGACGGTGACCGCGTGATACGTCCTCTCGGCCTTGGGAAACGCGTCGGCGATCCCTGATCCGGGGTTCCCGATGAAGTAGCTCTGTCCGTCGTTGTTGGACATGTCCTCCACCGTGCGGACCAGGCTCCGGTAGGTGTAGGTCAGTCCGGCCCGGGCGTTGGGCAGCACCTCGTACTCGGCCCCGGCCACCACCTCGTCGTTCGCCGGGGACTTGAGATCCGGATCCACGTACGAGGCGTACGGCCCGCCGGTCACCCCCCACTTTCGGTTCGGACCCTGCGTCACCCCGTTGATCAGCGCGGTGCTGTCGGTGCGGGTATTGGCATCACACCCGGTCCGCCCGACCACCAGGGGGTTGCAGTCGTGCACCGCCTGGAGGGTTCCCTGCGAGCTGCTCAGCGCTCGGTCGGAGATGTCGAGGGGGATGTACTCGTAGTAGCGGCCGTAGTTGGCGAAGATCTTCGACCGGCCCTGCTGCGTGGGATCCCACACCACGCCGACTCGGGGGCTCCACTGGTCCTTGAGCGCGATCCGGGTCTTCCCGTCCTGTCCCTCCATGGTGAGCGCGTCGTAGCGGAGGCCCAGGTTCAAGGTGACCTTGTCCATGATGCTCCAGCTGTCCTGGATGAACCCGCCGATGATCGTCGACTTCGTGGCGGTGAACGGCCGCGGCTTGTCGCTGATGCTGTCGGTGTCGACGATCTCCCCGAAGCGGCGGTAGTCGTAGACCGAGCCCGGATCCGTGCCGAGGTCCTGGCCGTCCCGGTAAACCACGCCGCCGGTGTAGGTCTCGTCGTGCTTGTACTTGTTGATCTGCCCGTCGAACCCGGCCTTCAAGACGTGATGGCCGAGCCCCTGGAGGAGGTAGGTCAGCACTGCCCTGGCCTGGTAGCTGTCGAAGTCCAGGTACTCGATGAGTCCGCCCGGGCCGCCGGTGAAGTAACGGACCACGTTGCAGGTCGCCCCGGGCTCGCTGCAGGCCTGGGTGACCGAAGCCGGGACCGACGTGTCCAGCTGATAGACCGGCGTCGGCACCCCCGCGGGTGAGCGCACGCTGGGCACCCCTGCCAGGACCGCGGGGTTGTCGATGTCGTCCAGCGTGCTTCCGTCCCCGGGGAGATACGAGTCACGCTGGAGGTGCACGCCGAGCCTGACGTCCAGGAGGAGGCGCTTGTCCATGAAGGAGCTGTTCAGCTCGCCGACGACATCGACCGAGTTGAAGCTCGATTTCGTCCACCCGGAGTTGTACGTGCCGAGGGTGAGGAGATTGGGGGTGAAGGGGTTCCGGTTGTTGGACCGGTTCCGGAGCGCCACTCCCCCCTCACCGCCGCCGGTGGTCGGCGTCCCGGTGACGGTCAAGCTCAGGCGATGATCGCCACTGATGAGGAAGGTGAGCTTGCCGATGTAGTTCCAGCTCCGCTCGTCGCCGTTGCGGTGCTCGGTCGAGTCGGGAATGGCCTCGAACGCGCCGTTGATCAGCCGATTGAACGAGCGACCGTAGATGTAGCGCTGCGCCGCCCACTGCACGCCGGCGAAGAACCACAGCTTGTCCTTGATGATGTACCCGCCGATGGTGGCGCCGACGTCGCCGAAGTTCCCCAGCTCGCGCGTGCCCACGATCACCGGGGTGGCGCCGGTCACTGAACCGGGGGCACCGGTCAGGCTCCCGGGAGTGAAGGTGCCCCACACGGATCCGTGGAACTCGTTCCCGCCGGACTTGGTGACCGCGCTGATCGCTCCGCCGCTGGTCCGCCCATACTCGGGCATGTACCCGCCGCTGACCACGTTGATCTCGTCCATGAACTCGGCGGTGAGGGGCGAGCCCAGCGTGCCGAATCCGGGGTTGTTCACCGAGAGCCCGTCGATGAGGTACAGGTTCTCCGGCGAGGTCGCGCCGTTGATGCCGACGCCGTAGTAGTCACCGGTGGCCTGCGGAGCAGTGGTGGCCAGCGAGTCGAAGGAGCGGTTGGCGCCGGCGAGGCCTCCGGGTCGCGCCACCGCCAGGTTCCGGACGAACTCCTGGTTGATGGTGGTGCCGGTGGCGCTCGAGCCGATGTCCACGGTCGGCGGCGTGCCGACCACGGTCACCGTCTCGCTGCCTGCGGTCTCGGGGAGGAGCTCGACGTTGAGGCGAAGCGTGCGGTCCGCTGCGACGTCGATGCCGGCCCGGGTGTAGGGCCGGTAGGTCTCCTTCTCGAAGCGCAAGGTGTACGTCCCCGGCGGCAGCTGGGGGACTCGGTAGAGTCCCGTGGCGTCGGTGACCACCACCTGCTCGCCCTGCAATCCGGGAGAGGTGGCGGTGACCACCACGTCCGCCACCGGTGCCTTCGTTGCGGTGTCAATCACGTTTCCGGTGAGCACCGAGGTGCTGGTTTGCCCCAGCGCCACGGTGGGCACAAGCGCGAGCAGCAGCGCGCACGGCCATCGTTTTCCTGTCGTTCCCAGCTCGGCTCTCTTCAAGAGCAGCCCTCCTCACGACGCGGTGATGGAGGGAACTGTCGGCGTGGAATGGCCGGGCGGTCATGATTGCAGGTGAACCACCGGGCCTGTGGTGTCCTCGCACCACTCCGCTCCCGGCGCTCCGTTCAACGCTGGCCGTTGCAGACTTCTCCTCGGCTCGACGGAGGAGCGCGGGCCCGCGTTCAGACCGGCGATTCGCCGGGCGACGCTAGAGCGTCACCTGGACCGAGGAGATGCCCCAGATGTCCTGCGCGTACTGATGGATGCTCCGGTCGGAGCTGAACCGGCCGACCCGGGCGACGTTGAGCAGCGCCCTCCTCGACCAGCCCTGGGGATCCGAGGCGTAGGCCTTCGCCACCTCGAGCTGCGCGTCGGCGTAGGCGCGGAAATCCGCCAGGACCAGGTACCGGTCCTCGGTGAGCAGCGCTTCCACCAGCGGATGGAACAGCTCCGGATCCTCGGGAGAGAAGAAGCCCGAGCGGATGAGCTCCAGCACCGCCCTCAGCTCGGGGTCGTGGGCCACCACCTCTGCCGGGCGGTACCCGTTCCGGAGCGTCTCCGCCACCTGCTCGGCGGTGAGCCCGAAGAGGAAGAAGTTCTCGTGACCCACCGCGTCGCGGATCTCGATGTTGGCCCCGTCGAGCGTTCCCAGCGTGAGGGCCCCATTGAGGGCGAACTTCATGTTCCCGGTCCCGGAGGCTTCCTTGCCCGCGGTGGAGATCTGCTCCGAGACGTCGGCGGCGGGGATGATTCGCTCGGCGAGGCTCACCCGGTAGTTGGGGAGGAACACCACCTGGATGCCGGTGCGGCCCGAGTCGGCATTCACCACCTCGGCGATTCCGTTGATCAGCCGGATGGTGAGCTTGGCCAGCACGTAACCCGGCGCGGCCTTGGCCCCGAAGAGGAAGACCCGGGGGTGGACCACCGCCGCGGGGTTCTCCCGAGCCCGGATCCACAGCGCCACGATGTGCAGTGCGTCGAGGAGCTGCCGCTTGTATTCGTGGAGCCGCTTCACCTGGACGTCGAAGATCGCCGAGGGGTCCAGGTTCAGCCACAGCGTGTCCCGTACGTGGTCCACCAGCCGCTGCTTGTTCAGCTGCTTCACCGCACGGAACTCGTGGAGGAACCCGACATCGCTCGTCAGCGGCTCGAGGTACCGGAGCTGGTCGAGGTCCCGCACCCAGCCGTCGCCGATCCGCGAGGTGACCAGCGCCGAGAGGGCGGGATTGCACAGCAGGAGCCAGCGCCGGGGCGTCACCCCGTTGGTCTTGTTGTTGAAGCGCTCGGGAAAGAAGGAAGCGAAGTCGGGAAGAACGTCGCGCTTGAGCAGCTCGGTGTGGAGCTCGGCCACGCCGTTCACGCTGTGGCTCCCCACCACCGCCAGGTGCGCCATGCGCACCTTCTTCTCCGGCCCCTCCTCGATCAGCGACATCCGCCCCAGCCGCTCCACGTCGAAGGGGTGGCGGATCTGCACCTGGCGGAGGAAGCGCTGGTTGATCTCGTAGATGATCTCCAGATGGCGCGGGAGCAGCCGCTCGAAGAAGCTCACCGGCCACATCTCCAGCGCCTCGGCCAGGAGGGTGTGGTTGGTGTACCCGAACGTCCCGACCGTCAGTTCCCAGGCCTCGTCCCAGGGGACGTTCTTCTCGTCGACCAGGAGCCGCATCAGCTCGGCGATGGCCACCGCGGGGTGCGTGTCGTTGAGCTGGATGGCGACCTTGTCCGGGAAGGCACTGAAGTCAGCGTGGTGCCGCGCGTAGCGTCGGAGGATGTCCGCCAGGCTGCAGGCGACGAAGAAGTACTCCTGCCGGAGGCGGAGCTCCTTGCCGGCCTGGTTCTGGTCGTTGGGGTAGAGGACCTTGCTGATGACCTCCGAATCGTTCTTCTCCACCACGCTGCGCTCGTAGTCCCCGGCATTGAAGAGCCGGAGGTCGAACTCCTCCGAGGCTCGTGCCTGCCAGAGGCGCAGCGTGTTGACGTTGGCCACCCCGTACCCTGCGATCGGCATGTCGTAGGGGACGCCCAGCACCGTCTTTCCCCCCACCCAGCGCGAGGTGGGGATGCCATTGCGGCCCGAGCCGCGCTCCACGCCACCGTAGAAGCGCACCGCGACCACCCTGTCGGGCCGGACGATCTCCCAGGGGTTGCCGAACTTGAGCCACTCGTCGGCGCGCTCGACCTGGTGTCCACCGATGAAGTCCTGACGGAAGATGCCGAACTCGTACCGGATGCCGTAGCCCATCCCCGGGTAGCCGTGGGTGGCCATCGAGTCGAGGAAGCACGCCGCGAGCCGACCGAGGCCGCCGTTGCCCAGACCGGCGTCGGGCTCGAGGTCGATCAGGGCGTCCAGATCCACCCCCGCGCCCCGCAGCCCCTCCCGAGCGGAGTCCAGGAGGCCGGTGGCGATCAGGTTGTTCTCCAGGGCGCGACCGAGCAGGTACTCGGCCGAGAGGTAATACGCGCGCTTGGGATCGAGCGCGCGATGGGTCCGCTTCGTCGCCACCCAGCGCTCGGCGAGACGGTCCCGAACGGCCATGGCGACGGCCTGGAACCGGTCCCAGGGGCTCGCCCGGTCCGGACCCTGGCCGCGGGTGTACTGGACGTGAGCGAGGAACGAGCGCTGCAGTGCGTGCGGGTCCGTCCGGAGGTGGGGCACCTCGGGGGTGGGCAGGGGCGTCTCGGGAACCAGTCGGACGGGGCTGTCGCTCATCGGCAGCGAGAACTCTATCCTGCCCGGACCCTTGCGGCGGGCCTGGAGCGTCCTCCGCCGGGACGAGCGCCTGCTCAGCGAATCGAGTGGGAATCGAGCCACGTTGGACCAAGGTCGCATGGGCGGGCCGTCGCGGGCCGTCTCCGGCCGTCGGTAGAGTCGGCCATCACCATCACTGCCGGACCGAGCCCTCCGGCGTCCCTCTAGCCTGGGGTATGTCCATGCGTGAAATCTCGGATCGGTCCGCGAACGCCCCCGCGGAGGCCTCCCCGGAGGGCCCGGCGCGCGCGGCGGCGGGCGTCAGCCGGCGAGACCTCCTCCGGCTCGGGTTCCGAGGCGCCGGAGGGCTCACCCTTGCCGGTCTGGTGGACGTTCCGGCGGCGCGCGCCGCGACCGAGTCGATGAAGCTGTCGGAGGTCAGCGAGTTCACCACCTCCTGCAACTTCTGCTCGTGCGGCTGCGGGATGGTGGCGACGGTCCGCGACGGGAAGCTCATCACCATGGAGGGCGACGTCGACCACATCGTGAGCCGCGGCTCACTCTGCGTCAAAGGCATCTCCATGTTCGCGACGCACGCTTCGCCGAAGCGCCTGACGACGCCGCTCTACCGAGCGCCGGGCAGCGATCGCTGGGAGGAGCTGAGCTGGAAGGACGCGGCCGAACGGGTCGCGCGGAAGATCAAGAAGATTCGCGACGAGACCTGGATCGCCACCGAGAAGGTCGGCGGCGTGGAGGTTCCGGTCAACCGGACGGACGCGATGGCCTTCCTGGGGGGCGCCCAGAACACGAACGAGGAGTGCTACCTCTTCCAGAAGGCGGCGCGTCTCCTCGGGATGCCCTTCGTCGAGCACCAGGCTCGACTTTGACACAGCCCCACGGTCCCCGGTCTGGGGGCCGCGTTCGGTCGCGGGGCGATGACCAACCACTGGGTCGACATGCAGCATGCCAGGACGATCCTGGTCGAGGGGAGCAACGTCGCGGAGAACCACCCGATGGCCTTCAAGTGGATCCGCGTGGCCCAGGAGCACGGAGCGAAGATCATCCACGTCGATCCGCGTTTCACGCGGACCTCCGCGACGGCCGACGTCTATGCCCGCATTCGCCCGGGCGCCGACGCCGCCTTCCTCAACACGATGATCAACCACATCATCGTCCACAAGCTCTACGACGAGGACTTCGTCACCACCCACACCAACGCGCTCTTCCTCGGTGACGTGGAGTTTGGCTTCAAGGACGGGCTCTTCTCCGGGTTCGACCAGGAGAAGCACGCCTACGACACGAAGACGTGGGGTTATCAGCTCGACCGTCAGGGCAAGCCACGGCTCGCGAAGAGCCTGGATGACCCGCATTGCATCTTCACCAGATTGAAGACGTTCGTCTCCCGCTACACCCTCGAGATGGGGGAGACGATCACGGGGATCCCGGCAGCGCAGATCCGCGAGATCGCCGAGACGATGGCCAAGAACCGGCCGGGCACGATCCTCTACGCGCTGGGCATGACCCAGCACACCACCGGGGTACAGGGAATCCGGGGGTTCACCATCCTGCAGCTCCTGCTCGGGAACCTGGGCAAGCCGGGCAGCGGGGTCAACGCGCTCCGGGGCGAGCCGAACGTGCAGGGCGCCTGCGACATGGGAGTGCTCAACAACTACCTCCCGGGATACATGGACTACCCGTCCGCCACCGAGCCCACGCTCGAGGCGTGGACAAGGAAGAACGGAACCGGTGACCGCCGGTTTCTGGTGAACATGCTCAAGGCGTTCTTCGGAGACGCGGGCACGCCCGAGAACGACTTCGGCTACGGTTGGTTGCCGAAGAAGGGCGTCGGAAAGAACTACGGCACCCTGTCGATCTTCGAGGACGCCCTGGCGGGCAAGATGAAGCTGGTGTGGATCGTCGGGCAGAACCCCGCCGTCACCACGCCCAATCTGAAGATGACCTTCGACGGGCTGGACAAGCTCGAGACGCTCGTCATCCAGGAGATCTGGGAAACGGAGACCGCGGCCTTCTGGAAGCGGCCCGGCGCGGATCCGAAGTCCATCCAGACCGAGGTCTTCTTGCTGCCGGCCGCCTTCTTCATGGAGAAGAACGGCACCATCAGCAATTCGGGCGGCCTCATCCAGTGGCGACACGCCGCGGTCAAGCCGCCCGGGAAGGCTCTCCCCGATGGCGAGGTCGTGGACTACGTCTTCCGGCGCGTACGTGACCTCGTCCACGCTTCGAGGGAGCCCAAGGACGAGATCATCCAGAAGGCTTTCTGGACCTACCTCTCCGCCGAGGACGTGCTCAAGGAGATGAACGGGTTCGCGCTCCGCGACCTCCCGGAATCGAAGCTCAAGGCCGGCGAGCTGGTGACCAAGGTGGCCGACCTCAAGGCGGACGGCACGACCTCTTCCGGCGCCTGGCTCTACGCGGGGATCTTCGCCGGCGGCGTCAACCACTCGAAGCGTCGCGACTCGAAGACCGATCCCGGAGGTCTGGGGATGTATCCGAACTTCGCCTGGACCTGGCCGAACAACATGCGCGTCCTCTACAACCGGGCGTCCTGCGACCGGCACGGCAAGCCCTACCCGGACGCGAAGCCGCTCGTCTGGTGGGACGAGCGGGCCGGGCGCTGGACGGGATACGACGTCCCGGACGTACCCAAGCTGACCGACGGTCCCGGCACGCCGAACGGCCAGCGTGCCTTCCACATGAACGCCGAAGGCGTCGGCCGGCTCTTCGCTGCGGTGTACCAGGATCCGGATCTCTCCCTCGACAAGAAGGAGAGGGACAGCCCGGTTCCCCGCGACGTCGGCTACGTTCCCAAGGATGGTCCCTTGCCGGAGATGTACGAGCCGGTCGAGAGCCCTGTGGAGAACGTCCTGCATCCCAAGGTGGGGAGCAACCCAACGCTCAAGTACCCGCGCGTCAAGTCCCACCAGCCGATCGGAAGGGCCGCGGAGTTCCCCTACGTCCTCATGACCTCCACCGTCGCCGAGCACTGGTGCGCGGGCTCGACCACCCGGAACATCCCCTGGCTCAACGAGCTGGTGCCGGAGCCGATGATCGAGTTGCCCGAGAGCCTGGGACGCAAGCTCGCGGTGAAGAGCGGAGACTGGGTGAAGGTCTCCTCGGCCCGCGGCGAGCTGACCGTCAAGGCCGTGGTGACCCCGCGGATGAAACCCATCCAGGCCAACGGGCGCGAGGTGACCATCGTCTGGATGCCGTACAACTGGGGTTTCCAGGGTCTGTCCACCGGCCCCAGCGTGAATCACCTCACCATCGACGCGACGGACCCCGGCGCCGGAACGCAGGAGACGAAGGCCTGCCTGGTCAACGTGGTGAAGGTGCGTGACGGCGTGTCACCGCCCGCCGCTCCGAGAGGGAGGGTGTGATGGACGCGCCGGACTCCTCGAAGGCCAGAAGCACGCTGATCGACATCACCAACTGCATCGGCTGTCACGCGTGCCAGGTCGCCTGCAAGCAGTGGAACGACCGCGACGGAGAGCACACCGAGCTGCTGCCCGAGCTCGGCTTCCAGAACCCGGCGGTGCTCAGCGCGAAGACCTACACCCTCATCTCCTTCCACGAGTTCGCGGACGAGACCGCTCCTGGAGGGCTCCGCAACTCCTTCGTGATGCGGCGGTGCCTGCACTGCCTCCAGCCGGCGTGCGTGTCGGCCTGTCCGACGACGGCGCTCTTCCGGCAGGCCGATGGACCAGTGGTGTACGACTCCGACAAGTGCATCGGCTGCCGCTACTGCATGCTGGCCTGTCCCTGGGACGTGCCCACCGCGGAGTGGAACTCGCTCAAGCCCGAGATCCAGAAGTGCACCCACTGCGCGGACCGGACGAGTCAGCCGCTCCCGAAGTCGCGCAACGGCTTCCCGCTGACCGTCGTCGAGACCGAGGCCTTCAAGGAGAAGACCCCGGTTCCGGCCTGCGTGAAGGCCTGCCCGGCCGACGCGCTGGTCTACGGTGACCGGGAGGAGATGCTGACCGAGGCCCGCCGCCGGATGGCCAACCGTCCGGGCCGGTACGTGGACCGCATCTACGGCGAGAAGGAGGCGGGGGGCACGAGCGTCCTCTACCTCTCGGCGGTGCCCTTCGCGAAGCTCGGCTTCCCCGAGATTGGCGAGAAGGCCTTCCCGGCGTACTCGAAGGCCGCCCTGACCGCCGTCCCGCCGGCGGTGATGGCCCTCGGGGCCACGCTGGCGATGGTCTACTCCTACTTCCGCAAGCGCGTCGCGGCGGTGGCCACCGCGGTCCACGGCGCGGATCACCACCCGGAGTTCGAGCGCCTCCCGAACAAGTTCCTGACCCCGGTGACCTGGCTGCTGCT
>Ga0070664_100002142_pt1 | contig 15817 bp, 12 predicted proteins | sample KBSC73metaG_FD_65863 | JGI IMG/M metagenome (GOLD analysis project Ga0070664, IMG submission 65863) | Corn rhizosphere microbial communities from Kellogg Biological Station, Michigan, USA - KBS C7-3 metaG | ecosystem: Host-associated > Plants > Roots > Rhizosphere > Soil ... | reverse complement strand
TGGCCGACAGCAGTGGGAACAGCGTCCGCAAGCTTGCCGATGTCGCGGGAACTGCCTGGTGGCCGCGTTGGGCTCCGGAAGGGAAGGCAATCCGCTTCACAGTAGTCGGAGGGCTGGGATCGCAGAATCCTATGCAGGAGATTTGGGAGGTTCGAGTTGACGGGAGTCATTTGCGTCGCGCCTTTGCCGATCTCGCGGTCCCAGCGTTCCAATGTTGTGGAAACTGGACCGCCAACGGCAGGTATTATGTTTTTTCCTCGCCCGATTTTTTTGGATCGCAGCTGTGGGCGCTTCGCGAACACCCTCGCGTGATCGGCGGCCCCAAAACGGTGCTCAGATTGAGCGCAGGCCCAATGAGCATGACATCAGCGCTTCCGAATGCAGGTAACAAACTGTTTGCGATTGCGCAGCACCAGCGTGGCCAGCTCGTACACTATGACCGGCAAGCCGGACAGTTCTTGTCATTTCTCAAAGGCATCTCGGCAACCGACGTTGACATTTCGAGAGACGGTCAGTGGGTCGTCTATGTGTCCTTCCCAGAGGGAACTCTATGGAGAAGCCGGATTGACGGCAGCCAGCAGCTCCAGCTCACGTTGCCTCCGATGCAGGTGCTCCTGCCGCGCTGGTCCCCGGATGGAAACCGCATTGCGTTTGTTGGGGATGACCATATATACCTTGTGCCCCGCGACGGGGGAATTCCCGAGCCGGCTGGCAGAAGCACCCCGTTGGAGGGCGAGCCAACATGGTCACCGGACGGGGAGTCTCTCGCATTTGCGCCATGGTTTTGGTTGAATGGTAAGTCAGGAATTAGCGTGTTGGACCTGAAAACGGGAACCGTAAAGGCGCTGCCGGGATTAGAAGACCTCTTTTCTCCAAGATATTCTCCAGACGGCAAATACATTGCGGCGCTCACGGCTGAGGCTTCCACGCTTGTGTTGATCGATCTGGAAACGGGCGCAAAAAAGAAGCTTTGCGAAGGTGTGGCCTACCCGAACTGGTCACGTGATGGCTCCTACATCAACTTTAGTAAGCCCTATCAGCAGGATACGGGGTTATACCGCGTGCACATCAGCGATGGCAAGATCGAAAAAGTGGCAAGTCTCGAGCCGAGTTTGCTGAGTTGGGCGATTGTCGGCAAATGGACCGCGCTGGGGTCCGACGATTCACCCTTGGTTTTGCGCGACACAAGCGTGGACGAGATCTATGCTCTCGATTGGGACGCGCAATAAAATTTGCTCACCCGCAAGAACTGAGTGCAACCTTGTTTCGCTTCTACCCGATTCCTCTCGAGAACAGTGTAGATGTTGGAAACAGCTTGTTGTCGGCACGACAGTCCCCCCTAGAAAGGAAATTTGGGGGCAGCAACTCGAAGTATTACTATAGAATGGCGGAAGCGAGTGGGGGTCGAACCCACCAGCGACATCGCAAGATGCCGCCCGTCGGTTTTGAAGATCGCCAAAGGTGTTCTGATCGGTTTGAAAATTCTCTACTATAACTGATTCTTCAACGACTTAACGAAAGAGCGGTTTTTGACGCGTTTTGATCGAGTCTGAGCGACTATGAACGTGGAACTCTCACGTTCTTATCACACCGTGCCGAGTCTCAAGGTTTGCTACGGACTGCTTCTGCCTTGCTTTCTCTCTCACGCACGCTCGCGTGCAACGGTGTTTTTTCCTCCGGGAGAAACCCGAGCGACCCCATCATCGCCTGCTGAACTTGCCTGAGTTCCCACTTCGCTTTCATGATTCCGGAAGCACTATGGCGGTTCTCGCCTAAGAGCAAATGCCCAACTTCATGGGCGATGAGGCAACCCATCATGGTTGCCAGGTCAAACTCTTCATTACTGATTCTCGTTAGGCGCGCCGCTGCGTCGAAGTAGACACTCGCAAATCCCGGCGCGACGGCAAATCCGAAAATGCTATCCCGAAAGCTGTCATTCAATGGCTGCTTCAGGATGCGTAACCGTACCTGGCCTGGCGCGGCCTCCTCGTAGCACGCTGACTTCTCTGATGAAACCGGATGGATCGGGCAATTAGTCCAGCCGATATGGATTTCCATTCGCTCGAAAATCCTTTGTGTTTCCTTCTCCGCTCGATCCAGGAGTTCCGGAGTCGCCTCAGAATAGTTGTAAACCAGGACGGCGAGCACCGGTTCCGGCGATGCGAACTGCGCCGGAACCGGTAACCCTTGATTCCCTAGCACTCTACTTTTATCGAAATGGCTGAAAAAGCTTCTCCCCCAAAACTGTTGCTGATGGGTGGCACACTCGCTTGAGCTCCCCTTTCGGAGCAGTTCAGCATAGCGCTCGGCTTTGATCTCGTCAGACTCGTGACAGAGAGCATGTCCCATTTCGTGACTGATGGCAAAATCGAGAAACTGATCAAAAGGAATATGCCACTTTTCGAGCAATTCGACTTGTCGCTCTGGCTCAGGCACAAGCAAGACCTCTTCGACAAAGGTTTGACGCATTTCCAAGTGGCTAAAAGCTGGGCTGTTTGGATTCAGGTGAAGCTCCGTAAGAATCTGCTTCCAATCCTCGGAGCGAACCAACACCCACGTCCATTTGCCCAACTTCTCAGCGGCGTAACGGTGAAGGATTGGTTCTAATATCGCAACCTGCCTTTCGCATTCAGCAAAGGTGTATGGGCTGACGCAGGCAAACTCTTGGCCAGGGGAACCAGCTACCCGAACCCTAACTACGTTCAACTGATGGATGGATTGGGTTCGGGCTGATGTTACGCACAAAACAGACACAAGGCACAGCACACAGCAACGCGTTCTTTTCACGGCGCTACCCCACGACCGCCAAGGCGGGTTTGGGCTGGAGCTTGGCTCAGACGGGGATTACGCTCAATAGAACGGAACTAAAATGAATCGTACATACCGCTAACACGCTAAACTGCCGGCACTCAATGAGTTGCGGGAGCGAATGTCATTTTTCCTTTCGACGAGAATGAAGGATTGCTAAACTGATTTGCCCCGCGTTGCCAAGGAGGGTCCGTTGTCCGCGCCTTCTCCGTCACGTCCCATATATCGTTTTGGTGTTTTCGAGGTAGATCCTCGCTCCGGGGAACTACGGAAAAATGGCGTTAGACTCAAAATTCAGGACCAACCTCTTCAAATCCTACTCAAGCTACTCGAACGCGCGGACCAACTCGTCACCCGTGAGGAGTTGCGTTCCACTCTCTGGCCGGCAGACACGTTCGTTGATTTCGATAACGGTCTTAATATGGCAATCAAGCGCTTGCGCGAGGCGCTGGGTGACCTTGCTGAGAACCCCACATTTATCGAAACCGTTCCACGTCACGGCTACCGGTTCATCGCACCGGTGGAGAGAGGGGGGCAGACTACGGACCTGTCTGACCGCTCAGATGTTCCCCCGGAATCCCGATTATCACGGTTCCGCCGCACTTCGACGCTGTTCCTCGTGCTGCTTTTCGTCGTCGCTGCAGGTCTCTTCGTTTACACGCGCTTAGAATCTCCTACATCGCGAGCGCAAAGGGCGCTTACACGCCTCACCTTCGAGAATGGCTTGCAGAGTGGCGCCACCTGGTCACCCGACGGCCGCTTCATCGCATACAGTTCCGACCGCGGCGGCAAATTCGATATTTGGGTGAGGCAGGTCAGCGGAGGCGATCCTGTTCAAGTCACTAGGAGGCAAGGTAACAACTGGCAACCTGCCTGGTCACCGGATGGGAAATACATCGCGTATCGCTCTGAAGGCCCAGAGGGCGGCTTGTTTGTTGCGCCTGCGCTTGGCGGTGAAGGATTGGAGAGGAGATTGGTGGCTTTTGGTTATTACCCGCGTTGGTCCCCCGATGGATCGCGTCTCCTGTTCCGCACCTCCCAATTTTTGGGCGTTAACAGGTTTTACGTGGTTTCGCTTGATGGCAGTCAACCTTACGAAGTGCTCAAAGAATTTACATCTCCGGGAAGCGCCATGGCTGGTGAGGCCGCTTGGCATCCCGATGGCAAAAGAATCTCGATGTGGATTGATGCTCCCGATTTTTGGACGGTACCCCTTGCCGGAGGCGCGGTAATCAAACCTAAAATTCCTCACGACGTCACCAGACAATTGGAAGGATCGGCCCTTGAGGGAATCCAGGAATGGGCAAGTGAGTTCGCCTTCTCCTGGGCACCTTCGGGCAGAGCACTCTATTTTCCGCTCACACTACGTGGGGCTGTGAACCTTTGGAAGTTGACGGTTGATCCAGGGACATTGCGGCCCACTGCGATCGAACGACTGACCACCGGGGCGGGGCCTCACGCCCAGCTCGCCCTTTCTCCTGATGGAAGGAAGCTGGCCTTTACTGAGGAAGTACAACATATCCAAGCTTGGCTTTTTCCCTTCGACGCTAGCCGGGGCAAGCTCACCGGCGCCGGCCACGCGGTGACCCCGGTAGGAATGACCACGTGGCGGCAGAGCTTGTCGGCAGACGGGACAATGCTGGCGTTTTCTTGTGGCCATGGCGGACGATCGGAGCTATGGGAAATGTCGCTCGTCAACTCACACATAGCGCCGGTCGTAGCTGACGACCAACTGCGTGATCACCCACTGTGGTCACCGGACGGAAAGCACCTGGCATATTTTCGCTACAATTTTTTGACGCATGATGCTCGTCTTGTCTTGTGGTCCTCGGATACCCGACACGAAGAGCCGATATCCGACGCTACAGACTCGGCTGGGTTGTATGACTGGTCGCCCGATGGCAAGGAGCTCCTAGTGTCGCAAGTGAACAAGGACACTAAGCACTCGGAAATTTGGTTATTGCCCTTAGCTGCAGCTCCGAGTGCCATCGCGGCTGGGACCAAAATTATTTCAGACCCGGAATACGATCTCAGTCAACCGCACTTCTCACGGGATGGTCGGTGGATTGTGTTCCAAGCAGCTAGGAACTTACCTACCAAGTTGGAGTCCAAGCTCTACGTGACACTCGCATCGGGAGGTCGGTGGATCCCCGTTACAGGTGGCACATATTGGGACGACAAACCTCGTTGGTCGCCGAATGGCAAGATGATCTACTTTGTCTCGGGCCGCGGTGGCTTTTTCAATGTGTGGGGGACCCACTTCGATCCATCTCAAGGGAAAGTGATAGGAGAACCTATTGCTGTCACAAAGCTTGAAAGTCCCGCATTAATGGTTCCAGAGCACATCCCCTCTGTCGAGTTTTCTCTGGATCAAAACCATTTGGTGCTGACACTGGAGCAAGTCTCAGGCAGCATCTGGATGCTGGAAGATGTCAGCCAGTAGGCACGGAGACGGCCGTATCTGATTGCCTAGCGTTGCGCCCAGGTCATGGTTGCGACGTTCGTGTCAAGTGAATCAGAGCATGGTCATTCAGATCGGATAAGGCGCACCTGGACGTACAATTCGGATGCGATGATCCGTAAATTTGAGGTGCGTTCCTAAGATTTCAATTTTAGGCATGTGGCAACTCGTACACTTCTCGCGCGAAATTGGACACGATTTCGCAACCCGAGTATTGGCGCCTGAGCCGTGTCGATTGTCGACAACTGAGGTTGAACCACTCCCGGCAGTCGAGTGACAAACCGTGCACTTCGAATCCGAATCTGCTGCTTGCTGTGACAAGTCGATGTGCGGATCGTGGCAGGCGGTGCAGGCGAGTCGTGGATCATTGGAGTCGTGACCTCGGCTTCTGGCAAGCCGGTAGGGCTGAAATCTCACATTCATAGCCCCGCCGAGGTCAGGCATCATCCCCACAGCGTCCGCACTGCGATGACAAGCGCCACAGAACTCCTGCGACAGGGTGTTGGGGCTCAAGGACTTTGCATTGAAAATCGCGCCAGCTTCTCCTGTTCCCGATTGCGCAACGACGACGTGCGTGTCTCCTGGCCCGTGACACGCCTCGCAAGTAACACCTGGCGTCAAATGATCTAATCGCAGTTGGTTGTCAGTGATCGCGCCGGTCCCATGACAACTGAAACAGTTTTTCGCTTCATCCCCAGTAATGTCTCTGCCGAACGCTGCTTCAAGGCTTGGCGGGGGATTCAGAGCATCGCCGATGGTCCAGTCAAGACCATCAACTGCAGTGTAATAACTGACGCGGCCCTCGTACAACCTGCCGTTGTGCTGCAGAACGTAGGTTTGCGCTAGATGGGCATTGCCAAACACGTAGGCGATCGGCTCAGTGATGATCTGTTTGCCGTCCGTGACCAGAAACGTGCTCTGATTAGCATCGGTGATGATTTCGTAGGTGTACTGCCCAGCGCGAAACCGCATGTGCGGATGTGATCGCAGGACTCTGTTCTCGCCAGGAAGTCCCAGGGCGTGTGCCATGTCCGTATCGGATTGTGAACGACTTGTTGCCTGGTGACAGCTAACGCATGACTGGTTGCCCATGAACTGTCCGGCAGGTATTTCCTGTCGAGGGCGAAACGACAGGTTCTTATGAACCGTTGTCTGACCGCGTAGCTGAAGGGATGCGATTGCATGGAAAACGAGAAGGATGCAGGCCCGAGTGAAACTGGATCGACTACTCACTGACGTTCTGCCCTTCAATGACGGTAAATATGCGGTCCACTGCCGGCGGGACAATATTTTGCTGCTTTCCGCTCGGCCACGGGATTTCGATGGTGTCGATCTTGGTTGCTCTACCGAGTCCAAAGTGAACACGTTGGTCCGAGCTTGAACCGTAACTACCCCCCCTGACTCGTTTTGAAGATGTTTTATTCTGTTTAACTATTCAACTGGTTACAAGCTGTTCATGTTGATCGGTTCTGATCCGAAATGCACCGCCCATGCAATCCAGCCGCACTTCCTCCTGGACGGCCGAATCCAACTCTCTCAAAAACGAAAGCCAAGGCTCCGGAATAGTGTTACTTGGATGTGTAGGCAAGATGTTCCTGCCTCAAATCCGTAACCAGGTTCCACTAGACCGCTACTGGAGAGCGGTGTACACGGAGCCAGGTGCGCTCAACACTGGTCATCGCATCATGGCAGAAAGTGTCTTCGGCTTCAAGACGCCCGGCTTCCAGCCTTCGCTGGCACTCTCGCAGTTTTCGAACCTTATCACCGCTGCTGGCAGGGTCTAACTCTGCAACTTCCACCGCGAGAGACGCAGCAAATCCCAGTCGGTTTTGCCGGATTGGTCGCCGGCCAGGCCAAACGAGGTGAATGAACGATACAGCCTACCAAAAGAAATCTGCCATTGGGCTAGCCTTCGCCCCTGCTCCGGGGCAAGTGGCAAATCCGAGGGCGTCGCACACGGTCCGCAATAGATTCTGATGATGATAAACCTTCCACGACTTAAACTTGTGCTTTACTTTGGGCCCGATCACGATCGTGGCAACCCGGCCTCCACAACCCTTCGAGACCGACGGACTGCAGCGGAAATCGGTGTACAGGTTGCCCTCATCCCAAACGATGAAAAGGAGCCCGTCGCCACCCGACTGAAACTCGGGGCGGCTCAGGATTGTGGGAAGGTGTTGCGACAGCCAGGCATCGGCTTGCGGACGGCCTCCGTCGTGACCGTCATGTTGCAAGTTAGGTGTGATGTAAGCGTAATTTGGGTGGCTTGATTCGAAATATCTTTGGCCAGCTGTGTGAAGGGCACACTGTTTAGCCTCTGGCTAGGAGCGCAGACATCGACAAAGTCGATCAGTGGATTGTGTCTGCGAACGTAATTTGCCCAGCTCAGTCCGGCATAGCCGGCGTACGGCAAATCTTCTTGATATGTTTTCCACGTCATCCCATGAAACAACAAATGCCGAACCATATTGTCCACATCGAAACAAGAAGTCGTGTTGCTGTTGGTGGTTACGTTTTGTCCAGCCACCAGTCGCATCAAGGCTGAAAGCGAACCGTGCAGATTGGAATAGTAGTTGGCGGATAGAGCGTATTTGTTCGCCAGATAGTTGTAATAGGGCATATAGCTGCTCCCAATCACGCTCTCATAGCTGCGATTTTCCTCGGTAATGATCCAAACGTGCTTGGAACGCGGCACTGTCCCCGCAAACACAGGTAATGACAATGCCGACACGCAGGCGAAGACAGAAAGTTTTGCAACATTCATCCCATGCGTCTCCAGATACTTTGTTTTTCATCGCCGCAACAGCGGCTGAAGGTGGGCGGATTCTAGATGGCAAGCTACTCACGTTCAATCAGGCTGACTTGTATTTGGCAATCAGAAGTACATCCCTCGTAGGTGTAGGGCTTATTTGCGGCTCGACGATGACCTGTTCCGGCACGATTATCGATGCATGAGCAACAGCTCACGATCCGCGCTTCAGGGCAGTATGCCGTACCCGATGATGCGAGTCTTAGTCCCGACATACACTTTGCCATTCACTACGGTGACCGGCGCGAACTTAACATTAGAGCCCAAAGAATCGCGCGCACTGTTTTGGCTAGTGTTGTAAAGCTCGCTGGATAAATTTGTGGCATCGTACGCGTGAAGAATCGCCTTTGTCGGTTCCACCGCCCAGACGATTGCATTCTTTGTGCCATTGGCGGAGACGGTTAGTGTTGCGCCAGGGTAGCCGAAAGTCTGTGGAGCCTTCGTGTTAGCGCTGAGCATTCCATTTGTGAGGAGAAAATCTTTTACGCGATCATTAACCCCAGAAACGTAGATGTGACCGTTCCAATATACGGGCGTGCTGTAATCGCAGTCGTTTTCACCACTTGGGCCGCATGAGGCTGAAGTGGACACATGCACGCCTACAGCATTTGGAAGTTCCTGAACGATCTGATCAGTGCCACTGAATTTGCCCATTGCGTCGCGATTGACCACGTATAGAGTACCGTTCTTGTCGCCTCCGATAAGTTCGTGTGGGAACGGGCCGGGGAGGCTGGGAAGAATGATGCCGGTACTGGCGCCGAGGTCCTGATCGTCATTGTTGAAGATTTGCCGAGGCGCGAAGTAGTCGACGACCTTGAGTGTAGTGCCGCCGGGGGAGAGTCTCATATAGCTGTTGCCCCAATCTCCAACGTTGGGGTCGAAGGGGCCGTTTCCGGTCACAGCGAAGATCTGGTTGCTGGGGCTGGCGGCGAGAGCGCCGCCCCAAATTGCGCCGAGGCCGCCGCTTCCGCTGCCGTTGGTGCTTTTGTTGCGCGAGGTATTGAATACGGCGACCTGTTGCTTGATGTTAAGAGCGTTATACCCAAGGATCCAGCCATGGTAAGCGCCATTCGGACAGACAGGAGTGTCGTTGATTGATCCAAAGGCTACATAGATTACACCGCTAGCGTAGAGCAGAGCAGAACGATTATTTTCCGCTGCACTATTGAATTTGACGATTCCGTTGACGCTGTCGCAACTGTTGCCAGCGGTGCTGGCATTGATCACCGATGGGCCATCGGGCATCTCGAACCCAGTGGTTATGTCCAGCTTGTGCAGTCCATGAAAAAATCCTCCCGTCGTAGGTGCGGTGCGGGATTCGACGTAAATCACGCCCTGCGGTCCCTGGGTGGGATCAATAAACATGGTGGAGGTAATGCCCACGCCGGGAGTGTTAAACACCTGATCACAATTTGATCCGGTAATAGGACTGTTGGTGGAGCAGGGGACGGGCCGGTCGATGAAGGTGTGCCAAAGCGGAGTACAGGTTTTCCCATCGGCGTCGAAAGCGTAAATGCTGTTGTTTTCTGTGGCGACAAAGACCACGTTGTGAGTAGCTCCGCCAATGCTGAGTTTGGGCACGAATAGCGGCTGGCCGTAAACAAAGGAATCTACGCTGCAGGCGAAGATTTTGCCGAAGGTTGTTGCGTTAACATTTGTTGGATTGAGCGCGGTTTCATACAAGTTCGCGCCTGTTCGTTCGACGTTGTACTGGTAGGTAATCACGGCAGTGCCGGTCACCGTAAGGCTCACGGTTTTCTGCTGAACGCGGCCACATTTATCGGTCGCCTTTATGGTCGTGGTATAGATGCCGAGCCGTTGCGGCAGGAAAGTATCGAGAATCGATCCGCCTACCGAGTAGAGGTTCGAACCCGAAGACGACACAATCGCCATAACGGAAATGCCGCCAATGCAGGTCGCGCTCGACGCCGCAGCAACGTAGTGCACAGGATTAACCGTGCTGGAGCTCTGTGGGCTGCAGATAGCGATGCCTCCACCACTGGGCGGATCGCACGCGGCTCCTTGGGCCGATGCGTGACAAAGAACAAGAAGTGCCCCCAAGATGAGGAGTGGACGTTGGAATGCGATCAAGAGGCTCCTTCGTGCTGTGATGACACCGGCTAAAAGATAAGCCGAAAGTGTCTTCATCCGAGATAGTTACGGGAAAGTATTTGAAAATGCACAGCGGGTCATGGCGAATTCCCCTCCCGACAAGTGCGAAAGAAAGACTCTGGCCGGCAGCTTAGATGGCAAACTGCGCACAGAATGCCGATTGTGGAAAACCTTTTTTTTGAGAATTGCAAAAGATGGCTGTACTGCCGACGCAAATTCGGTGCGCTTTTCGTCGAATACGTCAGAGAGACGCTTCAGGAACAGCAGGCCAAATATGTATTCCTTGTAAATCCCCAGCGTTCGCACTGAGGCGATAGGACTTTGCTGGCTGTTGCATCGCGAGATCCTCGTGTCCTTGTCTGTGGGGAACGTCAGCTCGACTGCATAAGGAACTCGCCAACTAGGTCAACCTTTTTGCTCTTTACCAGGTTCCTGCTGCTGAGTCGATGCCCACTTAGCGTGCTCTTGCGAGACTAATGACTCGATGCGCTCCGCCAGCAGCGAGTGCGGATCAGCGACATTGGCGTACGGTGCCGCATTGCCCAGGTAAGTGTACTTCTCATGCTTCAACGCTTCGCACGTAGAGCGGTAAGTGATCCAATTCTGCTGATACTGGTTTAAGTGCAGCAACCCTTCGAGCACCGTGATCAAGACACCCAGGCCGCCGGTCACGATGCCGGTGTGCGGAAGCCCTAGTCCTGCCAGAAAAGGAATGATCGCCGCTGCCAGAATCTCGGTAACCTTGATTCGTTTATAAGCGCGCTGGTTCGCTAAGCTCTTACGATCGTACCAAGCGAGTTGGTCCTCAAGGCGTTCAATTATGGGATCGGAGTCACGGAGTTGCGTGGAAGATTCGTTCATAGCTCGCAATTCTACCTTCATCGGAAGAAATGGGGACGAAGGAACTTGCTCCACCCTAGAAGGCGACTTTTGGCCCGCCCGTCACCTCGCTAGGAACCTCGGATTGCGTTCGCAGGCTTGTTTGAATAGAGACTTGGCGACTCCCGTCCTTGGTCGCCCGCCGTGACGCGGTGAATCGCAGGACCCTGCTGTAGGGCCGGCCTTCATTGGGCGAGATACTCTCTGATTCTGGTGTTTGCCACCTCTGCAGGACCCATGTCCGTTTAGCAGATAGTTCTCAAATCCGTGCTCTCAATGCTTGCGGGTGGCTCCAAATAAGTAGAGAGCCGTGCGCCGCGAGTCAAACTCCTTCTGGTTTTCCTCTGCTAGCGCCGACTACACTTCTTTGTCGACTCCGATTGACAGAGACGGCCGAGCAGACTAACATCTGCTTCACAGCGAGGTTTACGGGGCGCTATAACTCCCTGGCGTGCGATCGGTATCCCTGATGAAAGTTTTGCTCCACGACACCGCACTCCTTTCCTGGCATAGAAGCGGAGCTCATCGCAGGCCGCTTGATTGTTGTGAATTTTCGGGGCAGCAGCTAGGAGATTCCTTTGCGTGCAATCTTCCTCAGTTATCGGAGGAACGATGCCGAAGGTGAGGCGGGCCGCCTCTTCGATGATCTCATCTCGGACTTCGGCACCGACAAGGTATTCATGGATGTGGCGGGCATCGAGCCCGGACGCGACTTCCGCAAGGTGATCGACCAGAATGTGTCAACATGTGGCGTTCTTCTAGCCATGATTGGTAGGAGCTGGATCGATGCCACAGATGAGGGAGGGCGACGTAGACTTGACGACCCCCTTGATTTTGTTCGTCTCGAAACTGCTTCTGCGTTGAAGCGGGATATTCCGGTCATTCCTGTTTTGGTTCAGCGAGGACGCATGCCGCGCCCCGAAGAACTACCTGAGGATCTGAAGGACCTAGCATATCGAAACGCCGTCGAGCTGACCCACGCTCGCTGGGATTCCGACGTTCAGCTACTGATCAAGGCTCTGCGCCCATACGTAGGTAAAGCACTTGAAGAAGGAGGTAGCACGAAAACGGAGACGGCGCCAAGACCTGAGCTATCCGGCAAGGGGTCGGCTCCTGCTTCGGAGAAAGAGCAACTACTCAGCACTATTACGGCACCCATGCCCCTGTTGAGACGGTATCGGCTGGGGATAGTTGTCGCCGCGGTGGCCATTGCTCTCGGGGTCGGGGGCTTCGGCACGTACGAGTACAAAAAAGCTGAAGAAGCTAGGGTCAGGAGAGCAGTAGCGGAGGACGAGGCCAGACGGTTGGCTGAAAAGCAAAAGGCCCCTGCTGGGCCGGCCGCCACTGAAAAAATCGGTACTGAAAGGCAAGCTGCTGAGAAGTCGCCGGCGAGAATAACCGCTCCCGAAAGGGCGCCAACCGAAACACCATTTGTTGGGGGTGGGAAGAAACCTCGCACTGGGCAAAAAATGCCCGATTACCCAGGTGTCATCGTGGCCTCCACCAGGAGCACAAATAGCAATCGTCCCAGCCCACCCGCCACTGCCCGGTGTAGCTTCGCTACCGGGAGATCAATTGATCTGGCCTACTCCAGTCCGCAGATGAACGGCCGCAAGATCTTCGGCGGCTTGTTGCCTTACGGCCAGGTCTTTCGCGCGGGGGCGAACGAAGCCACGTCATTGGTCACCACTGCAGACCTTTTGCTGGGAGGCAAAGATCTGCCTGCAGGCAATTACACCATTTTTGTTATCCCCAATTCGGACAAGTGGACCTTGATCATCAGCAGGAAGACGGGGGAGTGGGGTATTCCATATCCTGAGGGGTATGACTTGCTCCGAGTGGATATGAGTGTCTCGCAACTGCCGTCCCAAGTAGAGAATTTCACCATCAGCTTTGACCCAGCGGGCAGAAACTGCGATATGCGTATTGACTGGGAAAACACTCGCGCGTCGGCAGAATTCGCTGAGAAACAATAGGCCGCAGCCGCGTAGATTCCTCCGTCCTTCGTCAAAATTGAACGTGCGCAGGATTTGCAATGGTGCCTCGTGGTCCCATAAGGCGCAAAAATAACCACGAAGTGATCGCTGGCTGCCGCAGTGTCACAGGTATGTAGCTAGCACCGGGAAGATTGGAGCATGCATTCTTGTTGCGACGGCGGAATCGCATCGGAGATCTATCGCTACTGGGTGACTGCGAGCCAGTGGGCCTGTGGCAAGAAACGCGTGCGCCTCACCAAAGCGCTTTGCTAGACGATCCTTTATTCGCACGGCGATGTCAGCGATGTCTTCTTGGCGGTGGGAGATAAACACATTCGACATGCCGCCCGCCCCTATTACTCGAGGGCAGAAACATAAGAGTGCCTGGAGTGAGGTGACTGAACACTTCTACGGCACCTCGATGATCGAGCGTGCGTAAGGCATTGCGGATGCGTTTTACTTCGCAGATATTGAAAGAATATAAAAGTTGACACAGGCCACTAAACTCAGGACAGTCGTCCGAGTTGCCCCGTGGTGTTGCGTGACGAGAGCACTTCTACGCGCTTGTGATTTTGTGATTCAAGCTGGCGCGTGTACAGTTGCTTAGTCGAACCGAGGCTGGGAGCCGGAGATGGGTCCTAAAGTATTCCTGAGTTATTCATCCCTAGATAAAGTCATTGCGGATCGCGTTTGCAGTGCTCTGGAAACAGCAGACATCCCGTGTTGGATCGCCCCTCGGAATATCCTGCCTGGTGTGGACTATCCGCGAGCCATCGTGGAAGCAATTAATTCCGTGCAAGTGTTGGTACTGATCCTGACTCAGCATGCCGCTGCCTCTCCCCACATACTCAGTGAAGTAGGTCAGGCATTCAATAACAAAAAACGAATCATACCGTTTCGACTCTCCAACGATCCACTTCCCGAAGATCTGGAATATTTCTTGTCAATGACACAGTGGCTGGACGCCACAGATGGCTGTACTGACGAAAATATAAAGCGGTTGACAGAAGCAATTTTGGACCCGTTTGCGGGAAGAGGCGACCGAGGTGCGATTAAGGCGCATAAGCGGCGAACAATCGTGGCTGGAGCATTTGTGTTGTTGGTCTTGCTCACCGGCGCGATCGTATATCAACGATGGCAGAAGTCGCGTCCTACGCTGCCAACCGCTGAAGCTGACAGTTCGGGGGGCCGGGACACCAAGCCACAACCAAGGATCTGGCTCAACCCAGTTGATGAGAAAAAGTACGTATGGATCGCGCCCGGAAGCTTCACGATGGGCTGCTCACCCGGCGACAATGAGTGTAGTGACGACGAGAAACCAGCGCACCCAGTGGACATCGATAAGGGGTTCTGGCTTGAACAAACTGAGGTAACCATCGGGGCCTACAATATATTCGCTGCCAAACACGCGCTTAAACTCCCGGCTGGCGACGCGACTCTTCCCTTGACCGGATTGATGTGGACAAAAGCGAAGGAGTATTGCGCCGCAATTGGGGGCCGGCTGCCGACGGAAGCGGAATGGGAATTCGCGGCGCGTGCCGGAAATTACCAAGCCTACAATGGAATGCCCTCAAAGGTATCCTGGTTCGCCGAGAACAGTGGAGACGCACGGCATCCGGTGGGAGGCAAATTACCAAATGGCTTTGGGCTTTACGACATGCTCGGAAACGTTCGGGAGTGGGTTTTGGACCGCTACTACAAAAAATACTATCTTGACTCGCCAGCAACCGGTCCGAATGTTGACCAGCCACTGGCTTCCAATGCCACGGCTGTGGTGCGCGGGGCATTCTGGGGCAGTGACGCCAAGTCTGTTCGCGTCTCTCACCGGTCCGAGCAAGAGACCGATGTGGAGGACGACACCATTGGTTTCCGTTGCGCGGTTGACTATCCTTGAATCTCGGTGGTGTGATGACGAGGGGTCCTTGATTCCAGCCTGACCAGCATCGACGAACCAGCAGCCAGAAGAGCTTGGCCTCGGCGAGCCAGCTCGGGTTGGAGGAGAGGTCGGGACACGGAGTGGCTTCGCTCTGCCGATCTTCACGAGGTCGGATGGCGACTCTAGCTCGTATTCCTCTCGTGACTACTTTCGCGCTAATTCCTCCGACTTTGCCTCTGCCGGGGAGCTCGCCGAGATTAGGGATCAGGGTTCGTTCAACTTGTACCAGTGGGGTTTAAGGACCCAAAGATGTCCCCGCATGAGATCCGAAAACATTGCAAGAAACGTGTATCACGTTTGTAATCGCGAGATCGCTTCGTTCCGTTTAGAAATGGACCTCTAGTAAACCATTGATAATATTGGCGGAAGCGAGTGGGGGTCGAACCCACCGGCGACATCGCAAAATGCCGCCCGCCGGTTTTGAAGATCACCAAAGGTGTTCTGAGCCGTTCTGAAAATTTTCTACTATAACTGATTTTTCAAGGGTTTAACGAAATCACTTTCTGACGCGTTTTGATCCGATATGATCCGTTCTGAGCATAGAACTATCACGTTTTTATCACGCTCAGGTTCCCTCGGCGTTTCCTAGGATACGACGATCGAGGAGAATGGCCCAGATCAGAGATAAAGAGTGGTGGCAGAGGTTACCCCGACCGTTCTTCCTCGATGGCCGCAATCCACAAACGCAGAGTGAGGTCTTCGCGCTCTGGATTACCATCCTGGACTGCCAAATCCAACTCTCGCAAAAACGAAAGCCAAGGTTCCGGAATGGTGTTACTCGGATGCGTAGGCAAGGTGTTCTTTCCTCAAATCAGTAACCAGGTTCCAGTGGGCCG
>Ga0070664_100002139_pt1 | contig 15828 bp, 15 predicted proteins | sample KBSC73metaG_FD_65863 | JGI IMG/M metagenome (GOLD analysis project Ga0070664, IMG submission 65863) | Corn rhizosphere microbial communities from Kellogg Biological Station, Michigan, USA - KBS C7-3 metaG | ecosystem: Host-associated > Plants > Roots > Rhizosphere > Soil ... | reverse complement strand
TGATGGAAGGCGGCTATGCGATCGAGGCCTTGGGTGCCAATGTCGCGGCCTTCCTGGAGGGGTTCGAATGAGAATTTGGATTGCGCTTGCAGCCGTCTCGCTGGCCGCACCGGCACAATCGGTGACCGACCGCGCGGCGATTCTCAAAGACTATGCGGACCTCCTCGCCATCCCGAATGTCGCGACCAGCACCCCCGACATTCGCAAGAATGCAGACCACATTTTGGGCATGATGACCGCTCGTGGCCTGAAACCGAGGTTGCTCGAAGGCGATAGCGCCGACGTACCGCCTGCGATCTACGGCGAATGGCTCCTGCCGGGCGCCCGCCGGACGCTGGTGCTTTATGCCCATTACGACGGCCAGCCGGTGACGCCTGAGGATTGGAAGTCCACGCAGCCGTTCGAACCCAAGCTCTATTCCGACCGCCTGGATAGCGGAGGAAAACCGATCGCATTTCCGGCATCCGGCCAGGCGATCAATGACGATTGGCGGATCTACGCACGTGGCGCGTCCGATGACAAGTTGGGGGTGATGGCCATCCTCGAGGCGGTCGACGCCTTGAAGACCGCCGGCAAGCGCCCGGCGTACAACCTCAAGATTTTCTTCGAGGGCGAGGAGGAGCAGGGTTCGCCGCATCTGGCGGCGCTGCTCGCCAAGCACCGCGAGACTCTCAAGTCCGATGGCTGGGTAATCTTCGACGGACCATCGCACCCATCGGGTGCGCCACAGGTCTCCCTCGGCGTCCGGGGCGACGTGAATGTCGACATCACAGTCTACGGGCCCGTCCGTCCGCTCCACAGCGGTCACTACGGCAATTGGGTGCCGAACCCGGCGATGGAGCTCGCCCAGTTGCTTGGCTCGATGAAAGATTCGAGCGGACGCGTGACAGTTGCTGGCTGGTATGACGACGTGGTCCCGCTGACCGACGCCGAGCGCGCGGCGATCCGCGCAGTGCCGCCGGCTGACGCGCAGCTCCGACAAGAGCTCGGTCTTGGCTGGACGGAGGGCAACGGCGCGTCCCTGCTAGATGCGATCCAGCAGCCGTCGCTCAACATCAATGGATTTCGCGCGGCGGATGTGGGCGACAAGGCCCGCAACGTCATCCCAACGACAGCCGCCGCCACGCTCGACCTTCGCCTGGTCAAGGGCAACGACTGGAAGCGGCAGGTCGAGAAATTGATCCGGCATATCCAGGCGCGAGGTTTCACGGTGCTCGACCGCGCGCCGACGATGGACGAGCGCAGGCGCTTTGCGAAGATCGCAATGGTGGCCGTTGGCACCGGCTACAACGCGGAGCGCACGCCGCTCGACGATCCGCTGGCAATTAGCGTCGCGACTGCAGTAAAGCCGTTCGGCGCAGTCGTTCTTCCGTCGACCGGCGGATCGCTGCCGCTGTTCGTGTTCCGCGAGACGCTCGGCGCGCCGACGGTCACGCTCAGCCTCGCCAACTATGACAACAACCAACACGCCGAGGACGAGAATCTGCGGCTTGGCAATCTGTGGCGCGCGATCGACGTCGCGACGGCGATCATGGAGATGCGCTAAAGCTTTTCAGTCAGCTCCGGCACAATCTTGAACAGGTCGCCGACGAGGCCGATGTCCGCGACCTGGAAGATCGGCGCTTCCTCGTCCTTGTTGATGGCGACGATCGTTTTCGAATCCTTCATCCCGGCGAGGTGCTGGATCGCGCCGGAAATGCCGATCGCGATATAGACGTTCGGCGCGACGATCTTGCCGGTCTGGCCGACCTGATAGTCGTTGGGCGCATATCCGGCATCGACGGCGGCTCGACTGGCACCGACCGCGGCGCCGAGCTTGTCTGCCAGTGGGTCGAGCAGCGAATGGAATTGCTCGGAGCTGCCGAACGCGCGGCCGCCCGAAACGATGATCTTCGCACTGGTCAATTCCGGCCGTTCGCTCTCCGATGCCTCGAGCGACACGAAGCTGCTGCTTCCCGGATCGCCGCCGGTGTCGACCTGCTCGACCGATGCCGATCCACCCTCCGTGGCGGCCTTCTCAAACGCCGTCGTGCGGACGGTGATGACCTTTTTGGCATCCTTCGATTTCACCGTCGCGATCGCATTGCCGGCGTAGATGGGCCGAGTGAACGTATCCGGGCCTTCGACCGAGAGGATGTCGCTGATCTGCATGACGTCGAGCAAAGCCGCGACGCGCGGTGCGATGTTCTTGCCGGTCGTCGTTGCCGGTGCGATGAAAGCGTCGTGACTATCCATGAGCTTGGCGACGACAGGCGCGACGGCCTCAGCAAGCTGGTGCTCAAGAGCGCCTGAGCTTGCCGTATAGACTTTCGCTACGCCGGCGATCTTCGCCGCCGCCTGAGCGGCGCCATCGGCATTATTGCCTGCGACCAGGGCATGCACTTCGCCCAGCTGCGCCGCCGCGGTGACGGTCGCGAGCGTCGCGTCCTTGACGTTGCTGCCGTCGTGCTCGACCAGAACCAAAACGCTCATTTCGCAATCCCCATGCCCTTCAGGCGTTCCACCAGCTCGTCGACGCTGCCGACCTTGATCCCGGCCTGGCGTTTGGCTGGCTCCGTGACCGTCAGTGTTTCCAGCCGCCGCGCGACGTCTACGCCGAAGTCGCCGGGCGACTTGGTCGCGAGCGGCTTCGACTTCGCCTTCATGATATTGGGCAGGCTCGCGTAGCGCGGCTCGTTGAGACGTAAGTCTGTCGTTACGACGGCGGGCAGATTGAGCTTCACCGTCTCGAGCCCGCCATCGACCTCGCGAGTGACGGTCGCGCTGTCTGCGATGTCGATCTTCGAGGCGAAAGTGCCCTGAGGCCAGCCGAGCAAGGCAGCGAGCATCTGTCCGGTCGCATTATTGTCGTCGTCGATCGCCTGCTTGCCGAGGATGACGAGCTGGGGCTGCTCTTCATCCACGACTTTCGCGAGGATCTTGGCGACGGCTAGCGGTTCGACCTCCTCGTCGGTTTGCACCAGGATCGCGCGGTCGGCGCCCATCGCGAGCGCGGTGCGCAAGGTTTCCTGTGCCTTAGCGGGGCCGATCGAGACCGCGACGATTTCGGTCGCGACGCCCTTTTCCTTCAGCCGGATCGCCTCTTCGACGGCGATCTCGTCGAACGGATTCATGCTCATCTTGACGTTCATGAGATCGACGCCCGAACCGTCCATCTTGACCCGGGGTTTGACGTTGTAGTCGATCACCCGTTTGACGGCGACCAGCAGTTTCATGCGCTCGTTTCCTCCGTCGCCGCGGCGCGCGCCGCGGCGAATTCCTCAAGAAGCTTGGGCCATTCCTCCATGGCCGGGAACTTGTCGTAGCTGTGCGCCGCGTCGAAGCGGGCCCATGGCAGGGCTTCGCTCAAATAGCATTGCACAAAGGGCGGATCGCTCGGCGGCGCGTCGAGCATGGTGGTCCGAACATTCACGAACGGACCGATCTGCGGCGCACGCGTGTACACCCAGCTGAAGCAGTTTGCACAGTGGTGGTGCCGAATCTCGCCTTTCAATCCGCCGAGCGCCGGCTCCCCGCTCAGCAACTCGAATGCCCCCTCCGGCCAGGTGCTGGTCACCGAATAAGCGCCGCCGGTCATCCGCTGGCATCCCGTGCAGTGGCAGGCAGTCGTCAGAATGGGATCGCCGGCGATTCGAAACCGCAGCGCGCCGCAGCGGCATCCGCCCTCGGTCTTCGTCACCCCCTCGTTCACGCGGCGACCGGGCTCTTCACTTCGGCGACGATCTTCTTCGCTGCATCGCCTAGGTCGTTCGCGGCGATGATCGGAAGCCCGGACGAAGCGAGGATGTCCTTACCCTGTTGGACGTTGGTGCCTTCGAGGCGGACAACGAGCGGCACCTTCAGGTCCACTTCCCGCGCGGCGGCGACGATCCCTTCGGCGATGATGTCGCAACGCATGATCCCGCCGAAGATATTGACCAGGATGCCTTGGACGGCCGGATCGCTGAGGATGATCTTGAAGGCCGCAGTGACCTTCTCCTTGGAAGCGCCGCCGCCGACGTCGAGGAAGTTCGCCGGCTCCGCTCCGTTCAGCTTGATGATGTCCATCGTCGCCATGGCGAGGCCGGCACCGTTCACCATGCAGCCGATATTGCCGTCCAACTTGATGTAGGCGAGGTCGTATCTCGACGCCTCGATCTCCATCGGGTCTTCCTCGGTGAGGTCGCGCAGTTCCTCGAGGTCAGGGTGGCGGAACTCTGCGTTGTTGTCGAAGCCCACCTTCGCATCGAGAACCAGAAGCTGACCGCCGTCGGTGACCGCGAGAGGGTTGATCTCGATCTGCGAAGCGTCCGTGCCAAGGAAAGCCTGGTAGAGGCTCCCAAGCACCTGGGCGGCCTGCTTCGCGAGGTCGCCCGACAGTCCAAGCGCGGCGGCCACTTCGCGGCCATGATGAGGCATCAGGCCGGTGGCGGGATCGACGGTAATGGTGGCGATCTTCTCGGGCGTGTCGTGGGCGACCTTTTCGATCTCCATTCCGCCTTCCGTCGATGCGACGATCGCGATGCGGCCAGTCTCGCGATCGACCAGCAGCGCGAGGTAGAATTCCTTGGCGATGTCGACGCCATCGGTGATGTAGAGGCGCTGAACCTGCTTCCCCTGCGGCCCGGTCTGCACCGTGACCAAGGTCTTGCCGAGCATCTCGGCGGCATGCCCGCGAACCTCGGCAATCGAATGGGCGAGGCGTACGCCGCCCTTGGCGCTTTCACCGAGCTCCTTGAACTTGCCTTTGCCGCGCCCGCCGGCGTGAATTTGCGCCTTGACGACCCACAGCGGCCCGGGAAGCTTTTCCGCGGCCTCGACAGCCTCGTCGGCGCTCGTCGCGGCATGGCCCGCCGGCACCGGCACGCCGAATTTCGCAAGCAGCTCTTTCGCCTGATATTCGTGGATGTTCATGGGCGCGCCCTTAAGCAGATTGGAGCGCGCAAGGGAAGGCAACCGGACAGGCGCCTAAGTTCACTAATGTCACGCGGTGAGGCGCCATTTTCCGCGACTTTAGGGCCGCGCGCGCTTAGCCACGCATGCGCCGGCGACCGACCTTCATTCTTCACCGAAAGGCTAGACTAAGGGCGTGGCTGTAGGACAGAAAAATCCGGCTTTGGCCGACTCGGACCGACCCCTCCGCAAAATCATCCATGTCGACATGGATGCCTTCTACGCGTCGGTCGAACAGCGAGATGACCCGTCGCTTCGAGGCAAGCCCGTCGCAGTCGGCGGGGGTCATCGCGGCGTGGTGACTGCCGCCAGCTACGAAGCTCGGCCCTTCGGCGTGCGCTCGGCCATGCCCTCCGTCACCGCCAGGCGCCGATGCCCCGAACTGATCTTCGTAAAGCCGAGGTTCGATGTCTATCGCGCGGTGTCGCAGCAGATCCGTGCCATATTCGCCGACTACACAGACCTGGTCGAGCCGCTGAGCCTCGACGAAGCCTATCTGGACGTCACCGAAGACCGGCTCGGGCTCGGCAGCGCCCGCGCCATCGCCGAGGACATCCGACGCCGAATCCGAGAGGAGTGCCAGCTCACCGCCTCCGCGGGCGTCAGCTATTGCAAGTTCATCGCGAAGCTGGCGTCCGACCATCGCAAGCCCGACGGCCTATGCGTCATCACTCCGGAAAAGGGTCCCGATTTCGTCGCCTCGCTACCGGTGGCGCGTTTCCACGGCGTCGGGCCGGTGACCGCACGCAAGATGGAGCGGCTCGGGATCCTGACCGGCGCGGATCTTCGAGAGTGGACGCTGCCGGCGCTCGAAGCCCAGTTCGGCGGCTCGGGGTCGTGGTACTATCGCATCTGCCGCGGGATAGACGAGCGCGAGGTCCGTCCGGACCGACCCTACAAATCGGTCAGCGCCGAGCGGACGTTCGACGAGGATTTGCGCGATCCTGACCGGCTGGCGGCGGAGCTGGAGCGAATCGCCGGCTATGCCTGGGCGCGGGTCGAGCGAGCCGACGTGGCTGGCCGGACGGTGACGCTGAAGGTCAAGTTCGGCGATTTCACGATCATCACGCGGTCCAAAAGCTTCATTGCGAACGTGCCCCACCAGGAGGCATTCAGCGCGGCGGGGCAGGGGCTTCTCGCCGCGCTTCACCCGCTCCCTAAAGGTATCCGGCTGCTCGGTTTGGGCCTTCACAACCTGACCGATGGCGAAGTCCAATCGCCGGTCCAGCTCGGACTCGCGATCTAGAAGCCCGGCGCGGGGAACCGGGGTGGAAATGTGGACTCAGTTGTGATATAAAATCGTCAGATAGGGGCCGCCGCGATTCAGCTGTGGCCCTTAAATTCTAAGGAAGCTTCGAAATAGGCGAGGAGCCACGACCGGAGGTCGTTTTGGGGGACGATGCGGATGTGTCGGCTCTCTCCGCCGCAACAGAAAGGTTCGCAATGGCTAGTAAGGCGCTCAGCTTCGACGTCGGTGATTATGTTGTTTACCCCAAGCATGGCGTGGGCCGCGTTGTTGAGCTGCAAAGCACCGAAATCGCGGGATGCCGTCTCGATCTCTACGTGCTTCGGTTCGAGAAGGAGAAGATGACCCTCCGCGTTCCCGTCAACAAGGCGGACAGCGTCGGCATGCGCAAGCTTTCGTCGGACAAGACGATGAAGGACGCGCTGGAAACCCTGAAGGGCAAGCCGAAGGTGAAGCGCACCATGTGGTCGCGCCGCGCCCAGGAGTATGAAGCGAAGATCAACTCGGGGGACCTCACGTCGATTGCCGAGGTGACTCGCGATCTGTTCCGTCCGGACGATGCGCCGGAGCAGAGCTATTCCGAACGGCAGATTTTCGAAGCCGCTTCATCGCGCCTCGCGCGTGAGCTGGCGGCCATGGAGCAGACCGACGAGAAGTCGGCGCTCGCGAAGATCCTCGAGATCTTGAACAAGGTCGCGCCGATCCACCACCAGGTGAAAGAGCCGGCGTAAACTCTCCTTCCCGCTCCCGCGGGGATGATCAATGCATTGAGGGCGTCCCTGCGGGGGCGCCCTTTTTTGCGCTTGCGACCCTTTCGACTATTGTGTATTAGTCGAATAATACAGCACTACAGGAGTCTCGCATGCACAAGTCCATCGCCGCCGCTCTGATCGCCGCTTGCTCCGCAACCGCGGCGTGTAGCCACGATCGCGGCGAGGATGCGGGACCCGTCGTTTCGCGCGCCTTCCAGGTTGGTAATTTCACGGCGATCGAGGCGGCGGGACCGTTCAATGTGACCGTGCGGACCGGGGCGAATCCAAGCGTCCAGGCGCACGGCAATCAGAAGCTGCTGGAAGGCCTGGTGGTGGAAGTGAGCGGCGACAAGCTGGTCATCCACCCGGAGAAGCGACACGGCTGGTTCGGTCATTGGGGGGTCACGCACGGCAAGGCGGATATCGCCGTAACCGTGCCGCAGCTGCGCGCCGCGTCACTTGCCGGCGCGGGCGGCATAAATATCGACGAGGTGAAGGGCGACAGCTTCGAAGGTGAGATCGCGGGCTCCGGCGACCTCACCATTGCGTCGCTCGACGTGCAGCGGCTCAAGGTCGGCATCGCCGGCGCGGGCAGCGTGAGCGGCTCCGGCAAGGCGCAGAGCGCCGATTATGACATCGCGGGCTCAGGCGACGTCAACGCCGACGGCATCGTCGTCGAGAACCTCAAGATCGGCATCGCCGGCTCGGGCAACGTAAGGGCCCATGCGACCGGCGCCGCGAAAGTCGACATCATGGGTTCCGGGGACGTCGAGGTGAAAGGCGGCGCCAAATGCTCGGTCAGCAAGATGGGCTCGGGCGACGTCCGCTGCTCATGACCTGCACAGTTTAAGTCGACTTTAACCACGATCCGATGAAGGTGCGTGGATGCGCACTCATCTTCTCATCCTCGGCGTACTGATTGCGGCTGCAGGGCCGGCCGAGGCCGCGACCCGCAATTTCGGCATCACCGACTTCACGAAGATCCGCGTCAGTGGGCCTTACAAGGTCACGATGGCGACTGGGGTCGCTCCGTTCGCCCGCGCCACGGGCTCGTCATCGGCGCTCGACCGTCTCGCCGTTGAAGTTCGCGGCGACACGATCGTCGTTCAGTCGAACGCCTCATGGGGCGGCTATCCCGGCGCTGATCCGGGGCCGGTAGAGGTCACGATCGGTACGCACGACCTCACGCTCGCATCGCTTATCGGTTCAGGCTCGCTGACGATCGATCGCGTGAAGAGCCAGAGGTTCACCCTGACGATCCAGGGCTCGGGCTCCGGCGAAGCCGAGAATGTGGTGGCGGATCAATTGAACGTCTCGCTGGAAGGCGCCGCCAAGGCGCGGCTCGGCGGCACTGCGGGCAAGGTCACCGCGCTGGTGCGCGGGGTATCCACGCTCGACGCGAGCGGCCTCAGCACCCCGAGCGCCGACATCGACGCCGACGGCACGGCGACAATCGACGCCAACGTGACCGATACTGCAAAGGTGAACGGCTGGGGACCCTCGACGGTACGCTTCACGGGCCGCCCGTCCTGCACGTTGAAGGTGCAGGGTTCGACGACCGTCAGCGGTTGCCGTCCGCAGTGAATTACTGAATCGGGGCGCGAGCCTCGACGCCAGAGAGGAAGTTCCACAGAGCACCCGCCAGCTCTTCGCCCGCTGCCACGGCTTCCGCGCGCTCTTCCGCCGGCAGACGGTCGAGCAGCGTACGACAGATGTTGCTGTGCTCTACGTCAGCGGTTTCGTGGACCCGGAAGAAGCGCAGCGTCTCCTCGTCGCCGATGCCGTAGCGATCGACCAGGCCTTCGATCTTGGCGCTCGCGACGCCCGGGAACTGGCTTTCGTAGGCGTAGAGCGCGCCGAGTCCCGACGCGTAGGACCGGCGCGAAAGCTTGCTGAAGGTCTCGATCAGCGCCTGCGTCTCCGGATTGAGATCCTGCGCGCGAACGCCCTTCTCGCTTTCCCCGAGGCCCGACGCGAACATCAGCCACAGGCTGGCATGATCCTGCTTGCCCGCATCCAGACCTTCTTCTTCCGCGAGGTTCTCGGCGAGCATGCGCCGGCCATCGCGATCGGGGCAGGCGCTGTGGACAGCGCTGACGGCGCGCGGAAAAGCCTCGACGTGGTGGAAATATTGGCGCGCGTAGGCGCGGAGCGTGTCGAGCGGGAGCCGTCCTTCAGTCCACGCCTGATAGAAGGGATGCTTGAGCATCGCGCGCTCCGCGACCTGCGAATCGATGTGCGACGACGTGCTGCTCATGATGCCTCTCCGATGCTGTTTTTCGGAGCACTAACGTCGGCCAGCCGACTATACCAGAGCCAAAGCGGCGAGCTGCCCGTACAGGCGCGGCGGGAGCTCGGCGAGGCCGGTACCGTCGTCTCCGGACGCCGGCGCGTCAGCCTGTTCCAGATAGCGCCAGCCCTGGTGCGCGCGGCGCGGCGTCGGCGACACCGTCACCAATTCGGCCGAACAGACGATGTCGATCCGTCCATCCTCGCGATCCTCGAATCGAAGAATCTCCTGACAGGCAATCAGCCGGTGTTTCACGATCCAGAAAAGCGATCCGCCGATGAGTTCAGCCGCGCGCTTCGGACGCATGCGGGTGGCCACGCGCAATTCGCGATCGGCGCAACGCCGGGCGATGCGCTGCTGCAGCGCCTCGAGGTCCCGGCACGCGAAGGCGACCTTGGTCAAATGTAATGTCGGCACGGCCCACCCCGTGCGCTAGTTAGCCTCTGATTCGCAATGGCTTAGCTACCAAGACCAACCAGTGCAGCAAGCCCCAGGAAACTGAAGAAGCCGGTCACGTCCGTGATCGTCGTTACGAAGACCGCGGACGAAACGGCAGGATCGACGCGGAACCGGTCGAGGGTGACCGGCACGAGGATTCCGCCAAGCCCGGCCGCGAGGTTGTTGATGACCATCGAGGCGCCCATCACCGCTCCCAGCAGCGGATACTGGAAGATCAAGGCGACTCCGGTCCCGATGAGGAGGCCAAGAGATAATCCATTGGCGAGCGCGATCTTGAACTCCCGGCCGAACGCGCGAAGCGTATTGGACTCGGTCAGTTGGTTGGTCGCCAGCGCACGGACCGCAACCGCGAGGGTTTGCGTGCCTGCATTGCCCCCCATTCCGGCAACGATCGGCATCAGCACGGCAAGGACCGCATATTTACCGATCTCGGCCTGAAACAGGCTGACCACGCTGGCGGCGATGACGGCCGTCCCGAGGTTGATCACCAGCCAGAACAATCGGCGGCGGACGGTCAGCGGCACGGGCTCATTGATGTCGCCCTCGTCGCCGACGCCGGCGAGCAGCAGTACGTCCTCGCCGGCTTCTTCCTGGATGATGTGCACGATGTCATCGACGGTGATCATGCCGACGAGGCGATCCTCGTCGTCGACGACCGCGGCCGAGACGAGGCCGTATTTCTGGAACCGGAGCGCGACGTCTTCCTGGTCCATGTCGACCGGGATCAGCGTCTGCTCGCGCGCCATGATACTCCCGACGGCCGTCTCTCGCGGTGTCCGCAGGATCGTCGATAGTTTGCACGTTCCGACCGGATGGTGGCTCGCGTTGACGACGAATACTTCCCAGAAGTCGTCGGGAAGCTCCTGCGTCGAGCGCAGGTAATCGATGACCTGCCCGACCTTCCAATGCTCCGGCACCGCGCAGACATCGCGCTGCATCAGGCGCCCGGCGGACTCCTCCGGATAGCCGAGCGCTTCCTCGACTGCGGCGCGGTCGTCGGGCTCCATCCGCTCGAGGACCGCCTGCTGCTCGTCTTCGTCGAGGTCCTCGATCAGGGCGACGGCATCGTCCGTCTCGAGCTGGCCGGCGATGTCCGCGACCTGCTGCGGCTCCATGTCGTCGAGCAGGCCTTCGCGGACGTAATCGTTCATCTCCGCCAGCACGTCCGGGCCGACGATCCCGGCCAGCGCCTTGACGAGCCCTTCCCGCTCGTCGCGCGCGGCAAGCTCGATCAGGTCGGCGATGTCGGCGGGGTGGAGCGGCTCGACCAGCGTACGAGCCGTTTCGTCGTCGCCGGCTTCGACAGCGTCCAGGACCTTATCGACGAACTCCGGCCGCAACCGGGTTTCTTCGTCCATGACGGAGTTCGAAGGGCCGCCCGATTCCTCCAGGGGCGCGGCGGCGATGTGATCGCTCTCGCTCATTCGCGCTTCCCTCGTTGCACCCGGTGCCGCCCTCCTATGGTCGCTGCCGCTCTGGCGCAAGCAGCCTTCCGCTCCTAAATCGCGGTTCCTTCAATTCCCGTGCAACGGAGTTCCCCAATGGCCGACGCTGACCGCCTGACCTTTTCCCTTTCGACCGGCGGCGACGTCGTCATCAAGCTTCGGCCGGATCTTGCGCCGGGACACGTGCAGCGCATCACCGACCTGGCCAACAGCGGTTTTTACGACGGCGTCGTATTCCATCGGGTGATTCCGGGATTCATGGCCCAGGGCGGCGACCCTACCGGGACGGGAACGCGCGGCTCTGACAAGCCCAACATCAAGGCGGAATTCTCGGACGAACCCCATGTTCGCGGCACGTGCTCGATGGCCCGGACCAGCGATCCCGACAGCGCCAACAGCCAGTTCTTCATCTGCTTCGACGATGCGCGCTTCCTCGACAATCAATATACCGTCTGGGGCGAGGTCGAGAGCGGCATGGAATATGTCGACGCGCTGCCTAAGGGCGAGCCGCCGCGCGAGCCGGGCAAGATTGTCAAGGCCACGGTCTCCTGAGCTTGAAGAAAGTCGCGCTCATCACCGGCGCTTCGGCGGGCCTGGGCGTCGAGTTCGCCCGGCAGCTGGCGAAGCGCGGCCATCGGCTTGTGCTGGCGGCGCGACGCAAGGATCGGCTCAAAGAGCTGGCGAAAGAGCTGGGCAACGCTCGCGCTGTCGCCATCGATCTTTCGAAGAAGGATGCGGCGGCGAAGCTCCTCGCGGATGTCGAGGCGAACGGCGAAGCCGTCGAGGTCCTGGTCAACAACGCGGGCTTTGGGCTGATCGGCCGCTTCGCCGAGCTGGACGCCAAGCGCGAGCGGCAGATGATCGACCTCAACGTGGGCGCCCTTATGGACCTTTGCCGGGCGGTCGCTCCGCAGATGATCGCCCGAAAATCCGGCGCGATCCTCAATGTCGCTTCCACGGCCGCATTCCAGCCCGGGCCAAGGATGGCGGTCTATTTCGCGACCAAGGCCTTCGTCCTGTCTCTCACTGAAGCGTTGCACGAGGAGCTGAAGCCGCATGGCATCAAGGTCAGCTGCCTTTGCCCGGGGCCCACTCGGACCGAATTCGGCGACGTCGCCGGTTTCGGTGGCAACGGCTTGTTCGATCATATCGCAATGAACGCCGACGACGTGGTTCGCATCGGGCTGAAGGGTCTCGACAAGAATCATGCCGTTGTCGTGGCGGGCTGGTTGAACAAGATCACGGCGGCAAGCACTCGCTTCGCCCCGCGTCCCATCGTCCGCAAGATCGCCGGGTCGATCAAATATTGACGGCAAAAGTGAACCCGCCCGCTGCGCCGCCGTTACGCATCCGGTATGAGGGCGGGTCCCAGGAGAGCAAATGCCTGAAGCAGACACGATCGACCGAGTGAAAAGCCGCAAGGTGCAGGTTGCGAACCTACCGCCCGCCGACAGCGGCCGGGGCTTCGCCCGGCTGCCGGATTCCCTCATGGACGCGCTCGGCCTGTCCGAGGGCGACGTGATCGAGATCGTCGGCAAGCGCTCGACGGTTGCCCGTGCCATCCGCCCTTACGGCGAGGACGAGGGGATCGACATCATCCGCCTCGACGGGCTCCAGCGCGCCAATGCCGGCGTCGGCTCGGGCGATTTCGTCGAAGTGCGCAAGGCGAGCTCCAAACCCGCGACGCGCGTGGTTTTTGCGCCCGCGCAACCGAACATCCGCCTGCAAGGTTCGACGGACGCGTTGAAGCGGACCTTCGCGGGGAGGCCGCTGGTCGAAGGTGATACCGTTGCCACTGCCGGCCATCAGCGAATCAACGCCGATATGCCGGACCACGTCCGCCAGATGCTGAACGCGCCCGCCTTCGCGCTGCAGGAGCTGCGGCTCGTCGTGGCGTCCGCCTCGCCCAAGGGCATCGTCCATATCGACAGCAAAACGGCCGTGGAGCTGCTGCCGGAATATACGGCCGTCGATGGCCAGCGCCGGGCCGATGTTACCTACGACGACCTCGGCGGGATGCGCGACACGATCGATGCGCTGCGCGAGATGGTCGAGCTGCCGCTTCGGCATCCAGAGCTGTTCCAGCGGCTCGGTGTCGACCCGCCCAAGGGCGTGCTGCTTCATGGTCCGCCTGGCACCGGAAAGACTTTGCTTGCGCGCGCCGTCGCCAATGAGAGCGCGGCCAAATTCTTCAGCATCGCGGGACCCGAGATCATGGGTTCCGCCTATGGCGAGAGCGAACGTCGGCTGCGCGAGATCTTCGAACAGGCCGCACAATCCGCGCCTTCGATCATCTTCATCGACGAGATCGATTCGATCGCACCGAAGCGCGGGCAGGTCACCGGCGAAGCGGAGAAGAGGCTGGTGGCGCAGCTGCTGACTTTGCTCGACGGCATGGAGCCGAGGCAGAACACGGTTGTCATCGCCGCGACCAATCGGCCCGAGGCGATCGACGAGGCGCTTCGCCGCCCAGGCCGCTTCGACCGCGAGATCATTGTCGGGGTTCCGGACCAGCCGGGCCGCCGCGAGATCCTGGGCATCCACACGCGCGGCATGCCGCTCGCCCACGACGTGAACCTCGATGATCTCGCGCGGCGAACCTACGGCTTCGTCGGCGCCGATCTGGCCGCGCTCTGCCGGGAGGCCGCGCTCGAGGCCGTGCGGCGGATCATGCCGAAGCTCAATCTCGCCGAAGACGTCATTCCTCCCGAAATCCTCGACGCTTTGTCTGTCGAGCTGCGCGATTTCGAAAATGCGCTGAAGCGCGTGCAACCCTCGGCGATGCGGGAGGTGATGGTCGAAGCGCCGACGATCGGGTGGGACGACATCGGCGGGCTCGACGAGGCGCGCGACCGCTTGCGCGAAGGCGTAGAGCTTCCGCTGAAGCATCCCGAGGCCTTCCGCCGGCTCGGCATCCGACCGGCCAAGGGCTTCCTGCTTTACGGGCCTCCGGGCACGGGCAAGACCCTGCTAGCCAAGGCCGCGGCGCGCGAGAGTGAGGCGAATTTCATCGCCACAAAATCTTCCGACCTCCTGTCCAAGTGGTACGGCGAGAGCGAGCAGCAAATCGCGCGGCTGTTCAACCGCGCGCGCCAGGTCGCACCGACGATCATATTCATCGACGAGCTGGATAGCCTCGTTCCGGCGCGCGGCGGAGGGTTAGGGGAGCCGCACGTGACCGAGCGGGTGGTCAATACGATCCTGTCGGAGATGGACGGGCTCGAGGAGCTCCAGAATGTCGTGGTGATCGGAGCGACCAATCGGCCGACCCTGATCGACCCGGCGTTGCTGCGGCCAGGACGGTTCGACGACCTGATCTACGTGGGCACGCCCGACGTCGCCGGGAGACGGCGCATCCTCGCCATCCACACGCGCAACATGCCGCTCGCCAAGGATGTCGATCTGGAATCGCTGGCCAAGCGGGCGGAGCGATTCACGGGCGCGGATCTCGAGGACCTGGTGCGGCGCGCCGGCCTCACCGCGCTGCGACGCGGATTAGATTCGGGCACCGTCACCATGGCCGATTTCGAAGCCGCGATGACCGAGACGCGCGCCTCCGTGACGCCCGAGATGCTCGAGGAATATCAACGCATCCAAGAAACCCTGAAGAGCGAGGCGACCAGGCCCTTGGGCGGCATCGGTTTCGTACTTCCGGGGATGCTCCACCCGCGGCCAGGCGGGAAGGACGGCAAAGCCTAGTCCTTGAGCCGCGTCCGGCAGAACCAGGCGAGGCCGAGAAGCAGGACGGCGAAGGCCGCGAACGGGAGGTCGTGCTTCAGGCCATACAGGGCGATTCCGATGGTCGGCGCGAGCACGTAACTGATGCCGTTCGCCGCCGTGATCACGCCGGCAACCGCGCCCTGCTCCGTAAGCGGGACGGCGAGCGATGCTCCACCGGTAAAACCTGGGCGCGTGAACCCGAAACCGAGCGAAGCCAGGGCAAATCCCAACGTGATCCCGTAGAGATCGTAGGACAGCATCGTCCCGGCGAGGCCCGCCGCGCCGATGATCGCGCCCCACAGGATCAGCGCGCGCGGGCTGAGATTGAGGCGGGGAATCAGGGCCCATTGCGCGCCGAGGGTCGCGACGGCCCCGGCCATCATCACGATGGAGATCGGCCCTTCGGATCCTGACGGCGAAAGATGCAGCCGGTCGATGATGAAGAATCCAAGGCAGGTGAGGATCGCGGCCTGAGCATGGCCGGCGACTACCCCGGCCACGATCCAGTCGCGAATTCGCTCGTCGTTCCATTTCAGCCGTTTCGCACGGCGCGGGGACGTTGCCGCCAGGACGCTGGCGCCGGTCGGCGGCGTCGCCAGTGACGGGTAGCTCATCGCTGCGCCGTGGCCGGTTCGACGGCCGCTGCGGTCGTCGGGCAGCCAAAACAGGATCGACACCACAACAGCGAGACCAATTGCGGAGAAGGCGAACAACGGGCCCGAGAGGCCCAGTAGGGGAAGCACAAACAACGGAGCGAGGGCCGGGCCGATGATCGTCCCCAGGCCGAAGGAGGAGGATAGGGCCGACAGCGCGGTCACGCGTCCGCTTCGGCGCGTCCTCGAGGCGAGATAGGCTTGCGTCGCGGAAGGGGTCGCGCAGCCCAGTCCGCCATAGATCGCGCGGAGAATCGCAAACGCGCTGAACGTCAGCGCGCCCCCGATCCAGCCATGGAGCCCGGCGAACAGTGCGATCCCGCACAGCAGC
>Ga0070664_100002137_pt1 | contig 15836 bp, 11 predicted proteins | sample KBSC73metaG_FD_65863 | JGI IMG/M metagenome (GOLD analysis project Ga0070664, IMG submission 65863) | Corn rhizosphere microbial communities from Kellogg Biological Station, Michigan, USA - KBS C7-3 metaG | ecosystem: Host-associated > Plants > Roots > Rhizosphere > Soil ... | reverse complement strand
CTCGGTCAGCGTCGTCATCCCTTGCTACCGGTACGGGCACTTCCTCGAGCAGGCCGTGAGCAGCGTGCTGGACGACCAGCCCGGAGTCGACGTGCGCGTCCTGATCATCGACGACGCGTCGCCCGACGACAGCGGTGAGCTCGCCGAGAAGATCGCCGCGGGTGATCCGAGGATCGACGTCGTCGTCCACGCGACGAACAAGGGCAACATCGCAACCTTCAACGAGGGTCTGCTCGAGTGGGCGGACGGCGACTACACGCTCCTGATGTCCGCGGACGACCGGGCGACGCCGGGGGCGCTGGAGCGGGCTCGAGATCTCCTCGACGCGCAGCCAGAGGTGGGGTTCGTCTACGGGCGCTCGCTGTGGGTCACCGACGGGGAGCCGCTGCCGCCGGCGAGGACCACGGTCCGGGGTTGGTCGGTGTGGCCCGGGCAGGACTGGATCGAGCGGCGCTTCCGCCAGGCGGAGAATCCGATCACGTCACCGGAGATCATCGTCCGGACATCCCTCCAGCAGCGCGTCGGCGGGTACGACCCGGGGCTGCCGCGTGCGGCGGACATGGAGATGTACATGCGGCTGGCGGCGTACGGCGAGGTCGGCTTCATCCGGGGTGTCGACCAAGCCTTCTACCGCGTGCACGGCGCGAACATGAGCAAGGCCGTGACCGCCCTCATGGACCTCCGCCAGCGGCGGTCGGTCTTCGAGGTCGTGCTCGAGCGCTACGGGGACCGCCTCGCCGACACCGCGCGACTGTCCGCGTCGGTGCACCGGCAGCTGAGCCGCGAGGCGCTGTGGGCGGCCGGCCGCGTGTACGACCGCGGCCGGCTGCGCGGTAGCGAGGTCGGCCGACGGCTCCTGGGCGCCGGTCCGGGCGAGGAGGAGCGCGACGTCGAGGAACTGCTCGCCTTCGCCTCGGAGTGCTGGCCTCCGGTGACGCGCCTCAGGCTCTACCGCACCCTCGTCGCCCGGCGCCGTCTCGGGCCGGCGGAGGTGCAGTACCTGCTGGCGCAGAAGGGGCAGTGGTGGTTCCGCCGCCGCTCCTGGGGGTACCGGGGCGTCTGATCCCGGCCCTGCCGGTGCCCGCCCCGGGCGGTCGGGCGGGCGACTAGGCAGCGACCCCGAGCCGTTGGCTGAGGAAGCCGATCAGGGCGTTCGCGCTCGCCTCGGGCGACAGTTCGCCGACGCGGCGGCGTCCGAGCGCGGCGTAGCGTTCCCGCACGTGCGGATCGAGGATCTCGATCATGGCCTCGGAGAGTGCGCCGCGATCCCCGCGAGGGACGAGGAGCCCGTAGCGGCCGCCCTCCGTCACGAAGCGCGGGCCGCCGCCCCGCGCGTCCGTCGTGATCACCGGGCAGTCGACGCTCATCGCCTCCGTCAGCACCTGTGCGAACCCCTCCTCGTCGGAGGGGAGCACGAACGCCCACGCCCGCGCGGCGTACTGCAGCGGATCGTCGACCCAGCCGACCGCTTCGACGTCAGCCTCCAGCCCGAGCCGCCGGATCCGGTCCTCGGCGTCCGCGCGCCCCGGTCCCTCACCGACGATCAGCAGGCGGGCGGGCCGCTGCCTCCGCACCTCGGCGAAGGCGTCGACGAGCAGGTCGAGGCGCTTCCAGTACGTCATGTTGGACGTCTGCACGAACACCGGGGGACCCCCCGGCTCGAGCCACGGATGCGGCGGTGGGGCGAGGTCCCCGGAGAAGGCCGGCATCGGGTTCGGGACGAGAGCCACGGACGACTGGTCGAGGCCGCACCACGCGATGATGTCGTCGCGGACGGTCGGCGAGGGGCAGATGAGCCCGTCGGCGAAGCGGTAACTGACCTTGGCGACCCACTTGTTGTCCCGCCGGTTGCTCGCGTGGGAGTACTCCACCGGGTGGTCCTGAACCAGCACCAACTTGCCGCGCCACCCCGGAGGGGTCCGGGCCATCCAGGCCGCGGCGAGACCGACGAAATTGGCGTGCACCTGACGGGTGATCAACACGTCCGGCCGCTCCCGGCGAAGGTAGCGGATGAGCGCCGGCACCGAGCGCGAGACCCGGTCGACGCCCAGGCGGTGCATCCGGACGCCGGCGGGCAGCCACGACGGCGGCGGGTCGTCGCTGTAGCAGACGAGATCGACCTCCACCCGACCGGTCTCCAGGAGACCGAGCGCGAGTCGGCTCACCGCGTTGCCGTGCGCCCGCCGGCTCGGGCTGTCGACGAGCAGGCCCACTCTGATGGTCATGCCCACGGCTGCCCGCCGTCCGGGCCGAGACGCTTCGCGGCGCCCCGGAGAGCTTCGTCGTGCGTGCCGCGTGCCTGGTCAGCCGTCACTCTTGGGGGAGCCGCCGGCGCCGGCGCGTGATACCGACGGCGGGCCGGACTCCTCAAGCATTTCGGCGAACCGCTGCCGCCGGGCGTGGCTCTCGGGACGGATCAGGAGGTCGTCGCGAGCTGGGCCGACCAGGCGTGGTCGAGCACCAGCCGGGGCGTGCCCGTGCCGTCGGCGGCGACCGCCCACATCGCGGTGTCGACCGACGCCCCCGCGTCGACCGCCGAAGGGTTCGCCGCCTTGCCGCCGCCGTCGGAGAGCGAGTCGTCCGTCGCGAGGCCGTACATCACGGTCCGGTCGTTGAGCCAGCTCGCCTGGTCGTCAATGGGCCGCGTCTCGGTCGTCGCGTGCTCCCGGCCGGTCGCCAGGTCGAGGATCCAGAGCCGCCACGTGACGGGGTCGTCCGAGACCTTCTTCTTGAACGCGACGAGCTTCCCGTCGGGCGACAGCGACGGGCACTCCACACCGCTCGTCACCACGGTCGCCGTCCGGGCCGCGATGTCGGCGCGGATGAGGTACGTCCGGCCACCGGAGCCGAGCGTCGCGTAGAGGTGCCGGCTGTCCGGCGTGAAGGTGACTCCCCAGAAGTTGAAGTTCGACGCGTGGAAGGGCCGTCCGTCCTTCGTGACGCTCAGCTTCTCGAGGTCGAACAGGACCGCGCCGGTCGACGCGTCGATGATCGAGGTCCGGGTCGAGAAGCCGAGGCTGGCGTAGCTGTCCCCGCTGACGAAGGTGGTGACGGCGGCGAGGCGGCCGTCGGGGGCGACCTTCGCCCTGCTCGGGTATCCCGGGAGCGTGAGCCGGTGCGTCACGGCGAGGTTCCCGTCCAGCACGAGGGCCTGGATGGCGACCGTCACGCCGGGGGCGGGCTGCAGGCAGAGCCCCCGGCCGCCGGTCATCGCCAGGCGGGTACACCTCAGGTCGCGGGTGAAGACCCGCCGGGTCGGGTCGGACGCCGGGGCGACAGCGACCCGGCCGAAGTCGCGGTCGAGGCGGCTGGACTTGAATGCGTAGAACGGGCCGGTGGAGGTGACGGCGCCGACGTCGCCGGCCGCCGTGGCGGGCCCCGCGCCACCGGACCCGTGCCCCGCGGGCTGCGCGCCGCCCGCGGCCGCGTGGACGACGTACCCGACGGCCACGGCGAGCAGCAGAACCAAGGCGGCGCCGACCGCGACGAGGCGGCCGTGGAGGGAGGTCATCAGGCGCTCGCCGTCGCCCGACGCCGGGCCCCGACCGCCGCCGTGCCGACGAGCGCGAGGGCGATGGTGAGCCCGACGACGAACACCGCCAGCGTGAACGTCGCCCCGCGCCACGACCACAGCACCCCGGCCGCGACGGACGACACGAACGAGGCGGCCGCCGTGCCGCTCTGGACGATCGCCATCCCGCTGGTGCGCAGAGACGCCGGCAGCGACGGCGTGACGAGCGCCATGAGCACGCCGTTCGTGGCCGCGTAGTAGACGCCGTGCAGCGCGAGCGCGAGCAGCAGGACGGCGGCCGCCGGCAGCGGCGCGAGCAGTACGACGTAGACCGCGAGCATCGCCGCGTTGCCCGCGACGAAGACGCGCCGTCTCCCCCAGCGATCGGCCAGGCGGCCGACGGGCGCCGCCAGGACCATGTAGACGGACGCCGTCCCGAGCGGCAGCAGCGGGAACCACACGAGCGGGACGTCGAGGCGGTGCTGCAGGAGCAGGTAGACGAAGGCATCGCTGAGGGTCACCGTAGCCAGCAGGGTCGCCTGTACGGTCGTGGTGCGGAACTCCCGCTGTCGTAGGAGGGCAAGGCCGGCGCGCAGGGACACGTCGACGCCGGCCGCGATCCGGTCGCGGCGGTCGCGCACGAACGCGAGCAGGACGAGCAGGCCCATCGCGGCGATGCAGAAGCTCACGACGAAGACGGCGTCGTACGCGCCGGGCGCCGCCCTCAGGACGAAGAACGCGACGATCGGACCCGCCAGCGCCCCGGCGGTGTCCATGGCGCGGTGCACGCCGAAGGATCGGCCCAGGAGGTCGGGCGGGCTGGAGAGCGAGATCAGGGCGTCCCGCGGCGCCGTCCGGAGGCCCTTGCCGGTTCGGTCCACGCCGATGACCGCGGCGATGCCTCCGAGAGATGCGCCGACGGCGGGCAGCCCGAGCTTGCTCACCGCGGAGAGGCCGTACCCGACGGCGGCGACCGCCTTGCGGCGCTGGGTCCGGTCCGCGACGTGCGCGGCCAGCAGGCTGACGAGCACCGTGACCCCGGCGTACAAGCCGTCGACGATGCCGACGCTGACCAGGGACACCCCGAGGCCGAAGACCAGATACACCGGCAGCACCGCGGTGATCATCTCGGACGAGATGTCCGTGATCAGGCTGACGGAGCCGAGGGCCACCACGTTCCCCGGGACCCGCATCCCGCGGCCCTTGACCGACCGGTCCAGACCCGCGTCCCGGGCACGCGCCGACGACAGGTACATCCGCCCCCCACCCCTCGACCGCCGACCCGCTGCCTCCCGGCTCGGCACCCAATAGTGTGCAGCACGGTTCCCGGCGGGGCATGCCGTTCCGGACAGTCGGGCCATGACGCGGGCCAGCGCAGTCGGGATCCAGCCGCACCGGTCGGGGACGTTCACGTTTCCACCGACCCCGAGTTAAAGGCGAAGGTCCGCGACATCGTCGGGCTCTACCTGGATCGAGCGTGTCAACTCTCCTCCTGGCGTCGCTTCCTCGGCTCTTGTCGCAGGTCTCGATGTCGCAGACGGCGAGGTAGCGGATCTTGTGGACGGCGTCGTCGGTGGGGAATTGGCCGCGGGTCTTGGATATTTTGCGCAGCTGAAGTTGATGCTTTCGATCGCGTTGGTAACCCGTTATGAAAGACGGCGGTGTCGTTGAGTCCGCTGCCCGCAGACCTGACGCTTGGCGTCCTTGGAAGGCATCGAGAGCTTCAGCGATGCGACCCTGCCAGGATCATGCACCACGCCCTCCATGAGAAACGGCGACCGCACGGTGCCTTCGCGAACGCCGTGTCATTGCGTGTGCGCTGTCCCCGTTCCTCGGGCCCGGAAATCGTCGTTTCTTCTCGCCGACCGCCGGACTGTGGCTACGATGGCAATCCCGTCGAGGGCGTGTACGGCGCCTGCGCGAAAGGGTGGTCTGATGGATCGAGTGGTTGCCCGAAAGGGCATCCTTGCTGCCCTGGCGGTCATGATTTCAGGTTTGTGTGCGTGCTCGGTATCAGGAGCCTCGCAGACTGCTCCGTCAACGTCCGGCGCGCCGGCGAGCCGTTCCGGGAGCGCCGCGGGGGCGGCTACACCCGGGGCCAGAACGACGGCCGACGCGCGGGCCTCGATGCCGAGAATCAGCCCGAGCCCCGTCGCCGGGTTGGCATACGGCGCTGCGTCCGCCGCCGACCGCGCCCGCTTCGCAGCCGCCCTCAAGGTGTCGGGGGGGCTGCTCGTCTCGAAGTCGGTGCACACCCTGGCCGTCGGCGGCTCGGACGTCGGCGGCGTCGCCGTCTACGCGACGAAGGCCGGCGCGACGAAGAGCACGACCTTCCAGGACCAGTACGTCGTGCAGCTCGTCAACGCGGTCGCCGGACCGAAGGCCTCCCCGCGCTTCTTCCGCGCCGGCAGTCAGGTCATGGCGCTCTCGACGCACGGGGTGCCCGTTGCGGGCTGGTTCCAGGGCGATCGGCTCACGCTGGTCTACCGGACCGGGTCCGCGCCGGACCTCGCCGTCCTCGCTGCCGGTGTCCGTGCCACGCCACCTCCCTCGTGAGACCTGCGGCGGTGATGCAGGCCACAGTGGCGCCGGCGACGTCCGTCGCCACGGAGCAGGCTGTGTCAGGGGGAAAGCCACCCGCTTACGCCGTCGCACCCGTATCGTGGCGCCCAGGTAGGCCTTGGCGGCCTCGTGAACGCGGCGGCCGTACCCGACGGCGATCACGCTCCAGGTCGGCGACCGGTCATGTCGGCGTCGGTCAGCTCGAGCGGGCCCGACGTCGGTAGCCGCTTCACCCACTCCTAGGCCAAGGAACCGGATAGTGGCAGGGGGAAGTTCCCATGGCTGAGCGGTCGCCCGACCTGCGGGCGAATGTCGCGGTCATCCGGCGGCGCTGGAAGATCATCGCGGCGGCCGTGGTGCTCGGCGTCGGGCTCGGCGTCCTCTACGCCCACCTGGTACCAGCACAGCTGACGAGCCGGTCCCTGGTGCTGCTCACGAGCGGCGGCTCCTCAGGCGGTGGCAGCGCGGATCCGGGGGCCGAGACCCAGGTGAAGATCGTGCTCAGCACGCCGGTCCTGGCGAAGGCGGGTCGCGCCATGCACCCCCCGCTCTCCGCGACCGAGGTTCTCGACCGCGTCGACGTCCAGCCGGCCACGTCGCAGTTGCTCCAGATCGACGCGTCGTCGCCCCAGGCGACGGACGCGCAGGCGCTGTCCCAGGCCGTGGCCGCGGCCTACGTCCAGCGAGTCACCGCCAACGCCCACAGCGTCACGGGCGCGATCGTCGCGGACCTGGAGACCCGACGGGTCGCACTGGACCACCAGGTCAAGGCGCTGCAGACACAGATCGACGCCACGACGGAGCGGCTGTCCGGGGAGGACCGGACGTCCCCTGTCGGCATCAAGGACGCCCAGCTGCTGGCCCAGCTGCAGGCCGAGCAGGCGGACGTCGCGAAGCTGCTGGACGGCGTCAAGAGTGAGCTGGCCGACAGCGGCGCCGTCGGCTCCGCCTCCACGCAGGCCTCGATCGTCCAGCCGGCCGCTCCGGCCACCGGCCCTGACCCGTTGTTCAGACCGGTGACACCGGGATTAGTCGGCGGCCTCCTGCTGGGAGTCCTCGCGGCCGCCCTGGTGGCGCTCCTAGCGCGACGGGACCCGCGGTTGCGGACCCGTGACGACCTGGCTGACGCGGTCGCCAGCAGCGTGCTGGCGGACGTTCGCAGCCGGCCGCAGCGGTCCGTGGCGGAATGGCTCGCGCTCTTCGAGACCTACGTTGCATCCCCCGTGGACGCCTGGGCGTTCCGGCGGCTCCTGCGGGCCCTGTCGTCGATGACGGACGCCGGGTCGTCGGGGCGGGGCGGTGGGCCGACGTCGGGACGGCTGGAGCATCCGCGGACGGTCGCCGTCGTTGCCGTCGCGGGCGATGTGCGCGCGCTCGCCATCGCGCCGCAGCTGGCGGCCTTCGCCGCCTCGGTGGGGATCACGACTGACTTCCTGTTGGCGAGCAGCCATGACGCTTCCGCGTCGATGTGGGCCGCCTGCTCCGCCGAGCGGGGCAGTGCGCCCCGACCGGGACTCCGGCTCGAAGTGAAGCCCGAGGGCCCTGTCCTCCGTGACGGGTTGTCGTTGCCGGCCGCCGGGTCCTTCGACGAGCTGGTCATGGGCGGGGTCGGCCGAGGGAGCACCGGCGAGTGGTGGGAGGCTGCCAGCACGACCGGTGCCTACGACGACATCGACAGGAAGCCTGGACAGGTCAACGGCGAGGTGGACGACTACGGCCTCGAGGCCGATTTGAGCTACCAGGACGAGCCGACCGAGGTGCTGCATCGGTCCGCCCTCGGGCTCACCCCGCCAGCCACCGAGCGGCTTCCCTTGCTGTACGGGCGTCAGCGTCCGGCGGCCGACCTGACGATCGTCCTCGTCGTCGCCGACCCGCAGGAGCCGACCCTCGACGGCGTCCCCAGCACTGAGGTCACCGTGCTCGCCCTGGCGCCCGGCGTGAGTACGCGCGAACAGCTGGCGCGCCTCGCCGTCGCTGTGGACGAAACCGGGCGACGCATCGACGGGATCGTCGTGGCCGACCCCGACCCGTCGGACCGGACCACCGGGCGGCATACGCTTGACGAGCGCAGCCGCCAGGCCCCCCTGCCCCTGAGGGTGACGGGGATCAGTTCATCGTCGGTGGCCGCGAATGAACGGGGGACGGGTCGATGACGAGCACCGAGGGCGGCCGGCCGATGGGCTGGCGGTCTGTGTTCGATCGCCCGACGTCCCGTCCGCCGGCGCCCAAGCCGTGGGACCAACCGTCGGCCTGGAACATCCCCGACGTCGCCCCGGAGGAGGCGGACGACCCCGCGCGCCCGTTCGCGGCGCTGGTAAGCATTCACTACCTGCGCAACGCCATCCGCCGCCGGTGGCCGCGGTTCGCGCTGCCCGCGGTGCTCGGACTGCTGCTCGCCGGGGCCTTCCTGGCGGTGAACCCGACCATGCCCACGGCGTCCACCACGCTGATGGTCACGCACGACCCGAACGCCGACCCGAACAGCGCGAACGCGACCGACATCAGCCTGCTCACCACGCGCGCCGTGGCCGAGCGGACGATCAGCGCTCTCGGGCTGTCGATGACGCCCCAACAGCTGCTCGGCACCGTGACCCCTGTGTCCACCGGCTCCGCTGAGGTCCTCCAGCTCACCATGACCGGGCCCGACACCGCCGAGGCGGTGCGGCGCCTGGACGCCTTCAGCAAGGCCTACTTGCAGTTCCGCGGCGACCAGCTCGGTGCTCAGGCGGACATCCTCATCTCCGGCTACAACAAGCGCATCAAAGACCTGAACACCAAGGTCGAGGCCGCCACCGCACAGATCCAGCAGCTCGCGGCCGAGGGGCAGAGCGAGACCGACACGATCAGCGACGCCGTGACGAACCGGTCGCGGCTCACCAGCCAGGTCAGCGACCTGGAGCAGCAGGTCCAGCAGGCGAAGGTCCAGCGCGACTCCGTGGTCGAGGCGAGCAGGGTGATCGACCCCGCCGCCTCCGTCCGGGTCTCCCACATCAAGCGCCCGGCGTTGATCCTCCTCACGGGTCTGATCGGCGGTCTCGCCCTCGGCCTCGTGGTCGTGATCCTGCAGGCGCTCCTTTCCGACCGACTCTGGCTGCGGATCGAGGTGGCTTCGGCCCTCGACACGCGGGTGCCGCTCAGTGTCCGCCGCGTGGCGCCGTTGTCGTGGTTCTGGCGACCGCTGGGGTTCCTGCCCCGCGTCAAGCGGTTGCGCGGGGCGCGCTGGGCAGAGCGGCAGCGGATGGCGGACGTTCTCGTGCAGGCAGTACCCGGGCCTGGTCGGCGTCAGGCTCTGGTCCTGCTGTGCCTGGGGAACGCCGAGGAGGTGCGCTTCGGTGTCCTCACTGCCGCGAGTGCTCTCGAGCGTTCCGGTGTGGGGGTGCTCGTCGTGGACCTGACGAACGACGGTGTCGTCCAGCCCGCGCTGCGGCGCCTCAGCGACCTGTCGGCGCGAGAACGCCCGCACGTGTTCCGTCCCAGCGTGGTGCCTTCGCTGACCCGCGGGCCCGCGGACCTGGAGGCCGCCGACTGGGACGACGTGGCCGTGGCGAAGGCCCGCAACGGGGTCACCCTGGTCCTCGCCGATCTCGACCCCGCCGTCGGTGTCGACCATCTCGCCGCATGGTCGGACGACGTCGTCGTCGCCGTCACCGCGGGCGCGTCCAGCGTCGAACTCGTGCGCACGGCCGGGGACCTGATCCGTTCCGTGGGGCTCCGCCTGCGCGGGGCCGTCCTGCTGCACGCGGTTCGCGACGACGTGTCGTCCGGCGTGGGCCTCCCGGAGCGCGAAGTCGACCTGGGCGTGTCGCGTTCGGTCGCGCCGCGGGTCGACGGCGGGGCCGAGCGATCGCTCCTGTCGTGAGCACCCCGGCACTGCGGACGAGGTCCGCGCCCGGCCCGGCCATCGTGGGTCCGCTCCTGCACGGTCCGCTGCTGGCCTGGGCGGCGCTCTTCCTCAACGTCCTGCCCTTTCAGGGCACGTCGCTCCTGCCGATCCCGCACTCCATCGGGCAGCTGATGGCGCAGGGAGCATTGTTGCTGGCGCTGGTGCTCGCCCTGCTCGCCAACCCCGGCATGGTGATCCGCCCCAACGTCGTCCTCTTGTTGCTCAGCGCGATGGCCGTGCTGGCCCTCATGGTCAGCCTGCACAACGAGTTCCTCGTCGGCTCCTCGTACCGGGCCGTTCGGCTCGTCCTGTTCGTCGTCGTGCTCTGGCTACTCACGCCCTGGTGGGGGAGGCCGGAGCTCCCGCTCCTGCGCGCGCACCTCCTCGTCCTCAAGGTGATCCTCGCGTCGGTGTGGCTCGGCGCCGTGCTCGGTCCGGGGCCCGCGTTCGCTGCCGCCGGGAGACTGACCGGCGTCGTCTGGCCCATACCCGCCCCGCAGGTCGCGCACTACGCCGCCATCCTCATGGGCTGCACGATCGTCCTGTGGTTCTGCGGCCTGGTCGGCGGCCGCTCGACAGCGCTGACCCTCATCGCCGCGGCCGCCGCGCTCGTCGCCACCCACACCCGAACCGCCCTGCTGGCGCTGTGCCTCGGCCTCCTCCTGGCAGGAGCCAGCCTCTTCCTGGGGCACGCCAGGGTGCGCAGGACGGCGGCCGTGGCCGTGCTGGTCGGGTTGGCGGCCTGGACGATCTTCTCGCCGCTCATCGTCTCCTGGCTGGCGCGGGGGCAGTCGGCCGAGGACCTCGCCCAGCTGACCGGACGAACCAAGGTGTGGGCGGCGATCGCGGCGCGGCACACCACGATGCTCCAGGAGTTCTTCGGCACCGGGCTGGGGAACAAGTCCTTCGACGGGCTCGCCATCGACAGCAACTGGGTGGCCACACACCTCGAGCTCGGGCGGGTGGGTGTGGCGTTGGTCGTCGCCATCCTGCTGGTGATCTTCCTGGCGGCATGGACGCGACCAGCCGGCCCGCGCCGCGCCATCGCGATCTTCATCGTCGTCTACTGCGTGATGGCGTCGTTCACCGAGACGGGCCTCGGCGACGCGTCGCCCTACCTGCTCGACCTCGCGGTCGCGGCGTCGCTGGTCGTCGGTCCGCCAGGGCTCCTGCGCCGGCAGCCGCGCACGCGTTCCCGGGCGAGGCCCAGTCCCGCGTGATCTGACGGTATCGCCGCACCGATCAGCACGCTCTCCTGACAAGGACGGGTGAGGCCCCGTCGCTGCCGGCCAGCCCTGCCGGCCGCCGTTAAGGAGCTGATGCAGTGTGCCTTTCGACCGCGCCCGTACCCGGCGTCATGGGGATGGAGAAGGTCGTGCATCGGTCCTCGGCGTCGGTGGCCGCCGCTGCAGGCGTCCGGGCGTCGGCCGGCCTTCCGTCGGGAGCGGGTCGAACACCGGGGAGTCGGGCGTGAAGGCGTCGGTGGGGGTGCTGTCCGGCTCGGTCGTCTTCGAGCCTGCGGTGCGCAGGGACGACCAGGGCTTCGTCGTGTGCTCCTTCGACGCCGAGATCGCCTTCGCCGCCGGAATGGACTGTCGGCAGTTCGTCCAGGAGACGCAGACCCGCACGGTGCGTGGCGGGGTGCGAGGGCTGCACGCCGGCACCGACGGCGGGGTGGGATATCTCGTCCACTGCGCGCACGGTGCGGTCGTCGACGCCGCGGTGGACCTGCGGCCGGCCTCGCCTACCTACCGCTCGTGGATGACGGTGGTCCTGGACGACATCGACCACCGATCCGTCTGGCTCCCCGCCGGCCTCGCCCACGGGTATCAGGCGCTCACCCCGACCGCGGACGTCTGCTGCCGGGGAAATCGGATCCAGCGCCCCGAGTACGAGGTGACGATCCGGTACGACGACCCGGATCTGGACATCCCCTGGCCGCTGCCCGTCACCGGGTTGAGCGGCCGGGACGCCGCCGCCCCGGACCTCGCCGTGGTCGAGCCGATGCTCGACGAGTGGTTCGGAGCAGTGCAATGAGGCCCCGCAACGAGCCGTGCAAGGAGCCGTCGACATGAGGAGCCGCAGGTGAACCAGGACGACACGATGTGCCGCCCCGACCACGGTTCGATCGGTCCGCCCGCGGGTCGCCGGCCCGTCGCGAAGGCGTGGGTCCGATGAGTCGCCCCGGTGTCCTCCTCGACCGGGACGGGACGATCATCGCCGACCGCGGCTACGTCGGCACCGTCGACCGCGTCGAGTTCCTCGACGGCGCCATCGAGGCGATCGCCGAGCTCAACCGGGCCGGCCTCCCGGTGGCCGTAGTGACGAACCAGGCGGGTGTCGCGCGTGGGTACTACGGCATCGAGGACGTGCACCAGGTGCACAAGCACATGATCGAGGAGATGGCACGGCAGGGCGCCCACGTCGACCTGTGGCTGTTCTGCCCCTACCACCCCGACGGCATCGTCGGGTCCTTCGCCCGGGCCAGTGCCGACCGCAAGCCGGGTCCCGGCATGGCGCTCGCCGCGGCCGAGGCACTCGGCCTCGATCTCACCGCGTCGTGGGTCGTGGGCGACAGGGCCAGCGACATCGGGCTGGCGCGCGCGGTCGGCGCCCACGCGCTGCACGTGGGCCCGGTCGCGTTCCCGGAGGGCGACGTCCAGTCCTTCCCCGACCTGCCCGGCGCCGTCCGCCATATCCTCGATGACGCCGACGGGACGATCTCGAGGCCGAGGCCGTCGTTCCCGGCGCACCGCTTCCCCGACGGCGCCACGTTCGGCTCCGCGTACGCCGCGGAGCTCGGCCGCGCCCTGGCCTCGGTCGAGGTGGCCCGGCTGGCCGAGGCCGCCGACCTGCTCAACGGCGCCCACGACCGGAAGTCGACGGTCTTCGCCTGCGGCAACGGCGGCTCCGCCTCGATCGCCAACCACCTCCAGTGCGACCACGTCAAGGGCGTCCGCAACGGCACCGACCTCAACGCCAGAGTGTTCAGCCTGAGCACGAACATGGAGCTGTTCAGCGCGATCGCGAACGACCACGGCTACGACACCGTGTTCGAGTACCAGTTGCAGTCCCTCGCTCAGCCGGGTGACCTGCTCGTCGCCATCTCGTCGTCGGGCCGGTCGCCGAACATCGTCCGGGCCCTGGAGTGGGCGCACCGGCACGGCATGCACACCATCGCGCTCACCGGCTTCTCCGGCGGCGCGGCGCGGGAGATCGCCGACGTCGCCATCCATGTCAGGTCCGACAACTACGGAGTCATCGAGGACGCCCACCAGGCCGTCATGCACCTGCTCGCCCAGTACGTCAGGCAGTCGCGGATGACGCCTGACGCTGTCGCCGCCAACACCTTCTGAGGGGCTCATGCGCGTCGCCATCAACCTTCTCACCGACGATCCCGACCATCCGTCCGGCGCCCACTGGTTCTGGACCCGGGTCATCCCGGGGATGGCCGCGCGGCTCGCCGACGACGAGGAGCTGCACCTCCTGGTGAGCCCGAAGTCGCGCCCGACCCACCAGGGCTACGGCGACGGCGTCCACTACATCACGTTCCCGTGGTCCAACGAGAGCCCGCCCAGGCGCACGGCGACCGAGCACCTCTACGCGCCGGTGCGGCTGCCGCTCGCGCGCATCGACGTGTTCAGCACGCTCATGGCCCCGATCGTGCGATCCGCGCCCGGACTGGTCGTCCACTTCAAGACCATGCATGCGTTCACCGCCCCGGAGGCGATCCGGCCGGCCGCCCGGCTGTACCGGCGGATGAGCTACCCCCGCACGGCGAAGGTCGCGGACGCGATCATCATCAACTCCGAGAGCCTGCGGCGCGAAGTGATGCGCTACCTCGACGTCGACCCGGCCAAGCTCCGGCTCATCCCCGAGGCCGTGGACCACGACCTGTTCCGACCGGGGGACACCGACGCGGCGCGGGCGCACGTCGCCGAGCGCTACGGCCTCACGCGGCCGTTCCTGCTCTTCGTGTCGTCGCTGTGGCCGTACAAGAACTGCGAGGGCCTGCTGCGCGCGTTCGCGGCCGCGAAGTCCGAGCTCGGCGACCGGCAGCTCGCCGTCGTCGGCCCCGGTCGGGACGTCGCCTACGTCGCCGAGCTCAAGGCCCTCGCCGAGCAGCTCGGCATCGCCGACGACGTGGTGTGGGTCGGCGGCGTCCCGCTCGAGGAGACGGTGCAGTTCTACCGAGCCGCGGACGTCTTCGTGTACCCGTCCTTCAACGAGACGTTCGGGCTGCCGATCCTCGAGGCGATGGCGACCGGCTGCCCCGTCGTCACCTCGGACACGAGCGCGATGCCCGAGACCGCCGGCGGCTGCGCCCTGCTCGCGGATCCGCACGACCCCGAGTCGATCGCCGACGCCCTCGTCAAGGCCTGCGGGCCGGAGGGGGAGCGGCTGCGTGCGTCGGGCCTCGAGCGGGCGGCAGAGTTCACCTGGGACGCGACCGCCGAACGGACGCTCGACGTCTACCGCGAGGTCCATCAGCGGCGCGGGCGGAGGGGGCGGCGATGAGGGTCCTCGTCACCGGCGGTGCCGGCTTCATCGGCTCGCACACCTGCGACCGTCTGGTCGAGCTCGGCCACGAGGTCGTCGTCCTCGACGCGCTCACGGCTCCGGTGCATCGGGACGGCCGACCGGACTACGTCACGCCCGGCGTCGAGCTCTGGGTCGGCGACGTGCGCAACCGGGAGCTACTCGCGAACCTGCTCCGCCGGGTCGACGCCGTCGTCCACCTCGCCGCCTACCAGGACTACCTGCCCGACTTCGCCCGCTTCACGGACGTCAACGTCACGTCGACGGCGCTCATCTACGAGATCGCGGTCGCGGAGAAGCTCGACCTGGCCCGCATCGTCGTCGCCTCCTCACAGTCGGCGATGGGGGAGGGCCTCTACCGCTGCCCGGAGCACGGCGAGCAGACCCCGGACATCCGCACCGAGGACGTGCTGCGCGCGGGCCGGTGGGACCTGACGTGTCCGGTCTGCGACGGCTCGATGGAGATGCTCCGCACGCCCGAGCGGGTCTCCAACCCGCAGAACCCGTACGGGATGTCGAAGCACGCCGAGGAGACCGTCGCGATCAACCTCGGCAAGCGGTACGGGGTGCCCACGGTGGCGCTGCGCTACAGCATCGTGCAGGGCCCGCGACAGTCCGTGTACAACGCGTACTCGGGGGCGTGCCGGATCTTCAACCTGCACTACCTCCTCGGCGGTGCGCCGACCCTCTACGAGGACGGCAAGGCGATCCGCGACTACGTGAACATCCACGACGTGGTCGACGCGAACGTCCTCGTGCTCGAGGACGAGCGCGCGATCGGTCGGGTGTTCAACGTCGGCGGGGGCACGCCGTACACGACGCAGGAGTTCGCCGAGGTCGTGCGCCGGCAGTACGGCTCCGACCGGCCCGCGGTGGTCAGCGGGGAGTACCGGTTCGGCGACACCCGGCACATCTGCTCGGACATCGACGCCCTGAAGCAGCTCGGCTGGGCGCCGACGCGGTCGCCGGCGGACTCCGTCGCGGAGTACGCGGCGTGGCTTCGCGACATGCCGGGCCTCGACGACGTGCTGGCGGCGGCCGACGCGCGGATGCGCGAGCTCGGCGTGATCCGGAAGGCCGGCGCATGAAGGCCTTCCTGCTCGCCGGCGGGCTGGGCACCCGGCTGCGCCCGCTGACCGACCGGACGCCCAAGTGCCTCGTCGAGGTCGGCGGCCGGCCGATGCTCGACATCTGGCTCGACGCGCTCGCCGAGGCGGGTGTCGACGAGGTCCTCGTCAACACCCATCACCTCGCCGGCCTCGTCGAGGCCCACGTGGCGGCGAGAACCGCGGCTCCGGTCGTCCACCTCAGCCACGAGCCCGAGCTGCTCGGCAGCGCCGG
>Ga0070664_100002132_pt1 | contig 15854 bp, 11 predicted proteins | sample KBSC73metaG_FD_65863 | JGI IMG/M metagenome (GOLD analysis project Ga0070664, IMG submission 65863) | Corn rhizosphere microbial communities from Kellogg Biological Station, Michigan, USA - KBS C7-3 metaG | ecosystem: Host-associated > Plants > Roots > Rhizosphere > Soil ... | reverse complement strand
TCGAGCGACGCCTTGATGTCGTAGTCGGCGCGGTTCTGCCAGTACTTCGGTCCCGGCGCGCCCGAGCCCGAGCGGTAGATGTTCGGCGCAGTCAGTGTGAGCGGCGCGAACAAGGACGTGTCCCCGACGCCGGTGCGGTCGTACACGATGTTGGCGAACGGTGCCGCTGGGCGCGCGGGAGCGGCGGCGGGAGCCGTCGACGAGGGCGCACTCGGAGCCGCCGAAGGCGCAGCCGCCGACGTTCCCTGGGCGGCCAGCGGCCCCGCGGCGAACGCGAGCGCAGCGACGACGAGCGCCCTGTTCCTATGGGTCATCGAAGAGATCTCGAGCGTGAATGTGGGACGGCGCGCCCGGCGGGCGCGCTCTGAAGCTACTACCCCCTGGCCGGCACCGGTGGTCCGGCGATTGGGGGCAGACATTGGGGTCAGACCCCGAGGGCTCTGACCCCTTGGCGCGCCTGAGCTCAGCGCAGCGGCGATCGGACAGCGGCGAGCGGACAACGGTCAGTGACCCGGTGCCAGGCACGGGTGCCAGGCACCGGAGCTTTGGTGTCTGACCCCAGGTGTCTGACCCCGATCCGACCCGTCCGCGATGCTTCTACGGAAAAAGCAGTTGACAAACCGGAAGGTCGGTCGCATACTACGGAAGAACCAGTAGAGAGGCCTCGTGAACGACATCTATTTCCCCCCGCGCGAGCTCGAAGTGATGAGCATCCTCTGGCGCCTCGGCTCGGCCACCGTGGCCGAGGTCCGGGATGGGCTGGAGGAGGAGCTCGCCTACACCTCCGTGCTCTCCGCCCTCCAGACGCTGGAAGAGAAAGGGTACGTCCGCCACGAGCCGGAGGGGCGCGCGTACCGCTACTTCCCTACCGTGGGCGCCGAGCGTGCGGGCGGTAGCGCCCTCGCCCGGATCCGCGACGCGATCTTCCACGGCTCCGCCGAACGGATGTTCGCCCAGTTCGTGTCCGACAAGAAGCTCGGGCGCGAGGAGCTGGAGCGCATGCGTCGCCTTCTCGCCGAACGGTTGAAGGAGGAGTCATGACCGCGGCGTGGATGCTGTACCTGCTGCTCGTCGGCACACTGATGACGCTCGCCGCTCGGCTGCTCGCCACGGCGCTGCGCGCTTTCGGGCGGCCGACGCGGTGGGTGTGGGCCGGCGCGCTGGCGGGTGTGCTCGTGCTCGCCCTCGTCGCCCCTCGACAAGTCGTCGATCAGCGACAGTTCGCGCCCGCAGTGGCGACTCGGCCGACGGTGATGCTCCTCGACCGTACGTCGCCCGATCCACTCGCACGACTCCGCGCGGCGTATCAGAACGTGGAGGTCCGCACGACGGTCGCGCTCTACTCGCTCGCCCAGCGGGTGCCGCGCCCGCTCGCGATCGGGTTCGGCGCCGCCTGGGCCGTGGGCAGCGTGATGCTGCTCGTGCTGTTCGTCGCCGTGAACGTGCGACTCGCACGCGCGCGGCGCCGGTGGCCCGTGTCGCAGGCCGGTGGAACCGCGGTGCGGGTGGCGCCCGACAGTGGTCCCGCGGTGCTCGGGCTGCTGCGGGCCGAGATCGTCGTGCCGCGCTCGCTGCTCGAGCGGAGCGTGGAGGAGCAGCGGCTCATCCTCGCGCACGAGCGCGAGCATCTCCGCGCGCGGGATCATCTGCTGCTCGCTGGCGCATGGGTCGTCGCGATCGCGTTCCCCTGGCACCCCGCCGTCTGGGCGCTGATCGACCGGCTGCGCCTCGCCATCGAGCTCGATTGCGATGCGCGCGTGCTGCGCGCCGGTGCGTCGGCGAAGTCGTACGGTGCGCTCCTCATCGACGTGGCGGCGCACCATGGAGGGATCCGCATCGGCGCGCTCGCGCTGGCGGACGGACCATCACATCTGGAACGGAGGATCCTGGCGATGAACGCACCACGAAAGCGTCATGCAGTCGCCTATGGCGCGCTGCTGTGCGGTGTCGGCACCCTGCTCGTGCTCGCGGCGTGCGAGGCGAAGGTTCCGACGGAAGCGGAGATCGAGCAGATGGACGTCGCGGCCGCGCAGAAAAGCGTGGCCGAAGCGGGGCTCATGCGCACCCCGGACAACGATCGCACGGACTTCTTCCTGAACGGTGCGAAGATCAGCGCCGAGCAGGCGCGTGCCATCGCGGCGAAGGACATCGGCAGCATCGAGCTCGTACAGAGCGAGCTCCCGAACGGCCGCGACACGATGTTCGTGACGTCAGCGGACCGGATGCCGAAGAAGGTGCTCGCGGACTCGATCGAGCTCGAGCATGTCGGCCGCGTCGACACTTACTCCGTCATGCAGAAGAAGGTCGCGGAAGCGGGGAACGAGAAGCTGGTCGCGCACATCGAGGCAGAGCGTGGCATGGAGCGCGTGCGCACCACCGGTCCCAACCCGCCAATGCCGCCCTCTGGCGCGTCTCGCATGAAGGTGCGGGATGGAGTCGCCCCGCTGATCCTCATCGATGGCAAGCGCGCAACGGAGACGCAGCTCGCCGCGATCGCGCGGGAGAACATCGCGTCGATCGCGGTCTACAAGGAGAACGAGCGTCTCAACCTCTCAGCGGACAAGAAGGGGGACTTCGAGGTGATATCCGATGCATCGGGACGCCCGAAGGGGACCGACGGGCGCCCGGTCGTCTCCGTGACGACGAAAATGGCACGGGCAGCCGCCGCCAAGCCGTAGATCCATGCGCGGACGAGAAACGAGGCGCCGGCTCTCATGAGCCGGCGCCTCGTTCTTCATGGATCGATCGTTCGACTCAGTTTCGCGCGATCGTCACCGGGCCGTTCGTCGTGTGCACGCGGATCGGCTTTCCACCGCCGCCGAGCGGGATGCTCAGCTCGCGCGTGATCCGTCCGGACACCGTGACCGGGATGTCGGTGCGGATCGGTCCATTGACCGTCCCGACCTCCAGCGATGCCGCGTATGTCTCGGGCACCGTCAGCCGCACTGCTCCGTTGCGCGTTTCCGCGTCGAGCCCCACGCCATCCCAGGCGTTGCCGGCGAGCCGGACATTGAGTGATCCGTTCCGGGTGTGCGCGCGCACGTCTCCGGCGATGTCGGAGATCGCCAGCGAGCCATTCCACGTCTCCAGATCGAGCTTGCCGGAGACGGCGCTCACGCCGAGGCTGCCGTTGTGCGCCCTGAGGTCGAGGTCGAAGCGATGGGGGACGTAGACGACGTAGCTCACCGACCAGCCAGTGTCGTCCTCTCGCTCGGTGTCGGGCCCCTCGGAACGCACGCTACGGCTGTCAGCGATGACGCGGATCCGCGGCAGCATCGCCTTGGCGGCGGCGTCGGTCGGCGCCTCGGCCTGGATGCGCGCCGTGACACGCACCGAGTCTCCGTCCCATCCGAAGACGCGGATCCCGCCGTTCCGCTCTCCGTCGATGGCGATCGCGCGTCCGGCCAGCTTCACCGGCACGGCGCGCACCTCGCACGCCCGTGCGCGATCGTCGTTGCGCCGCCCACTGTCGAGACAGTCCTGGAGCCAGTCGGCGTCACGCTCCTCGCGCGAGATCTGCGCTCCGAGAAGCGTCGGTGACGAGAGAAGGGCGAGGATGACGAGGGTGCGAACGAGGCGCATGGGGGCTCCTGGGGGTGGACGATGCTCTCCTGAGACAGCCTGGCGGCCGGGAGGGTTGGAAGGCCGGGGGTTGCGGTTAGCTTTTCATCCCGAGCGCCCGCTCCCGCACCCCGACGCCAATGCCATCGAGCCAGCCTCTCGTCACCCACATGTACACCGCCGACCCCCGAGCCCACGTGTTCGAGGGTCGCATCTACGTCTACCCGTCGCACGACATCGACGCGGGGACTCCCGAGAACGACGAGGGGGACCACTTCGACATGCGCGACTACCACGTCCTCTCGATGGACGAGGTGGGGGCTGAAGTCGTCGACCACGGCGTCGCGCTCAGCATCGACGACATCCCGTGGGCCGGCCGGCAGCTCTGGTCGAACGACGCGGCGTACAAGGACGGGACCTACTACCTGTATTTCCCGCTCAAGGACCGGTACGACGTCTTCCGCATCGGCGTCGCGACGAGCAAGTCGCCCGCGGGGCCGTTCAAGCCGGAGCCCGAGCCGATCCCCGGCAGCTTCAGCATCGACCCGTGTGTGTTCCGCGACGACGACGGCGCGCATTACATGTACTTCGGCGGCCTGTGGGGCGGGCAGCTCCAGCGTTGGCGGACGGGCGCGTACGATCAGACCGAGCCGCGCGATCCGATGGAGCAAGGCCCGGCGATCGGTCCGCGCGTCGTCCGTCTCAGTGACGACATGAAGCACTTCGCCGAGCCGGTGCGCGAGGTCCGCATCCTCGATGAGAACGGCGAGCCGATCGGGCAGCAGGACCGCGAGCGCCGCTTCTTCGAGGCGAGCTGGATGCACAAGTATCGCGGCACGTACTACTTCTCGTACTCCACCGGCGACACGCATCTCCTCGTCTACGCCACGGGCGACAACCCGTACGGCCCATTCACGTATCGCGGCGTGATCCTCACCCCGGTCGTCGGCTGGACGACGCACCACTCGATCCTCGAGTACAAGGGGAAGTGGTGGATGTTCTACCACGACTCGACGCTCTCGGAGGGGAAGACGCACCTTCGCAGTGTGAAGGTGAGAGAGCTCAGGTACCGACCGGACGGGTCGATCGAGACGATGGAAGGGTTGGACTGAACTGAACGACAACACCCGTAGCGGGTAGCGAGTACCTGGTAGCGGGAATTGCATTCGGCTCACCAGAAGTAGCGGTCGGGATTCTCGACCAAAATGGCGACCAAAATGGGGTCAGATCCCTTGAAAAACGCCACCGCCACGTAGCGTTTTTCAAGGGATCTGACCCCATTGCAAGTCCATCTGGGTAAAAGCTTTACTCCGAAGGATCAGACTCCATTGAAGCCTCGAAAAGGAATCTGACCCCGATTTACTGGTGGGCAGTATGCCAGTCCCGCTACCCGGTACTCGCTACTCACTACTCGTCGTTGCAGTCCCCTACCTCAGCATCCCTTTCGCGATGGTCTGCAACTGCATGTTCGACGTCCCCTCGTAGATCGCCCCGATCTTCGCGTCGCGGTAGAACTTCTCCGCCGGGTAGTCCTTCGTGTAGCCGTAGCCGCCGAACAGCTCGAGCGACACCGACGTCACGCGCTCCGCGACCTGGCTCGCGAACAGCTTCGCCATCGCGCCTTCGTTCGCGATGTCGTGGCCGGCGTCCTTGAGGCGCGCCGCGTTGTACACCATGAGTCGCGCGGCTTCCGCCTCCGTGCGCGCCTGGGCGAGCTGGAACTGGATCCCCTGGAACTCGGCGAGCGCCTTGCCGAACTGCCGCCGCTCCTTCACGTACGACGTCGCCGCCGCGAGCGCGCCCTGCGCCACGCCGATCATCTGCGCGCCGATGCCGATCCGTCCCTCGTTGAGCGTCTCGATCGCGATCTTGTAGCCCTGGCCCACCGGACCGAGGACGTTCTCCGCCGGCACCTCGACGCCATCGAGGATCAGCTCCGTCGTGCTCGACGCGCGAATCCCGAGCTTGTCCTCCTTTCGGCCGACGGCGAAGCCCGGCATCTCGCGCTCGACGACGAACGCAGTGATCCCCTTGTAGCCGATGCCCGGATCGGTGTTGGCGAACAGCACGTAGATCCCCGCCTCCGCGCCGTTGGTGATCCACAACTTCCGGCCCGTGAGGATCCAGGAATCGCCGCGGCGCTCGGCGCGGGTCGTGAGGCCGAAGGCATCCGACCCCGACGACGGCTCACTCAGCGCGTACGCGCCGACGGTGTCGGAGGTCAGCCGCGGCAGGTACCTCGCCTTGAGCGCATCACTGCCGTAGCGCGCGATCGGATAGTTCACCAGCGTGTTCTGCACGTCGATCATGATCGCCGCGGCGGGATCGACCTTGCTCACCTCCTCCACCGCGAGCGCGACCATCATCAGCGAGCCCTCGGCACCGCCGTACTGCTCGGGCACCTCGATCCCCATCAGCCCCATCTCGAAGTACTGCCGGGTCAGCGCCGGATCGATGCGGCCGGCGCGCTCCATCTCGTCGACGCGCGGCTTCACCTCCGCCGCGGCGAACGCCGCGACGGCATCGCGGAACGCGATCTCCTCGTCCGACAGCTCCGTCAGTGCTGGGCGCGTCCCCGTCGTGCTCTCGGCCATGAACCGCTCGGTGTGGGGGAGATCAGTGCGAATGCTCTTCTTCCCGCAGGGTCGCCACCGGTTCGTTCTCCGGATGGCAGCGGCAGGCGTCGCCGCAGGCATGGCCCGAGCGCGAGGAATGCCAGCAGCGCGTCGCCTCCTCCGCCGTCATCGGGAGCACGACGGCGCATCCCGCGCGGCCGAGGATGACTTCGGCGAGCTTCTCGTGCACGCCGAACGCGCTCGTCACGCGGACGGGGACGTTGGGGAACGGCTGCGTGGCCTCGGCGACCAGGCGCGGGATGTCGCCCGTGGAGTGCTTGCCCGGCGAGAGCATGTACGGGAAGACGACGAGATCCGTCGCGCCGGCCTCCATGCAGCTCTTCACGCCAGCCGCGATCGACGGCTCGGCGAGCTCCATGTGCGCGTATCGCACGATGACCTCCGGGCCGGCCATCGTCTGCACGAGATTCGCCATGCAGTTCATCATCTCGTTGGCTTCGGCGCGTTGCGAGCCGTGGTCGATCAGCAGGATGGCCCTCATCTCTCTCCTCGCGTGCGGGTGTGAAGCACTCTGAAGCTATCGCCGTGCCGGGAGGCCCGCACGGCGCTATCGCCACCACGGACCACCCGTTACTCACGGGCTGACGTTCGTCGCTGAAACCGTGCATTCGGGCGCGGCGTACGCACCGACGCCCTCCACGATCTCTCCCATGCAATACCTACGCACGACTCTTCGCGCCCTGGCACTGGCGCTGGTCACGGCGCTCCCCGCCTCCGCGCAGGGGCTCGACCTCACGATCAACCACGTCGGCCTTGGCATCGGCGACGTCCCGCGGGTGACCGGCCTCCGGCTCAACTACCGTGACCGGCATCTCGAGCGGGTGGACGGGGTGAACGCGACCATCTGGTCGCCGTACGACAACGGCGGCAACGGGGTGGTGCGCGGCGTCGCACTCGGCGTTCCCGTCACCGGGGCGGCGCGGATCGACGGGGTCGCCCTCGGCGTCTTCGGCGTCGGTGCGCGCGAGCGCATTCGCGGGATCGGCGTCGGCGGCCTCGGTGTCGGCGCCAACGAGCTGGAAGGCATCATGGTGGGCGGGCTGGGCGCGGGTACCGGCGGCGACTTCACCGGGCTCGGCGTCGGCGGGCTCGGGGTAGGCAGTGGTGGCTCGCTCCGCGGCATCTTCGTCGGCGGGCTGGGAGCGGGGAGTGGTCAGGACATCACCGGCCTCGTCGTTGGCGGACTCGGGGCCGGAGCGAGCCGAGACATGAAGGGGATCATCATCGGCGGACTCGGCGCCGGCGCGAGCGGAGACGCGACGGGCTTGCTCGTCGGGGGACTTGGCGTCGGCTCGGGAGGCTCCGTGAAGGGGATCCTCGCCGGCGGGCTCGGCGTCGGGGCAGCGAAGGACGTCCGCGGCATCGCCATCGGCGGGGTCGGTGTCGGCGCGGGGGAGAATCTCATCGGACTCGCGATCGGCGGTGTCGGCGTCGGCGCGGGTGGCACGCTGCACGGCGTGGGGATCGGCGGACTCGGCGTCGGCGCGCAGACCGTGCGCGGCCTCGCCCTGGCCGGCTTCGGCGCCGGCGGACGCGACGTGCAGGGGGCGCTCATCGCCGCGGGGTGGAATCGCCTCGACCACGGTACGCTGCGCGGGGTGACCATCTCCTCGTTCAATCAGATGAAGGGTGTCCAGCGCGGACTCGCGATCGGGATCGTGAACTACGCGCAGGAGCTCCACGGCCTGCAGGTCGGCCTGATCAACATCGCGCGCAACAATTCGCCGGGCACGCGCGTGCTGCCGATCGCGAACTGGCACGCGAACTAGAGCAGCGCCCCGCGCTATCTTTCCCGCCACACCATCACCGAACGGGAGAGGTTCGCGCATGAGACAACGCAGGTTCGGTCGCACCGGATGGCAGGTCGGGGAGATCGGCTACGGGATGTGGGGGATGGCCGGTTGGACCGGATCGGAGGACGACGAGTCCCTCGAGTCGCTGCAGCTCTCGGTGGATCTCGGCTGCAACTTCTTCGATACCGCGTGGGCCTACGGCGACGGACACAGCGAGCGCCTGCTCGGCCGGCTGCTGCGCGCGAATCCGACGCGGACGCTCTACGCCGCGACGAAGATCCCGCCGAAGAATCGGCAGTGGCCATCGCGGCGCGGCACGCCGCTCCACGAAGTCTTTCCGTCGGACTACATCCGCGACTACGCCGAGCGCAGCCTGAAGAACCTCGACCGGTCGTACATCGACCTGCTCCAGTTCCACGTGTGGGAGGACGACTGGGCCGACGACGACCACTGGCAGCGCGCGATGGACGACCTGAAGCGCGAAGGGCTCGTGCACGCGGTGGGTGTGAGCATCAATCGCTGGGAGCCGTGGAACGGACTGCGGACGTTGCGCACCGGACTCGTCGACGCGGTGCAGGTGATCTACAACATCTTCGATCAGGCGCCGGACGACGAGCTCTTCCCCCTCTGTCGTGAGCTCGACGTCGCGGTGATCGCGCGCGTCCCGTTCGACGAAGGCTCGCTCACCGGCACGCTGACGAAGGACTCGACGTGGCCCGAGGGCGACTGGCGCGGCACGTACTTCGTGCCGGAGAATCTGATCCCCACCGTCGAGCACGCGGACGCGCTCAAGCCACTCGTGCCCGCCGGCTCGACGATGCCGGAGATGGCGTTGCGCTTCATCCTCGCGAGCCCCGACGTCGACGTCGTGATCCCGGGGATGCGCAAGCCGTCCCACGTGCGCGCCAACATCGCCGCGAGCGATCGCGATCCGTTGCCGCCGCGGCTTCTGGCCGAGCTGAAGAAGCACCGTTGGGATCGCGAGCCTTCCGAGTGGTCGCAGTGAAGCAGGGAATGATTGAATGAGGGGATGAGGAACTGCGAACGGCCTCGGCACGCGTCAGCGCTCCGAGGCCGTTTCGCGTTCCATATGAAAGACGCTGCAGATCCCTCGATTCGCTGCGCTCGATCGTGATGACAATCGTCTCGCCATCTCGCATGCCCGCACCACTCGGTGCACTGCGGCCATCCCCGATGGTTCGCCGCGGTCGCTGAGCGAGGAGGTGGACGCGACGTAGCGCGACGGGGGGTAGCAATCCGATGGGGCAGCTCGGTGGGTGGCGCGTGTAATGCCTTGGCTTGTGAGACGATGGGCAGTCGTCTCCGCCTCGCTGGTCGCGCGAGCGTGTTGCTTACGTTCGCGCTCGGTCTCGCCGCGTGCGCCCCGCGCATCGACGGCGCGGCGGGCGCGCCCGCGAGTCCCGCGTCGCTCTGGCCCGTGCCTGCACCGGAGCGTACGCCACCGCCGGATCCCGCTCCGCCAGTGGCGCCCGCGATCTCGGCGGCGCTCGCACGCGATGCGTCAGCCACGGGCAGCGTGCGCTCGCTGGGACTGCCCGATGTGATCGACCTCGTGCTGCGCAACAATCCCGCGACGCGCGAATCGTGGGCGCTCGCGCAGTCCGCCGCGGCGTCCTACGGATCCGCGCGCGGTGCACTCTTCCCCACCGTGGCGCTCGACGTCAACGCGACGCGCTCGGGTGGCGGAGCGTTCAACACGTTCGGCGGAACGACCAGCGGCACGGGGAGCGGCGGGACCGGTTCGATAGCCGCCAACACGGCGGCGCGTACGCAGCTCTCGCCGACCTTCTCCCTGTCCTACCTCATCCTCGACCTCGGTGGACGCTCGGGGACGATCGAGTCGGCGCGCCAGCGCGCCATCGCCGCCGACCTCACGCACAACGCGACCGTGCTCGACGCCGTGCTCCAGGTGGAGAGCATGCTGTTCACCTACCTGGCGACGCGTGCGTTGCGAGACGCGCAGATCGTGTCGGTGTCGGAGGCGCAGAACGATCTCACCGCTGCCACCGAGCGCCGCCGACTCGGCGTCGCCACGATCCAGGATGTCCTGCAGACGCAGACCGCGCTCGCGCAGGCACGTCTCCAGCTCGCGACCGACGAAGGCAACCTCCTGGCCCAGCAGGGAAACCTCGCCTTCGCGATGGGGCTGCAGGCGAACACGCGGTTCGAGATCCCGGCCATCACCGCGAACGACTCGGTGGCCGACGTGCTCGCCTCCGTCGACACGCTGATCAATCGCGCCATCACGCGCCGCCCCGAGCTCGCCGAAGCGCGCGCCGAGGCGGCCTCGCTCGCGGCGCAGATTCGCGTGGCGCGGGCGGCGGCGCTCCCCACGCTGAGTCTCCGCGCAACCAACGGGATCTCCACCACGTACGCCGCGACGACGAACACGGTGCGGCCGTACTCGATCGGCCTCGGTTTCTCGGTGCCGATCTTCAACGGGCTCTCCGCGCAATACGACGTCCGCGCGGCGCGCGGCCAGTACGAAGCAGGTGCGGCGCGGGTGACGACGGTGCAGCAGCAGATCAGCGTGCAGGTCTTCACCTCGTACTTCCAGCTTCGCGCGTCCACCGAACGCGTGCGCCGCTCGGCCGAGCTGCTCACCGCCGCGGAGCAGTCCGCGACGGTCGCGCTGGGCCGCTATCGCGAGGGCGTGGGCACGATCATCGACGTGCTGCTCGGGCGGAGCGCGCTCGCCACCGCGCGCGCCGAGTCGGTGCAGGCGCGCTGGGAATGGCGGCTGGCGCTTGCCCAGCTCGCGCACGATGCGGGGATGCTCGATCTGCGCGGCCGGCCCAACCTGCCGCTCGGCGCAGCGACGCCGGGAGGGCCTCGATGACGCCGGTGCACCGCGTGTGCGCGGCACTCGCGCTCTCGATCGTGCTGCTCGCCTGCCGATCCTCGAGTGAGCAGAAGCGCGCGGTCCCCGCCGTGCCGGTGCGCGTCGCGCCGGTGACGCGGATCGACGCACCGATCGTGATCGCCGCGAGCGGCGTCGTCGAGCCGATGCAGACGGTGAGCGTCGAAGCACAGGCGACGGGGACCGTGTTCCAGGTCGCGTTCAAGCAGGGCGACTGGGTGTCGGCGGGGCAGGTGCTCTTCCGCCTCGATCCGCGGCCGCTGCAGGACGTGCGCGACCAGGCGCGCGCCATCCTCGCGCGCGACGAGGCGCAGGCCACCGCGGCGCGACACGACGCGGAGCGATACGGCGCGCTCGCCGCCAAGGGATACGTGACGCAGTCGCAGGCCGAGCAGATGCATGCGGCCGCGCTCGCGCAGGCCGCCACCGTCGTGGCCGACCGCGCCGCGCTGCGCACCGCGGAGCGCAACCTCGGCTTCGCGACCATCCGCGCCCCGATCGCCGGACGCACCGGGTCGGTGCAGCTGCGACGGGGCGATCTCGTCGGACCGCAGACCGGACCGCTCGTCGTGATCAATCAGCTCCGGCCCATCCTCGTGCGATTCCCCGTCCTCGCCGGCGACTTCGGCGTGCTGCGCGCGGCGGTCGCGGCGCATCCGCTCCCGGTCACCGCGACGTCGAGCGACAGCGCGAACTTCCAGGAAGTCGGCACCCTCAACTTCCTCGACAACGCGATCGATTCGCTCACCGGCACCGTGACGGGTCGCGCCGTGTTCGGCAATGCGGGCTCACGGATGTGGCCCGGAGAGCTCGTCTTCCTCAGCGTGCAGGCGGGCACGCAGCGTGGTGTGCTCGTCGTGCCCACGCCGGCGATCCAGACGGGCCAGCAGGGCACCTTCGTCTACGTCGTCGACCCGCAGCGCAAGACGGCGCAGACGCGAGCGGTGGCGGCGGGGCGCGCCGTCGGCGAGCTGACGATCGTCGCGTCCGGACTGAAGCCGGGCGAGCAGGTGGTGACCGACGGTCAGTCGCGCCTGAGTCAGGGCTCGCGCGTGGCGATCATCGCGCCAAATGGCGGTGGTGGCGCGAGCGCTCGAGTCCCGGGCGACGTGGGCACCAGCGGCGTGGTGGGTGGAGAAGTCGTGACCGGCACGGGCGTCGGCACGGTAGGCGGTGCGGGTCCGAGCGGCGCCACCACCGGCGGCGCCTCCACGCTGGGCGGCCCGGGGGTCGCGGCGAGCAGCGGGCTGGCGTCACCGTCCTCCGGTGCGCCGAGCACCTCGGGGCAGGCGCCTGGTTCGGCGGTATCGCAGACGCTGGCCCCGGGCGCGACGCAGGCGCCCGTCGGCACGGCGGTGGTCCCGCAGCCGAGCGGCGCTGCGCCGGGTGCGGGCACGGGGAACACGGGAATTGGTGCCGGCGTGGGCGCCGGTACCGCTGGCGCTACGGTGCGCGCCGGTACCGGCGGTGCGACGACCCCCGCGACGGGAGGCGCGCGGCCGTGAACCTCTCCGAGCTGTTCATCCGCCGGCCGATCATGACGACGCTCGCCACCGTCGCGCTCATCGTGTTCGGCATCGTCGCGTACCGATCGTTGCCGATCAGCGATCTCCCCACCGTGGACTATCCGACGGTCACCGTCAGCGCGAGTCTGCCGGGCGCGAGCCCGCAGACGATGGCCGCGTCGGTCGCGACGCCACTCGAGAAGCAGCTCTCGACGATCGCCGGCATCGACAACATGACGAGCACGAGCAGCGTCGGCTCGACGCAGATCACGCTGCAGTTCTCCCTCGACCGCAACGTCGACGACGCGGCCCAGGACGTCAACGCCGCCATCTCGAAGTCGCTGCGCCAGCTTCCGCCGGACATCCAGCCGCCGTCGTACCAGAAGGTCAACCCGGCCGCGTCGCCGATCATCTACTATGCGCTCACCTCGCGCACCCTCTCCCTCTCCGCGCTCGACGCGGTCGGCGAAGGAGAGATCTCACAGCGCCTCTCGACGATCAGCGGCGTGGCCGCCGTGCAGGTGTACGGCTCGCAGAAGTACGCCGTACGCATCCAGCTCGACCCGACGGCGCTCGCCTATCGCAAGCTGAGCCTCGATGCCGTCGCGACGGCGATCGACGCGCAGAACTCGAACCGGCCCACCGGCGTGCTGCTGGGGCAGGCGACGTCGTACACGGTGCAGGCGAACGGCCAGCTCACGAACGCGGACGACTTCCGCAATCTGATCGTCGCCTATCGCAATGGCGCGGGCGTCCCACTCGGCTCGCTCGGGCGCGTGTTCGACGACGTGCAGAACAATCAGACGGCGAGCTGGTTCGACGGGACGCGCGCCATCGTCCTCGCGGTGCAGCGCCAGCCGGGCTCGAACACGGTCGAAGTCGCGCAGCGCGTGCGCGCCACCGTGGACTCGATGAGCGCGCAGATCCCCGGCGACGTGACGCTCAACCTGCTCTTCGACCGCTCGCAGAGCATCCAGGCGTCCGTGCAGGACGTGAAGTTCACGCTGATCCTCACGCTCGTGCTGGTCGTGCTCGTCATCTTCGTCTTCCTGCGGAACTTCTGGGCGACGATCATCCCGAGCCTCGCGCTGCCGATGTCGATCCTCGGCACCTTCGCGGTCATGTACCTGCTCGGCTACTCGCTCGACAATCTGTCGCTGATGGCGCTCACCCTCGCGGTGGGGTTCGTCGTCGACGACGCGGTCGTCATGCTCGAGAACATCGTGCGCCATCTCGAGATGCACAAACCGCCCGTGCGCGCGGCGATCGAGGGCGCGGGCGAGGTGGGGTTCACGATCCTCTCGATGACGCTGTCGCTGACCGCCGTGTTCATCCCGCTCATCTTTCTCGGCGGGATCGTCGGCCGGCTCTTCCGGGAGTTCGCCGTCACGATCGCGGTGGCCATCGTGATGTCGGGAGTGATCTCACTGACGCTCACGCCGATGTTGTCGAGCCTCTTCCTGCGCCCGGAGTCGGAGGCGAAGCATGGCCGGCTGTACCAGGCCACGGAGCGCGGCTACGAGTGGCTGCTGCACCAGTACTCGTGGACGCTCGATTGGGCGATGCGCCGCCGGCCGCTGATGCTCGTCTTCTCGGTCCTCGTGCTCGTCGGGACGTATCTCGTCTACAAGATGGTGCCGACGGGTTTCATCCCAACGGAGGATACCGGGCAGCTCAGCGCGAACGTGGTGGCCGCCCAGGGCACGTCGTTCCAGCGCATGACGCAGTACGAGACGCAGGTCGCGGCGGTCGTGGCCCGCGACACCAACGTCGCGCACTTCATGTCCTCGATCGGCGGCGGAGGCGGGATCGGCGCCACGAACGAGGGGCGCCTCCTCATGAGCCTCAAGTCAGGGCCGCGTCTGTCGGCCGACGAGATCGTCAACGAGCTGCGGCCGAAGCTGGCGCGCATCCCGGGGGTGCAGGTGTTCATGACGCTCCCGCCGGCCATCCAGATCGGCGGCCGCACCTCGCGCAGCCAATACCAGTTCACGATGCAGTCGCCCGATCTCGCGGCGCTCTACCCCGCGTCGCAGCGTCTCGTCGACGCGGCGCAACAGTCGCCGCTGCTCATGGACGTGACGAGCGACCTCCAGCTCTCCAATCCACAGGTCGACGTGCAGATCGACCGCGCGCGTGCCGCGGCGTTGGGGGTCACCGCGGACGCGGTGGAGAGCACGCTCTACGACGCCTACGGCTCGCGCCAGGTGTCCACGATCTATGGTCAGAACGACCAGTACTGGGTGATCATGGAGCTGCTGCCGCAGTTTCAGCGCGACATCGCGGCGCTGCGGCAGCTCTACATCCCCTCGTCGACCGGTACGCTCGTCGCGCTCGGCACCATCGCCACCCTCACGCGCAGCGCCGGCCCGACGTCGGTCAATCACTCCGGGCAGGTGCCGTCGGTGACGATGTCGTTCAACCTGCGGCCGGGCGTCGCACTGGGACAGGCGTCGGCCGAGGTGTCGCGGCTTGCCGCGCAGACGATGCCCGCCGGCATCTCGACCGGATTCTCCGGCACGGCCCAGGTGTTCCAGTCGACGCAGGCGGGGCTGCTCGTGCTCATCGCGCTCGCCGTCTTCGTCATCTACATCATCCTCGGCGTGCTGTACGAGAGCTTCATCCACCCGATCACGATCCTCTCCGGCCTGCCCTTCGCCGCCTTCGGCGCCCTCGTGGCGCTCTGGATCACGCACCAGGAGTTGAGCGTCTACGCCATGGTCGGCATCATCCTGCTGATCGGCATCGTGAAGAAGAACGCGATCATGATGATCGACTTCTCGCTCGCGGCCGAGCGCGAGGAGCACAAGCCGGCAGCGGAAGCGATCGTCGAGGCGGCACACGTTCGATTCCGGCCGATCATGATGACGACCGTCGCCGCGATCGCCGGCACGCTGCCGATCGCCCTGGGCACCGGAGCGGGCGCCACCTCACGCCGGCCGCTCGGCATCGCCGTCGTGGGTGGGCTGCTCTTCTCGCAGCTCGTCACGCTGTACGTGACGCCGGTATTCTACACCTACCTCGACAAGCTCAATCGGCGCATCGAGGGCGGGCTCGCGCGGGAGGAGGCGGAGCAAGGCGATACCAAGGGCGACCTGCCGGCAGTCGGTACCTGAGCTCGCGCGTCCTCCCGAGCGAGCGCAGCGACTTCGCTCGGGATGACAGCACTGACGCTTTCACTCTCTCACGCCGCCCTCCGCCTCACCTTCTCGCCCACCACCTCCGAACGCCGCCACGAGCGCTTCCAGTTCACGTTCGTCGCCATGAGCCAGCGCAGCAGCAGGAACGCGAGCGTCGCCATGCAGCCGAGCAGGACGAATCCCGCCGCGAACGAGCCGGTGTGCTGCTTGAACTGCCCGAGCATCGTCGGCAGCATGAACCCGCCCAGTCCACCCACCGCGCCCACCACTCCCGTCGCGATGCCGATCTGCCGGCGGAAGCACTGCGGCACGAGCTGGAACACCGCGCCGTTGCCGAG